>Ga0182024_10000715_pt1 | contig 86231 bp, 73 predicted proteins | sample P32metaG_FD_120480 | JGI IMG/M metagenome (GOLD analysis project Ga0182024, IMG submission 120480) | Permafrost microbial communities from Stordalen Mire, Sweden - P3-2 metaG (Illumina Assembly) | ecosystem: Environmental > Terrestrial > Soil > Wetlands > Permafrost | place: Sweden: Stordalen... | reverse complement strand
GGGCGTGGGCGACACCATCGTGGTGAGCGTCAAGGAAGCCATCCCGCGCGGTCGCGTCAAGAAGGGCGAGGTTCTGAAGGCGGTGATCGTGCGCACGGCGCATGGGGTGCGCCGACCCGACGGCAGTCTGATCCGATTCGATTCCAACGCCGCCGTGCTCGTAAACAACCAGAACGAACCGATCGGCACGCGCATATTCGGACCGGTTACGCGCGAGCTTCGCAGCAAGAATCACATGAAGATCATCTCGCTTGCGCCGGAGGTGCTCTGATGACTGCGAGAATACGAAAGGGCGATCGCGTCGTGGTGACGACCGGGCGTGACAAGGGCAAGAGGGGCGAGGTCCTCAAACTTTACCCCAAGGACAATCGCGCGCTCGTGTCGGGCATCAATATCGTCAAGCGACACCAGCGGCAGACGCAGCGCCAGCAGGCCGGCATCATCAACAAGGAGTCGCCGATCCATCTCTCGAACCTTTCGCACGTGGACCCGAAAACGGGCGAAGCGACAAGGATTGGATTCAAATTCCTGAGCGACGGCCGCAAGGTCCGCTTCGCGAAAAAATCCGACGAGGTCATCGATGGCTGACAAAAACGCGAAAGAGCCGCGCGGAAAAAAACAGGCCCAGCCGCAGGGCGGGAAATCGGAGCCGAAGTCGCCAGGCGCGAAATCCAAGGCGAAGGGCGCGAAGGCGGAGTCCAAGCCCACCCAGACCCAGCCTGCACCGCGCGATACCGACTACACGCCGCGGTTCAAGAAGCGCTATGAGGAGGTCATACGGCCCGATCTGGTGAAGGAATTCGGCTACAAGAATCCGTTGCAGGCGCCGCGGATCGAGAAGGTCGTCCTGAACATCGGTGCGGGCGAGGCAGCGGGAGACCAGAAAAAGATTCAGTCTGCGGTCAACGATCTCACTGCCATCGCCGGCCAGAAAGCCGTCATCACTCGTGCCAAGAAGGCGATCGCGACATTCAAGATCCGGCAGGGCTTGCCGATCGGAGTGAAGGTTACGCTGCGCAAGGACCGCATGTACGAGTTCCTTGACCGGCTGGTCACCATGGCGTTGCCGCGGGTCCGCGATTTTCGCGGGCTGAACGGCCGAAGCTTCGACGGCCATGGAAATTTTTCCATGGGACTCAAGGAACACATCATCTTCGTCGAGATCGACTACGACAAGACCGAAAACGTCTGGGGCATGGACGTTATCATCAACACATCCGCAAGGACGGACGCCGAGGCGAAAGCATTGCTCAAGGGCTTTCAATTCCCGTTCATGAACTGAAGTGAGATTCGAATGGCGAAACTGAGTCAGATCAACCGGAATAAGAAGCGCGAGAAGTTGGTGGCGCGCTACGCCGAAAAGCGCGCGGCGCTCAAGGCGACGACCGAGGATATGTCGGTCGCGCCCGAGGACCGCTTTGCCGCGCACCTGAAGCTCGCCAAGCTGCCGCGCAATTCGTCCAAAACCCGCATCCACCATCGTTGCGAGTTATCGGGACGCTCGAAAGGATATTACCGCAAGCTCCGGCTGTCGCGCATTGCGCTGCGTGACCTTTCGAATTTCGGGCAGGTGCCGGGCATGACCAAAGCGAGCTGGTAGGGAAGGATTGGACATGGCGATTACAGATCCTATCGGCGATCTCTTGACGCGCATCAGAAATGGGCAGCTCCGCGGCATGGCAAAAGTGCAGTCGCCCAATTCGCGCCAGCGCGTGCGGGTGCTGGAGGTGCTTCAGGCCGAAGGCTTTATCCGCGGCTATGCCGAGGTTGAGTTCAAGGGTGGACGCCGCGAACTCGAGATCGAGCTCAAATACCACGAGGGTCGTCCCGTGATCCGCGAGTTGAAACGCGTCTCGACGCCCGGCAGACGCGTCTATGCTTCGGTTCGTGACCTCAGACCTCATCGAAGCGGGCTTGGTCTCTCGATCGTTTCAACGCCGCAGGGCGTCATGACGGATTCAAGCGCGCGCGAAAAAAATGTCGGCGGGGAAGTGATTTGCCGCGTGTTCTAGGCGGCGTGCAACGGAGTTGAAGGAATGTCCCGTATCGGCAAAAATCCGGTTCCTCTGCCCACAGGCGTCAGCGCCACGGTGGACGGCAAGTCCGTGCGGGTGAAAGGCCCCAAGGGGGAATTGAGCGTCGTGTTGGCTGGCGACGTCGAGGCGAGCGTCGGAGCCGACGGTGTCATCGTCGTGCCGCGCGAGGGCGCGGAGCGCGGGCGGGAAATGTGGGGTTTGAGCCGGACGCTGGTGAACAATCTGGTCGTCGGGGTGACGCAGGGTTTCACGCAGAAGCTGGAAATCTCCGGCGTCGGATATCGCGCGGCGGTGCAGGGAAAGAACCTGCAGCTTCAACTCGGCTTCAGCCACGACGTATCCTACCCGATCCCGCAAGGCATCGGCATCGTCTGCGAGAAGCCGACGATGATTACGGTGACAGGCATCGACAAGCAGTTGGTAGGTCAGGTGGCCGCGGAAATCCGGGCATGGCGGCCGCCCGAGCCCTACAAGGGCAAGGGCGTAAAATACGCGGGCGAGCGCATCCGCCGCAAGGAAGGCAAGAAGAAGTAACATGGCACGCGAGAAAACGCTTTTCAGTCGGCGCAGGCGACGCACCCGGTACCGGATCGCGCAGACGGCCGCCGGCAGACCACGCCTGTCCGTGTTCCGGTCCGGGCGCCACATCTACGCACAGCTCATCGACGATGGCGCGGGGGCGACGCTTGCCACTGCCTCGACGAACGAAAAGGAAGGCAGCGCGTCCAAGACCTGGAATGTCGAGGCGGCAAGCGGCGTTGGCAAGAAGATCGCCGAGCGCGCCCTTGCGAAGGGCGTCAAACAGGTGGTTTTCGACCGAGGCGGATATATCTATCACGGGCGCGTCAAGGCGCTGGCGGAGGCCGCGCGCGAAGGCGGCCTCGAATTTTAAGCGAAGGATTTTCAGATGGCGCGTGAACAAAGACAGCGCGAAGAACGGGACAGCGAATTCGTCGACCGCCTGGTGCACATCAATCGTGTGGCGAAAGTGGTCAAAGGCGGACGTCGGTTCGGTTTCGCCGCCCTCGTCGTGGTCGGAGATCAACGCGGTCGGGTGGGCTTTGGTCACGGCAAGGCGCGCGAGGTGCCAGAAGCGATTCGAAAGGCGACCGAAGCGGCCAAACGAGCAATGATTCGGGTCCCGCTGAAGGATGGTCGTACGCTGCATCACGAGACGCGGGGACATCACGGCGCCGGCAAGGTGCTGGTGCGTCCCGCGCCGGCAGGTACGGGGATCATCGCAGGAGGTCCCATGCGCGCCGTTTTCGAGTCGCTTGGCGTGGGCGACGTTGTCGCCAAGTCGCTAGGTACGTCCAATCCGTACAATATGGTGCGTGCGACATTCGACGCGCTGAAACTCCAACAATCGCCACGCATGGTTGCCCAGCGCCGGGGCCGAAGCGTGACCGAGATCATCGCCCGGCGCGAAGGCGCGCCGAAGGGCGAGCAAGCGACGGCAGGGAGCTGACATGGCGGTGGCAGACGGCAAGACCATCACGGTGCGGCAGATCCGCAGCGCCAATCGCAAGCCGGAAATCCAGGCGGCGACGCTTCGCGGACTCGGGCTCGGCAAGATCCGGCGGACGCGTACGCTGGAGGACACCCCTTCGGTGCGGGGCATGATCCGTGCCGTGCGGCACCTTGTCGAAATCGTCGAGGACAACCAGCAATGAAGCTCAATCAGATATCCAACAACGAAGGCGCCCACCGGTCCAAAGTGAAGGTCGGTCGCGGTTCCTCTTCCGGCCTCGGGAAGACTTGCGGTCGCGGCGTCAAGGGCGCGAAGGCGCGGACCGGAACGAAGGTCTACGGTTTTGAAGGCGGCCAGATGCCGCTGTACATGCGGCTGCCGAAGCGGGGGTTCAACAACATTTTCGCAAACGACTTCGCTCACGTCGGCCTCGCACGCATTCAAAAGGCCATCGACGCGAAAAAGCTCGATGCTTCCTCCAAGATAACGGAAGAATCGCTGAGTAAGGCAGGCCTCGTCCGGACGCGACGCAACGGCGTCCGCCTGCTTGGGGGCGCAGTGACGTCAAAGCTGGAGATTGAAGTCGCCGGCGCATCCGCGAGCGCGGCCGACCAGGTTCGCAAGGCCGGCGGTTCCATATCGCTCACCTACCGGAAGCCCGTCCGCACCAACAAGAAGGGGCAGCCCGGCAAGAAGGCACTGCGCCGAACCCAGGCCGCTGAAAAAAGGGCCGCCCGCGTGAAATGAGGTCCTTGCACGGGCCATGGCGGCCGCGAACCGACCATGTAAGACTTCGGCGGAGGCAAAAGCCGACGGTCGCCAGCCGGGAGTGATGCGGCTGGCGTAGTCGGAGTTCAGGAGCATCTCATGGCCTCTGCGGCCGAACAACTGGCGGCAAATTTCAACTTCAGCAACTTCGGTAAAGCGAAGGAGCTGCGCCAGCGCATTTTGTTCACGCTCGCGCTCCTCGTTGTCGCGCGGCTCGGCACGTTTATCCCGATGCCCGGCATCGATCCGAGTGAGCTGGCCCGGCAGCTGAGTCAACAACAGGGCGGCGTGTTGGACATGTTCAACATGCTATCCGGCGGCGCCGTCCAGCGCATGGCGATCTTCGCGCTCGGAATCATGCCTTACATTTCCGCCTCGATCATCATCCAGCTGATGACGACGGTCTTTCCCGAACTGGAAGCGCTGAAAAAGGAAGGGGAGGCCGGGCGCAAGACGATCAATCAATATACGCGCTACGGCACGGTCGGCCTGGCAGCGCTGCAGGCCTACGGCATCTCCATCGGGTTGGAGCATTGGGGCAATGTCGTTATCGATCCCGGCTGGTTCTTTCGTATCTCGGCGGTGATTACCCTCACGGGGGGAACCATTCTGCTGATGTGGCTGGGCGAGCAGATCACGAGCCGCGGTGTCGGCAACGGAATATCACTTATCATCTTCGCAGGCATCGTGGCGCGCTTTCCCACATCCATCGTCCAGCTGTTCGAATCTGCCCGGACGGGCGCGATCGATCCGCTCATGATCGTGGCCATTCTGGTGGGGGCAGTGGGACTCGTGCTCTTCATCGTGTTCATGGAACGGGCACAGCGGCGCCTTCTGGTCCAATATCCCAAGCGGCAGGTGGGAAATCGCATGTTCGGCGGCGAGTCCTCGCATTTGCCGCTGAAACTCAATGTTTCCGGCGTCATTCCGCCGATTTTTGCGTCGTCCATCCTTCTGATGCCGACGACGGTGGCGAACTTCAACGGTCAGAATGTGCCCGATTGGCTCCAGTCGACCCTAGCCTATGTCGGGCCGGGCCGGCCGCTCTATCTTGTGCTCTACGCGCTCATGATCATTTTCTTCTCGTTCTTCTATACCTCGATCATCTTCAACCCCGAGGAAACCGCAGAAAACCTGAAAAAATATGGTGGCTTCATCCCGGGCATCCGGCCCGGCAAGAAGACGGCGGAATACATCGACTATGTGCTCACGCGCACGACGGTCGTGGGCTCCCTCTACCTTGCCTTTGTCTGCGTCATTCCGGAATTCCTTCGCAGCAACTACGCGTCGCTCTTGACCTTCGGCGGAACGTCGATTCTCATCATCGTGAGCGTGACAATGGATACGGTGGCCCAAATTCAGAGCCATCTCATTGCGCAGCAATATGAAGGGCTCATCAAGAAGGCCAAGCTTCGGGGGGCGAGACGTTGAATCTGGTCCTTTTTGGACCTCCGGGCGCGGGGAAGGGCACGCAAGCGAAGATCCTGCAGGAACAGCGAGGCTGGCCTCAGCTCTCGACAGGCGAAATGTTGAGGGCGGCCTGTCGCTCCGGAACGGAACTCGGCAAGAAAATCAGGGTGTTGATGGACCGGGGCGAACTCGTGTCCGATGAGATCGTGATTGCCATCATCGCCCAACGACTCGATCAGCCGGACTGCGTGTCCGGCGCGGTCTTCGACGGTTTTCCGCGGACGATTGCGCAAGCCAAGGCTCTCGATGAGATGCTGGAGCGCCGCGGAAGGCCGATCGAACTTGTGATCGAGCTGAAAGTAAAGGATGAGTCCCTCGTCGGACGCGTGGAGCAGCGAATTCGGGAAGGGGGGGCTTTGCGGGGCGACGACACGCCGCACACCCTAAGGCACCGGCTTAAGGTCTATTACGATAGCACGGCGCCTCTCTTGGATTATTTTCGCGAACAGGGAAAGCTCGCGAGCGTGGACGGCATGGCGCCGATCGGGGACGTGGCCGGCGCCATCACGGTGCTGCTCGAAGCCGTCGGCGAAAGAGGCGGCAAGGACACGGCGGCTGCGAAAAGCGGCAGGAATTCTGACGTACATACTGGTTGACTGGTTGCAGCGCATACCTATAATCCGCGCCCTTGCGGCGACTCGTCTTCCCAGACTTGGCGGTAGTACCCGTTTTCCCGGCTGGGAAGCGCAATTTCGCGTATTTGACGCATCCAGGCGTTTTGGCGCGCTAAGAGGCAGAGGAGTAGCATCGTGGCCCGCATAGCCGGTGTCAACATTCCGACCCAGAAACGGGTCGAAATTGCTCTTCGTTATATTCATGGCATCGGGCCGACCATGTCGAAGGAGATTTGCCGGAAGGTGGGTATCGCCGAAAGCCGGCGCGTGCATGACCTTACGGAAGCCGAGATCATCCAGATCCGGGAAGCGATCGACCGCGATTATGTGGTGGAGGGTGATCTGCGCCGCGAGGTCTCGATGAATATCAAGCGCCTCATGGATTTGGGGTGCTATCGCGGCTTGCGTCACCGCAAAGGTCTGCCCGTGCGGGGTCAGCGCACGCACACCAACGCACGCACGCGCAAGGGGCCGGCCAAGGCAATTGCGGGCAAGAGAAAAGTGACGAAATAACGGGAAGATAGATGGCAAAACCGGCCGCGCGAGCGCGCAAGAAAGAAAAAAAGAACGTTGTGGTGGGTGTGGCCCATGTTGCCGCAACCTTCAACAACACGATCATCACCATCACCGATGGGCAGGGGAACACGATTTCCTGGTCGTCGGCGGGATCTTTGGGATTCAAGGGCTCGCGCAAATCCACGCCCTATGCCGCTCAGGTTGCCGCCGAGGACGCCGGAAAAAAAGCCATCGAGCACGGTATGCGGACCCTGGAGGTAGAAGTGAGTGGGCCGGGCTCCGGCCGGGAATCCGCACTGCGGGCACTTCAGACAGTGGGGCTTCAGGTCACGTCGATTCGCGACGTGACGCCGATACCGCACAATGGCTGCAGGCCGCCCAAGCGACGCCGCGTATAAGATTTTGCGTTTCCTACCCGTCGAACGAATTGGGCGTGCGATATGCGCGTCCGGAAAACGATGAGGCCAGACGTGTTTCAGAAGAATTGGCAAGAACTTATCAAACCGCAAAAACTCAAGGTGGAGGGCGGCCACGACGCCGGCCGTTCTGCGACTTTGGTTGCGGAGCCGCTCGAGCGTGGATTCGGGCTGACGCTCGGCAATGCGCTGCGGCGCGTGCTGCTCTCCTCTCTTCAGGGAGCTGCCGTCACCTCGATTCATATCGAAGGCGTTCTTCACGAATTCTCCTCGATTCCCGGTGTTCGCGAGGACGTGACCGACATCGTGCTCAACGTAAAGCAGATCGCGATGCGAATGCATGCGGAAGGTCCCAAGCGCCTGTCCCTGCGCGCGACCGGCCCGGGCGAAATCACGGCCGGACAGATTGCCGCGGTCGCCGATGTTGAAATCCTCAATCCCGGGCTGGTGCTGTGCACGCTGGACCAGAAAGTGGATTTTCGAATGGAGCTGACGGTCGCGACCGGCAAGGGTTACGTACCCGCCGATCGCAACCGTCCGGAAGACGCGCCCATCGGTCTCATTCCGGTCGATTCGCTTTTCAGCCCGGTCAAGAAGGTCAGCTACAAGGTCGAGAACACGCGCGAAGGCCAGATTCTGGACTACGACAAGCTGACCCTGAGCGTGGAGACGAACGGCGCGGTGTCGCCGGACAATGCGGTCGCCTACGCGGCGCGCATTCTGCAGGATCAGCTGCAGGTGTTCATCAATTTCGAGGAACCGCGCGAGCGTGTCGCGGAAGAGGTCAAGCCGGATCTCGCCTTCAATCCCGTGCTGTTGAAGAAGGTGGACGAGCTGGAGCTTTCGGTACGTTCGGCCAACTGCCTGAAGAACGACAATATCGTCTATATCGGCGATCTCATCCAGAAGACCGAAGCGGAGATGCTCCGGACGCCGAATTTCGGGCGCAAATCGTTGAACGAGATCAAGGCGGTCTTGGCAGAGATGGGCCTCCATCTCGGCATGGAAGTGCCGGGATGGCCGCCCGAGAACATCGAAGATCTGGCCAAGCGTTACGAAGATCAGTATTGACTGCACGATGCCGACGAGGCCGGGAAACGGGACAGCACCATGCGCCATCGCAATCAGGGCCGAAAGCTCAACCGCACCACGGCACATCGTGAGGCCATGTTTGCCAACATGTCTGCGGCGCTGATCAAGCACGAGCAGATCAGCACCACGCTTCCGAAGGCGAAGGAACTTCGCCCAATCGTGGAAAAGCTCGTCACCCTCTCCCGCCGGGGCGCCACAGATCTCCATGCCCGCCGGCAGGCGCTCGCCCAGATCAAGGACGCCACGCAGGTCAAGAAACTGTTCGACGTGATCGGCCCCCGCTATGCCGAGCGACCGGGCGGCTACACGCGCGTATTGAAGGCGGGGTTCCGCCACGGCGACAATGCACCGATGGCGCTGATCGAATTCGTGGACCGTGACGAAAGCGCCAAGGGACAGGATTCCGGCCCTGTTTCGGATGATGAAAAATCCGAAAGCACGCAGTAATCTGCGCGACAGGTTGAGTCGGTAGAGAGGGGCGGTTCCAAACCGCCCCTTTATATTTGGGACGGGTCGAAGCACAGGGCACACCACGATGAAATCCAGAGCATGGCTTGTCGCAGCGGTGGTTCTTCTCCAGCCCGCGACTCCCAAAGGACTGGCCGCGGAGCCGCAATCCATGCCGCAGGTTCAGCTGACGTTCGCGCCGGTCGTGAAACGCGTGGCGCCGGCAGTGGTGAACGTCTACTCCCAGTCAGTGGTACAGACGGCAGTCAATCCGATGTTCGCGGACCCGCTGTTCCAGCGGTTCTTCGGTGCTTCTCCGGAATCCCGCCAGCGGGTGCAGCAATCTCTGGGTTCGGGCGTCATCGTGCGCCCGGACGGAGTGATCGTAACTAATAACCATGTCGTGGAGGGCGGGCAGAATATCGTCGTGGCGCTGTCGGACCGCCGCGAATTCAAGGCTCGGGTTCTGATGGCGGACAGCCGGACCGATCTGGCCGTGCTCAGAATCGACACGAAGGGCGAAAAGCTTCCGACCATAGAGCTCGGAGACAGCGACAGGCTTTCAGTCGGCGATATCGTACTGGCGATAGGCGATCCTTTCGGCTTCGGCCAGACGGTGACGATGGGAATCGTTTCGGCCTTGGCGCGAACGCAGATCGGCGCGGGCGACTACCAGTTCTTCATCCAGACCGACGCTGCCATCAACCCCGGCAATTCCGGTGGGGCGCTGGTTACCGCGGACGGGAAGCTCGCCGGCATCAACACCGCTATCTATTCCCGCACAGGCGAATATGCCGGGATCGGTTTTGCGACGCCCGCCAATCTTGTGCGACGCGTGGTCGAGGGCGCCCTTGGCGGCGGCGTGAAGCTGCCGTGGATCGGCGCAGATGGCCAGCCGGTGACCGAACAGATTGCACAGGCGATGGGCCTCTCGCGACCCGGCGGCGTTCTTCTCAAGAGCGTCTTTCCCGGAGGTCCGGCCGTCAAGGCCGGCCTTAAGGGCGGCGATGTGGTGCTCCAGATCGACGGTGTGGATGTCGATGACATGCAGGCGCTCAATTATCGAATTGCGACTCACAGGCCGGGAGACACCGTCCGGGCCAAGGTGGCCTCGGGGCGGCAGACCCATGAAGTTTCGCTCGTTCTCGCTCTTCCCTCCGAAAATCCGCCACGCCAGCTCACGGCCATCGCCGGGCGCAATCCGCTGACCGGCGCGCGGGTAGAGAATCTGTCACCCGCGGTCGATGCGGATCTCCAGCTGGATTTTGCGGCGCACGGGGTGGTGGTGGTTTCGACCAGCGACGGCACGCCCTCTGGTTCCTATGGCTTTCGGCCTGGCGATATCGTGCGCTCCATCAATGGCGCCGAAATCCGGTCGGTCGGCGATCTCCAGCATGCGCTCGAGACCGCGAACGGGCGCTGGGACATGGTCGTCGATCGCGGCAACCAACGACTCACGCTGTCCATCAGCGGATGACGAAATTCTGCGGGGCCGGACCCATTCCGCTGTAATATTCCAGCATGTCAGATCTCTTCGAAGCGGGCGGCTTGCAGAACGATGCGCCGCGGCCGCTCGCCGACCGATTGCGGCCCCAGACGATCGCCGATGTGGTCGGCCAGGATCATCTTCTCGCAGCATCGGGCCCGATCGGACGGATGGTCGCGGAGGACCGTCCGCATTCGATCGTGCTCTGGGGTCCGCCGGGCACAGGAAAGACGACGATCGCGCGGCTTCTCTCGCGCGAGTTCCGGCTGCATTTCGAGCAATCGTCGGCTGTCTTCACGGGCGTCGCCGATCTCAAGAAATCTTTCGAAGCCGCGCGCGCGCGCAGACGCACCGGCCAGGGAACACTGCTCTTCGTCGACGAAATTCATCGCTTCAACAGGAGCCAGCAGGACAGTTTCCTGCCCGTAGTCGAGGACGGAACCGTCACGCTGGTCGGGGCAACCACCGAAAACCCTTCCTTTGAGTTGAACGGCGCGCTGTTGTCGCGAACCCAGGTGTTGGTGCTGCGCCGGCTCGACGATGCCGCGCTGGAGACGCTGCTTCGCCGCGCCGAAGAGTTCTACGGCGCGGCCATGCCGCTGACTGACGAGGCACGACAGACACTGCGCGCCATGGCGGACGGCGACGGACGTTACCTGCTCAATCTTGCCGAGGAGGTCGCGGCGTTCAAACCCGCAAGCCCGATCGATTCCGCGGCGCTGGTTGCGCTCGTCCAGAAACGCGCGCCGCTCTACGACAAGAGCCGCGAAGAACACTACAATCTCATATCGGCGCTGCACAAATCGATCCGCGGTTCCGATCCGGATGCCGCACTCTACTGGATGGCGCGCATGCTCGCGGGCGGGGAGCAGCCGCTTTACATCGCCAGAAGGCTCGTCCGGGCGGCGATCGAGGATGTCGGCCTTGCCGATCCGCAAGCCGTCGTTCAGGCGCTGGCCGCCAAGGACGTCTACGATTTTCTCGGAAGTCCGGAAGGCGAGATCGCGCTCGTTCAGGCGGTGCTTTATCTCGCAAGTGCGCCCAAATCGAACGCGGTCTACAAGGCGCAGGGCGCGGCCGTCCGTTCGGCGGCAGAACATGGCTCGCTGATGCCGCCCGCGCACATCCTCAACGCACCGACAAAGCTTATGAAATCGCTCGGCTACGGCAAGGGCTACGAATACGATCACGCCGCGGACGAGGCGTTCTCCGGCCAGAACTACTTTCCCGACGGCATGGCGCGGGAATCGTACTACCAGCCAAGAGAGACGGGCTTCGAGCGCGAGGTCGCAAGGCGGCTCGACCATTGGGCAAAGCTGCGACAAGATAAAAGCGGGGAGACGTAGCCTACAGCGTCAGCTCAGGGCGATGCGACGGGTGGCTTTCCATATTGCACCACTTTGACCTTCTCGAGTGTCACAAGCCCGCTGCCCATCATGCCATCCAGGATGGGTAGAAACGCCTCGATCTTGTCTTCCCCATCTATGATCTCGATGACAAAAGGCAAATCTTCGGACAGACGCAGAATCTTCGCGGTGTGGACGCGGCTGGATGCCCCGAAACCCATCGGTCCGCGCAGCACCGTGGCCCCCGCCAGATGCAGCTCGCGCGCCTTCATCACGATAGCTTCGTAAAGCGGGTGGCCGTGAAATCTGTCGGCCTCACCGAGGAAAATGCGCAAGAGAACGGCGTCCCGCGGGACATGCATGTCACGCACCCTTCAATTGGTTGAGCGCGGTGGCGGCCGTGGCTCCCAGCCAGACAAAGAACAGGCACAATCCTACCGAGCCGACGACGTTGCCGCCCGCATAGAGCCATTCGCCATCGTTGGCGAGCGCGAGGGTCTGCATGCTGAACGAGGAGAACGTCGTATATCCACCGCACAGTCCGATGCTCACGAATTGCCGCGAAGTTCCGCTCATCAGGAAGCGCCCATCGGGGCCGGTGAGGGTGCCGAAGAATCCGATGACGAAGGAACCGGAGACATTGATGATCAGCGTTCCCCACGGGAAGGTCTGGCCGAATGCATTGGCGACGACGCCGGAAATCCAGTAGCGCGCGGTGGTGCCAAGCGCACCGCCGACGGCTACCGCGAGGTATGTTTGAAATGGCATGCGCCGAATTCGCGGTCTGGCTTTCCGAGGTGGCACCCCGTTAAAGGGAAGCTCCGATTGCTGGCGGAGGACAGGCTAAGTGACTCGTGCGCAGGCGTCCATGACGGAGAACCGGGCACCCAGCTCGGTGGCGAGTGCGCGCGTGGATGCCGACGACGACGGTCTTCGCCTCGACCGCTGGTTCAGGCGCCATTATCCCGCGCTCGGCCATGCGCAGCTTGAAAAGCTTCTGCGCACAGGTCAGATCCGTCTTGACGGCAGGCGCATCAAGGCCGGGGATCGCATATCAACAGGGCAGATCATCCGGTTACCTCCGCAAGTTCGGAGCATCCCCATCGCCTCGGACGTTCGCCTCAAGAATTCACAGCCGGTTTCTCCACAGGCCAGTGGACGGGCGAGGGCAACCGCCGAGGCCCTTGTTATTCATAAGGATTCATCGTTGCTCGTTCTCAACAAACCCAGCGGCCTGGCGACTCAGGGCGGCAGCGGAATCAGCGAGCATGTCGATGGCCTCCTCGATCTGCTCACGTTTGGGAAGAAACAGCGGCCGCGGCTTGTCCACAGGCTCGACCGGGATACGTCGGGGGTGCTGGTGGTGGCGCGCACGGCGCCGGCTGCCGCGGCACTCAGTGAATCCCTGCGACGCCGGGACGCCACGAAAGTCTATTGGGCCCTGACCAAAGGCGTACCTCAGGAGCTGCGCGGCAGGATCAAATCCGCTCTTGCCAAGGGAACGGTCGGTCGAGAGGAGAAGATGGCGGAGGTGGATCGCGATTCGCGGGACGCCAAAATGGCGATTACGGACTACGTCGTTGTCTGTACCCTGGGCGAGGAATTCGCGTGGGTCGCCGTCCAGCCTGTGACCGGGCGTACACATCAGATTCGTGTGCATCTCGCCTCTCTGGGCACGCCCGTGTTAGGGGACTTCAAATATGGCGGCGCAGCCGCGCGCCCTCGAGGCGAGATCGAAGACAGGCTCCATCTGCACGCACGTTCGATCGATATCGCACATCCGGATGGCGGACGGTTGAAGGCGTCGGCACCGCTGCCCTCGCACATGCTGAAGACGTGGAAGCTCTTCGGTTTCGACCCGGATGTCGCCGATCCCCGGGCCATATCCGCGAAGGCGTGGGACCGGCCAAAGCGCGGACGTCGATGAGCGGGGCACGAGTCAAACGATCCTTCAGAAATGTAACCATCGCATCTTGACGAGCTTCATCAGGCCGAAAAGTGGGGCCGCGACGCGAAAGTCAGATGCGAGCTGCCGGACTATTGGCGAAGAGGTGAGGGCGGCGGAGCGCTTCGCCAAACTGCACCGTCAAATGCACGCGTCCGAGAGTTGAGCCGCAAAGCCGGCAAAGCGACTTCTCCCTGTTGCTCTTGGCATTCCTGGCGCCTTGGCGGCTCAACAACCGCAGAACAAGTGTTGGATTTGGGCCGCCAAGGTGCCACCTTCGTTCGAAGCGGCGAGGGGAGTCGATGAAGGGCATAATTGAGGAACTCGAGGAGCGGCGGCGCCGCGCGCGGGCCGGGGGCGGCGAGGCCCGCGTCAAGGCGCAGCACGACCGCGGCAAGCTTACCGCGCGCGAACGGCTCGATCTCCTGCTTGATCCCGATTCCTTCGAAGAGTTCGACATGTTCGTCGAACATCGCAACACGGATTTCGGGGCGGAGAAGAACCGGATTCCCGGCGACGGCGTCGTGACCGGCTGGGGCACGATCAACGGCCGGATGGTTTATGTCTACGCGAAGGACTTCACGGTCTTTGGCGGTTCCCTCTCCGAAACCCATGCGCAGAAAATCTGCAAGATCCAGGACATGGCCATGCAGAACCAGGCGCCGATCATCGGCCTCCTGGATGCGGGCGGCGCGCGTATCCAGGAGGGCGTGTCGAGCCTCGCCGGCTATGGCGAGGTGTTCAAGCGCAACGTGCTCGCGAGCGGGGTCGTGCCGCAAGTCTCGGTGATCATGGGTCCCTGCGCGGGAGGCGACGTCTATTCGCCCGCGATGACCGATTTCATCTTCATGGTGCGCGACACGTCCTACATGTTCATCACGGGGCCGGAGGTGGTGAAGACGGTGACGCAGGAAGAGGTGACCGCGGAAGAGCTGGGCGGCGCCAAGGTGCACACCACGAAATCCGCCGTTGCCGACGGCGCCTATGAGAACGATGTCGTCGCGATCGAGGAAATGCGCAGGTTCTACGATTTCCTGCCGCTCAACAATCGCGAGGCCCCGCCGTCATGGCCCACCACGGACGATCCGCGCCGCGAAGAACCTTCGCTGGACACGCTGGTGCCCGAAAATCCCAACAAGCCCTATGACATGAAGGAGCTAATCCTGAAGATCGCGGACGAGGGCGATTTCTTCGAGGTCCAGGAGAATTATGCGAAGAACATGATCACGGGCTTCGGCCGGCTGGAAGGCTCGAGCGTGGGCTTCGTCGCCAACCAGCCCATGGTACTCGCGGGCGTTCTCGACTCGGATTCCAGCCGCAAAGCCGCGCGCTTCGTGCGCTTCTGCGATTGCTTCAACATACCCATCGTCACCTTCGTGGACGTACCCGGATTTCTCCCCGGCGTGGCGCAGGAACATGGCGGCATCATCAAGCACGGCGCGAAGCTGCTCTTTGCCTACGCGGAAGCAACCTGTGCGAAAGTGACTGTGATCATCCGGAAGGCCTATGGCGGCGCCTACGATGTCATGGCGTCCAAACACATGCGCGCGGATGTGAACTATGCGTGGCCCACTGCGCAAATTGCGGTGATGGGCGCGAAAGGCGCGGTCGAGATTATCTTCCGTCAGGACATCGGAGACAGCGAGAAGATCGCCGCGCGCACGAAGGAGTATGAAAACCGCTTTCTCAATCCCTTCATCGCCGCCAGCCGCGGGTATATCGACGACGTGATCCGCCCCCACTCCACTCGATGGCGGATCATCCGGTCGCTTCGCATGCTCCGGAAGAAGCAAGTTGCCCAAATCTGGAAGAAGCACGACAACATTCCGCTTTGACCCTTGCGCTGGCGTTATCGCGGACTCACGCTTCCACAACTCACCACGAGCAAAGAAACTTCATGCCGCGGCCGCCGAAGGATGCGTTTTGCCTGCCCAGGCCCAGCATTCCATTTCGACGGTGGCACCCAGCGCGAGGCCCGTGGCGCCGAAGGCGGAGCGCGCGGGCAGGCAGCCAGGTTTGAAATAGCTCACATAGATTTTGTTGAATTCCGCCCATTGCGATATGTCGGCCAGCATGACAACGCATTTGAACACGTCGTCGAAAGACAGGCAGGCCGCATTCAATATGCGCGCGATATTCTCCATCATCTGGCGTGTCTCGCCCTCAAGTCCCCCGGATACGAGTTCCATCCGGCCGGGCACATTGCCAATCTGGCCCGAGAGACAGAGCACGTCGCCGACGCGAACGCCGTCCGAAAACGGAAGACCGGCACTTTTCGTGCCGTGGGAAACGATGAATTCCATGACTAGTGTTCCGTCTCGGCGTCGCCCGCGGTTGTGCCGCGCCCGCGCACAAAACTCCAGCGACTCGAGCGCGACCGCCTCGCGACCGAAGTGGCAGCGGTGCCGGACATGCACTGACCGGCTTGAGTTCCGGGGCGCCGTTTACGGGCATCGCGCCAGCGCCTAAAAGCAGCGCAGGTCGTCCTGTCATGGCCGCCGAAGGGGCCCAGATTGTTCAAGAAGATGCTGATCGCCAATCGCGGCGAAATCGCCTGTCGTATCATCAGGACGGCGAGGCGGATGGGAATCGCGACGGTCGCGGTCTATTCCGAGGCCGATGAGAATGCGCTCCATGTCGAGATGGCGGACCAAGCCGTCGAGATCGGCCCCGCGCCTTCCGCGCAGTCCTATCTGCGCATCGACAGGATCGTGCAGGCCTGCCGGGAAACGGGAGCGGAAGCGGTGCATCCGGGCTACGGCTTTCTATCCGAGCGCGGGAGCTTCGCCGACGCGCTGGTGCAGGCCGGCATTGTGTTCATCGGACCGAACGCGAAGGCCATTGCTGCGATGGGCGACAAGATCGAATCGAAGAAGCTCGCCCACGCTGCCGGGGTATCGATCGTGCCGGGCTACGTGGGGGAAATTCGCGACGACGCCCATGCCAGAACGCTGGCGCGAGAGATCGGCTATCCGGTGATGGTGAAGGCCTCCGCCGGCGGCGGCGGCAAGGGCTTGCGAATCGTTCACCACGAAGAGGAGCTGGTGCAGGCGATCCGATCCTCCCAGAACGAAGCCCGGGCGAGCTTCGGCGACGACCGCCTTTTCGTCGAAAAATTCGTCACCGAGCCGCGTCACATCGAAATCCAGGTGCTCGGCGACAGGCACGGTCATGTGATCCATCTGCACGAGCGCGAATGTTCCATTCAGCGCCGTCACCAGAAAGTAATCGAGGAAGCGCCTTCGCCGTTTCTGGATGCGGCGACGCGCGCGGCCATGGGGAAACAGGCGGTCGCGCTCGCGAAAGCGGTCGGCTACGACAGCGCAGGCACGGTCGAGTTCATCGTCGATCGCGAAAAGAAGTTCTATTTCCTCGAAATGAACACACGCCTGCAGGTCGAGCACGCGGTAACGGAACTGATAACGGGCCTCGATCTCGTCGAACTGATGATCCGGTCGGCGGCCGGAGAGTCTTTGCCGATCGTTCAGGGGAACGTAAAGCTCGACGGCTCGGCCATCGAATCGCGGGTCTATGCAGAGGATCCGTATCGCGGCTTCCTGCCGTCGACGGGGCGGCTCGTGCGCTACCGCCCGCCCGCCGAGGGAGAATACGAAGGCGCCACGCTGCGCATCGATACAGGCGTCTACGAGGGCGGGGAGATCTCCGTCTGGTACGATCCGATGATCGCCAAGCTTTGCACCCACGCGCCGTCGCGCGCGTCGGCCGTCGAAGCCATGGCGGAAGCGCTCGACGAGTTCCGGATCGAGGGCATCAGCCACAACATTCCCTTCCTCGCTGCCATCATGCACAGCCCGAGTTTCCAGGCGGGCCGGCTTTCGACCGGTTTCATCGCTGAGGAATTTCCCGACGGCTTCCATGGCCGGCCGCTCGATGCGACGCGCGCACGCCGATTTGTCGGCGCGGCCGTCGCGGCGAGGATGATACGCAGCAAGCGTGCAGCTGCGATCTCCGGTACGCTCAATGGTTCGCTCGCGTCCATCGAAGAATTTGTGGTGTCGTTTGGAAACGAAGAGTTCGCGGTATCCGGCGCCTCTCTGCATGAGGGGCAGTTGCGCGCGATCATAGACAGCGTTCCGTACGAGGCGGAGATCGTCTGGAGCCCGGCCGATCCGGCGATGGGTGTCACGGAGAACGGCGCCCGTTATACCATTCAGCTTTCCAGAATGCGCGGAGGGTACCGCCTGTCGCAGGGCGGAACCTCGGTGGCCGCCAGCGTGCGACGTCCCGAGGCGGCGAAGTTTGCCAGTCTCATGCACAAGAAAGCCGTGGCGGACGCGTCGAGGTCTCTCCTGAGCCCGATGTCAGGTCTGGTCGTTTCCGTGAATGTGGCGGAGGGCCAGGAGGTGAAGGCCGGGGAAATTCTTGCCGTCATCGAAGCGATGAAGATGGAAAACGTGCTGATGGCCGAGAACGACGGCACGATCGGGAAGATCAGCGCCCGGAAGGGCGACAGCCTCGCGCTCGACGATGTGATTTTGGAGTTCGCGTGAGTTTGTTTAGGGAACCAGAGGATGCCTGACGAGCCGGACGTCACGACTCTACGGCTTCGCATCGAGGGCTTCGTGCAGGCGGTGGGATATCGCAATTTTGCGATCTTCGAGGCGCGCAAACTCGGGCTGGATGGCTGGATCCGCAACCGCTCCGACGGAACGGTCGAGGCTCTCGCCTCCGGCAACACCAAAGCGGTGGAGGCTTTCGTCGCCCTCTGCATGCGCGGTCCGCCGGGCTCGCAGGTCAAGAACGTCGATCTGCACGGCGCCGAAGCTCCGGCAGAGCGCGGCTTCCATCGCCGTCCGGGCGTTTGACGGGAAGGCCCCGCTTCCTCCCGCGCTTTGAATGGTGTCACAACACGTGCGCGGCTCCGAGAGCGCCTTCGAATTCCTCCCGAAGCAGGGCATCCACACGCGCCATCGAGGCGTCGATGCCCAGATCGGCGAGGCTGGTCATTCCGTGGTCGCGAACTCCGCAGGGAACAATGCCGGCGAAATGTTCCAGTTCAGGCGCCACGTTTAGAGCAACTCCGTGATACGTCACCCAGCGGCGCACGCGCACCCCGATGGCTGCGATCTTGTCTTCGCGACCGTCGTTGCGAGAGACCCAGATGCCGACGCGCCCCTCGCGTCTCTCGCCGCGAACTCCGAGGCGGGCGAGGGTGCGGATCAGCCATTCCTCGAGGTCGCGCACGAAGGCGCGCACATCGGCTTTGCGCCGGCGCAGATCCAGCATCACATAGACCACCCGCTGGCCGGGGCCGTGATAGGTGAATTGGCCCCCCCTGCCGGTCGGAAAGACGGGAAACCTCGCTTCGAGCAGGTCCGATGGCTTGGCGCTCGTCCCTGCCGTGTAGATGGGTGGGTGTTCGACCAGCCACACAAGCTCGGCGGCTTTGCCGTCTGCGATGCGCGCGGCGCGGCGTTCCATGAAGGCGACGGCTTGCGGATAGGCAAGCAGCCCCGGCTCGATGCGCCATTCGGGGGCAACGCCAGATTGTTCTGTCAGGCGGGATGCCGCGACCATCGAATCCTCGAAAATGCCCGGCGACAGAATTGTCGGCTTCACAGGATATTGGCCCTTCTTCGCGTTATCCATCGGTGTTTCGGCCAGCTTCCCACCGCCGAAACCATTTGCTACACCCCCCGGCCTGTCCTGCGGTCGTGGCGGAACGGTAGACGCGCTAGCTTGAGGTGCTAGTGGGGCAACCCGTGGAAGTTCGAGTCTTCTCGACCGCACCAGTCTGCGCTGCCATGCAGCGGAGGTTGCCGCGCCGGAGCCCGGGGGCAAAGGTGGGGCAGGTTGCGCGCAGCCTCGGCCCGGCAAGGCAGCGCGCCGAAGGGCGATGGTGAGCCCAGGAACACCGAAAGCAGCGTCATGATCCGCAACAGCTATCCGACCCTTGAATTCGGACTGGGAGACACGGCGGATCTGTTGCGCGACAGCGTGCGCAGCTTCAGCGACGACAAGATCGCCCCGATCGCCGACGAGATCGACCGCACCAACGTTTTCCCCCGCCATCTCTGGCCGCAGCTGGGTGAATTGGGACTGCTGGGCATCACAGTCGAGGAAGAGTTCGGCGGTGCCGGTCTGGGATATCTCGAACATTGCGTGGCGATGGAGGAAGTGAGCCGGGGCTCCGCTTCGGTCGGTCTTTCCTACGGCGCCCATTCCAATCTGTGCGTGAACCAGATTCGCCGCAACGGAAGCGAAGAGCAGAAGCGCCGCTATCTTCCCGGGCTCTTGTCGGGCGAATATGTCGGCGCGCTCGCGATGAGCGAGAGCGGCTCGGGCTCCGACGTGGTCTCGATGCGTCTACGCGGGGAGAAGCGCGGTGATCGCTATGTGCTCAACGGCACGAAAATGTGGATCACCAACGGGCCGCACGCCGATGTGCTCGTGGTCTATGCCAAGACTGACGCGGGTGCCGGGCCGCGCGGCATCACGGCGTTCCTGATCGAGAAGGGATTCAAAGGTTTCCAAGCCGCCCAGAAGCTCGACAAGCTTGGTATGCGCGGCTCCGACACGTCCGAGCTTGTGTTCGAGGACTGCGAAGTGCCTGCCGAAAACGTGCTCGGGCGCGAAGGCGGCGGCGTGAACATCCTGATGAGCGGGCTCGACTACGAGCGCGCCGTGCTGGCGGCGGGGTCACTCGGAATCATGCAGTCCTGTCTCGATGTGGTCCTTCCCTATGTTCATGACCGCAAGCAGTTCGGACAGCCCATCGGCACATTTCAGCTGATACAGGGCAAGCTCGCGGACATGTATGTGACGCATTCCGCCGCGCGCGCCTATGTCTATGCGGTGGCACAGGCCTGCGACCGCGGACAGACCACCCGCAAGGATGCGGCCGGCGCCATTCTCTATGCGGCCGAAAAGGCGGTGTGGATGGCGCTCGAAGCGATCCAGTGCCTCGGCGGTAACGGATACATCAACGATTTTCCCACCGGCCGTCTGCTGCGCGATGCCAAGCTTTACGACATCGGCGCAGGCACCTCGGAAATCCGCCGCTGGCTCATCGGCCGCGAGCTATTTGAAGAGTCGGGTTGAGGGAAGCGGTTATCGTGTCGGCGCGCGACAAGAACAATCACAATGCCACTTCACGGCGCCCACCTCTATTTTTTCAGCATAGAGATCGTGCCGGTCCATCAGCTGGTTCGCAAGGCCGACGCCCATGATCGAACCGATCAGCGCATGGCTCTAACGATGGCGGCGGTCAACGTTGGTGAGTGCTTCGCGGCGGACCGCTTTTCGTAAAGAATGGGCCCAAGCTGCAGCAGGACAATGAGGAACTCGATGATGACGACAGTTGAAACGGTCATTCTCTCCGGCGCACGCACCCCCTTGGGCGCGTTCCAGGGTGAGCTTGCAGGTAAGAGTGGGCCCGAGCTTGGCGCTGTCGCGATTGGGGCGGCGGTTGCGCGCGCGGGGCTCGCGCCGAGCCAGATCCAGGAGACGCTGATGGGCTGCGTACTGCCGGCCGGCGTCGGCCAGGCGCCTGCACGCCAGGCATCGCGTTTTGCCGGCTTGCCCGACAGCGTGCCATGCACGACCGTGAACAAGGTCTGCGGGTCGGGAATGAAGGCGATGATGATAGCAGCCGACCAACTCGCGCTTGGCCGTGCCGACATCATCGTCGCCGGCGGCATGGAGTCGATGACGAATGCGCCCTATCTGCTCCCCAAGGCGCGGGGCGGCTATCGCCTGGGGCACGGCGAGATCAAGGATCACATGTTTCTCGATGGCCTCGAGGACGCCTACGAACACCGGCTCATGGGGACTTACGCCGAGGACACGGCGCGCCACTATCAGTTCACGCGCGCCGACCAGGACGCGTTTGCCATCGAATCGCTGCAGCGCGCGAAGCGTGCGCAGTCCGACGGATCTTTTGCCGCGGAGATCGTGGGCGTGAAGATTTCCGGCAAGGGCGGCGAAAGCGAAGTCTCGACGGACGAGGGGCCGCGCCGCGGCGATGCCGCAAAGATTCCCACGCTCAAACCGGCCTTTGCGAAGGACGGCACCGTAACCGCAGCGAACTCTTCATCGATCTCCGATGGTGCTGCGGCGCTCGTCCTGGCCCGCAGCGACGTCGCGGGCCGCGGCGGCCTGAAGCCAATCGCGCGCATCTTGGCGCAGGCAAGTCACGCCGCCGAGCCGCGCTGGTTCACGACGGCGCCGGTAGGAGCGATCGAAAAGGCTCTGGCGCAGGCGGGCTGGAGCAAAGACGACGTCGATCTCTTCGAGATCAACGAAGCCTTCGCATGCGTTGCCATGGTCGCGATGCGCGACCTGGCACTGCCGCATGAGAAGGTGAACGTAAACGGAGGCGCCTGCGCGCTGGGTCATCCCATCGGCGCGTCCGGCGCGCGCATCGTGGTAACGCTTCTGAACGCGCTCGAACGGCGCGGGCTCAAGCGCGGTGTTGCCGCTCTCTGCATCGGCGGCGGCGAGGCCACCGCGATCGCCGTCGAGCGGCTATGAGCGTCCTGAAATCGGCGATCAGCCCCCGCGCCGACGGCTTCAAAGCCAATGCCGAGGCGATGGCGAAGCTCGTGGAGGAGCTGAAATCGCGGATGGGGACCGCCGCACTGGGCGGCGACGAGCGTTCGCGAAAGCGGCACGTCGGACGCGGCAAGCTCCTGCCACGCGAACGCGTCGAGCGGCTCGTCGATCCCGGCGCTCCATTCCTCGAGCTCTCTCCGCTCGCCGCGTTCGAAATGTATGACGGCGATATCCACGGCGCCGGCATTATCACCGGCATTGGGCGGATTCTCGGCCGCGAATGCATGATCGTCTGCAACGATGCAACAATCAAAGGCGGTACGTACTATCCCGTCACCGTCAAGAAACATCTCCGCGCGCAGGAAATCGCGCGCGAGAACTGCCTGCCTTGCGTCTACCTCGTGGATTCGGGTGGCGCAAATCTTCCCAACCAGGCGGAGATATTTCCCGATCGCGAGCATTTCGGGCGCATTTTCTACAACCAGGCGACCATGTCTGCGGTTGGTATTCCCCAGATCGCAGCCGTTATGGGATCGTGCACCGCCGGGGGCGCCTATGTGCCCGCCATGTCCGACGAAACCATTATCGTAAAAGGGCAGGGGACGATTTTCCTGGGCGGCCCGCCTCTCGTGAAAGCGGCGACGGGAGAGATCGTCACCGCGGAAGACCTCGGCGGAGCGGACGTTCACGCGCGCCAGTCGGGCGTTGCGGACTACTATGCCAACAATGATGAGCACGCGCTCGCGCTCGCCCGCCGCATCGTCTCCCATCTCAACACCGAAAAATCGCCCGGCATTCCGCTCGCGGAGCCGAAGCCGCCGCTCTACGACGGGGCCGAGCTGGATGGCATCGTTCCCCAGGCGCTCTCGATCCAGTACGACGTCCGCGAAGTCATCGCCCGGTTGGTCGACGGGTCTGTTTTCGACGAGTTCAAGCGACTTTATGCAACCACCATCGTCACGGGCTTCGCGCATATCGAAGGCATCCCGCTCGGCATCGTGGCCAATAACGGGATTCTCTTTTCGGAATCGGCACTGAAGACCGCGCATTTCGTGGAACTGTGCTGCCAGCGGCGCGTGCCCCTCCTGTTTCTGCAGAATATTGCGGGCTTCATGGTTGGCCGCAAATACGAGACGGGCGGCATTGCCAAGGACGGAGCGAAGATGGTCACGGCAGTGGCTTGCGCCGCAGTTCCGAAGATCACGCTTCTCATCGGAGGTTCGTATGGCGCCGGCAATTACGGCATGTGCGGCCGCGCCTATTCGCCGCGCTTTCTGTTCTCCTGGCCGAACTCCCGCATTTCCGTCATGGGCGGCGAGCAGGCGGCGAGCGTGCTCGCGACCGTGAAACGGGACGGAATGGAAGCGCGCGGAGAGACCTGGAGCGAACAGGACGAAGAAGCATTCAAGGCGCCCATCCGTGCGCGCTACGAGGAGGAGGGCAATCCCTATTATGCGACCGCCCGGCTGTGGGACGATGGCATCATCGCGCCGGCGGACACGCGCCGGGTGCTCGCGCTCGCCCTGTCAGCCTGCCTGAATGCGCCCATTCCACGTTCAGAGTTCGGCATTTTCAGGATGTAGCTGTGAACTGATCGCGATTTTCGTGGTCTGCCGGGGTGGTGGCGTGCTGTTGTTCGGTTGAAAAACGCCACCGGGCTGTAGCGCTTCCCCATGTCACTTTCTTTCGGCAAGCTCCTGATCGCCAACCGCGGCGAGATCGCGATCCGCGTGATGCGCACGGCGCGGCGGCTGGGCATCGCGACGGTCGCCGTCAATTCGGATGCCGATGCAAACTCCGCCCATGTGGCGATGGCCGACGAGGCTCTGCGCATCGGTCCGGCCCCGGCGCGCGAAAGCTATCTCGACATCTCGGCCATAATTTTGGCGGCAAAGAAAAGTGGGGCCGGGGCGATCCATCCGGGCTACGGTTTTCTCTCGGAGAACGCGGAGTTTGCGGAAGCCTGCGCCGAAGCGGGAATCGTTTTTGTGGGTCCGCCCGCGAGCGCGATCCGCGCCATGGGCCTCAAGGATCGCGCCAAGACGATCATGGCCGAGGCCGGAGTCGCCGTCGTGCCGGGCTATCAGGGTGACGATCAGTCTCCAAAGCGTCTCGCGGCCGAGGCCGTGCGGCTGGGATTTCCCGTCCTCATCAAGGCGGTCGCAGGTGGCGGCGGCAAGGGCATGCGGCGGGTGGATCGGACGCGCGACTTCGAACCCGCGCTGGAGAGTGCAAAGCGCGAGGCCCGATCGGCGTTTGGCGACGAGCGGATGCTGGTCGAGAAATTTGTCGCGCGGCCGCGCCATGTCGAAGTGCAGATATTCGCCGACAAACACGGCGACGCCGTGCATCTGTTCGAACGGGACTGTTCGCTGCAGCGCCGTCATCAAAAGGTGATCGAGGAGGCGACCGCTCCGGGCATGGGCGAGCCGATGCGCGCAGCGATGGGCGCGGCCGCGGTCAAGGCCGCAAGAGCTGTCGGCTATGTCGGCGCGGGTACGGTGGAATTCATCGCCGATGCGTCGGAGGGGCTGAAGCCGGAGCGATTCTGGTTCATGGAAATGAACACGCGGCTGCAGGTGGAGCACCCGGTCACGGAGATGATCACCGGGCTCGACCTTGTCGAGTGGCAGCTGCGCGTGGCTGCCGGCGAAAGACTCCCCAAACGTCAGAACGAGCTTCGTCCCCACGGCCATGCCATCGAGGCGAGGCTCTACGCCGAAGATCCCGGAAACGAATTCCTGCCGTCGACAGGCCGGCTCGAACGATTGCACCTGCCGCCGGGTGAAGGTGGCGTGCGGGTGGATTCCGGGGTGCGGGAAGGGGACGCCGTGACCATGTACTACGACCCCATGATCGCAAAAGTCATTGCCTGGGCCGAGACGCGCGAGTCCGCCGCCGACAAACTGGCGCAGGCACTTGCCGAAACCGGGATCGCTGGCGTGCGCACGAACACAGGATTTCTCGTGCGCGCGTTGCGTCATCCCGAATTTCTTGCGGGCGAGATCGACACGGGATTCATCGATCGCCACCTCGGAGCGTTGCTCCCGCCGCCGCCGCGCGCACAACTTTTCGCGCGCGCCGCCTTGTTTATTGTCGAGGACCGCAAGCGCGGCGCGCGCGCACAGGATCCCTGGGATGCGCAGGACGGATTCCGGCTCTCCGGGGAAGCCAGGGAGACGATCGAATTTACCGCGGGCGTGACGCGCGCGTCGGTTCTCGTTCTACATCCCCGCGGTGGCGCACTCTCATTCGAAATCGCCCGGGAGCCGGTCTTCGCTCCTCCGCATACGGATGCGATGCGGCTCGCCTCGGGCGAGATCGCCGTGATGGAGGCGGGCGAGACCTCGCTTTTTGCCCTCGCCGATCCATTTGCGGAAACCGATGCCGGCGGCGCTGCCACCGATCGGCTCGTCGCGCCAATGCCAGGCAAAATCGTGCGTGTGTTTGCATCTCCGGCTCAGGCAGTGAAACGGGGCGAGCCTCTCATCACGCTTGAAGCCATGAAGATGGAGCACACGTTGGCGGCGCCCGCCGACGCGCGCGTGGCCAGCGTAGAGGTTGCCGTCGGCGATCAGGTTGACGAGGGAGCTGTCGTTCTGCGTTTCGCGCAGGAGCCCGCCGGTTCATGACGCTCCATCTGATCAAGCTGTGCGTGGGCGTCGAATCGCTCGAACAACTGGCGCGCTGGCAGGCGGGACGAGTGGCCACCCTTAGAAAAAAGTGCGCAAAGGTCGAGCTTGTTCACGTCACCAGGCAAACGCCGAAACGCGCACCCGAACTGCTCGACGGCGGCTCGCTCTATTGGGTGATCAAAGGCCGAATCGCGGCCCGCCAGCCGCTTCTCGATATAAGGCCGGTGCGCAAGAAGGATGGGCTGCCGCGATGCGGCATCGTGTACGAGCCGAAACTGATTCCCACGTTGCGCCGCTCCCATCGGCCCTTCCAGGGCTGGCGCTACTTCGATCCAAAGGATGCGCCGCCGGACGCCCGCACGTTCAAGGGTGGAAAGGGCCTGCCCGAAACTCTCTGCGCGGAACTCGCGGATCTCGGATTGTTGTAAGTGCCGCTATGCCGGGATGTTGTCGATGAGCCGCGTTCCCCCGATCGCTGCTGCCGCAAGCACCCGCATGTTGGCGCCGGGTCGTTCAGGCCGGGCCAGGGTCGCCGCGTCCCGCACTGCTACATAGTCGACGGAATCGAAACCCGCGGCAAGCAGTGTGTCTTTGCCGAGGCTTTCTGCCTGAGCAATGGAAGAACCCTCTCGCACATGTGTTGCCACGTCGCCGAGCATGCGATGGATCTGACCCGCGATGCGGCGTTCGTCCGCGCCCAGATAGGCATTGCGCGAGGACATGGCGAGCCCGTCGGGTTCGCGCACGATCGCGGCCCCCGCAATCTCGATCGGCAGACCCAGATCCTGCGCGAGGCGGCGCACGACCAGCAGTTGCTGATAGTCCTTCTCTCCAAACACGGCGACGTCGGGGGCCGCGGCGATCAGGAGTTTGGCCACGACCGTTGCCACGCCGGACAGAAAATGGGGGCGGAAGTCCGATTCGAGCCCCATCGCAGGGCCGCCGATCTCGATCGAGGTTGCAAAGCCATCCGGGTAAATTTCGTCGGCCGCCGGTGCAAAAACGAGGTCGGCGGCGGCGCCGGCGGCCAGCGTGCAGCGGTCGGCTTCTATGTCGCGCGGATAGCGCTCGAAATCTTCGTGCGGGGCGAACTGTGCGGGGTTTACAAAAATGCTGACGACCACCCGGTCCGCCAGATTTCTTGCAAGCGACGCAAGGGAGAGGTGCCCGGCGTGCAGGGCGCCCATCGTGGGAACAAGCCCGACGCGCGCCCCTTGTCGCCGCCAGGCCCCCACCACGGTCCGCAATTCTCCGATGGTCGCGACGACTCCAGGCTTTTCCATGGCCGGGAGATTAGCGTCGGAGCCCGCAGACGCGCTAGAAACCAGCGCCGAAATCCACTCCTCCACGACCGATGACCCCTGACCCGTTGCGCAAGGCGATCTCGCAGGCATGGCTCGCGGACGAGGAATCGCTGACCGAAAAGCTGATCGCGAAGGCACGTTTCTCCTCTGCGGAGCAAGCGGCGACTGAAGCACTGGCCGCCGACCTCGTCCAGCGCATCCGCCATGCGCGGGACAAGCGCAGCGCAGTGGACGCATTCACGCAGGAATATGCCCTGTCGAGCGAAGAAGGCGTGGTGCTCATGTGTCTCGCGGAATCGCTCCTGAGGGTTCCCGACGCTGCGACCGCGGACAGGCTGATCCGCGACAAAATCGGAAGCGGCGACTGGGACAGCCACCGGAGGCGCTCCCAATCGCTGTTCGTCAATGCCTCCACCTGGGCGTTGATGCTGAGCGGCCGTGTCGTGACTCTGGACGAGACGGCGAAATGGGATTTTCCGGGCATCTGGAAGAGATTGATCGCGCGCTCGGGCGAGCCCGTCATCCGGCAGGCCGTGACCTTTGCCATGCGCATTCTCGGGCGCCAGTTCGTGCTGGGTCGCACGATCGGCGAAGCCCTGCGCAATGCCAGGCCGCAACTCGAGGAGGGTTACCGCTTTTCCTTCGACATGCTCGGAGAGGCCGCCTACACCAAAGACGACGCGGGCCGTTACTACCAATCCTATCGGGATGCGCTTGGGGGTATCGCCGCGGCCCAGCCCGATCGTCAGGCGGCAATCTTCGAGCGCCCCAGCATCTCGGTGAAGCTTTCGGCTTTGCATCCGCGCTACGAATGGGTGAAGCGCAGGCGCGTGATGAGCGAGCTGCTGCCTCAACTGGTGGCGCTCGCCGCGGAAGCGCGCGCTGCGAACATCGCACTCACGATCGATGCCGAGGAATCCGAGCGTCTCGATTTGATGCTCGATGTTTTCGAGGCCATGGGCGAGGCGGAGCCGCTGCGCGGATGGAATGGTCTTGGTCTGGCCGTGCAGGCCTATCAGAAACGTGCGCTGCCCGTCATTGCGTGGATCGGCGATCTCGCGAACCGGCAGGATCGGCGAATTCCGGTGCGCCTTGTGAAGGGCGCTTACTGGGACACGGAAATCAAGCGCGCGCAGGAACAGGGCCTTGTCGATTATCCCGTGTTCACGCGGAAAGCGGCGACCGACACCTGCTATCTCGCTTGCGCGCGGGCGCTACTTGCCCGGAGGGATGCGGTCTTCCCCCAATTCGCGACGCACAACGCTCACACGCTCTCCGCCATCCAGGTGCTCGCGGGGGATAGTACGGATTTCGAGTACCAGCGGCTGCACGGAATGGGGGAGGCGCTCTACGAACTTTACCGCGACGTGAAGCGGCCGAGCCGCGCCGGGCCCGGAATGCGCATCTACGCGCCCGTGGGCACGCACGAGGATCTGCTCGCCTATCTCGTGCGTCGCCTGCTGGAGAACGGCGCCAATACGTCGTTCGTAAACCGGCTTGCCGATGAGAAGTCTCCGATTGCAGAAATTGTCGCCGATCCCGTCGAGCAACTTGCCGCAGCCATGCCGCGACGCAGTAGGCGCATACCATTGCCGGGCGCCCTTCTGCCCGACCGCAGGAATTCGGCCGGCTTCCTGTGGAGCGATCCCCTGGTCGCTGCACCGACGATTGCAGGAATGGCAAAAGCGCTCGAGGCGCCGCAGCGGGCCGCTCCGCTGATCGGCGGGAAGGAGCGGGCTGGCGAATCGCGGGAGATTCGCGATCCCTCCGACAGGCGCCGCGTCGTTGGCGAGGCGATCGAAACGCGCAATGCCGATGCCGTCGAAGCGCTCGCGCTCGCACATCGTGCCCAGGAGGCCTGGGACAAGATCGGAGGCGACGCGCGCGCGAACATCCTGGAGCGGGCCGCCGATCTCTTCGAACAGGAACGCGCACATCTGATGGCACTCGCCGTCCGGGAGGGCGGAAAGACGCTTCCGAACGCGTTGGGGGAAGTGCGCGAGACGGCGGACTATCTGCGTTACTACGCCTCCCGGGCGCGCCTTCTGTTCCAATCCCCGATCAAACTTCCCGGCCCTACGGGCGAGGAAAACGAACTGGCCCTGCATGGCAGGGGCGTTTTCGCCTGCATCTCGCCGTGGAACTTTCCCCTTGCCATTTTCACAGGACAGGTTGCGGGCGCTCTGGCCGCGGGGAATGCCGTTCTGGCCAAGCCGGCGGAGCCGACGCCTCTGATCGCCGCGGCCGCGATCCGGTTGCTGCATCGCGCCGGCGTTCCGCCCGATGTGCTGCATCTCATTCCCGGCCGGGGCTCCCGTCTTGGCGCCGTCCTGTTCGGCGATCCGCGGCTGGCCGGTGTGGCACTTACCGGCTCGACCGAAGCGGCCTGGGCGATCAATCGCGCGCTCGCCGCACGGGCGGGACCGATCGGCCAGCTCATTGCCGAAACCGGCGGCATGAACGCGATGATCGTGGATTCCACGGCTTTGCCGGAACAGGTCACGCGCGATGTCATCACCTCGGCGTTCGACAGTGCCGGCCAGCGTTGCAGCGCCTTGCGCGTGCTGTTCGTACAGGAGGATGTGGCCGATCGCATGCTCGAGCTCATTCTCGGGGCGATGGACGAGCTCACGCTTGGCGATCCGTTTTCTCTCGTGACCGACATCGGGCCTGTCATCGACGGGTCCGCTCGCGAATCGCTTGAAACCCACGCCGCGCGCATGGGGCGGGAGGCAAAGCTCCTGCGCGCGCTTGTGCTCGGACCTGAACTGGCAAACGGCACCTTCTTTCCCCCCCACGTGTTCGAAATCGGCTCCATTGCCGTTCTCGAGCGGGAAGTCTTCGGGCCGATCCTGCACGTCGTGCGCTATGCCGGCGGCAGGCTCGGGGAGGTGTGCGCGGCAATCAACGCGACCGGCTACGGTCTCACGCTCGGGGTGCACAGCCGCATCGAAGAGACGGCGGCCTTCGTCCGCGCGCAGGTGCGTGCGGGCAATATATACGTGAACCGCAACCAGATCGGTGCGGTGGTGGGCGTGCAGCCTTTCGGGGGCGAGGGGCTCTCGGGCACCGGACCGAAAGCCGGAGGTCCTCATTACCTCCAACGTTTTGCGCTCGAACGCACCTATACGGTTAACACCACCGCGGCCGGCGGCAACGCGGCGTTGCTAAGCCTGGAAAGCAGCGGGATCTGAATCCGATTCCTCTCCGCGGGCGCAAAATCCCACCCCGTGGCGACAAAAAATGCAGCCCGCGAACGAATCATGCGATGGGGGCGCACTATCTTTTGCATTGCCCCGCGGCGAGGGGTTTTCGAGAAAGGAACTTTTCCTTCCAGATCGTTGCGGTTCCTGTTACATTCGCTGTTCCGATGGGTGGTCCATCAGAACAACAATCAGAGGTCTTCAAATGAAAAAGCGCCTTGCGGCGTTGGCCTTGCTTGGGACGGCAGTCACGCTGCCCGGCATGGTGAGCGCGGCTACCTACCCGACCCTCAAGCCGGGAACCTACAAGCCGATGTTCGTGGTACTGCCTCAGCGTCCTGCCAATTATCCGCACGGGTCCGCCGCATCGCTGGCCCAGTGGAATGGCACTTACAAAGACCTCAAGGGCAATACGGTCAACTTCACCCAGATCGGCGGCAATCCGGCCACCACCAACACCACAAGCACAATGAAGATCATGATCATTCCGATCAAAATGATCTACGGCTCGACGAACGGCAACATGACGTTCGATCCGGTCAAGGTGAAACTCGCGAACAACAAGAACCGCTCGGTGGTCAAGGCCGTTCTCGATTCGCCCTTGTTCAAAGCCGACAACGATTTTGCGCCCCAGGGAACTTCCTGCACGCCCAATTGCGTTGACCTCGGGAAAACCCAGTATGAGGACGCTTTCCAGCGCGGAACGTGGTGGGGCAATGCGGTCGGCACGAATACGAGCTATCATGTTCTCTACGCTCCGACGGTGCTGAAGGAACAGTCGATCACGGTGACGGCCGGCGAGGGGAACGTCGAAAACAATCCCTTCGGAACGGGCAAAGTCGGATTGATGAATATCAATAACTTTGACAGTGCTCTCCAGACGTTCATGTCGACATTGAAGATCACGCCGGACACGCTTCCGTTGTTCGTGACCTATGACATCTACCTGACGTCTGGCGGATGTTGCATCGGCGGTTACCACAGTGCGAACGGTGGTCAGCCAAACGGGCAGACCTACTCCTACGCTACCTACGTCGATAGCGTCGGTGCCTTCTCCCAGGACGTTTCGGCCCTGACGCATGAACTCGGCGAGTGGATGGACGATCCGTTCGCGGACAATTTCGTCAATTGCCAGGACAACGGCCTTATGGAAGTGGGCGATCCGCTCGAACGCCTGGCGAATTACGGTGCATTCCCATACAAGTCGAAGGGGTTCACCTATAACCTCCAGTCGCTCGTTTACATGCCTTATTTCGGTGCACCGGTCACCGATGCGGCCAACAAATGGTACGCTCTCCAGGACGACATGAGCCACGTCTGTCCGGGCCAGTAATGGCGATTTGAGGTCCACGCTCTCGTTGAGGACTTCAATGGAACGCAATTGCCCTTCGGGGTGATGCAATTGAGGGGGTGTGATGCGCTAGCACACACCCCCTCGTTTTTCCTGGGGCCGCTCCCGGTAAGGGTTTATCGTCAGCGGGATGATTCCCTGGCTTTTCTGCCGGCAGCGGGCCTGCTGCCGCTCTCGGTCGCGCTTTCCAGCCCTCGAACCCAACCACCACGAATGACCCGCGCCTACATCATCGTATTCGGCAACGAAAAAGGTGGTTCCGGCAAGACAACCGCCGCCATGCACGTCGCAGTCGCGTTGGCCCGAATGGACAAGCGCGTAGCCGCCATCGACCTCGACACGCGGCAAAGAAGCTTTTCGCGTCAGCTGGAGAATCGTGCCGGATGGTGCGAGCGCAGCGGCAATCGTCTCGCGGCGCCCGCGTTCTTTGCGGCCACGCGTTCCGCCGCCGCCTCTCTCGATGTTGCAGCCGGCGAGGAGGCGGAGTCGTTTGCGCGGATTCTGGCGCAGATTGAGGCCAATTTCGACTTCGTGGTGATCGACACCCCTGGCGCCGACACCCATCTGTCGCGCCTCGCGCACGCCTCCGCCGATACGCTCGTTACGCCGCTCAACGACAGTTTTGTCGACTTCGACCTTCTCGCCCGCGTCGATCCCGAAACGTTCGCCGTTCAGAAGCCAAGTCTGTACAGCGATTTCGTCTGGGATTGCCGCAAGAAGCGTTTGTTGGCGAGCAAGCCCGCACTGGATTGGGTCGTGATGCGAAATCGGATCGCCGCAACCGAAGCGCGCAACAAGCGTCGCGTGACCGCGGCGCTCGATGCGCTGGCGCGACGTATCGGTTTCCGCGTTGCACCCGGCTTCGGAGAACGGGTGATTTACCGGGAATTGTTTCCGGCGGGCCTTACCATGCTCGATCTTCCCCAGCCGCAACTCGGCGTTTCGCTGAGCATGTCGCATATCGCCGGACGCCAGGAAGTGAGAACGCTGGTCGCGACGCTGAAGCTGCCGGGTCTCACTGCGGGCCCGGAGGTTCAGTCTGCAGGGTAACCGAAGCGCTCGACCCAAGGCTGAAGAATGGGAAGGACCGGCGCCATTTGGTTGCGATAGCGGCGCCACTGGCCCATTGCACCTGTGTAAAGCCCCTTGCGCACCTGGGGGGCACTCTGACTTCGAGGGTCGATCGTGCCGGCCGCCGCGGCGCGGAAATCGCGCATGGATTCATTCCATTCGATGCCGATAAAATTGCAAACGTCGCGCATGGCGCCGCTGAAATTCGCGAACGTGTCTTCGTATCGGTATTCACGAAGTCCCATCGGCAGCTTGAGCCGGTAGAGTTCTATCAGCTCCATCACGGCTGCGTAGAATCGCGCACAATCTTCCAACCGGAGAAATTCGAACGTTTGCTGGCTGGGGTCGAAGCGGTGACGGAAACAGCTGAACACGACGTCGCGAGGATCCCTGAGCGCAAGGAGTATTCTGGCGTCCGGAAACAACCTGGCGATCAAGGGCAATCGCAACGAATTAAACGGCATCTTATTGACGAACACCTTGCCCGACACTGCCGCCCCGGCCTCTCTTACTCCGTTCCAATAGGCGTGCCGCCACCTGGCCAGCTCGCGATCTTCGAGCGCCGCCAACCCGTCCAACCCGTCATCGCTGAAGAGAAACAGGCGCGCCGGATCCGCCAGGAATTCGCGCTCGTCCAGCGCCACAACCTGCGGGCTGCTTGCCAAAATAGTTTCGAGAAGGGTCGTGCCACTGCGCATGAAGCCGAGCAGGAACACATGACCGGCGGGTTCATCTTTTGCCGTGGTTGCGGGTTCGGACGCAGTCCAGTGGGGACAATTGGTGAAATAGGCCGTTCGCCGCCGCACGGCTTCCACGGAGCGCGCGCTTTCGAAAGTCGCTGTCTGGAGTGCGCGACGCCTTTCATTCATCGATGTGTAGGCTGCAAAGGCCTGAGATATCCGATTCCGACGATCAAACGCTTCGGCGGCAACGCCCAGCGCGATATCCACTCTCGTGTCGGCGACAGCGCTGCGATCCGCGAGCACCGAAGCCAGACGTTGCTGCGCGGCTGCAAACGCCCCGTCCAATATTTCTGCCACCGCAAGAGCGGCAAGAGCCGGCGCATGACGGGGGCTGCGTCCCAGCGCACGCGCGCCATATTCTCTCGCGTTCGCGGCGTTTCCTGACATCGCTGCCAGGAGGGCGAGGTTCGCAAGCGCATCGGCGTGATCGGGCTGGATCGCGACCGTCCGTTCGTGGGCGCTGCGCATCTCTTCGACCTGGCTCAGCGCGCCAAGCGCCACGCCCCGTTCGTAATGGGCCTGCGCGAAGTCGGGCTTCGCCGCGACCGCCGCGTTCAGAATCGCCAGAGCGTCCTGGGGTCTTCGCACCCTCAACAGACAACTGCCGATTTTGACGAGTAGCACCGGATCGTCGGGAGTGAGGGAACGGGCAGCTTCGAGATCGGCAAGGACTTCGTGGTAGCGGCCCTGCTGGGCGAACCACCCGGCCCGCACGCTGAAAAACAGCGAATGGCGCAGGCCTCTGTCGAGAGCAGATCCCGCGAGTTGACGGGCCCGCAGATGGTCTCCAGCACGGGAAGCCTCCGTGATTTCGCGCAGGAAGCGGGATGTCTCCTCTTCAGGGCCTGGCGATATCGGGTTTGACATGCCTACTCGCGAAAATAGCCAAATCGATCGATCCATGGCTCGAGGATCGGCATGGCGGGAGCAAGATAATCCTTGTAGCGTCGCCATTGGGCGATCGCGCCCCGGTACAGGCCTCGACGCACCTGGGATGCGCTCTGGCTTTGGCGATCGATCGTTTGCGCGGCATTGGTGAAGTCTCGCATCGCTTCGATCCATTCCAGCCCGATGAATTCGCAGACCCTCCGAATCGCCCCGTCGAAATCGGCGATCATGTCCTCGTAGCGGTGTTCCAGCACATGAAGCGGCAACTCTTGCCGGCTCTGCGCGACGAAGCGCATCACCGCCGCGTAGTACCGCGCGCAGTCTTCGAGCTGCAGAAACTCGAAGCTGGTGGGAGACATGTTGAAGCGGTGGCGAAAGGTACTGAACACCACGTCTCTGGGATCTCTCAGAGCGAGGAGAACCCTGGCTGCAGGAAAGAGTTGGGCGATGAGCGGTAACCGGAGTGAATTCAGGGGAACCTTGTCGACAAAGACCCTGCAGCCTGCCGATGCTCCGGATTCCCGTACCGATTTCCAATACGCGTCCCGCCAGACGTCCAGCTCGACGTCTTCGAGAACAGCCAACCGATCCAGATCCTCGTCGCGGTCGAGGAAGGCGTGCGCAGCGTCGGCCAGGAAATCGCGTTCGTCGCTTGCAGTAACCTGGGGATGGCTTGCCAGGACGGTCTCAAGGAGCGTGGTGCCGCTGCGTACAAACCCGAGCAGGAAAACGTGGACCGCCGCCGGCTCGCTGTCGCGGGGCGCAGCTTTCAAAGTCGCCCACGACGGATTCTTCTCGAAATAGGCAACCAGTCTGGAAACATCGTCGATTGCGCGCGCATTGCAGAACCTTGCTGCGTGCAGGTTGCGGCGGCGGTTGTTCAGCGCGCTATAGACAGCGAAGGCTTCGGAGGTGCATCCGTGCGCGTCCCAGGCGTCTGCGGCGAATCCGAGCGCCATGTTCAACCGTCCGTCGTCCGATCGGGCGTCTGCGACCACTTTCTCCAGCCTCTGCTTCGCGGCGGCAAAATCGCCGTCTCCCATATCGGCGATGGCGAGGGCTACCAGCGCGATGGGCGGGTGGGGCAGCCGCGCCGTGGCGCGCAAACCATACGCTCTTGCGACCGCGTAGTCGCCCGCCCGGGCCGCGATGAACGCAAGGCTGGCGAGAGCATCGGCATGATCGGGGTTGAGTGCCACCACTCGCTCGTGCGCCTGCCGCATTTCCTCGACGTCATTCAGCAAGCCGAGCGCTGCACCGCGGCGATAATGCGCCTGCACGAATTCCGGTCGCACCGCTATGGCAGCATCGAAGGCCGCGACCGCTTCCCGCAGTCGGGCGAGCATCGTCAGGCAATGGCCGATTGAATCGAGGAGTGCCGCATCCCGCGGAAAATACGCACGCGCGGATTCGAAATCGGAAAGAGCCTCCTCGTATCTTTGCTCGCGCCCATACCAGACAGCGCGGACGTTGAAGAGCGTCGGATGCCGCACACCATTTCCCAGAGCGGCGTTGGCAAGCTCGTATGCGCGCGCGTGATTGCCGTGGCGGGCCTGTTCCACGACTTCTCTTACAATGAGGTCCGTTCGTCCACCCGCATCCGCCGCCTCAATATTCATCGCGATGACAACTCCTGTTCAAGAAATCGCGACTCGAATATTTGCCGATCTCGCCCGGAGCACATCGCATTTTTTCAATCGACGGAATAACCAAGCCGTTCGACCCAGGGCTGCAAAATCGGCAGCACCGGCGCGAGCTGGTCTCTGTAGCGACGCCATTGGCCTGCCGCACCGGTGTAGAGTCCCTTGCGAACCTGATCCCCGCTTTGCGCATTGCGATGGACAGTGCCGTCAGCCGCATGGCGGAAGTCGCGCATCTGCGCGCTCCATTCGATCCCGATGAATTCACAAACGGCGCGCACGCTCGAATCGAAATTGGCGACAAGATCCTCGTAGCGGTGTTCGTGAACGTGCAGCGGCAGCATTCTGCGCGAGCATTCGGCAAGTTTCATGATATCCGAATAAAGGCGCCCACAGTTCTCCAGCATCAGAAATTCGATCGTATCCTGGTTCATGACGAAACCGTGCCGAAAGCAACTGAGCACAACGTCGCGCGGGTCTCTCAGCGCGAAAAGTACCCTGGCGTCGGGAAACAATCGGGCGATCAGCGGCAGGCGCCGGGAATTGAATGGCCATTTGTCCACAAAGACCTTTCCCGACGGCGAGCGACCGTGGCTCTTCACGGTCTGCCAATATTCCTTGCGCCAGACGGCGAGTTGGTCTTCGTCCGGCGACGAAAGCCTGTCCATGCCCGCGTCGCTCTCCAAAAGTTCATTGGCCGCGACGGGAAAACAGTCCCGCTCATCCAGCGCGAGGACCCGGGGGTGGCTTGCCAGAACGGTTTCCAGGAGCGTGGTTCCCGAACGTGCGAAGCCGAGCACGAACACGTGGCCCGCCGGCGCTTCCGCGTCGGGCGGCGGTGGAGGGGAGGATTTCCATGGCTTGCCGTTTTCCAGGCAGGCGGTCAGCCGTCCGACCTGAACGGACGAGCGGATGGTTGCAAACCTCCGCGCCTGGATTTCGTGGCGCTTTGCGTTCACCGCCGAGTAGATGGCAAACGCGAATGGAACGTTGTCCACATGATCGAAGGCGTCTCCGAGCAGGCGAAGTACGTCGTTCGCTCTGGGATCTTGCCCGAATTGCGCCACCCGCAGAATCGACCGGGTTCTGTCCTCCGCTGCGGCCACGTCGCCTTGGCTGATTTCGGCCAGGGCGAGCGCGATCTGGGCTGTCGGCTGCTGAGCGTCGAGCAATAATGCTCGCCGTGCGTAAAGTTGGACGTCGGCCAGGTTCATTTCGCCGGCGGCGATCAACGCCAGACTGCCCAAGGCATCGGCGTAGTCGGGGTCGAGTTCCACCGCGCGCGAGTGCGCCGCTTCGGCCTCCTGCCTTTCGCCCTGCATCTGAAGCGCCAAGCCGCGTTTATAATGGGTCTGCGCGAAATGCGGCGAGGCTGCGATCGCAGTGTCGAACGCAGAGCGCGCCGCGTTCCATGCGCCCAACTTCAGGAGGCAACTGCCGATCGCATCCAGAAGGATCGGGTTTCTAGGCGCATAGCCGCGAGCCTTCTCCAGATCGGAGAGGGCCTCCATATATCTGCCCTGCTCCCAGAACCAGGTCGCGCGAGCGTTGAAGAGCATCGGATGGCGCGTGCCGCGATCGAGCGCGGCGTTTGCCAGCTCGAACGCGCGAGAATCATCACCAGCCTGGGCGGCTTCCTTGATCTCCTTGACCACCCGGCGCGTTTCTTCGCTGGCGTGGGGTACCGCTTCCACATTCACTTGCGAATTCGCCTTTTCCAAGCTCGCGAGCCGGCCCGAGATCTTCGGAAACCCCGCACGCGCAACTCTCCTTCGTGCAGGGCAGCCATTGTCCTTTTTTTTCGCAAGCGCCAGGCGCGTCAGCGAACGCCAACTCTGGCGAGCGAACGAGGTGCTACATGTTGCACATGATTAAAGGGCAGTGAGGACATAGGGAAGAGAAGGGCCGAGCACAGACGCCCACTTTGGTTTCCCGGCAGTCGGGAGAGAAATGCGGGACCGGCGAGAGCGGCGGCTAACGGGCCGCAACTGCGGCGAAGCAGGTCTGTCCGCGTTCGGTCAGCCTTTGACACACATCGCGGGCTTCGCGCTCGACGAAGGGGCCAAAGCGGGCGCGATAGAGCGTGTGGCCTTCAACCGACTGGATTGGAGCCACGATACGGGCCGCTTCTCCAAGAACGTCCATCGAACGCTGGGCGTAGGCCCCAAGCTCCGCCTTGGCGGTCGCCGCATCGCCGTAGGCGCCGATTTGAATGGTCCAATCTCCGCCGCCGTCCGCGGACGGAAGCGTTTGCCCAGCGGGATTTGTCGCCGCCGGAGCTCTGTGATTTTCAAGTGCAACGTCGCGCGGCTCGGGAGACATCGACCCGGGGAGCTTGGGCTCATAAGCCGCAAGCTCCACCTCTGGCCTGCGGCGAGGTAGCGGAACGCCGGCGCTGGGTGCCTCAAGGAACGGCGCCGCTGGAATTACGGCAGGCCCATCTGCGCTGTGGTCGGCAAGATGGGGCGCCTCGGGGGTCGGCCTGGCGGTAACCGTTTGGGGGGCGGGAGGGCGGGAAACCGGTCTCGCCGCAGGCGCCACAGTTTGCGCCGGTTCATAGGCCGTATCCGGGCGCGATTCGGCCGCATCTTCATCGTCGGCGGTCTGCCCGGGTCCGCTTCGAGGCAGAGGGGCAGCCGCTTCAAACAGATTCGACCGCGGAGTTACTGCACCTGAATCTCCCAGCTGGAATCCGGCGATGATGGGTTTCGTCTGCGTGCTGTCGGCAAGGGCCTGCCAGGGCACATTCGCCCGGGCCACGAGCTGCGGATTTTGCGCGATGGACGCAAAGGTGTCGTCTAGCAGCCGCACCATCTCGCTGTCGCGCCGGCGCGCAGAAACCCCGCCCATTACCACTCCGATCACGTGGGCACCGTTGCGCACCACAGAGGAGACCAGATTAAAGCCCGATGCGCCGGTGTAGCCGGTCTTGATGCCGTCGGCACCCGCATATCTGCCTATCAGATTGTCATGCGTAAAGTATGTGCCGTTCCGGTAGCTGAACGAATAGGTCGAGAAATAATGGAAATATTGGGGAAAGTCATAGGCGAGGTGGCGCGCCAGAACGGCCAGATCGCCTGCGGTGGTGATCTGCAGCGGATCCGGCAGTCCCGACGCATTGTGGTAGAAAGTGTGCGTCATGCCCAGCGACCGGGCCTTGGCCGTCATCATCTCCGCAAAATGCTGCTCCGTGCCCCCGATCGCCTCGGCGATGACCACTGCCACGTCGTTGGCCGACAGCACCACGATGGCCTTGATGGCGGCATCTACCGGAATGGACGTGCCGGGACGAAGATAAAGCTTGGTGCGCGCCTGAACCGCCGCATGTTCCGAGACGGAAAGCGGACTGGCAAGGGTCATCTGACCGCTCTTCAATTGATCGAAGAGCAGGTAGAGAGTCATCATTTTTGTGAGAGACGCGGGATGGCGCAGCGCATCCGCATTGCGCGCATAGAGTGCCTTTCCAGTCTCGCCGTCCACAACGAGAGCGGCGTCCTTCTCCGGGTCGGTCAGTCCAAAGGAAGCGGCCGTCGGCAGCCAATGATGCACGACGGGCTGCCAATGATGGCGGTGGATCGAAGCCAGGGCGGGTCCGCAAAGCGGGGCAGCGAGAATGGACGCAATCAGAATGGCAGCCAAGCACATACGCTCGCCCGCCATCACGCGGCCAGAAATACGCAGCCGTTTGAGCATCACCGCTCCAACCCCCATCAGTTCCTGTCTGACAGGCATAAGATCAAATTCCATCATGATACGCAACCAAATTCACGAATCTTCGTTTCGATTCCGGTATTTAGATAAGTTAAGGCCGTTCCGGTCGGCGCGGGAATCGAAGGCATTTTCTCCCCACCCGGCCTGAAATCCGGCTACCGCTCCCCCTTGACAGACCTTATGCTGCACCGCATATAGAATGTTGCAGTGCAGCATAGCACTGGCCAGTTCGCAGTGTGTCAGCCAAGGAGACCTTACCAATGACAAACAGCAAGACGAAGAATGGCGCGAAGACCGCCGCACATACCGCCGCACATACCGCAGCACATGCCGCGGAGACCGCGATGAAGAACGGCTCGGAAGCCTTCAAATCCGGCTTCGAAAAGGTGGTCGAGAGCTATGACCACTTCTTTGGCTACAGCCGCGAGACGGTAGAAGCCTGCGTCAAGGCAGCGAACGTTGCGGGCAGGGGCGTCGAGACGCTTCACAATGAGCTTTACACCTATTCCAGGCGGTCGGTTGAGGATTCCATCTCTACCGCCAAGGCAGTCCTCGGCAGCAAGTCGGTGCATGAGGCCTTCGAACTGCAGACGGATTTCGTGAAATCCGCGTTCGACGCCTATGTCGGCGAAATGACGAAGCTCAGCCAGATCGCATTTTCGACCGCGAAAGACGCGATGGGGCCGCTGCAAGGCCGGGTCCAGGCGTGGGTCGATGTGGTGGAAAGCGCGCGGGCGGCGTAATTTGCGCGAAAGCGCATTGCGCACCTGAACGTGCCGCAAGGGTCCGGTCCGCGAGGTCCGGGCCCTTTTTCACGTGCGACGCGTACGGCGGGGGTGGGGCACCCTCAACGAGGCTCTTTCGGATAAGCGCGGGATGCGCGATCATCGGCGCAGAAGAGATCACGGGACTGCCAGCCATTCCGATCAAGAGCGACGACAATCAGCGCGGTAATTCCGGACGGCCCGGGTCGACGACCGGCGTCGCCACGAAAACCCGCGCCAGGACGAAACGTCCGCACCTCTACAAGGTGCTGCTGCTCAACGACGATTACACCCCCATGGAATTCGTGGTGCATATCCTTGAGCACTTTTTCAATAAGGCGCGCGACGAGGCGGTCCAGATCATGCTGCACGTCCATCGTCATGGGGTCGGCATTTGTGGCGTATTCACCTACGAAGTGGCTGAAACCAAGGTGTCTCAGGTGATTGAATTCGCCCGCCGGCATCAACATCCTTTACAGTGCACGATGGAGAAGGAGTAGGAATCCATGCCATCGCTGTCGCGCAGCCTGGAGCAGGTGCTGCATCGCGCTATCAAGCTCGCAAGCGATCATCATCACGAATATGCGACGCTTGAGCACCTCCTGCTTGCGCTGCTTGACGATTCAGACGCGGCGCAGGTGATGAAAGCCTGCAACGTCGACCTCGATTCGTTGCGGCGTTCCCTCGTCAAATATGTGGACCATGAACTGCTGACTCTCGTCATCGACGACGGCGAGGACGCGAAACCCACGACGGGTTTCCAGCGCGTCGTGCAACGCGCCGTCCTCCATGTCCAGAACTCGGGCCGCGACGAAGTGACGGGTGCCAACGTTCTCGTCGCGCTCTTCACCGAACGCGAGAGCCACGCGGTGTATTTTCTGCAGGAACAGAACATGACGCGGCTCGATGCCGTGAGCTACATCAGCCACGGCATCGCCAAACGTCCCGGCATGAGCCAGCAGAAATCCGCGCGCGGCGCCGACGACGACGAGGACGGCGAAAAACCGTCGAAACAGGGCAGCGATGCGCTGGACGCGTATTGCGTCAATCTCAACGAGAAGGCAAAGGCCGGCCGAATCGATCCGCTGATCGGGCGGGATAGCGAGATAGAGCGGACGATCCAGATACTTTGCCGTCGCCAGAAGAACAATCCGCTTTTCGTCGGCGATCCCGGTGTCGGCAAGACGGCGATTGCCGAGGGTCTGGCGCGCAAAATCGTCAAGCACGATGTGCCGGAAGTGCTTCTGGCAAGCACGATTTACGCTCTGGACATGGGCGCGCTGATCGCGGGTACGCGCTATCGCGGCGATTTCGAAGAGCGGCTCAAGTCCGTCGTCAAGGAGCTGGAGGCGATCGCGGGCGCCATACTCTTCATCGACGAAATTCACACGGTTATCGGCGCCGGCGCGACCAGCGGCGGCGCGATGGACGCGTCGAATCTTTTGAAGCCTGCGCTTCAGGCCGGTATTTTGCGCTGTATCGGATCGACGACGTACAAGGAATACCGGCAATACTTCGAAAAGGACCGTGCGCTTGTCCGCCGCTTCCAGAAAATCGACGTGGCCGAACCGACCGTGCCCGACACGATCAAAATCCTCAAGGGACTGAAACCCTATTTCGAAGAGTATCACAAGGTTCGCTACACGCAGGAAGCGCTCAAGGCTGCCGTGGAGCTTGCCGCCAGATACATCAACGATCGCAAGTTGCCCGACAAGGCCATCGATGTCATCGACGAGGTCGGCGCCTCCCAGATGCTGCTGCCGGAATCCAGGCGCAAGAAGGTGATCGGCGTGCGCGAAGTGGAGGAAGTCGTTGCCAGGATGGCGCGCATTCCGCCCAAGTCGGTTTCCAAGACCGATGCCCAGGCGCTCGGCAACCTCGAAGCGGATCTCAAGCGCGTCGTCTTCGGGCAGGACGCCGCCATCCACGCGCTTGCCTCGGCCATCAAGCTCGCGCGGGCAGGCCTGCGTCATCCCGAGAAACCGATCGGCTGCTACCTGTTTTCGGGGCCGACCGGCGTCGGCAAGACGGAAGTTGCCCGCCAGCTCGCCAGCATCATGGGGATTCAGCTGCTGCGCTTCGACATGTCCGAATACATGGAGCGACACACCGTGTCGCGCCTTATCGGTGCGCCGCCGGGCTATGTCGGTTTCGACCAGGGCGGCCTTTTGACCGACGGCATCGACCAGCATCCTCATTGCGTCCTGTTGCTGGACGAAATCGAGAAGGCTCACACCGACCTTTTCAACATTCTTCTCCAGGTCATGGATCACGGCAAGCTCACGGATCACAATGGTAAGAAGATCGATTTCCGCAACGTCGTGGTCATCATGACGACCAATGCCGGCGCGTCCGAAGCCGCAAGGGAGGCGATCGGATTCGGGCGTTCGCGACGGGAGGGCGATGACGAGGAGGCGATCAAGCGGCTCTTCACGCCGGAATTCCGCAATCGTCTCGACGCCACCATCGCCTTTGCGCCGCTGGCGCGGGACACCGTGGATCGCGTTGTGGAGAAGTTTGTGCTCGAACTTGAGGCGCAGCTATCCGAGCGGGACGTGACTTTCGACCTTACGCCGGAAGCGACGCGCTGGCTGGGCCGGCAAGGCTACGACGATCAGTTTGGTGCCCGTCCGCTCGCGCGCGTTATTCAGGACCACATTAAGAAGCCGTTGGCCGACGAGATCCTGTTTGGCCGCCTCAAGAGCGGGGGTACCGTCCGCGTGCTGCTCGATCGCGAAAACGACAAGCTTGTTTTCGAATTCGTTGCCAATGAAGATGGCCGCCCCAAGGCGCTTCCCCCCCCGCGGCAGGGCCGGAACTCCGACGAGACCGAAAACGTCTCCTAGGCTGGCGAGGCGGCAATACCTGCGAAAGCCGGCGCATCGGGGACCCGTGGGCGAGGACGCCCGAAAGGGCAATCCCAACTCTGCTGCTGCTGAAACTTCGGGCCCAAGCAATCCGCTGCGGCCGCATGCCCGCTGATTGGACCGAAGCTCGATTGTCAAAAAAAACGAAGCGGCCGCTGATACGACCGCTTCGCAACAAGTTCATTTTGTTCCGTTTTCGCTCTCGCAAGCGGACGGATTATACGCCGAAATGTTCCACGGCAGGTAGGTGGAACTGATTCGTCAGACCGCCGGATTCGTGTCCCAGAGAAAGTAACTGAGAGTGATATCCAGTGTTGACGTGGTGCCCGTCGGAATGACTGTGGGCGACGCCGGCGTCGCTATGAGTGGCGAGTGCCTGATGGGCAGCCACGTGCGGTGCCAGCTGATGATGATGCGCGGGTGCTACGAGATGGTTACCGTTGTTCGCGCCCGAGCCCTTGCTGAACTTCACCTTAAGATTTGTGAGGCACAGCTGAAGACCAAGCGTTGCGCCGCCATAGGTGCAGGTATTTCCGTAGCTGCCTTCACTGACAAGCGAGAAAGCGATTGCGGAGATGCCCTTGAAGTCGCCCTTGCCGCCAAGCTTCGAAAATTTGACCTTTTCCGCAGTTTGGCTGATCGTGAGCAGGTCGGTCGCTTTTACGACCAGCGAGCCATTGCTTTCCGTATAGCTGATGATGTCCCACTGCGCATTGTTGCTCCAGGACGACGCGGCAGTCAACTTGATCGCCGAGAACGTGCTGGTCGAGGCGGACTCCATCAAACCGTAGCTGTAGATCCAGGCTTCGGACGTTCCGGTGCCGGCGACGTTCTGATAGCCCGTATCGCACCAGTGGTGTGTGTAGCCTGTGCCATTTGGTGCAGTCCAGGTTGACGAGTTCATGTAGAGCACGTCGCTCACATAGTTGAAGCCGCCGTACCCGTCATGCGCACTCATCAGGCCATAGTATCCGCTGAACCCGCTAAAGTTCAGCTTCGTAGCATGCTTATTACTACTCATGAGAGGAAAACCCCCATTCTTGTTCACGGGACATTCCGTGGATGGCCGCCATCTAGGCATGCGGGGGGGATAGGGTCAAGCCTGACAAGGGAAAATTGCGAAGTTGCGGGCTGGCTTAAGCGCAACAAAACTTCGTGGCGCGCGAGAGGCTCGACCCGATCAAAGCCGGGCCCGTATTCGGGCCGCGACCTGCTCGAGCTGGTGCGGGTCGGCCTGTGCGCGGCCATGAAGCCGCAGATCGAGACCCGTCTGGCGCGGCAGGATGTGGAAATGGACGTGGCCGACGCTTTGGCCTGCCGCCTCGCCATTCAGCTGGACCAGCATGATTCCGGCGCAATCCAGAGCATTCTTCACCGCCGCCGCGACCCTGCGCGTCGTCACCAGCAGGGCTGCCGCGCTGGCATCGGACAGGCCGAACAACGATTCGGCAGCCTCTTTCGGGATGACAAGAGTATGGCCCTCCGCCGAGGGCATGATATCCATGAAGGCCAGCGTGTGCGCGTCTTCATAAACTTTCGCGCAAGGGAGCTCACGTCGCAGGATGCGCGCGAAAACGTTATTCGCGTCATAAGACATCAGCCCTCCTTCCGGAACGGTGTCCGCCCGGCGAATTCTTCCATGTCGCGAGCCACCATTTGACGCTCACGCGAGAGATGCCTCGCCACCGCCCCTCGCAATCCGGGATTTGCGATGAAATGCGCGCTGCGCGTCAAGGTCGGAATATAGCCGCGCAGAAGCTTATGGCCGCCTTGTGCGCCCGCTTCCACTTTGCGCAAGCCCTTGGCGATTGCGAAATCGATGGCCTGATAATAGCAGGTCTCGAAGTGAAGAAACGGCACGTACTCGCTGGCCCCCCAATTGCGTCCGAACAGCACGCCTTCTCCAAGGAAATTGAGCGCGCCCGCGATAGCGCGCCGGCCGCGCCGGGCGAGCACCAGCAGGATGGAATCGGACATCGTCTGGCCAACGCGACTGAAAAATTCCCGCGTCAGGTAGGGCTGGCCCCATTTGCGGCTTCCCGTGTCCGTGTAGAAGTCGAAAAACGCGTCCCAATGCGTTTCGAGGATGTCGCTTCCCGACAACCAGTCGAATTCAATTCCTTCCTCTTGGACGGCTGCGCGCTCCTTGCGGAGGGTCTTGCGCCGGGAGGAGGTCAACTCGCCCAGGAAATCATCGAACGTCGAATAGCAATTGTTATTCCAGTGGAACTGCTGATCGGTGCGCTGGAGAAACCCGCGCGCGCCTGCGGCAGCCCATTCCGCTTCCGTCATGAAAGTGATGTGCAGCGAAGACGCCCCCAACGCATTCGCCGCGCTCGTTCCCGCTACAAGCAGGGACCGACGGGTTTCGTTTTCGCCGACACCGGCAGCCACCAGCAGCCGGGGGCCGGTCACGGGCGTAAACGGAACCGAGGTCTGCAGCTTGGGATAATAGTCGCCGCCGGCACGTTCGAAAGCCTCCGCCCATCCGTGATCGAAGACGTATTCGCCCTGGCTGTGTCTCTTCACGTAAAGCGGCAGCAAGCCCTCGACCGCGGAGTGTCGCTCGAGAACGAGATGGCAGGGCTGCCAGCCGGTGGCCGTTGTCGCCGACCCGGACTCTTCCAGAGCGGAAAAAAATTCGTAGCGGGTGAAAGGATGGGAATCATTTATGCCCAAGGGGTTGGCGCACGCATTCCAGGCGGCGGCGCCGATCTCTGCCGCCGGTCCCGCCAGTCGGGCCGTGACGGACGCGCCTGTCACGCGACCTCGAAAACCGCCTCCACCTCGACCGCCACGTTGCGGGGTAGCGAACCGGCGCCGACCGCCGCACGCGTGTGCCGTCCCTTATTCCCAAAAATCTCGACGACGAGGTCGGAGGCACCGTTGGCCACCTCCGGATGCTGCCCAAAGCCCGGGATCGCGTTGACGAAGACGGTCAGCTTCACACAGCGCTCCATGCGGTCGAGATTTCCTTCGAGTGCAGCGTTGAGCTGCGCCACCACATTGATCGCGCAAAGGCGCGCGGCGGAGCGGCCGTCTTCGAGTGAGAGATCGCCGCCGATCACGCCCACATATTTTAGTCCCTCCGGCGACAGGGTAACCTGCCCCGAAATGAAAACGAGATTTCCGGTCCTGACAAACGGCACATAGCTCGCCACCGGCGCCGGGGGCGCGGGCAGCTCGATGCCAAGTTCTTTCAGTCGATCGGCAATGCCTCCGGCCATGTCTGTCTCCTGAAATTCCAGCTTGAAGATGCGGGCGGCGGCCGCACTCTGCATTCAAGTCGCCGGCTGCGACAAGCCCGGCCGAGGCATTCGCTCGCGAGAACTCTCGGCATGCCTCCCTGCACGGCTCCGCAAACGCTATAGAGAGTCATGGTCGAACGAGTTTCAGCCGCGAAGCGCTTCCCCCTGGAGGACGGGTATCGGGTACCCGCAGAATGGGCTGCGCACCGGCGCACCTGGATGTGCTGGCCCGCCCGAGCCGAGGCCTGGAGCGGACCCGCCGGATTGCTGCGCGCAAAAGAAGCGTCGGCGCACGTGGCGCACGCGATCGCCGCGTTCGAGCCGGTCGCGATGGCGGTTCGCCCCGAAGATACGGCTGAGGCTCGCCGCTTCTGTGGAGACGCCACAGAGATTTTCGAAATGCCGCTCGACGATTCCTGGGCCCGGGACACGGGGCCGACCTTTCTTGCGGGTCCCGCTCCTGCAGGCGTGGCTTGGCAGTTTAACGCCTGGGGCGGGAAGTATCATCCCTACGACGCCGACAAGAACCTGGCGAGCCGCATTCTCGGCGTTTTGCACGCCCGGATCTACGCCGCGCCCCTCGTCTGCGAAGGGGGCGCCGTTCATGTCGACGGCGAGGGGACGCTGCTGACCACCGAGCAATGTCTTCTCAATCGGAACCGCAATCCCGGGCTCGGCCGCGAGCAGGTGGAAGAAAGTCTGAAGCGGTACTCCGGCGCGGATTGCATCCTGTGGCTCGGCAGTGATTTTTCGGACGAGGAAACCGACGGCCATGTGGACAATATCGCCTGTTTCGCAGCGCCGGGGCGCGTGATCATTGGCGTGCCGGCGTCGAAATCCCATCCGGATTGCGAGGCCATCTCAGCCGCCAAGCGGCGCCTTGCGCAGGCGCGCGATGCGAGAGGCCGTACACTGGAAATCGTAGAGATCGCGCAGCCAGCGAAGGAGAGAGTCGACTGGCGGGGACGGCTCCTGCCCGCCAGTTACGTCAATTTCTACATCGTGAACGGGGGTGTGGTGATGCCGGCATTCGACGATCCGGCGGATCTGGCGGCCCGCGCGGTGCTCGCAGACTGTTTCCCCGACCGCCGAATTGCGCAACTCGATGCTCTTGACATCGTGCAGGGCGGAGGGGGAATCCACTGCATTACGCAACAGGAGCCCGCATGAGGAACGTCGCTTTCGCGGCCGCCCAGTTCGCCTGTTCCTGGGATCGCGGCGCCAATGTCGCCAAAGCCAAGGAGTTGGTGCGCGAGGCCACGGACAAGGGCGCCAATGTCGTGGTCGTGCAGGAACTTTTCGAGACGCCATATTTCTGCCAGGACCAGAACGCCCGGCATTTTTCGCTCGCTTCGGAGTTCGACGGGAATCTGTTGATCGGCGAAATGGCGGAGCTGGCCGGGAGGCTGGGGGTGGTGCTGCCGGTCAGCTTCTTCGAACGCGCCGCTCATGCGCATTTCAATTCGCTTGCCATGGTGGACGCAGACGGGCGCGTGCTCGGACTCTATCGCAAGGCACATATTCCGGCGGGTCCGGGCTATCACGAAAAGCTCTATTTCACGCCGGGCGATACCGGATTTCGGGTGTGGCAGACGCGTTTTGGCGCGTTCGGCTGCGGCGTGTGCTGGGACCAGTGGTTTCCCGAAGCCGCGCGCGCAATGGCGCTCCAAGGAGCCGAGGCGCTGTTCTATCCAACGGCCATCGGCAATGAACCTCCGCCCGCGCCGCCGCTGGATAGCCGCGACCATTGGCGTCGCGTGATGCAGGGACACGCCGCCGCCAATTGCATGCCCCTGGTCGCATCCAACCGAATCGGGACGGAATCTGGCGAAGCCGGCGAGATGACGTTCTACGGCTCGTCGTTCATTGCCGACGCGACGGGAGCGATCGTGGCGGAGCTGCCCCGCGAGCGAGAAGGCACGATTGTCTCTTCGTTCGATCTCGACGGGATCGCGCGCCAGCGCGCGTCCTGGGGTCTTTTCCGGGACCGCCGGCCAGACCTCTACGGGCCGCTGCAGAGCCATGGCGGCCGCTTGGCCTGACCCCGTTCACCGCGGCAATCCGGCCGCAATTTCCTCTTCGCGCCAAAGCCACGCCGCGCCGCGAACCCCACTCGAATCGCCGTGCAGATTTTTCACGATTCGCGGGGGACATTCCGGAGTAAAGCTCAGGGCTTCGACGCGGCCGGGCAATTCGCGCGCGAGAATGTCGAGATTTGAAAGGCCGCCGCCAATCACGATCGTATCGGGATCCAGAATGTTCACGACCAGTGCTACTGCCCGGGCAAAACGGTCGAGGAAATCCTGCATCGTGGCATCCGCCGCTTTGTCGCCCCCCGCGGCAGCTCGCGCGATCTCCCCCGCGGACAGCGAACGCCCCGTCCGTTGCGCAAAATTCCGGGCAAGTGCGGGACCGCTGATCCAGCTCTCGATGCAGCCGCGCCGGCCGCAATAACAGACGGGGCCGGGAATTTCCTCGGGACGGGGTGCGGGCAACGGATTGTGGCCCCATTCGCCGGCGATCAAATGCGCTCCCTCGATCAAGCGACCGCGCACGCAAATGCCTCCCCCGACGCCCGTACCCGCGATGATGCCGAAGACGACCTCGCAATTCGCGGCGGCGCCGTCGGTGGCTTCCGACAGGGTAAAACAGTTGGCGTCGTTTGCGATTCGTACCGGACGGGCAAGAACCGTTGCCAAATCTCTGTCGATGGGATGGCCGATGAGCGAGGTGGAGTTGGCGTTCTTGACAAGGCCGGTGCGAATGCTAAGCGCGCCCGGTATCGCCACGCCAAGCGTTCCCCGTCTGTCCAAATTCGCCTCTGTCCGAAGCACCAGACCGCGGATCGCCGCGATCGTGTCGTCGTAACCGGTCTTGGGGGTCGCAACGCGGTCGCGCAGATGTTCGCGGCCCTCCTCATCGATCGCAACGATCTCGATTTTGGTCCCACCCAGATCGACGCCAATGCGCATCGTTTCTTATTCCCGGCTGCGACTGCCGGGAGAGAGGCACTCCCGGACCAGATGAACGGTTCTTGGCTCGAGCGACTCCGATTCGCAGAAACGCAGGAGAAGTTCGTCGTCCCCCAGCAGGAAATCGACAACTCCCGCAAGGAAATCGCGTTCGCGGGCGCGCTGGCTCACTTGTGCGGGATCGAGACCCGAATGCAACACGAATCGCGCCAGATCGGGTGGCGAATCGGCAAGGAAGGTCAAGGCACCGAGCGCCACAATCTCCGCGTCTTCGAGAACCAGCCCCGTGCGCATCGTCAAGGGAGCGTTAAGACATACAAACTAGTATTTGCCATGCCCCCGCCTCTGGCTGCCGCGGCCGGAGAAAGCGATGGGGCGACGCGGGTCGGAGAGTCAAGCATGGATGCCAACACCAAGACGGTGCTGATCGTGGAGGACAACGAGCTGAACATGAAGCTCTTCCACGACCTTCTCGACGCGCACGGGTACAATATCCTGCAGACCAAGGACGGAATGGAAGCTCTGGACATCGCCCGAGAACATCAACCCGACCTCATTCTCATGGACATTCAGCTGCCGGAAGTCTCGGGTCTCGAAGTTACGAAGTGGCTGAAGGAAGACGACTTGCTCAAGAGTATTCCTGTGGTTGCCGTCACCGCTTTTGCGATGAAGGGAGACGAAGAGGTAATCCGGCAGGGCGGATGCGAAGCCTATATCTCCAAACCGATCTCCGTCACGAGCTTTCTCGACACGGTTCGTCGCTTCATCGGCTAGTGCCATGACCGCCAAGGTTCTCGTCGTTGACGATATCCTCTCCAACGTAAAGCTTCTGGAAGCCAAGCTCGCCGCCGAATATTTCGAAGTGGTGACAGCGTTCAACGGCGCCGAAGCGCTGGCAAAGATCGCCCAGCACGATCCCGATATCGTCCTGCTCGACGTGATGATGCCGGGTATGGATGGATTCGAGGTTTGCCGCCTCATCAAGAAGAATCCCGCAACGGCACATATCCCCGTGGTTATGGTCACCGCGCTCGATCAGGCGAGTGACCGCGTTGCGGGCCTCGACGCGGGCGCCGACGACTTCCTCACCAAGCCGGTAGATGATGCCCAGCTGTTTGCGCGCGTGCGCAGCCTCGTACGCCTCAAGATGATGACCGACGAATTGCGCATGCGGGAGGCGACCGCGAACGGCATGGGCCTCCTCGATCCCGCAGAAACGCTTTCCGAAGCCGCTCCCACGGGCCGCATCCTCGTGATCGAAGACCGCCCTGATTCGGTAGCGAATTTTTTGTCCGCGCTCGCCAAGGACAACGATCTCGTGGTGATCGAGACCTTCGAAGAAGCACTCGCGCGGGTGCGCGGCGGCGATTTCGATCTGATTGTCGTGAGTCTCGGCCTTCTCGGATTTGACGGCCTGCGTCTTTGCTCGCAGCTGCGGTCGCTGCCTGAAGGGCGCAACGTCCCGATCCTCGTAATTGTCAGCGAGGGTGACCGGCGCAAGCTGAACCAGGCGCTCGAAATGGGCGTGAACGATTATCTCACCCGCCCCGTTGACAAGAATGAACTCGTTGCGCGCGTGCGCACCCAGCTGCGCAAGAAGCGCTATTCCGACCGGCTGAGGCAGAATGTTCATCTCTCGGTCGAAATGGCGCTCACCGACCAACTCACGGGTCTGCACAACCGCCGTTACATGACGCGTCATCTCGACACGCTCCTGGCGAGCGCGGCAGGTTCGGGGGGGCCCCTCGCATTTCTTATCATCGATGTGGACCATTTCAAGACGGTCAATGATTCCTACGGTCACGACATCGGCGATGAAGTCCTGCGAAAATTTGCAAGCCGCATTTCGGCGAACGTGCGCGCTATCGATCTCGCCTGTCGCTTCGGTGGCGAGGAATTCGTGGTCGTCATGCCCGAGACGGAGATAGCGCTCGCCTGGACGGTGGCCGAGCGTCTGCGCAAGAGTGTCGAGACGACGCCCTTCGAGATCAGCCGGGCGCCGAACCGCCTCAGCGTGACGATCAGCATTGGCATCGCAGGCTCCGAAGGGCCCGGCGACACGGCTGCGGCGCTGCTGCACCGCGCCGATCAGGCGCTCTATCGGGCCAAGCGCAACGGACGCAACCGCGTCGTGGCCAACGCGGCATAACTATTACTGCTGCTCTGCGTCGTGTTCCCGGCACATCGCTTCCACGCAAAGCGGGACGGAGCGCAGGGGCGATCGTTCCGCATTGCTGCACCGCATGAAAGCGGTTAGCTTCGCGCCGCAAAAAACCGGGACAGCCGACCGATGGATCAACCCAAGAAACGGGAAGGCGGCGCGACGCCATTTGCCGTCTTTGCGAATCAGGGGGCGGCGAACGCCGTCCGGCAGGGTTCCGGCAAGACCGCAATGGGGGTTCGATCTCCGCAATCGATAAAATCAGCCGATACGCTGGTCGGCCAGGGCCACGCCGCGCTGGGAAGCAGCAATTTCGGTCTCGCCCAGCTTCGGGCGAAACAGGCACTCGAGCTGATTCCCGAGTATTTGCCGGCACTTCTGCTCTTACGCCATGGCCTGCAAAAGAGCGAACCCGGCAGTCCCGAACATGAGGACTCGCTCCGGCGAATCCTGCGCCGGGATCCCAACGATCTTCTGGCAATGACCGACCTTTGCACGCTGCTCTTCAACCGGGGTGAAACGGAGGAATGCGAGGAGCTCGCGCGCTGCTGTCTCAGACTGATGCCATTGAATCCGACCCTACAGAGCGTGATGGGACTGCTGCTTTCGCAAAGGGGACGCCCCGCCGCCGGCGAATTCCATTTTCGCCGCGTGATCGAGCTGGACGGCGAGAAGCCCACCGTGGCCAACAACCTTGCTTTCTGCATGAAGCTCCAGGGCAAGGTCGAGGAGAGCGAACTCTGGTATCGCAAGGCGGCGGACCTTGCCCCGGAGGACCCGAACGTGTGGGTGGGTTGGAGCAATCTCGAGGAGGCCCGCCGCAATATTCCGCGCGCGTGGGAGCTTCTTCGCGAGGCGGAGAAGTGGACAAAGAACGACACGGAACTGGCGGTGGAGCGCGCCGTTCTGCTGGGGCGGGAGGGCAAGACGGCGGACGCGGTCGCCGAACTCACCAGAAGCCGCGAGGGTGGAAAGCAACTTCAGTGCAATGCCCTGTTCGAGCGCGGACGCCTCTACGACAAGATCGAAAAGTTCGACGAGGCGTGGGCGGATTTCGTCGAAGCCAATCGTCTGGCGCGCGACGTTCAGCGGCGGCGCTACGGCGAAGCTCCGGCGAAGGAGTTCGTCTCGGAGTGCCAGCGCTTTTTCAAGCGCGCGCGCATGAAGCTCATTCCGCGGGCGGACGTCGACGGCTCGATGCCGCAGCCGGTATTCATCGTGGGCTATCCCCGCTCGGGCACGACGATGGTCGAGCAGACCTTGACCGCGCATCCGCTGATTTCCGCGGGCGACGAGCTCACCTTCATGCAGGATCTCACACGCATCGTGCCGCGCTGGCTGGCGAGTCCCAATCCCTTTCCCGGATGCCTGACAGATCTCTGGATGGGCGACAACCGCCTCGCGCCCAATCAGTTCCGAGACTATTACCTGAGGCGCTGCCAGGAACTGGGAATTTTCGAGGAGGGCGCCAGGTTCTTTTCCGACAAGATGCCGCTTAACGAGATGTACATAGGACTGATCCACATCCTCTTTCCGAAATCGCCGATCATCCACGTCCGTCGGCACCCGCTCGACATCCTCACTTCGAATTTTTCCAACTTCCTCACTCACGGCTACAATCAGTCGTTCGACGTGAAGACGATCGCACAGCACTACGTGCTGGTGGACGGCCTGGTGGAGCACTACAAGGAACAGCTGGACCTCAACTATTTCGAAGTCCGCTACGAGGATCTGGTCGACAACCAGGAAAAGCACGTTCGGCGAATGCTGGACTTCATCGGAGTCGATTTCGATCCGCGCTGCCTGTCGTTTCATCAGAACCAGCGCTACGCGAGAACCGCGAGCTATGCCCAGGTCACCGAGAAGCTCTACGACAAGTCCGTCTTCCGCTACCGTCACTACCGCAAGCATCTCGACCAGGCGGTAGCCATTCTTCGGCCGATATTGACGCGTCAGGGCTATCCCTCCGATTGATCGGATGTTCGCGCCGCGGGGCGGAAGAATGGATGAGAGAGCGATACCGCGCCGCGACGCGCCAGATTCATGAACACGAAGCTCCAGTCGCCGCCGGACGGCCGGGATCGGGTAGAGCTGCTCCGCCGGATCGTGCGGCAGAAGCCCGATCCGCAGGCCACGCTCGAACTTGCCGAATTGCTGCTTGCGAGCGGCAATGTCGCCGAGTGCGAGCAGCATGCGCGCAGCGCCTTGGTGCTGACGCCGCGGCATCCCCAGGCACACAGAATCATGGGAATGGTGTTCATGCAGACCGGCCGTCCGGTCGCCGCCGAGGTTCACTTTCGCCGGATCGTCGAGCTCGCCGGCGAGCGTGCGCGCGTCGCTGCCAGTCTGGCCGACTGCCTGATGCTGCAGGGAAAGCTCGACGACAGCGAGGAATGGTTCCGAAAGGCCGCGGCGCTGGATCCGGCAAATGCCGACCTCCGGATCCGGTGGTGCCGGTTGGCGGAAGCGCGGCGCGATTTTCCGCGCGCATGGGAACTTTTGCGCGATGCGGAGAGGATCGCGGGCGACACCGCGTCGATACGCGCCACGCGCGCGGTTCTGCTGGGCCGCGAGGGCAAGCCGGATATGGCGGCGGAGGAACTGACCAGAGACCTCGAAAGCGGTGCCGCGCCCAGCGTCCGCTCGCTCCTCGAGCGCGGCCGCCATTACCAGGACATGAAGCAGTTCGATCGCGCCTGGGCCGATTTTGCCGAAGGCAAGCGGCTTTGCCGCGAGGCCGAAGGCCTGCGCTACGACGGGCAGTTTGCCATTCGGTACGCGGAGCGGCTTAAGCAGTTTTTTACCCGCGACCGCATGAGCCTGATACCGCCCGCCGGGTTGAGGGAAGGCGTCCCGCAGCCGCTTTTCATCCTCGGCTTTCCGCGCTCCGGCACGACCATGGTGGAGCAGACGCTGGCCGCACATCCCCAGGTTTGCGCGGGCGACGAGCTGGAGTTTCTCACGCTCGTCATCAACACCTTTCCCCGCTGGCTGGGAAGCCAGTTCGCCTATCCCGAGTGTCTCGCCGAGCTCCCGATCGGGGACAACCGGTTCCTTGCCGACCAGTTGCGCGACTATTACCTCGGTCTGGCGCAGCAATCGGGTCTTTTAGGGGACGGCATCCGTTACTTCACCGACAAGATGCCGCTCAATGAGACGCATCTCGGCCTCATCCGCCTCCTGTTTCCGCATTCACCGCTGATTTATGTGCGCCGGCACCCCCTCGACATCGTTTGTTCCAATTTCGAGAAGCATCTGAGGCATGGTTTCAACCAAGCCTTCGCGCTTGAGACCATCGCCCGGCACTATCTGCTGATCGACGATCTGCTCGCCCACTACCGCGAGCAGCTGGATTTGAATCTTCTCGAGGTTCGCTACGAAGATCTGATTTCCAGTCAGGATACGGAGGTCCGGCGCATGCTCCAGTTTGCCGGACTGGATTTCGACGCGCGTTGTCTTTCCTTCCACGAAAATGCGCGTGTATCCCGAACGGTGAGCTACGCGCAGGTGTCGGAAAAACTCTACGACCGGTCGGTCTATCGCTTCCGGCATTACCGCAAACACCTCGACGAAGTGGTGGGGATATTGCAACCCACACTGGCGCGTCTCGGATATTCGCCGGATTGAGCGCGCAGCCACGCCACGCGAGAGTGTCGCGCTCGTGAGCAAACCCGCCACCGGGACGCGGGCTGGCGAAGGGCGTGCGCAGCAGGCGTGCGAGGAAGGGCGTGCCGCACTGGCGCGCGGCAATCCGGCCGCGGCCGAGGCGTTGGCGAAGAAGGCGCTCCTTCACGCGCCGGAGCATCTCGAAGCCCTGTTGCTGCTGCGGCAATGCACCAAAATGCGCAAGGGATCGGACTACGAAGCTTTGCTTCGGCGGATCCTGCAACAGACCTCCGACCTGCAGGCCACGTTCGAACTTGCCGAAATATTTTTTGCGCGAGGAGAGAACGACGAGTGCGCGAAACATTTGCGCAGGGCACTCGCTCTGGCGCCTCTTCATCCGCAGGCACACTGGAACATGGGAATCTACTTTACGGCCACGGCACGGCCGGATGCCGCCGAGATCCATTACCGCCGCATCGTCGAGCTTGCGGGCGCGGGCCCGCGAGTGGCGAACAATCTGGCCGAATGCCTGAAGCGGCAGGGCAAGCTCGACGAAAGCGAAATCTGGTTCCGCAAGGCGACAGAACTGGAGCCCGCAAATGCAGACGCGTGGCTCGCCTGGTGCGACCTGGCCGAAGAACGGGGCAACTTGCCGCGCGCGTGGGAGCTGCTGGGTGAAGCCGAGCGGGCAGGGGGGACGACGCCGCAAACGCGGCTGACGCGCGCGTTGCTTCTGCGCCGCGAGGGCAAGTTCGCGCAAGCCGTCGAACTCCTGTCGCAAGGCGGCGGGACGCCCCCCATTCCCAATCTCTTCGAACGCGGCCTTTGTTACAAAAGCCTCGATCGACCGGAACTGGCCTGGGCGGATTTTGCGCAAGCCAAGAAGCAGTGCCGGGAGGTCGAGGGTCACCGCTACAGGGAGGGCGAGGCGCGCGCCGAAGCGGGCAAACTCCGCCAGTTCTTCGTGCGCGACCGCATGGCGTCGATACCGCGGGCGGGCGTGAGGAAGAACGTACCGCAGCCGCTCTTCATCGTGGGCTTTCCGCGTTCGGGCACCACCCTGGTGGAACAGATCCTGTCGTCTCATCCCATGATCGCGGCGGGCGACGAATTGCGCTTCGTCGAGTGGGTTGCGCGTCTGTCTCCGCGCTGGCTCGGTAGCAAATTCGCCTATCCGGAGTGCCTTGCCGAACTCTCTATCGGCGACAATCTGCTCCTCGCAGACCGTCTGCGCGATTATTATCTCGGCTGCGCCCGGCAGATGGGAATTCTCGACAGGGAAGCGCGCTTTTTCACCGACAAGATGCCGCTTAACGAAATGCATCTCGGCCTCATCCATATTCTTTTCCCGGCCTCCCCGATCCTTTATGTGCGGCGGCACCCTCTCGATATCGTCTGTTCCAACTTCGAATCGTTTCACCCGCACGGGTTCAACCAGGCCTTCGCCGTGGAGACGATCGCCCGGCACTATGTGCTGATCGACGAACTCGTGAACCATTACCGGGAGCAGCTCGATCTCAACGTTCTCGAGATTCGATACGAAGACCTGGTCGCGCATCAGGAACGCGAGGTGCGGCGCATGCTCGAATTCGTCGGCGTGGAATTCGACCTACGTTGCCTTTCCTTCCACGAAAACCGCCGGCTTCCCCGCACGGGAAGTTACGCACAGGTAACGGAAAAACTCTACGGCAGATCCGTGTACCGCTATCGCCGCTACCGCACGCATCTCGACGAGGCTGCCGCGATCCTGCACCCCGTTCTCGCACGCCTCGGCTACTCCTCCGATTGAAGCGCGCGCTATCCGGGTCGGGTCGGCGGCCTGCGAGTTTTGCGATCGCGAAATTTGCGGATCGTCCCCATGGATCAGGGCGCCGGCATGGTGGCCCGTATCGCGCGTTTGCCGATCGTGCCGACGAGCGTCGCCATCGCATTTTGATCGCGATCGTTCCAGACCGCGGAGAAAGCGGCTTCCTCTCCATCCGGGCTCGTAAAGGCGAGTTTGGTATGGATGGCGCCATTGCGCTGGTTCCAGACCGCGACACCGGAAACGGCGAGATCATCTGCCCAGCGGACACTCTTCAGCGTGTAGCGAACGACGAGGCCTGGTTGTGTGTAACTCCAGCTTCCGCCGCGCAGACCCAGATCGTGGCCGCTGTAATTGATATTCCAGCGCGCCAGCGCATCGCCCGCCGTCTGCACACCGGCAGAGGCGTCGGCAAGATCGCGTTGAGTCGCCGTGTTGCCCGTTGCTGCCGTTGCGGGAATGGCATCTGCCGCCCGGCGCACGAATAGCGGAACCAGCCGTACCGCATTGACGTTGGCCGCGCACGACGTATCGCCAGCGTCGAGAGTCTTCACGAAGTGCCGCACGATCGCCTGCGCGCAGTCGTCGTAATCGTCGATGGCGTCGACATGGAAGCTGTTCGCGACCACGACTTGCCGCCCGTGCGGATATTGCGCGGTGACGATGGCCCCTTCCGCAGCGGTTGTCAGCATGTCGAGCTCCCCGTTGAGCACCAGCGTCGGCGCCCGGGTAAATTTCGCGTTGCGCAAAATCGGTTCGCCGGGTGTGTATGGCGGGTGTCGTATCGGCCAGTCGAGACAAAGATTGAGCACGCTGATGTCGAGAGGCACGCTCTGAAATTCCCTGATCGTTAGCGGGCCGTATACGTTGGGATCGCTGCTTTCCTCCGACGCGATGGCGGCTTCCCGTTCCCGATACCGCAGATCGATGGGGGACAGCATGTCGTAAATCTGCTGATAGTCCATGCAGCTGACGGCCGCGAAAAGCCCATAGCTGTCGCTCCGGACCGGCGTCGGGCTTTCGTTGTCGTTGTTTTCAGCCACCAGCCGCAAGAGCGGCAGAGCATCGTTCTGCTCGAACCAGGCGCGAATCGCCGCGTCGAGATCGCGGTAATTCACGGGGCCCTGCGTGCCGTCATACAGCATGTTGCCCAGGCTTCCCGGGTCGACTGTAACCTCCCGCAAGCGACCTTCGGCATCGGGGGCGCGACCGCTGATCGGCCGGACCCGAATCTGCGCCAGGAGCCGCTTGATGCGATCGAGATAGCTGCCTTTCAGGCTGTCGCAGAAGGATGCGCGCTCGCACGCCAGGTTGAACCCTTTGCGCACAACGGCTCCGGCCGCCGAATACCAGGGAGTCTCGCCGATGACGGGATAAGCGCCATCCAGCACGACGCTGTGCAAGCGATCGGGATAACGCGCCGAAAACACCTGGCCAAAGAACGTGCCGTAGCTGTCGCCATAATAATCTATCTTCTTCACATGCAGCGCATCGAGCACTGCTTCCATGTCGTCAACCGCAAGAAGGGTGCCGTAAAGCACCGACGCGCGGCGGAGCGAGCGGCCGCAGTCGCCGACACTTTCGGGGGTGCGCACCGGATTGTGCTGTACGTCCGGGCAGTCGATCGCTGCGGACGCGCCGGTACCGCGCGCATCGACCAACAGAAGATCGTGGTCGCCGCGGAGCGGCGCAAAAAGTTGGAGATAGCCGTATCTGCTCCCGATGGAGGGATACCCCGGTCCGCCTTCCTGCGCCACGATCGTGCCCGCAACTTCCCTGTTACGGTCGAGATGCGGATAGAGCCAGTACGCGGTCAGAATTTTTCCTGCGACGTGCCCGGACGGGTCCAGGGGACGCGCCACCGTTCCGCAGATCGCTTCCTTGGGACAGCGGGTCTTCTCGGACTCCGCCGCGCCGTCCCCGCGAGGAAGTGGGCGCGCTACCGCCGGTGCGCACACCAAAAGGAGAATTCCCAACGCCGGGCCCAATCGCGGTTTTTTCATGTTGAACGCCGATCCCCATCTTCCGCCTACATCGGGCTTTGATTCGGGATTCAGGTTTCCTTGAGGCATCCGTGATACCTATTGAATCCCGACGCCGAACATTGGCGACCAGGCCATTGTCCGACGGTCAATTGTATACAGATTTCTCGGGCATTTCGGGATAAATCTTGCGGTCCACCTTCGTCCTTCGGCAAAAGCACGCTTGAGCATTGCAGCAAATCCAGGCGTGAACGGCGCGGCGCCAGATGCGCGCGCGTTTGCGCGGGATTTTTTGCGATACCAGCAACCCGATCTCCCGCGCGCATCATTCGAGCTTTCCGTAACAATCGCCTTGTTGCTGGGCGGCTGGGGTCTGACGTGGCTGTCGCTGAGAACGGGCTATTGGCTGACCCTCCTTCTCGCGATACCGACCGCAGGATTTCTGGTCCGGCTCTTCATGATCCAGCACGATTGCGGGCACGGGGCGTTTTTCCGCTGGCGGTTTGTCAACGACTGGACCGGTCGCGCACTCGGCGTCCTCACGCTCACGCCCTATGATTACTGGAAGCGCAATCATGCCATGCATCACGCGACGTCGGGCAATCTCGACCGGCGTGGGACCGGCGACATCGCGACTCTCACCGTGACCGAATATCTGTCGCGATCGTGGCTCGGCCGACTTGGCTATCGCGCCTATCGCAATCCGCTCGTCATGTTCGGTTTCGGGCCGGCCTATCTGTTCCTGCTGCAGCACCGGATTCCCCTGGAGCAGATGCGCGCAGGCTGGCGGCCCTGGGCCAGCGCGATCGGGACCAATGCCGCGATCGCGTCGTTGGCAGGACTCATGATCTGGCTTGTCGGCGTAGGACCCTTCCTGGCGGTGCAGTTGCCCGTCTTTCTGCTCGCCGCGTCGATCGGGGTCTGGCTGTTCTATGTCCAGCACCAGTTCGAGAACGTGGCGTGGTCGCGCGGCGACGGTTGGACGATCCACGATGCGGCGCTCTTCGGCAGTTCGAACTACGATCTGCCTCCGCTGCTCGGCTGGTTCACCGCGAATATCGGGGTGCACCATGTGCATCATTTGTGCAGCCGCATCCCGTTTTACCGGCTGCGCCAGGTGCTGCGCGATCATCCCCGGCTGCAGACCATCGGCCGGGTGACGCTGGGCGAAAGTCTGCGCAGCGTCCGCCTCGTCCTTTGGGATGAGGTCACGCAGAAGCTCGTCTCCTTCCGCGAAGCGGCGATCGCATATCCCCAGTCGAGCCAATTCACGCGCGTCGGGTAGCCGCCCGGGTTGCCATCGGAACCCAAGGCCCGCTGCCCGGCGGCGCAGTTCCGCTAGGGTGCATATTCAAAGATGATACCGCGGTTATAAGCCCCGCCGCCGCCGGCGGATCCGAACAGGTTGCCGTGACTGTCTCTTATCAAATTGTTTGGAGAATTGCCGTCCACGCAATTCGCCTTCTTACAAAAAGTATGAAGAATGGAAAGCTTCGAGCGGTTCAACTCGAACAGTGTACCAGCCCCATCGTCGATATTTTTTGTGCTTCCCTCGGTGAGTGTGGTGCCGAACACCAGCCCATCCGGAGCAACAACGGGAGCAAATTCGGGGAGCGCTCCGTCGGCGCATTTCGGCGCGCTGCAGAACACGTGCAGCGTCTTTGACATGTAGTCCGTCCCCTTCGGTGCCAGTCGGTAGGCTATGCCACAGCTGTTATTGCCGTTGATGTTGCAGGAATTTCCTCCGGAGGGCGTGACTCCGAACAGAGTTCCTTTCGTGTCCTCGGTTACGCCACCGAGCGGCGCAAGACCGTCGGTGCAATCGTGGGCGCTGCAAAACTGGTGCAGTACGTTTTCGGACCATGAGCTACCGCCGGGAGAAAGCTCGAAAACCACCCCGGCACCATAAACCCCCCCGATCCCGCCGAAATAGGTTGTTCCGTAGAGATTTCCGGCTCCATCGACGCTTACAGGCGCATAGGGCCTGTTGCCGTCACTGCAGGGGTCTTGTGCACAGAACTGATAGATTGGTTGTTCGATCCACCCGCTGCCGGCTGGTGTCAGTTCATACACGACGCCACCATCGTTGCTGGTGCCGCCCTCTGAAGCAGTGCCAAACAGGGATGATTTGCCATCGTAAAGCATTCCATAGGCGGCGCCGGCATAGGTTAGTCCTGAATACGGGTTTCCCCCATCCGGACACTCCTTCGACACCGAGCAAAAATCGTATATGTCCTGATAGGTCCATTGCGTGGGATGGCCCCCCGGAATCAGTTCGAAAAGCTGTCCGACATAATGAGCGCCGCCTGTGCTCATTGCGCCATAAAGGTCACCGGACTTGTCAATGACGAGCGACCCAACCGGGAACGCGCCGCAACCGTGCGCATTGCACAAGCTGAAGAGATTGCTGAATGCATATGTTCCCCCCGAAACGGGTTTAAGTTCGAAGATCGTTCCAGTGCCATTTGCCCCCCCGCCCGAGGTCGCACCGTAAAGATCGCCGGACGCATCCTGCGCGAGTGGTCCCGGACTATAGCCGTCCGGGCACCCGTTCTGAGAGCAGAAGGAATAAAGTATCCTGAACCCATGTGACGACGCGGGCGTGCTCGAAATGCCCATCAGGAGCGGCAATATCGCAGGAATAATCAGGCGACGAACCATTACGGCGCGACTTTCAGCCAGGCGTCAAATGCCGATATCATGCTCGCCGTCGCGATTATTGCCATGCATTGACAAGATTATTGACATTGGGCGTACCTATCCCCGTCGCAAAATCCCAACCGACCGTCGCCCGATAGGCTGGTAGATAGCGCCCGGGTGCGTTCGTTGGGCGCGATCGGCCCGCTCGCACACTTGCTCGCTGTCAGTTCTGGGCAGCTTCGGCGGGAGCGCTCTTGGGTACCAGAATTCCGATCGAGAGCACGAAACGCTTGCGCTTGCCGGTAACCGGCGTCGATTCGTGGGGCATGACGGAAGGATAGAAACACCAGAGGTCGCGTTCTTCCACCTGGACCGGTTTGCCGTCGATCACCGGAACCCCGCCGCCGATGGGCTTGGACAGCATGATGTTCAAGCGGACGTGATGCTTGTCCGGGGGCGACGAATCGGTGTGGCGCTGCACAAAGCCGCCTTCCGTGTTGCAGCCGAGGAAGCACTTGTATTCGGGCTCGTCCTCATAATCTGTAATCGAGAACATCGAAACCGCGCGGCGGCGGACGTGCCAGAAGAGGTCGGGTACGACGGTTTCGTTGTCTTTGTAGCTTCTGTAGTACCTGCTCGGACCCGAGCGGTTGGCCAGGAGGTGCCCGCCGGAGAACTGTCCCTCCGCCCAATTGAGCAACGCCAGATGCTCCACCGGGCTTACGAATTCGTGTCCCGTGGCGACTTCATAGAGCCCGGGCAATTGTCGCTGCGTGGCCGACATTCGTGCTCACACTCCCTGAGGCTCTCATGACATGACGATCGCGGAAACGACGCCATATTGACCCTCCGGGGCCGAAATCGTCAAGGAAACAGCGGTGCCCGCGACGGGAAGCCCCGAAATCAAGGCCGAGGTATCCAGGCAGGCGCCACATTTCGCTGTGGGGCTCCTTATATACTTGCATTCGATAGCCATGACCCGATCGCGAGATTCGCAAACTCATTCCCGGGTCTGCTATAGGCACCGCCTGGCTATTTCCTCCTGACGAACGGGCATATGCGCGAACCTCTTTCGCTGGACGGTGTCGCAGGCTGGGCCGCCGCCGAAGCGGCCGGCTCCGATGCGCTGCGCGAATTCTACGAGCGCAAGCTGAAGCCGGCGGCGGAACGCGCCGACGCATCGCCGGCCGTGCGCGGGCAACGCGCGATGGCGGCCTTCCAACTCATGGACGCGATTGCCGAGGCCAAGGGCCTCGCCGCCGCGCGCGCGTTTTACGAGAGCGAGCTGAAATCCCCGGCCGACCTTGCTCGCGCGCCGGAAAGCGTGAGCACGCAGCGCGCTATCGCCGCTTTCAACCTGCTGGACGATCTCGCCAGATCTGAAGGCCTCGCCGCCGCGCGCGCGTTCTACGAGAGCGAGCTCCAGATTCCGGCGGAACGGGAGGATGCGCCGGCTGAGATGCGCGCCCGGCGGGCAATGGCCGCCGTCAACCTCGCAAACAGGATCGGCAAGAAGGAAGGGGCCGAGGCGGCGCGCATATTCTACGACAGCGAATTGCGGGCGCCGACCGCGCAAGAAACCGCGCCTGACGCCGCGCACACTCAGCGCGCCATGGCTGCATTCAATCTCGTCAAAGCCATGCTGGACACGCAAGGCCTCGCCGCGGCGCGCGCTTTCTATGAGAGCGAATTGAAGAACGCGGCCGAATGCGCAGGTGCGCCGGACGGCGTGGCCCTGATGCGCGCGATGGCCGCCGTCGATCTCGCCAACGGGATTGCCGAAACGCAGGGCGTCTCCGCCGCGCGAGCGTTCTACGAAACCGAGTTGAAGAAACCGGCCGACCGTGCCGGCGCGACCGAAGATTTGCGGTCTCAGCGCGCGATCGGCGCCTTCAATCTCCTGGTCGATTTTGCGGCATCCGAAGCAGCGGCGCCGACGCTCGCGTTTTATCGGGACGAGCTGAAGGAACCGGCCGAACGCGCGGACGCGCCCGAAGGCGTGCAGACGCCGCGCGCGATCGGCGCCGTCAATCTCCTCGACCTGGTTGCCACGGCAGAAGGACTCGACGGCGCGCGCACGTTTTACGAGAGCGAGCTGAAGGCGCCTGCCGAACGGGCTGGTGCGCCCGAGGATGTGCGCATCAAGCGTGCGATCGCCGCCTTCAATCTGTCGGTGGACTACGCAAAGTCCAGGGGACTGGGCGCCGTGCTGCCTTTCTACGCCAGCGAACTGAAGGCCCCGGCCGAACGCGCCCGGGCTCCGGACGATGTGCGCACGCGACGCGCCATGGTCGCCGCCAACCTCGCGGTCGCGATTGCCAACAGACAGGGCCCCGATGCGGCACGCGGATTCTATGAAAGCGAGTTGAAGGCGCCGGCCGAACAGGCCGATGCGCCCGACGATCTGCGGGCGATGAGCATGCGGGTCAAATCGGCGCTCGGTTTTTGAGTCTGCGCTGCGATTGCATGTCCGCTGCCGGCGGCAATTGCGTGCGCGCATCCGCTCGGCGGTCGGGAAAGTAACGCGAAGACCAGAGAGGTGATATCCGGATGGGGCCGCTCGCCGGAATTCGGGTGGTGGAGTTCGCCGCGATTGGCCCGGCGCCTTTCGCGGCGATGCTTCTTTCCGACATGGGCGCGGAAGTGATCCGCATCGACCGCAAGGGCGGCCGCGTGTTCCGCAACACGGACGTGACCTATCGCGGACGCCGGGCGGTCGCGCTCGACATGAAGAAACCCGAAGCCGCCGGCGCCGCGCTCAGATTGATCGACCGTGCCGACGCACTGATCGAGGGGTTCCGTCCCGGCGTGATGGAACGGCTGGGCGTGGGTCCCGAGACCTGCTTGGCGCGTAACCCCCGGCTCGTCTATGGGCGCATGACGGGATGGGGGCAGGAAGGGCCACTCGCCCAGGCGCCCGGTCACGACATCAACTACATCGCGCTGACGGGCGCGCTGCACGCGATCGGCCATGCCGGAGACAAGCCCGTTCCGCCGCTCAACCTGGTCGGCGATTTCGGCGGCGGCGCGCTCTATCTCGCGTTCGGAATCGTCTGCGCGCTGCTCGAGACCAGGCATTCCGGAAAGGGCCAGGTGATCGACGCCGCGATGACCGATGGCGCGTCATCGCTGATGTCGGCGTTTTACGGGCTGACGGCGCTGGGCTTCTGGCACGACGGGCGCGGCGTGAACCTGCTCGATTCGGGCGCGCATTTCTACAACACCTACGAGACGAAGGACGGAAAATGGATCGCGCTCGGCTCGCTCGAGCCGCAATTCTATCGCGCGCTGCTCGAGGCGGCGGGGCTCGCCGGCACCGAGTTCGAGGCGCAGATGGATCGCAAACGATGGCCGGAATTGACGCGCAGGCTTGCCCTGGTGGTGAAGGAGAAGACGCGCGACGAATGGGATGCAATCATGCTCGGGAGCGATGTCTGCTACGCGCCCGTGCTTTCCCTCGCCGAAGCGCCGCTGCATCCGCACAATCGCGCGCGGAACACTTTCACCGAGATCGACGGAGTTGTGCAGCCCGCGCCGGCGCCACGCTTCAGCCGCACGATCCCCGACGCGCCGCACCCGCCCCGGCCCCCGCAGAGCGCGGACGTTCTCGCCGCGTGGGGATTCTCCCCCGCCGAAATCGCAGAGCTCGAAGCGGCCGGCGCGATATAGTTCGTCTGGCAGCTATTACCGGGCATCCCCCCCTCCGCACCGCCTGTATCCGTTCCGGATACTGGCGGTGCGGACGGGGAGTGCTTTCAAACGATTGCGCCGGCAGCGATGCAACTGGATAGTACATATTTCAAATGGCCAGTTCGCACCAGACGGGGACGTGGTCGGAGGGTTTTTCGCGGCCGCGGACGTGCTTGTCGATGCCGCAGGCCTTGAGCCGGTCGGCGGCCTGCGGCGAGAGGAGGATGTGGTCGATGCGGATACCGCGGTCCTTCTGCCAGCATCCGGCCTGGTAGTCCCAGAACGTGTAGGCGTGCGGCACGGAGTGACAGGCGCGGAAGGCATCGACGAAGCCCAGCCATTGGATACGGCGCAGTGCGGCGCGCGATTCCGGCTGGAACAGCGCGTCCATCTCCCACGCTTTGGGATCGTAGCAATCCTCCTCGCCGGGGATCACGTTGATGTCGCCCATAAGCGCCAGCGGCTCCTCCAGCGCACGCAGTTTCTGCGCGTGCAGCGCCAGCCGCTCCAGCCAGGCGAGTTTGTAGTTGAACTTGTCGGTGCCGATGGGGTTTCCGTTGGGCGCGTAGATCGACGCCACCCGAACGATGCCGTGCTCTCCGGGTACCACCGCCTCGATGTAGCGCGCATGGTCGTCGTTGTCGCCGCTCGGCAGGCGCGGCGTCACGTCTTCCAGCGGGCGCCTGGCAAGGATCGCCACCCCGTTGTAGCTTTTTTGTCCGTGTACGGCGCAATTGTAGCCGAGCGATTCGAAGGCCTCGGCGGGAAACGAATCGTCCGTCGTTTTGATCTCCTGGAGGCACACCACGTCGGGCACGGCCTCCTTGAGCCACTCGCGCACGCCTTCGAGCCGTGCCTTGACCGAATTGACGTTCCAGGTCGCGAGCTTCATTTCAGGACGGCGCACCGTAGGGGATTGGGGAAACGCCGCAGCGATCGACCCGTCTGGGGTTCAGCGACAGCCGCGGGACGTCTTCGGTCCAGCACTCGTCGAACACCGAGCAGTAGCAAACATCGATGCTCAGCCGCTGGTTTAGCCGCGCGCCGTTCAGCCGTTTCCAGGCCGGACCGTCGCCTTGCGTGGCGGGCAGGGTGAGGAACGTGATTGTTTCTCCGGCACGCAACACGCGGCCGGCAATGAGATCGGTCCACAGGCCATTCGCGCGGTCGTCGCGGTAGCCGCAGCAGGCCTGCAGGAATTCGAGAGCGTTGCGCCGCGCGACCCCGTTCCATTTCAGCTCCACCGATTCGATCTTTGCCGGTCCCACCCCGTCATTCGAGATCCGCATCTCGATCGCCGAGCCGTTCTTGCCGCCCGAATTTCCCGTTCCGTAGCCGAGGAACGGCCACGAGTTCGTCTCCACGAGACGCGCGTTCGCATCGGCCATCCGCTCCAGCGTGCGGCTATGCACGAGCGCGATCACTAGCGACGACGCCGAGATGAACAGCACGCAAAGCGTGATCGACAGATCGAACCATTTGTGTCCGATCTTGCGAGGCTCGCCCGGCGGTTCGGGGCCGATATGCATCCGTCCGGCTAAACGGAGAAGCTGGTGCCGCAGCCGCAGGACGACGTGGCATTGGGATTGTTGATCTTGAAGGCGGCGCCGATCAAATCGTCGACGAAATCGATTTCCGCGCCCTTGAGAAAATCAAGCGACACCGGATCGACGAGCACGACGGCCCCATCCCGCTCGATGACGAGGTCGTCCTCGAGCCGGGTATCGTCCAACGCGAAATTGTACTGAAATCCAGAGCAGCCGCCGCCCGTGACGGCGACCCGCAGCATCGAATTCTCGGGCTCGGCGCCCAGAATTTCGGCGATCCGCCTGGCGGCCCGGGCCGAAACGGTGACCGGAGGCTCGCTTTGCGCGCTCATGGGCACTCTTCCCAGGATGTCATGACCGCCCTTATGTAGTGCGTGCGGACAGCGGAGCAAAGCCTGTGAACACCGTCGAGGGGCCGGCCGGCCGCCTCCTGCCGCCTCTCTTCGAGCCACCGCCAGAACGGGCGCCGTTCGCGTCCCGGCCGGCAACGAGTCGGGGGCGGCTGTTCCCGGAAGCGGAAAGCGCCACCCGCGGCTGCTACCAGCGGGACCGCGACCGCATCATTCATTCCGCCGCCTTCCGGCGCCTGAAGCACAAAACGCAGGTGTTTGTTCAGCACGAAGGCGACTATTACCGCACCCGACTGACCCATTCGCTGGAAGTGGCGCAGGTTGCGCGTTCCATCGCGCGCCTTCTTGCTGTCGACGAGGACCTCGCCGAGGCCCTGGCACTGGCGCACGATCTGGGCCACACGCCGTTCGGGCATGCGGGCGAGGAAGCGCTCGACGCCGCGTCCGCCGGCGTCGGCGGATTCGATCACAACGCACACGCGCTCCGGCTCGTGACGCGGCTCGAACACCGCTACGCGCAGTTCGATGGTCTCAACCTTACCTGGGAGACGCTCGAAGGGCTGGTGAAGCACAACGGGCCTCTGCTGAAACCAGCCGCGCCTGCTCTTTTGCCCGCTCCGATCTCCGCGTTCGACGCGCGCTGGCCGCTCGACCTGTCGAGCTGGCCGGGCCTTGAGGCACAGATCGCGGCCCTGGCCGACGACATCGCCTATGTGAATCACGACATCGACGACGCGCTCCGCGCCGGCCTTTTTTCTGTGGACGACCTTGCCGCAGCGCCGCTGGTCGGCCGCATGGCCGGCGCGGTCAACGACCGATACGGCCAGCTGGAACTGGGGCGGTTCATCGGCGAGATCGTGCATCTGCTGGTGAGCGCACTGATCGGCGACCTGATGGCGGAGACTCGCAAGCGACTTGCCGCTGCGAACCCCCGATCCGTCGCGGACATTCGTTGCATGGGCCGCCCCGCTGCCGCGCTCTCGTCCGACATGCACAAAAACCTCCTGCTTTTGAAGGATTTCCTGCTGGCGCGCATGTATCGCCATCCGCGCGTCACCGAATCCATGTCGAAGGCGAAACGTGTCGTAGCGGAGCTGTTCGCGGCCTTCACCACCTCTTCCGCGCTGATGCCGGAAGACTGGCACGCCGCCTGCGCCGGTCCCGGCGATCCGCAGACGGCGCGAGTTGTGCGCGACTACATCGCGGGCATGACCGACCGCTTCGCCCTGCTGGAGCACCGCCGGATCTTCCATACGGAAATCGTACTCTGACCGGCGCAAGCCGTGATTCGGCGGCGTGAGGATGCTAGTGTCGGGTACGGGATCAGATTCGGACGGGAGGCCATGGCAAATTCGGAGCGGGGCGCCTACGAGCCGCGGATAGACAGCATTCATTCGTTCGACGCGATGGACGAGGACGACGATGCCCAGGAAGGGTCGAAGCTCCCACTGCTGATCGTGATCGCGCTTGTGGTGCTCGGCGCGTTCGCCGGCATCGTTTGGCTCGCCTACACCCAGGGTGTGGAGCGGGGCCGCGCCGATGCGCCGCGCGCCACAGCGGAAAGCGTGTCCCCAAGAGTTGCAGGCGCCACACCCTATACGGGCCCGAAAATCTATCAGCAGCCCGGCTCCTCGGACGCCGGCGATGCCGACTCCGTGCCTCCCCCGCCGACACGGGCCGCGAAACCTCCGCCGCCTCCCGCCTTACGACCATCCGCTGCCGCAGTGACGGAAACTCCCGCGGAAACGGACGACTTTACCGCGACGCAAGCAAAGCCGGTCGTTCCGGCTCCGGTCGCCACCCATCCGCCTGCGGAACTCGGGAAACCCGTGCTCGCGTCGGTCTCGCCGAAGGTGGCAGCTCCGCCTTCCGCGACGGAATTGCACGGGGTGCTGCTGCAGATCGGCTCCTACAAATCGGATGCCGAGGCCCGGCAGGCCTGGGTGACATTCCAGGCAAGACACGCCGTCGTTTCGGGCGACAGTCCGGACGTGAAGGAGGTCGATCTCGGCGCAAAGGGAGTCTGGTATCGCCTGCGTGTCGGCGCTTTCGCGGACCAGGGCGCCGCGACAGCGGTCTGCGAGCGCCTCAAATCCGATGGAGCAAGTTGCCTCATCGCGAAGTAAGAGGTCGCTAGGCGAGCATCTTCATGCGCACCCGCGCCATTTTCGGTTGCCAGGGGACAGAGTTGACCGACGAAGAGCGGCGCTTCTTCACCGAAGCGCAGCCTTGGGGTTTCATTCTGTTCGGGCGCAACGTGGCCGATCCCGAGCAGGTGCGCCGGCTCGTTGTCGACCTCCGCGACTGCGTCGGCGACGCGCGCGCCCCGGTTCTGATCGACCAGGAAGGGGGCCGCGTCGCGCGCCTCGCGCCGCCGCTTTGGAGAGAACGTCCGCCGGCCGGACGTTTCGGGGCGCTTCATGCCTCGTCGGCCGGCAATGCGCGCGAGGCCGTCTGGCTCAATGCGCGGCTGATCGCGAACGATCTGGCACAGCTCGGCATCAGTGTCGATTGCGCGCCCGTTCTGGATGTTCCGGTCGAGGGCGCGGATGCCGTGATCGGAGACCGCGCCTTCGCGCACGATCCGTCGGTCGTGATCGATCTGGGCCGCGCCGCGATCGAAGGCCTGCTCGACGGCGGCGTGCTGCCCGTGATGAAACATATACCGGGCCACGGACGCGCGAGTGTCGACACGCACAAGGCACTGACGCATATCACCGTGGCGTTCGAAGAGCTGAGCACAAGCGATTTCGTGACCTTCCGCTGCCTCAACGATTGCCCTTTGGCCATGACGGCGCATGTCATATTCGATGCGATAGACGCGCAGCGCCCGGCGACAACCAGCCCAAAGGTGATACGAGAGGTGATCCGTGGCGAGATCGGATTCGAGGGCGTGCTCATCACCGACGACATTTCGATGGATGCCCTTCACGGGACGCTCTCCATTCGCGCGAGAGCCGCTTTGTTTGCCGGCTGCGATATCGTTTTGCATTGCAACGGGCAGATGGCGGAGATGCGCGAGGTCGCGGGGGAGGCGAAGCCCCTGCAGGACCAATGGCTGAAGCGCTGCGAAAAGGCGCTGTCGCAACTTGCGGCACCGGAGCCGCTCGACGCCGGAGCGGCCGAGGCACGACTGGCGCAATTGCTGGAGGGCCGCGCGTGAGCGGCTTCGACGAGAATTTCGATGATGCGGGCCTGCAGCCTGCGCCCGAGGATGCGCTCGTCGTCGCGGTCGACGGTTTCGAAGGGCCCCTCGATCTTTTGCTCGCGCTGGCGCGGAGCCAGAAGGTCGACCTTACCAAAATCTCGGTGCTCGATCTCGCGGATCAGTACCTCGAATTCATCGAGTCGCTGCGGCAGCGCAACCTCGAACTCGCCGCCGATTATCTGGTGATGGCGGCGTGGCTCGCCTACCTCAAATCCCGCCTGCTGCTGCCCCAGCCGCCCGCGGACGACGGAGAGCCAAGCGCCGACGAGATTGCGACGCTGCTCCGCTGGCGGCTGCAAAGACTTCAGGCGATGCGCGAGACAGCCGCGCGGCTGATGGCGCGCGACCGGCTTGGCCGCGAAGTTTTTGCGCGCGGCAATCCGGAGCCCATGAGGATCGTCCGGCTGCCGCAACACACCGATTCGCTCTACGATCTTTTGACCGCTTACACCGCGCAGCGGCTCAAGCGGGCCGGCAGTCGCGCCTATCGCCCCGTGCATGCGCCGGTGCTTCTGATCGAGGAGGCGCGGGACAGGCTCGAACGCATGCTGGGACGCATCGGAAATTGGAGCGGACTCTCGCGACTCCTGCCGCCGGAATGGTCGGCAGGACCGCACCGCCGTTCGGGCGTGGCGAGCACGCTGCTCGCCTGCCTCGAACTCGCGCGCGACGGCAAGCTTGAGATGCGGCAGCTGAAGCCGTTCGACGAAGTGTATGTCAGGGATCGCGGGCCGGACCCGCGAGGCAGGGAGGCGATACAATGAACAGGGTCGTTCGATTGGCCGATATCATGGCGGAGAGGGAAATCGAATCGGAACCCGAAGCCGAAGCGGCCGCTCGCGTCGGGTCTGACCTCAATTCCGAGCATCTGCGCATGGCGGAAGCCATTCTGTTCGGCGCCGCGGAGCCCGTCGACGAGGCTGCGCTCTCCAATGCGCTGCCTCAAGGGGCGGATGTGCCGGTGCTGCTGGAAGAACTTCGTCGCATCTATGAGCATCGCGGCGTAAACCTCGTCAGGATCGCGGGAAAATGGCAATTCCGCACCTCTCCGGACCTCGGGTTTCTGCTGCGCAAGGAACTGCCGGAGCAGAAGCGGCTATCCCGCGCCGCGATCGAGACGCTGGCCATCGTGGCCTATCACCAGCCGGTGACGCGCGCCGACATCGAAGACATCCGCGGCGTGGCGCTTTCCAAGGGGACCATCGACGCGCTGATGGAAATCGGCTGGGTCCGCATCCGTGGCCGCAAGCGCTCGCCCGGCCGGCCCGTCACCTACGGCACGACGGAGGCGTTTCTGGTTCATTTCGGGCTGGAGAATGTCGGCGATCTGCCCGGTTTCGACGAGCTGAAGGCGGCCGGCTTTCTCGACGCGCTGCCGCCCTCGGGCTTCGACGTTCCCGATCCCTCTGACCGGCTGACGGCGGACGAGGAGCCCTACGAGAACGAAGACGCGGTCCGACGGGAGGGAACCGCCACGGACGAGTGATCTGTCGCCGGGCTGCGGCTGGAAGCTTCGCGTTCGTCTGGTCTGCCCGAATTCAGAGAAATGGAGAACTGCCCGTGCCGCTGCACGAACTCCCGCGAAAGACGCGTGAAATACACAACCACCATATGGACTCGACCATATGGAACGACTTCGCCTTTCGCCACGACGACATCGTGATCGCGACCTATGGGAAGTCCGGCACGACCTGGGTGCAGCAGATTGTGGCGCAATTGCTGTTTCGAGGCGAAGAGAGCGTGAAGGTGGCGGACCTCTCGCCCTGGATCGATCTGCGCGTGCCCCCGAAGCACATCAAGCTCGCGGCGGTGGAGCAGCAGACCCACCGCCGCTTCCTCAAGACGCACCTGCCCGTGGATGCGCTCGTATTCTCGCCCGAGGCGAAGTATCTCTACGTGGCGCGCGACGGTCGCGACGTCGTGTGGAGTCTCTACAATCATCACACTGCCGCCAACGACGGCTGGTATGCGGCGATGAACGACACGCCCGGCCTCGTCGGGGCGCCGATCGGAAAACCGGCCGCCTCCATCCGCGACTATTTCCTCGAATGGCTGGAGAAGGACGGTTATCCGTTCTGGTCGTTTTGGGAGAATGTTTCCTCGTGGTGGCGCGTGCGCCATCTCCCCAATGTCATGCTGCTTCATTTCGCGCAGCTGAAAGAAGACACGGCGACGCAGGTGCGGCGCATCGCGGAGTTTCTTGGCATCGAAATGGACCCGGTCCGCCAAGCTTCCATTCTCGAGCATTGCAGCTTCGATTACATGAAAGAACACGCCGCCGACGTCGCTCCGCTGGGCGGCGCCTTTTGGGAGGGCGGGGCGCAAACCTTCATCAACAAGGGCACGAACGCCCGGTGGCGCGACGTCCTCACGTCCGCTGACAATGCCCTCTACGAAAAGTTGGCGCGCGAAAAACTGGGAGGCGCATGCGCCGCCTGGCTCGCCACGGGCAGACTGCCGGAGTGAGGCGGTTGCAAGAGTCGTGCGCCGCGCGGACGCGCGTCAATCCACCGTTATTGGGACCAAAAGAAAACCACGGCCGCAAATCAAGTCCCTATACTGAACTCTGCTGTCATGGCGCAATTCTTATTCGCCGCGTTTCACCAGCACTGCCTCGTCTTTTTCGAGGGCGAGGGCGAGTTTGCCGTCGCGGAGCGCGACGGCGTTGTTGCCGAACACTTCGGCGCGCCAGCCATGCAGCGCGGCCACGCCGTCGTCCTCGCGGGCGGCGAGCTTTTCGATGTCCTCGGCATCTGCGATCAGCCGCGGCGCCACGCCGGCAGTCTCCGCGCATTGCCGCAGCAACGTCTTGAGCAGGTCTACCGCCGAGGCCGAGGGCTCGCGCCTGCGGCGGGCCCGCTCGGCCTGGATCCCCGCCGGCGGGTCCGCCGTCCGTCCGGCCGCAACTTCCTCGAGCAGCGCCTTGCCCATCCGCGAAGCCGCGAAGCCCTTCGGCACCGTGCGGATCTGTTCAAGCATCTGGGGCGTCTCCGGAGGATGGGCGGCAATTTCCAGGAGCGCCTCGTCTTTCAGGATACGGTTGCGGGGAAGGTCGCGGGCCTGCGCCTCCCTCTCGCGCCACGCCGCCGCCGCCGCGAGGATCGCAAGAAAGCGTTTGTTCGCTGTGCGCGGCTTAAGACGTTTCCATGCCTGCGCCGGATCGAGCTGATAAAGCGCGGGCTGCTGAAGCGCGGAGATTTCTTCCTCGACCCAGGCCCAGCGGCCGGTGCGCTCGAGCTGTCGCGCGAGAGCCTCGTAGACGACGCGCAGATGCGTGACGTCGGCCAGCGCATATTCAAGCTGGCGCTTGCTCAGTGGCCGCCTGCTCCAGTCGGTAAAGCGCGCGGACTTGTCGATGTCGGTATGGGCCAGACGCCGGGCCAGCGTTTCATAGGACGCGGATTCGCCGAAGCCGCAGACCATGGCGGCAATCTGCGTATCGAACAGGGGATGGGGTATGACACCGCCCTGGATATGGAAGATCTCGATATCCTGCCGCGCGGCGTGAATCACTTTCGGAAGGGGCGCGCGCAACAGGGCATAAAAGGAGGCCAGATCGATCCCTTCGGCCATGGGATCGATGATGGCCTCGATCCCGGGTGCTGCGACCTGCATGAGGCAGAGCTTGGGCCAGTAGGTCTGGTCGCGCATGAATTCGGTGTCGAGGGCGACGTAGGGCGCCTCCTTAAGCTCCGCCGTGAGGGCGTCGAGCGCTGCCGTGGTATCGACGATGGACATGACAGGGGTCATAGCGGATTCCACCGGGCCACGTCCTGTGCTCTGCGGATTCTTTATTTTGCGAAAAAGCCCGACCGGTCCGCCGCGTAGCACCAGCCGGATGTGTCCTGGCGGGCGCGAGTCTTGACCCCGCCGGCCATTCCCAGCCACATACCGCCCTTTTCCGGGGTCGCGAATGCACGCCTATCGCACGCACACTTGCGGGTCGTTGCGCATTGGCAGCGTCGGCGAACGGGTGCGGCTTTCGGGTTGGGTCAACCGCCGCCGCGACCATGGCGGGCTTCTCTTCCTCGATCTGCGCGACCATTACGGGATTGCGCAATGCGTGATCGAGCCCGCCGCGGCGGCGTTTGCGGAAACCGACCGCGTGCGCGCGGAGTGGGTGGTGACGGTCACCGGCCGGGTCGTCGCGCGTCCGCCGGAAATGGTCAATCGCGAGCTGCCGACGGGCGAGGTGGAACTGCGCATCGAGGACATCCGCATCCAGTCGATGGCGCAGGAACTGCCGCTGCCGGTGTTCGGCGATCTCGATTATCCCGAGGAGGTCCGGCTCAAATATCGCTTCCTTGACCTCCGCCGCGAGCGCCTGCACAGGAACATCACGCTGCGCTCGCAGGTGATCCAGTCGATCCGCAGACGGATGATCGAGCAGGGGTTCACGGAATTCCAGACGCCGATTCTGACCGCATCCTCGCCGGAGGGCGCGCGCGATTTCCTGGTGCCGTCGCGGCTGCACGCGGGCAAATTCTACGCGCTGCCGCAGGCGCCGCAGCAGTTCAAGCAGCTCATCATGGTGGCGGGCTTCGACCGTTACTTCCAGATCGCACCCTGCTTCCGCGACGAGGACGCGCGCGCCGACCGCAGTCCCGGCGAGTTCTATCAGCTCGATCTCGAAATGAGCTTCGTCACGCAGGAGGACGTGTTCGCCGCGGTCGAGCCGGTGCTTCACGGCGTCTTCGAGGAGTTCGCGTCCGGCCGCAGCGTTTCGCCGGCGCCCTTCCGGCGCGTCTCCTACGAGGAGGCGTTGCTCAAATACGGTTCCGACAAGCCGGACCTTCGCAATCCGATCGTCATTTCCGACGTGAGCGATGTGTTCGACCGCGCCGATGTCGAGTTCAGGGCCTTCAAGAACAAAATCGTCCGTGCCATTCCCGCGCCGGGCGGGGGCGCGCAGCCGCGCTCCTTCTTCGACAGGATGATCGAATGGGCGCGCTCCGATCTCGGTGCGGCCGGACTTGGCTATGTCATTTTCGAGAAGGACGGCAAAAAACTTTCCGCCAAGGGGCCGATTGCGAAATTCCTGCCCGTCGACGCGCTCGAAGAGATGGCGCGCAGGGCGGGCGTGGCGGCAGGCGATGCGTTGTTCTTTGCGGCCGACAGGAAGGACCGGGCCGCCTCTCTGGCGGGCGCGGTGCGCATGCGGCTTGGCCGCGAGCTGGGGCTGATCGGCGAGGGCCGCTTCGAGTTCTGCTGGATCGTCGATTTCCCGATGTACGAATGGCACGAGGAGGAGAAGCGCATCGACTTCTCGCACAATCCCTTCTCGATGCCGAATTTCGACCGCGAGAAATTCCTTATGCTCGACTCATCCGACCGGGACACGATCCTAGGCATGAAGGCATTTCAGTACGACATCGTCTGCAACGGCATCGAACTTTCTTCCGGCGCCATCCGCAACCACGATCCGGAAGTAATGCTCAAGGCCTTCGAGATCGCGGGCTACAGGCGCGAGGAAACCGAGGCGCGTTTTTCGGGCATGCTGAACGCGCTCCGCTGCGGCGCGCCTCCCCATGGCGGCACCGCACCCGGCATCGACCGCATCGTCATGCTGATCGCCGGCGAAGAAAATCTGCGCGAAGTGACGATGTTTCCGATGAATCAGCAAGCGGAAGATCTGATGATGGGCGCGCCCTCGGACGTCTCGGAAAAGCAGCTGCGCGAATTGCACATTCGCCTGGCGTTGCCGGAGAAGAGCGGGTAGGGCACTTACAAGCCCCGGCAGAAGCGCTGGGTGTGGGCAACGCGAAAAAAAAGAGCCTCACCCTCGTTCGAGGATGAGGCCCAGACCCCGGCCGTCCAAACGACGGCAGGTATTCCAATCAGTGAGCGAGGGGCTGCACGGGTCCTATTGCCTTCGCCGATCCACGGCGGGACGCGCCGGGCCGCCTTGCGGCATGTGGGCCGCAGGAGTACGAATCCGTGCCGTATTCATAGTTGTTGGTATTTCCGTTGAAAACGTTGTTCCTCTCGATGTTGTTTGCACCAGGCGGAGGGCCGCTCAAAATTCCGACACAATTGGTATCGATCTGATTGGTCGAAACCGTATTGTGCAGCCCGCTGGTGGAATTGTCCGATTCGGTGCATAGGCCATCCAAATGTATTCCGCCTTCAGCCGAATTGCTTACGGTGTTGCCATGGATGGTGTTGTAGTCGCTGCACACGTCGATGTCGTCGTAGGGATTGGTGCCGTCGACGGTGTTGTTTGTCACCTTTATATAGTCGTTGCCGTATCCTGCGCCCGCACTGTACAGGCCAATTCCGGCAAACTGCGCACCCGAAATGCCGTTCGAACCTACCGCGACCATGTGGCCGGCCGTCCCGTTCACGGCTTCCAGCACAATACCGTATTGCACGGACGAAACAGTATTGCCCGAAACTGTCGGGTTCGGAAGGGATCCTGTCTGCGTGTCGTAAAGGAGAATTCCGGTCGCACCGTATGATCCCGGAGTATATGACATGTCGCTGACCATGTTATTGAGGACGTGACCAGATGCGCCGTACCCGAGCTGGATGCCGTTCTGCGCGATAACAGTCGTGGGACCCATCCCGGTCACGGTATTGTTCTCGATGTCGGAGAAGGCTGCGCCGTAGCTCACCGTGATGGCGTTCTTGTCGAAGTTCGTTACCGAATTGCCGGTGATGTTGAGCTGCGGCGTGCCGGTCGTCTGGCTTTCCACGAAGATTCCTTCTCCGTTCTGGCACCCTTGATCTGCAGGAGGCAGCAGCTGGTTCTGGGCCGCATCGCCGCTGATTGTGCCGCCGGCATTCTGGTAATAAATGCCGAACAACTCCATGTTGCAGGAATTTATGTTGTTGCCGCTGCCGTCAACGATGAGATTCTTGACGTTTACCTTCGCGGGCGTGCTTGGCGCCACGAGAATCTGCGCGGCCGCCGGGAAACCATAAAGAGTGGTTGTGTTTTGTACGGCGCCGCCGCTCGGAATGGTGACCGTGGGCGAAGGCATATGGCTCACATTTGTGAGTGTCATGGCCTGGGATACGACCACCTGCTCGGGATACGTCCCGGGACATATTTGTACGCTGTCCCCGGAATTGGACGCATTCACGGCCGCCTGAATGGTACCGTATTGGAGCGGGTTGGTGGTACATCCGCCAACCTGGCGAACTGTGGCGCTTGCCGACTGCAGGCTCAGGCCGAGCGCGCAACCCGTTCCCAGCAACAAATAGCTCAATTTCCTAGACATTTTGACCCCATCCTTTGTGTGTTTGTGGAAAATTTTTGGAGGGGTAACAGGAAAAAAACTTCAGCGGTCAAATCGACCGCCCCGTCCCCAGCCACATGGGGCTATTAATATCTTATTAACCGTGGGTTGCAAGCGATTTCTTTTATTTGAACTTTTCACCAGAAGGTTTGCGGGCCATGAGGACTGTCTCGCGAGTCGAAGGGCGCATTCCTCCGCGCTGTGGCGCGCAACCGGCCGACGGCTCCGGCAGGTTTCCTAGCGAACCGCTTCACACAAGCGTTCTGCAAGCTCGTCAATCGGACATTCTCTCGCGCCGTCAAGGATCATGGCCCGGCAGCAGCGTGCGATCTGCGAGAGAATACGGTCATGCGGGGCGCGTTGCCCGAGCGCATCGATCTGGCGCCGCCGAAACGTGCATTCTGACAGAAATGCCGCGCGCCCGGAGGCAGGAAGCTCGGAGATCCCCATTGCCGCACTGAGGCGCAAGCCGACCACGATGTTCAAAGGTGCCGAAACGGCCGATGAGGGGAGCGGCACCCGGTAACGGTCCATGCCGTCGCGCGAGCGCCGCAGCTCGGCGAGATCGAATCCAGCCGATTCGCAGGCGTCGCGCCACAATTGCACGCATGTGTCGCTTGGCCATGCGATCGCGGCCGATCCGTTCCAGCTGACGCGCAGAAGCCCGTCCGCGAGAACCCGCCAGCCCCGACGGCTCAGGGCGGCGGCGAGCGTGGACTTGCCCACAGCCGACGACCCGCAGATCGCCACGATCATTCCGTCCGGTCCGACCATCGCCGCAGCATTGAGCGGCAGCTCGCCGCGCTGATGAATGAGTGTGCCTCGCGCGCTGCCATGAAGGAGAAGTTGTGCCGCTGCGCGATCCGCGCCGGCTTCGACGGCGACTTCAATCGTTTTTCCATTGCGAATCAAAAAACGCGCGATGTCCGGGACACCAAACAGAAGAGCGTCTGGTGCGGCTCTCGTATGCGGGCCGATCTCAACCGAATCCGGCAGGTGCCCGGGCAAGGTCGCCACTTCGCGAACAAACGCGCCGGGGACGCCGGCGACGGGACCATCGAATGTTGGATTGAGTTTCATTGTATGCCGATCGGACGTGGCTTCCAGAGGGACGGTTGCACCGTGGAGGGAGAAATCGTGGACCGCGTCGTTTCGGCGAAGCGGTAGGCGGCATTATAAGGCCGCGCCATGCGAGGCGAAACACCCCTTTTCCGTTCATGTTACATGCGAAGCTTGGCCGCGCTTGTGTCTTGAAACGCAAGCAGCGATGGTATTTTTTTGAGCCGCGAGCGGCCGTGAGAAATGCAGGATGAGCGGTGGTCTGATTCTTGTCGCGGGTTACCCCAAGTCCGGAAGTACCTGGATCCGTTTTCTATTCGAGGCTCTCGCCCGGCCGGTGAACGACGGCGTCGCGATCGATACTCTGGGCAACGGCTTTTACGGTGGGTGGAGGCGGCAACTTTTCGACGATATTTCCCCGGCAAGCGCTGCGGACCTGCTGGACCACGAAGTCGACGGCCTGCTTCCGGAAGTGTTTCGCCGTCTCGCGCGAGACGAGGGCAGGCCCGTTCTGGTCAAGGCGCACGACGTCGCGTTCCGCACGCGGCGAGGCGAGTGGTTGTATCCGCCGGATTGCGTGCGTTCGGCGATCTATCTCGTTCGCCACCCTTTCGATGTTGCGGTCTCCTTCGCGCATCATCTGGGCCTCACTTCGGAAGCCATCGTGCGCATCATGAATCTGGATCACGTCATGGCGCCGACGGGTCCGCGGCTGGTTTTTCCATTCCACGAGCGGATAGGATCGTGGAGCGCAAACATTGCGTCCTGGCTGGACGAGGCGCCTTATCCGCTGACGCTTACGCGCTACGAAGATCTGCACGCCGATCCTGTCGATATCTTCGCCCGCGTTGCGGCGGCGGCGGGCCTCGACAGGGATCGCGACACCATCCGCCGCGCGGTCGATGGCGTCAGCTTCGGGCGATTGCAGGCCGAGGAAAAAGCGCATGGATTTGGGGAGAGACCGCGAAATTCGCCCAATTTCTTCCGTGCAGGAAGGCCGCGCTCGTGGGAAGGACAACTCGATGTCTCGCTGCGCGAACAGATTGTCCGTGATCACGGCGCGATGATGGAGCGGCTGGGCTACACGGCTGACGGCGGCACGCGTCCTTTGGCCGGCTTGCGATCCTGAGGTTTGCGCTCTCCCGGGGCGCGCGGGAGAGCGCAAAATGCCACGCCGCGATGGGGGCTCAGAAGTACTCGTTCACGTGCGGCAGCGTGAACTCGCTGGTGAGGCCTGAGTCATGTGCGTGCTCCGACGGCAGGGACGCGAGCTGACTGTGATAGCCGTCATGGCTGTCGTGTGCGCCCCAGCCGTAAGCACCGCCGCCGGAATGGTTTGCGAAGCCATGAGACGGATTTTGCATGGCGGCCAGGAATGCAGATGCCGCGTGGGGCGACGCCTGATGCAGATGGACGGATGAACCTGCACCGTGATGGTGGCCGGAACGGCCGTGTGCATCGCCCGAACCGGTGGTTCCGGTGTTCGCGGCCGTGTAGGGAAGGAACACCAGATCGTCCAGCTCGAAGTTCGCGACTTTCAACCCGGTAAGGGCAGAGGCCTTTTGGAGGTCGATGACGAGGTCGGCGCCTGCCACATAGCCGGCCTGGTCGTTCTGATCCACGATCAGGAATGTCTGTCCGGCGAATGATCCGCTGGTGGGCTTAAAGAGAATGGCGCCGCCTGCCGTGAGATGGCCGTTCAACGCCGTCGTGAGATCGCTGTCGAAGGCGCTCTTGTCCAGTGCTCCCGACTTGACCTCCTTGTCGATCGCGGTCACCGCGGAAAACACCGAGAACTTGTCGGTCTTGGTTGTGAAATCCACGATTGTGTCGAATCCGGTGCTCGTCGAATCCGACGCCTGCTGGTAGGCAAAGGTGTCGTGGCCTTTGAGGCCGCCGGTCAGCGTGTCGGCCCCGCCGCCGCCGTCGAGTATGGCGGTGCCGGTGCCCACGGTGAGCACGTCGTTTCCGGCGCCTCCTTCGAGCACAAGTGTGCCTTTGGTGACGGCCGTACCGTTTACGGTCAGGACATCGCTTGCGCCCAGCCCGGAACCGTTGACGGTGAGCGTCTGGCCGGTGGTGTCACTGGCGCTGTTGAGGGTGAGATTGTAGCTGTTGCCCTGGGTCAGATCGATCGTCTCGACATTGATCATGGTCTTGGTGCCAAAGGTGAGGCCCGAGGAATAGTTCCCGTCCAGTACCAGCGTGTCGCTGCCGCCATTGCCGTTGACGGTATCGCCGGCCTGGAAATTGCCGGCAAACGCGAAGGTGTCATTGCCCGAACCGCCGACCAGATTGACGAGCCCCGTGCCGGCCGCGATGTCCACGAAATTGGCCGTGGTGGTCGCCGACGCATTGAGATCGAAGGTCGTGCCGCTATCGACGGTGACGGTGCCGGTTCCGGTCATTAGCGCGTTGACGTTCAGCTGTCCCGACTGGACCACGATGGAACCGTCGTTGGTGAGCTGGCCCGAAACGTTGCTGGTGCCGGAATTGAACGACAGCGTTCCGCCATTGACCGTCACGGCACCCCCGAAGGTGGTGGCGGCCGCGACGTTCACCACGCCGCTGTCGATTTGGACCGTGGTGCCCGTGCCGCCCAGCGTGCCGCCGCCGCTCAGTGTGAAGGCCGTGGAGCCGGCCGCGGCAAAGTCCAGCGTGGTGCCCGATGCAAGCTTGATCCCGCTCACGGTGGAGGACCCGCCGCCGTCGAGCGACAATTCCCCGGCGGATACCGAGATCGTGCCGGCATTGGCCAGCTGACCGAGCACGGAAGAGGTGCCAGCCTCGAAGGTGAGGGTCCCGCCCGTCACCGTCAGCGCGCCGTCGAAAACCGTGGCCGCGGTCACGTTCAGGTCACCCTTGTCCAGTTCGACAGTGCCGCTTCCGCCGACGGTTCCTCCGCTGAGCGTGAAGGCTGTCGTGGCGCCGCCATTGAAGTCCAGGGTCGCGCCCGAGGCGATGGTGATACCCCCGGCGAGCGTCGAGGTTCCGCCAAGGCTGAGGGTGTCGCCGGAGCCGATGGACAGTGTGGTGCCGGCGCCTTGCGAAAACGTTCCGCCATAGGTGAGGTTCTCGTTGACGCTCGTCGCATCGCTGCCGGAGGTACTCCAGTTGGAGACGGTGAGGCTGGCGCCGCTGTTGATCGCCTGAGTGCCGCCAGTGAATGCAAGCGTTCCCGCACCCGAGATCGTACCGGCAATGCTGGAACCGGTGCCGTTCAGTGTCAGCGTGTCGCCGGATGCGATGGAGAGGGTCGTGCCCGCGCCTTGCGAGAACGTCCCGCCATAGGTGAGGTTCTCGTTGACGCTGACCGCATCGCTGCCGGACGTACTCCAGTTGGAGACGGTGAGGCTTGCGCCGCCGTTCAGCGCCTGGCTGCCGCCGGTGAATGCGAGCGTTCCCGCTCCCGAGATCGTGCCGGCAATCGTCGAACCCGTGCCCGACAGGCTCAGCGTGTCGCCGCTGCCGATCGAGATCGTCGTCCCGCTCGCCTGTGTCGTGTCGCTGCTGTCACTCGCATTGCCGTTCACCGTGAGGGCGGCGCCATTGGAGATCGTGAGATTGGCAGAGCCGAGGGATGCGCCTGCGCTCAATGCGTCCGTGCCGCCGGAGAGAGCCAGCGTTCCCGCACCCGACACCGTGCCTGCAAGTGTCGATGTGCCGTTCAGTGTCAGCGTGTCGCCCGACGCGATGGACAAGGTTGTGCCCGCGCCCTGCGAGAACGTTCCGCCATAGGTGAGGTTCTCGTTGACGCTCGTCGCATCGCTGCCGGACGTACTCCAGTTGGAGACGGTGAGGCTGGCGCCACTGTTCAGCGCCTGGCTGCCGCCGGTGAATGAAAGCGTTCCCGCACCCGACACCGTGCCGGCAATCGTCGAACCCGTGCCCGACAGGCTCAGCATATCTGCCGACCCGACGGAGATCGTGCCGCCGGTCAAATCCAGCGCGCCACCGAAGGACGTGTTGGCCGTCACACTCAATATCCCGCTGTCCAGCTCGAGCGTGCCGGTGCCGCCGATCGTGCCCCCACTCAGTGTGAAAGCGGTCGAACCACCCGCGTTGAAATCCAGCGTGGCGCCCGAGGCGACGGTGAAGGCGCTCGCCGAAGACGATCCGCCGCCGTCGAGCGCAAGCTCGCCGGCGCCGACTGTCACGGTGCCGGTGTTGGCGAAGCTGCTCAGGAACGCCAGCTCGCCCGCCGTGACCGACACTGTGCCGCTGTTCGTAAACGCGGCCGCAATCGTGGTCTCGCCGGAGCCGGTGTTCTCGACAATTCCCGCATTGGTGAAAGACGTGGTGCCGCTTCCCACCTGCACGGCGTTTGTGAGACCAGTGTTGTTGAAGTTGATGGTGCCGGTCGAATCATTCTTCAGCGTTCCGCCGCCGCTCGACGATCCGAAGGGATTCGTGCCCAGCACAATGGCGGAGCCGCCACTGAGCGTCAGCGTGCCCTGGTTCTCGAGAATGCGGCCGGCATCGAGATAGAGCGCGCCGCCTCCCGAAACCGAGGAAGTGCCCTTGAGCAACGTCGTGGCGTTGCCCGTCATCAACTCCTTCGTTCCATTGAAGACGGCTCCGCCATTCGCGGTCAGCGTCGCGCTGCCCGAAATCGTCCCACCCGATTGGTCGAGCGCGCCTGTCACCGTGGTCGCGTTCGCGCCCAGCGAAAGCGTGCCGCCCGTGACGGCCAGCGCGCCGCCGAAGGTCGTGGCACCGGCCAATGTCAGCGTGCCGGCGTCCAGCTCGACCTTCGAGCCGCTGCTGCCCAGCGTGCCCGTGCCGCTCAGCGAGAAGCTGCCGCCGCCGAAGTCCAGCGTCGCACCGAAGGCGATGGTGAACGCGCTCTCGGCCGAGGAGCCGCCGCCATTCAGCGCAAGTTCGCCCGCGTTGATCGACACCGTCCCGGTGTTCGCGAAGCTGTTGGTGAAAGCGAGTTCCCCCGCAGTCACCGATACCGAGCCCGTATTCGTGAACGCCACGTCAATCTGGCTTTCGCCTGCGCCCGTGTTCTCGACCGTGCCCGCATTGGTGAAGGATGTGGTGCCGGTTCCTGCCTGCACCGCATCGTCAAAACTTGTATTGTCGAAATTGATGGTGGCGCCGGAATCGTTCTGCAACGTAGCGCTGCCAAGCGTACTCCCGAACGGATTCTTGCCGAGCACGATCGCCGAGCTGCCCGTCTCCGTCAGCGTGCCAGAATTTTCAAGTATGCGGCCGCCATCCAGATAAAGCGTGTTGGCGCCGGACAGGGTGGACGTGCCCTTGAGAAGGGCGGTGCCGGATCCCGTCATCAGTTCGGAGGAATTGGCGAAGGCGGCGCCGCCGGACGCCGTGAACTTGCCCGTTCCCGAAATCGTATTGTTGCCGTCGTCGGTGAAGAGGCCGGTCACGGCGATCGTGTGGCCCGCACTCGACAGCACACCGCCATCGAGCGTCAGCGCACCGCCGAAAGTCGTATTCGCGGTGGTGCTCAACGTCCCGCCATCGAGCTGGACCGTCGTACCGCTGCCGCCGATCGTGCCTCCGCCGCCCAGCGTGAAAATCGCGGAACCGGAACCGTCGAAATCGAGCGTCGAACCGGAACCGAATGTGAAATTGCTCGTGTTTGCGGACCCACCGCCGTCCACGAACAATTTTGCGTTCGCGCCCAGGGATATTGTTCCGCCGGTCACGTCCAGCAACGGATCTATTGTGGAGACGCCCGACACGCCGAGCGTGCCGGCGTCCAACTCGACAGTTCCCAAGCCGCCGATCGTGTCCGCAGCCAGAGTAAATGTCGTGCCGCTTCCATCGAAATCCAGCAGCGCGCCCGAGGCGACGCTGATGGTTCCCGAGGACGAGCCGCCGCCGTCCAGCGCCAGCTCCCCCGCAAGCACCGAGAGCGTGCCGGTGTTGGTGAAGGCGACGTCGATAGTAGTTGCATGGGTACCCGTGCCGTTGCCGGTGTTTTCCACCAGACCGGCGTTGGTGAAGGAGCCGGTTCCGTCCGCGTTATAGACACCGTTGCTGCTGCCCGAACTGCTGGTGACATCAAAATTGATCGTGCCGCTGGCGTCGTTCTGCAACGTTCCGCCGCCCGTTCCGAAATAGATCTGGGAGTCACGTGAACCAGGCGTGATCGTCAGCGTGCCCTGATTTTCCAGAGTCCGCCCGCTCTCGAGATAAAGATAATTGTAGCCGGAAATTGAGGACGCGCCTTGCAGAATGGTCTTGCCGCTGCCCGTCATTATCTCGCTTAGGCCACCGCCGAGGGTCGCGCCGCCCGCAAGCGTCAGGTTGCCAGTGCCTGAAACCGTCCCCCCCGTCTCGGTGAACAGTCCTGACACCGTCGCATTGTTGGCGCCCAGTGCCAGCGTGCCGCCTGTCATGTCCAGCGCACCTGCGACCGACAGCGTTCCGCCCGCGTTCAACGTTCCGCCGGTGATCGTGAGCGTCTGTCCGATCGTCAGCGAAGCCGTATCGAGCGTTCCGCTGTCGACCTGCAGCGCGCCACTGAAGTTCTGGGCATTGCTGATCGTGAATGTCGAACTACCTCCGGCAAAATCCAGCAGCGCGCCCGAGGCGACGGTGATGGTTCCCGAGGACGAGCCGCCGCCATCCAGCGCCAGCTCGCCGGCGTTGACCGCCAGCGTGCCGGTGTTGGTGAAGGCGACGTCGACAAAAGTGGAATGGGTACCCGTGCCGTTGCCGGTGTTTTCCACCAGACCGGCGTTGGTGAAGGAACCGGTTCCGGCATCGTTATAGACACCGTTGTTGCCGCCGGAACTGCTGGTGACATCAAAATTGATCGTGCCGCTGGCGTCGTTCTGCAACGTTCCGCCGCCCGTTCCGAAATTGGTCTCGGAGCGACTCGAACCGGGCGTGATCGTCAGCGTGCCCTGATTTTCCAGAGTCCTTCCGCCTTGGAGATAAAGATAATTGTACCCCGAAATCGAGGACGTGCCTTGCAGAATGGTCTTGCCGCTGCCCGTCATCACTGAATCGGATGCGCCGGTGAACGTTGCGCCGCCCGCAAGCGTCAGGTTGCCAGTGCCTGAAATCGTATAGTTGCTGCTCGTCTCGCTTGCCGCAAACAAGCCGTCAACCGTCGCATTGTTTGCGCCCAGTGCCAGCGTGCCGCCATTGATCGTGAGGTTCTGACCGATTGTGAGGGCGCCTGTGTTCAGCACGCCGCTGTCGAGCTCCAGCGAACCAGCGATGTTCGCAATCCCGCCGATGGTGAAAGCAGTGGACCCGGCGGCATTAAAGTCCAGCAGCGCGCCCGAGGCAACGTTGATGGTTCCCGAAGACGAGCCGCCACCATCCAGCGCCAACTCTCCGGCACTTACCGAGATGGTGCCGGTGTTGGTGAACGCGACGCCGATCTCTGTGGCATGGCTACCGGTGCCGTTGCCGGTGTTCTCCACCAGGCCTGCATTGGTG
>Ga0182024_10000714_pt1 | contig 86310 bp, 68 predicted proteins | sample P32metaG_FD_120480 | JGI IMG/M metagenome (GOLD analysis project Ga0182024, IMG submission 120480) | Permafrost microbial communities from Stordalen Mire, Sweden - P3-2 metaG (Illumina Assembly) | ecosystem: Environmental > Terrestrial > Soil > Wetlands > Permafrost | place: Sweden: Stordalen... | reverse complement strand
TCTCCGTAGCGCCCCGCCAGGATGGACACCGGGACCATTACCGTCTGCGCGGTCAGTACGGTTGCCGTCATCAGGCCGTCGGAGCCGCCCAACTGCTTCACATAAAGCGCAACCGTAGGCAAAATCGGGGCGTTCGCCAAATGGAAAAGAAAGATGGAAAGCAAGAGCCAGCGCACGGCGCGATTGCGCAACAGCTGCTTCCACGACGAAGTCACGGAATCCTGTTCAGTCAAGCCAGTCGCCAGATGCTCGTCGAGATCTTCCGCTCGAACCAACAAAGTCGAACCCGCAGCCAGCAGCGAAGATGCCCCTACCGCAAAAAAGATCGAGCTCACTCCCAGCAGTCGCACCAATCCAATCGCAGTCAATGCAGCCACTATATTTCCAGCATGGTTCCAACTTTGGTTGGCTCCTGCCGTCTTATTGAGCAAGGCATGCCCCGCGAGCGCCAGGGCCAGTGCTCCTAACAAGGGCGCAAAGAAACTTTGGGCTGCGCCCGAAATGAAGAGCAATGTGTCTACAAATGGGCGCTTATCGGGAAGGAATGGAATGGATGCGAAACAACCTCCGGTAACGATTGCGGCAATCGCAAACAGCAGACGGCGGGAGGAAATGCGATCGGTCAGGATTCCAGCGGGAGTCTGCGCTATCAGCGTACCCAGTCCCGCCACAGCCGTCGCCGCCCCAATCGAGTCATAGCGCCAGCCGTGTTCTCTAAGGAATACTCCCATCACGGGCAGGACCACTCCCACCATCTCAGCCTGAAAAAAGTTGATCGCATTCAGACCGATCAGACTTCGCCTTTTGTCCCGCGCTTGATCTCGATTTCTCATCCCCAATCACGTAACCGACCCGGGATCTAAGTCCGCCGGGCGCCTCTCAAAAAGTGAGTTTAACGGATGCGAGGCGGAAGTCGCGGGTTGGGCGGACGTTTTACTAAAGCGGCCTAGCCGCGAGGCCGCCTTCCTTATAACTTTCAGCGGCAAATCAGTTAAAATGATGTCTTGGGCCACCCTGCATGCACCCTGAATAAAGCTGCACACCGCGCGCGTCACACGACGCTTTCGCGTGGTCGTGTCTTGCTCCTGCTTGCGGCGCTGCTCGCCTTCGTCCCCGGTGCCGCCGCCGATAATGCCGCATTCGACCTCATTGGTCCCAAAGTAGACGTCAAGGTTCAACGGGCCGGAGTGACGCTCTCAATTGCGGAGGTGCCCAATCTTCAGCCCGGAGACCGCCTGTGGATCCATCCTGATCTGCCCGACAGTCAATCGGTCCGCTATCTGATGGTCGTGGTTTTTCTGCGTGGCGCCACGAACCCCCCACCTGATTCATGGTTTACTCGCGTGGAAACCTGGAGCAAGCCGGTTCACGAGGAGGGTATCTATGTCGCCGTGCCGCAAGAGGCGGAGGAGGCTCTCATTTTCCTGGCACCGGAAACCGGCGGGGCCTTCACTACTCTTCGTGCCGCAGTGCGCGGAAAGCCCGGCGCTTTCGTGCGCGCCTCGCAAGACTTGGTGCAAGCCAGCTTCGACCGGCAGCGTCTCGATAAATATCTTGACGCAGTGCGGGAGATTTCGGCGAGCGATCCGGAACAACTGAAAGCGCGTACAACTTTACTGGCGCGCAGTTTGAACATCCGGTTGGAGCAGCAGTGCTTCGACAAACCGTCCGCCCAGCAAGCGCCGTGCCTCACACAGAACACCGATCAACTGGTTCTGGACGACGCGCATAGCCAGACGATGGTAGCGACTCTAACCTCAGGTCCATCCAGCGATTTGTTGGCGCAAATCAGTTCCACGCCTAAGGCGGGCAGCGGTTATTACAGTCCATACGTCGGCGCCGTGGTGGACGTTGCCCGCATCTTGAGCACGACACACACGGCGCAATATCAGTACATTCCCGCGCTGGCCTTGCCCAAGCACGACGAACTCAATCTGCGCCTGAATAATCCACCATCATTTCGCAATCCGAAATCGGTGCTGGTGATCGGCCTTCCGCCAGTTCGTCCTGCTCCTGTTCCGCCCCTGCGCGCGGTGGATGCGACTCAGATATTCTGTGCAGGCAAGCCTTCGCTGGTCCTTCCCGCCGAGGGCGCACCGCTGGTTTACGCCACAGAACTCGCGCACGGCTTCGTTCTTCACGTCGACACCAAATCAGGGCCGGGAATCGACGTGCCCGCAACGCCGGACCCCATGCTTGGAGGGTTTTCAATCGAGACCCAAGCTCTGCAGTCGGCCGATCTGGATGGCGAAGTGATCGGGGTCTTGCGCGGTTCCTGGGGTTTCCACATCTTCGATGGCCCGCACTATCGCTTGCGCGCTTCGCGTCCTGTGCAGTGGATCGTTGCTTCGAAAGATGCCAGCGCGTTGATCGTCGGACGCGAAGACACGCTTCATCTGCAGTCTCCCGATGCCTGTTGCGTGAGCGGAGTGAAGCTTAAAGACGAGCAGGGGAAATTGCTGGACGCAGAATGGAAGACTTCGAAACCCGACGAACTCGAGCTGAAGGTCCCGCTGCAGAAGGCCGATGCGGGGTCGGTCACCATGTTGATCAAGAAGTTTGGGCTGAAAGATGCCGACGAGATTCCGCTTCACACTTACGCCGAAGCCGGACGACTCGATAGTTTCAGCATTCATGCCGGCGATATGGATGGCATTCTCAAAGGCACGCGCCTGGATCACGTCGACAGCCTGGAATTAAACGGTTTGCGCTTCAAGGCCGACGCGTTTACGCGGGCCAATCAGCAAGATGAACTGAAGGTCACGGCTACCGACCTCAGCGCTAAAACCAAGCTGCATGCCGGAGATTCGATCGTCGTCCACGTTACGCTCAAAGACGGACGCGTTCTCGATCTCAAGGCGGAGGTCGAAGCCCAGCGGCCAGAGGTGAACGTCCTCAGTCGCAGCGTACAAGTCGATCAGACATCATCTCCACCTGCGGTTCGCCTTGGCAGTCAAGACGAGTTGCCGCAGGATGGTCGGCTGAATTTTTTCCTGAAGACGCAGGTACCAGAGAGCTTCCCGCCCACAGAAAAGATCGAAGTTGCCACCGCCGACGAGTCCTTTCGCGTGCTGCTCAGTTTTAAGGACGGGAATCTGACGCCGCAAGACTCGAAAACTGTTTTTGCCGTTCTCGATCCCATGAAACTCCTAGGCCCGTCGGCGTTTGGGCCGCTGAAGTTTCGACCAGTCACGGCGGATGGCACAGACGGGGATTGGCAGCCGCTGATCGAATTAGTGCGCGTGCCTGCGCTCAAAGAGGTTCGATGCGAATCCGCTCAGGAAGAGCAGTGCACTCTCAATGGCGACAAACTTTTCCTGCTCGACTCGGTGAGCGCTGATGCAGATTTCGCGAATTCTGTGGCGGTTCCCGAGGGTTTCGTGGAAGACGCCCTCGCGATTCCGCCGCCCAAAGGAAAAATGCTCTACATCAAACTTCGCGACGACCCCAATACCATCGATACTGTCAATCTACCGATCCCATCGTCGCAACAATAGCCGCCGGCGCGAAATGCTCCGTCCCGATCAAAGCTGTTTTTTCATGATGGAGGGATCTCGCGCGTGGGTAATCAACAACTTTCTTCGCGCGCGCGTTATACTCGCCGTTCAAGCCTGATGGCGAACATTCTCTACGGAGTCAACGGCGAAGGCGCGGGCCACTCTACCCGCGCGAAAGAAGCAGCTCTCTCATCTTGTCAGCAACGGACACACGGTCCACGTCGCCACTTTCGACCGCGGACTGCAAAACTTGAAGCCGCACTTTGACGTTACCGAGATTTACGGATTTCGCATCGCCTACGTCAACAATCGCGTGCGCTACAAACGCACGATTGCAAGAAACCTGCTCAGCATTCCGAAAGCCGCTAAGAGTCTGTCCATTTTAAAAAACTTAGTCGAGGAACGAAAGATTGAGCTGATCATCACCGACTTCGAATCGCTCACCTGTCACGTCGGGCACAAGAAACTTCTCCCGGTCATCTCTATCGATAACCAGCACTGCCTCACGAATTTGGTCGTTTCTTATCCCCGAAAGTACCGAGGCGATGCCGCCGCTGCCAAAATCGTAACCCGCATGATGACTCCGCACGCGAACGCGTACTTCGTAATTTCTTTTTTTACTGCGCCCATCCGCAAGCGCAATACATTTCTCTTTCCTCCGCTTCTGCGGCAGGAAATCCTCGAGGCTAATCCCACAGAACGAGACCACGTTCTCGTCTATGTCACTTCACCCGCGCCGGCGTTGGCAAAGTTGTTGTCTTCCGTCCGCTGCCGTTTTATCGCCTATGGTTTCGGCCGTGAGGGAGAAGATAAGAACATTCTTTACAAGAAGCCTTCGGTCGAAGGCTTCTTCGCCGACCTTACCAGCGCCCGTGCGATCGTTGCCAACTCTGGATTTTCCCTGGTCACGGAAGCGCTCTATCTTGGCAAGCCCTACCTGGCCGTTCCGGTGCGCCACCAGTTCGAGCAAATCTTCAACGCCTATTGGCTGGAAAAATCCGGCTATGGAGCCTACTGGGAAGAATTAAACAAAGAGAGAGTTGAATCATTTCTCTATAACTTGCCGCATTATCGCCAAGCGCTCGCCGCATATCCCCGACAAGGCAATGCAGCCCTCCTCGGGAAACTGGACGCATTGATCTCGCAGAATACGAAAGGTTCGGTAACGAGATAGCCGAAGCGTCGAAGAGAACTCTGGAGTGCGGAACCTACGAACTGGCTCTCATATCGCTCGAGGTGCCGCCTGCGGCGGGGACATAGCACTTCAGGGTGTAATCCATGACCATGCGATCGGCATTGAAGCGCCAGCCCAGGGTCCGAATGGTGCGTTTCATGCGCTTGATCCAACCCCGCGGCAGGCCGTCGCGATCACGCTGGTAATAGAGTGGAATTACCTCGTCGCGGATGGTCCGCAGAAGATCTTCGCCGTCGCGGGCGTCGTGGACGTTCATGTTGGAATGTGTTCTGCCCGTTCCGATGGCAAAACCGTTCATGCCATCGAAGGCCTCGGCCCACCAGCCATCGAGAATAGAAAGGTTCAGGCCGCCGTTCAGCACGACTTTCTGACCGCTGGTTCCGGATGCCTCCAGAGGCCGGCGCGGATTGTTCAGCCACACGTCGACGCCCTGCACAAAGTGGCGACCCACATTAATGTCGTAATCCTCCACAAACACAAACTTGTCGCGGAACTGCGGATCACGCATCAACTCGGCTATCTGCTGTAAAACACGCTTACCGGGTTCGTCCAGCGGATGAGCCTTTCCGGCGAATACAAATTGCACGGGCCGATTCGGGTCGTTCACCATGGAGGCGAGGCGCTCGATGTCGGTCAGAATTAGATTCGCTCTCTTGTAAGTGGCAAAGCGGCGGGCGAATCCGATGGTGAGAGCATCCGGACTGAGCACGCGCTCCAGCCGCTGCAGGACGTCGCGTGATTCTCCTCGGCGCTGAGCCTGAGCGACTGCGCGCCGGCGCAGAAACTCGATCAACTGGGACTTCAGGTTGAGATGCGTCTCCCACAGTTCGCCGTCATCAACATTCTCAATTCCTAGCCAGATTTTCGCCTCGCTGCCGTGATGGTTCCAGTTCGTACCCAGATGGCGATCGTAGAGACGATACATTTGTGGGGCGAGCCACGAGGGAACATGCACGCCGTTGGTGATGTGTCCAATGGGGACGTCATCCTCCAGCTTATTCCGGAATAATTTCGTCCACATCGCGCGGGACACCTCGGCATGCAGCGCCGAAACGGCATTGGCGCGCCGCGAGAGACGCAACGCCAGCACCGTCATACAAAATAATTCGTCCCCATTCGTGGGATTCTCCCGGCCCAAACCCAGCAAGCTCTCCTGCGAGAGTCCAAGGGCTTCGCGCAATGGCCCAATATGTTCTTCGACCAAGCCGGCGTCGAAACGATCATGTCCAGCCGGCACGGGAGTGTGCGTGGTAAAAACCACTTCGCGGGAAATTCGCGGAACCGCAGCCTCAAATGAAATTCCTTCCTCTTCCATGCGCATGCGAACCGCTTCCAGCACGGCGAATCCGCTGTGCCCTTCATTCAAATGAAGAACGCCGGGAGAAATTCCCAGAGCTTTGAGGGCTCGCAACCCGCCCACACCCAGCAACAACTCCTGGCGAATGCGGATGCGCAGGTCGCCACCGTACAGGCGTGATGTAAGCTGGCGGTCTTCTGGGGCGTTGCCTTCCACGTCGGAGTCCAAAAGCAGCAAGTCGCGCCGTCCTACTTTCACGCGCCAAACTTTTGCCTTAATGCGTCCACTGCGCGTTTCGATTTCCACCACCACAGGACGACCATCTTTCCCGATCGCCACTTCCATCGGCATCTGATTTACATCGGTCTTGAGATACTCTTCCCGCTGCCATCCGCCCAGGTCCAGCTGCTGCCGAAAATATCCCTGGCCATAAAACAAACCAATCCCAACCAGCGGTATGTCGAGATCGGACGCGCTCTTAATATGGTCCCCTGCCAGCACTCCCAGGCCGCCGGAATAAACCGGCAAGGATTCGTGCAAACCGAACTCGGCGGAGAAATAGGCCACCGGGTGAGGACGCAAAACCCCGGCACGCTGCGCGCCCCAGGTCCGATCGGCTTCCAGGTATTCCAGCATGCGACGGTAGGCGTAGTTCACGCGGCTATGCAGCATGAGTTCTGCGGCGCGGGTCTCCAGTTTCGCCAGTGGAATCTCGTTCAGTAACGCAACCGGATTGTGATTGAGTTCGCTCCAGCGGGCTGGATCGAGATCGAGAAACAGACTGGAGGAGTTGTGGTCCCAGCTCCACCACAAATTACGGGCCAGTGCCCACAGCCGCTCCTGTAGCGGGGCGATAAAGCGGTCAAGAGTGCGGGCTTCGCTCACCACCGGGGCTACTTGAGTAGCCGCCTCGGTCAACATGCGAATCTCGTCTTCGCTGAAGACCCTGGCTTCTATTGTTTGCACCACTAGAACTCCCTGCAGAATTCCGCGGTCAATCAAGGGAACACCCAAAAACGATTGGTAGGCGTCCTCGCCGGCATCGCGGAAGTACTTGAAGCGGGGATGGTTTCTTACCTGCTGCACGGCAACTGGCCGCACCAGTTCCGCCACCAGACCGGTGAGACCCTCGTGGACTTCCATGCGCAGGCTGCCGATGCATTCCTTGCGAAGTCCAACCGTCGCAGCCAATACAAGATTTGCGCGATCCGGTTCCAGCAAGTACGCTGAGCACACGTGGGTACGAAACCTCTTGGCGATCAGGGCCACTACGTTCATCAGCGTTTCCGCCGGCCGGCCACCATCCGCCGCAAGGTTTCCAATCTCTTCCATGGACAGAACGTTGCTGACCTGAGCCAGGCGTTCGTCCTGCTCCTCGGCTACCTCGTCGTATCCGTCCAATCTGTTCACCAGCCTCCGTGAGGTCTAAGACCTGAAACCTGCCGCAGTACGGAGAACCGTAAGGGTAGGGATTTATCTATTGTACGGTGTGCGATCTAAATCGTGAACGATGCTTTGATTCGTAGGTTAGATGCTGCTGATCGGCTTTTCCGCAGACTCTTAAAGGGCTGGCGTCACCGCTGCTGCCTTCCATTTTCGCAAATACAGGCCATACATGGCTACGCATCCCAGCAGGGGCACAGCAAGGCCCGCCCTGAGAGTGCCGAAGTGATTCGATAAGACCCCCATCGTCCAGGGTACTGTGCCGCCTCCAATGTTTGAGGAGGTGAACATCAACGACCCAACTCGCGCCGCCGCTGACCCAAATTCCCTTGACAAGAGAGAAATTGTGATCGGATACACGCAAGAAAGGCCCAGTCCCGCGAGACTCGCACTTACCACCACACCGCGCAGGCCCTGCGAAAAGATTAGGCTGGCCATGCCAGCAGAGGCTAAAAGCAATCCCGCTCTCGCCAATCGAATCTCATCGGTGAGTCGTAAAAACAGCGGTGCCAGCCATCGCCCCAGCATGAGCGAACCATAAAAAAACGAAGGACTCATGAGTGCCAAGGGCGGAGCCAAAGTCCGCAGGCTTTTCGCGTACGAAGCAATCCATCCCCCAAAACCGTTCTCGAGACCGACGTAGAGGAAGAATAAGGCCGCCAAAGCAATCAACACACCTTGCTTCCAAACCACGGCCGGACCGTTTTTGTTTCCAGCGTCCTTGGTCGTTAACGGTTCCACAATAGACGAGGGCATGGCGGCAATTCCAATCGTCACCAAAATTGAGAACCCGGCCACTGCGGCCAGGAAGAAGGGAATCCGATGACTTTTGGCCGCAGCGGCCACCAGGAAAGGACAAGCTACCGCGCCCGCACTCCAACAGAAGTTCAGCAGATTCAGCGTGGCGCTTCGCCGGCCCGGATTTACTTCGGCCACCAGCAGGTTCCCCGCAGGAACTGCCAAGCCCATCCCGGCGCCGGAGGCTGCGATGCACAGGACTCCCATTATCTTCGGTCCCGCAAGCAGCAATGCCAGGGCCGCACCCATCAGCAGCAGTCCGATCTTGATGGCGAATCGGAAGCCCCACCTGGACACCAGTACGCCCGAAAGCGCCACAGCCAAAGTCGAAGCCAGATACTGAGCTGTAAATAGAGCCCCAGCTTGGGAATAATTCAGCGACCAGCGCGCGGACAATGTCGGCAACATGGGACCGAGGAGTACGGTCGCGATCCCGATAGGCACGAATGACGCGTAGGCAGCCAGCGTCAGGGCCTTTGCCGAGGTTGCAGCCTTTGCCGTGTCAGACGGGAACATTAATGCGCTGGCGCAACAGCGCTCTTATATCGAAGAGTTTGCATTAAGAGAAACTCGGAGCCTTTGCCGTAGATTCCCGCACCACCAACTCGGGCTCGATTGCTATTTCGGAAGGATATTCTTTCTTTCCCTCGATTCGTTCCAACAGGCTCTGTGCCGCTACTTCTCCCATTCGATTCAAGGGCTGTCGCACGGTGGTTAAACTCGGCGTGTAAAAGGCGGCCCCCGGAATGTCATCGAAACCAATCACAGAGACATCTTGCGGAACGCGCAAGCCCTGTTCCTGCAATGCGCGAATCGCGCCAATCGCCGACATATCGTTGTAAGCAAACAGTGCGGTGAAGGGTTTTTGGCGCGTCAACAATTGCTTGATAAACGGATAGCCCAACATCGGCGTGGGATCGTCCGTATCGATTTGCACTGTCAACTCCGGATCAATCTTCATCCCAATTGCGGCGGCCACAGTGCAGATCGCATCCCAACGGTCCTGGGCGTCCGAGCTCAGAGGATTTCCTTTCATAAAAGCGACGCGCTCGTGCGAAAGCTCCTTCAGGTGATTTAGAGCCAAAACGGCTGCGCGTTGGTGATCCAGCACAATATTAGTAACGCCTTTCAACTTCTTGTGCCCGGCAATGGCAATCGTCGGCAGCAGCGGCGCCTCATTTACGGTGGTGTCGACTGTGATAATGCCTTCCACTCCGCGCTCGGAAAGCATCTGCGAATATCGATTCAGCAAGACGGGATCGTGGCGGTGCACTACGGTCAGAAAGAAATAATCGCGTTGCCTTAAGTATTGCTCTATGCCGCTGATGATGGGCGAGCTGTAGGAGTCGCCAATTTCTTCCGCGATTACTCCGATGGTGTAGGTGCGCTTGTTGCGCAGCGTGCGGGCGAAAAAATTGGGTCGATAATTAAGTTCCTTCGCAGCGGCGTGAATCCGGTTCTTGGTCTCTTGCGGAATAGAGCGGGCCGACGGCGAATCATTGAGAACCGCAGATACCGTACCCGGAGTGAGCCCGATGTGTTGAGCGACGGCCTTCAGCGTAATCACAGAGGGCTTTTGGCCGGGTGTCTTGATTTGGCCCATGATTAGTTAAATCGTTTTAATCGAATGTGTGGCCGCGCCGCCGGGTTATCTTACCAAATGCGAGAAGCTGCCGTGTTCCCCAATCACTTCCCCGATGCGCGCATTACGCCTTGGCATAGCGTTGGCTGTTCGGTCGCGATCCGCTCAAAGCAAAAAACAGAATATAGAGGTAACAGATGACGGGAAGAAAGAATGCATGGTGAATGCCGATACGATCCGCAATCGCACCTTGTGCTACCGGCAGAATGGCTCCGCCCACAATGGCCATGATCATGACTCCGGAACCGTCTCCTGTGAGCGGTCCAAGTTCTGCCACTCCCAAGGTGAAAATGCTGGGGAACATGATCGAGTTAAAGAAGCCAACCAGAAGAATGGTGTACATCGCAGTGCTTCCCGAAGTAAGCATCGAGATGGCGACCAGGCAGGCCGCGCACACGGCGCAAATGCCGAGCAGGAGTCGGGTTGTTGGAACCAAACGGCCACCTCGAAGAACCAGGCCGATTCCCAGGACAGCCGCCACGACGGCGACCAGGGCAAAAAGCGGACGGGCCGCAACAAGGACCGAGACGATTGCCCACAGAACAGCTACGAAACTGAAATGTCCAACCGGGGCAGCGAGGTTGGTAGCCCAGGTGTGGGCAACCCAAGACGAAATCAAAAAGAGCAGCGCGCCGGCAACCGACGCCAACCCCATATAAGCCGCTTTTGCTCCACTTAACAGCGCGGATCCGAAGAAACGGCCCACCATCGCGCCGCCCCAGTAAAGTGCAACCAAACCGGCAGCCACTTTTTCTGTCAGACCGCCAATCTCCGGCTGACCGAAGTAGTTGACCAGGAAACTCCCGATGGAAACTTCAGCTCCCACATAAACAAAGATGCCGATGGCGCCGAAAATTAAATTCGGATGATTCCAAATCGAGTCGTTCACTTTTTCGCCGACCTTGTGTTGCGCATGTTCGATCTTCGGCAATCTGAAACTACCGATGGCGATCGCCAGCAGTACCAGTGCGATTCCCAGCCCCACATAAGGCATCTTCACCGTCGCCGCCTCATGCAGCCGGTACGCCTGTAGGGCATCCGGTGCTAATGCTCGTATATCCTCGATAGATTTCGCCGTGGCGCTCAGAATCAATATGCCGCCGAAAAAAGGCGCCAGAAATGTACCCAGCGAGTTGAACGCCTGGGTTAGATTGAGCCGGCTCGATGCCGTCTCTGGTTTTCCCAGAACCGTGACATAAGGATTCGCCGCGACTTGCAGGCAAGTGATTCCTGCGGCAAGAACAATGAGCGCACCCAGAAATAATGGATACGACGGAACACTTGCTGCCGGAACAAACAAAAACGCGCCCAGCCCCATGGTCAACAATCCCACCACCATCGACCGCTGATAGCCAATCCAATCAATCACCTTCGCGGAGGGAATGGAGAAGATAAAATACGCTCCAAAAAAAGCAAACTGAATCAGCATGACCTGGGCATAGCTCAGGTCAAAAATCGATTTCAGGTGTGGAACCAGAATGTCGTTCAGGCAGGTAAGAAATCCCCACATGAAGAAAAGCGTCGTTACCGTAGCCAGCGGGGCGCCGTAGCTCTGCCCCGCGCCGGGCGCCGTGGAGGAAGTAGCAGTTGAAGTGTTGGGGGCCGAGATCGCCATGAGTTCTGTATCCATCCTCCGAAGTGCTGTATGAATCTGCGCCCGCGTCATCATAGCATCGCCCCAGCAAGGTGTTACGCATTTTTCTTCCCATTCAGATCGAGTTGGTACCCTACAAAATCGTTTCTCTAAGCTTGACAATCCACAGGGCTTGCCGGAGACTGCACTGTTTCCACGGTCGCTATCTTCAACGCAGGCCATACTGATGCGCAAGCTTGTCATCTCCACAGTCGCCGCTCTTCTTTTTCTGGTCAGTCTTTCTCTGATCAGTCCAGCCGCATCGGTCGCTCAAACCGCAATGTCGTCTGTAATCGTGTTCAGCGAGCCCGGATTTCCCACCGCCGATTCCGCGGCCGCTTCGCTTGAGCAACTGGCAGCAATTTCTCCTGGCGCTCAATCGGTTGGCGCAGATGGCCTTCGAGACGCTCTGGAATCGCCATCCACCCGGCTCCTGATTCTTGCCTACGGATCAGCTTTCCCGGAAAACTCGTGGTCGGCGATCAAACAGTTTCTTGATCGCGGAGGAAATCTTCTGGTGCTCGGCGGTATGCCGTTTACCCGCGCCGCTTATCGCGATACGCAGGGCTGGCATCTTCGCGACTACAGTGTCCGCTTCATCCGCCCGCTCATGATCGACCAGTACCAGACAACGCCCGGCTCCGAGGGGCTGCAGTTCCAGCCGAATCCGGAATCAACCTTGCAACTTACTTCGTTCGCGTGGAAGCGCGCCTTCAGCCCCGTAATTCGTTTGAGTGCGGTCGACCTTTATCACCGCGGCGGCGCTGCCGGGTCCATCGACGCGCGCCTCGACGCTCTCGCCTGGGGCATCGCAAATGGCCGCAAGTTATCGGCGCCTGCCCTGCAGATCGATCATTACCGCAATGGTTACGACGGAGGACGCTGGATTTTCGTGAATGCGGAACTTTCCAGCGAGTTTTTCCACAATGACAGCCTTCTGCAATCTCTCGCAGAACGGGCTTTGCAGGGAGCTGAAGAATTCACGGTGCGGCCCGCTTTGCCGCTCTATCTTCCCGGCGAGCCGATCGAACTACAAGTGCAATGGCACGCAGCCGTGCAGCCCAAAGCGGCCGTCTCCCTGAAGATCACGTCTTTCCCCGAAGCGCAGCCCTCAGATCGCTCGACGGTAACTGCAACCATTAACGAACCGATCATGCTTCCCGCGCCGGAAGCCAAGGGACTTTACACCGTCGAAGCTCGGTTACTCGAAGGCGACCAAGTGCGCGCCATCTACCATTCCGGCTTCTGGATTCGCGATGAATCGTATCTCCGGTCGGGACCGCGTCTCGGCGTCAACCATGACTACTTCGAACTCGATGGCCGTCCCTTGGCTGTCGTGGGCACCACCTACATGTCCAGCGAGGTGCAGCGCCTCTACTTCGACCATCCCAATGTGTACGTATGGAACCACGATCTCGCGCAGATTCAAGACGCAGGATTAAACATGATCCGCACCGGCTGGTGGACCGGCTGGGACAAGTTCTGCGATGAAAACGGTCAGCCCTACGAGCGCACCCTGCGCACACTCGAGGCTTATCTCATGACCGCCCGCAAGTACGGACTGCCGGTGCAGTTCAACTTCTTTGCTTTTCTGCCCGACGTCCTCGGAGGAACCAATGCCTATCTCGATCCTGAGGCCATTCGCCGACAGCAGACGTTGATTTCAGCGGTGGTCGCCCGCTTTCATGACGTACCTTTTCTTGCCTGGGATCTCATCAACGAGCCCAGTTTTTCTCAACACCTTTGGAAGACGCGTCCGAACGGCGATCCCATCGAGCTCGCCGCCTGGAATCTGTGGTTGAGCCAACGCTATCCCGATCGCGCGAAGCTGGCCGCGCTGTGGAATGTTCCACCCAATTCTGTCGCAGGAACCATCTCGCTTCCGACGGAAGATGAATTTTCTCCCCGCGGCATGTACACAGGAACCAATTCGCTGCGGCTCTATGACTATTTTCTTTTCGCGCAGGAATCGTTCGCGAAATGGGCGCGCACTATGCGGGACGCAATTCGCGCCACCGGTTCTCAACAACTCGTAACCGTTGGCCAGGACGAAGGCGGCATTCAAGATCGCCTGTCTCCAGCGTTTTGGGGTCAGTCGGTAGACTTCACAACCAATCACTCGTGGTGGCAAAACGATCACATTCTCTGGGATTCGCTCGCGGCCAAGCAACCGGGCGAGGCCATGCTGATCCAGGAAACCGGTCTGCAGCGAGAACTCAACATCGATGAAGTTGCACGCCGCACACCGGAGAGCGAGGCGGCTCTTCTAGAACGCAAAATCGCCACATCTTTTATTCAGGGCTCCGGTGCAATCGAGTGGCTGTGGAACACGAATTCCTACATGACGGAAAGCAACGAGACGCCGATCGGCGCTATGCGCACCGACTGCACCGAGAAGCCGGAGGCCACCGTCCTGCGGGCCTTCGCGCAATTCGCTCCGTCTTTGCAGGAACATCTTCGCGATCCGCAACTGCCTTCTATTGCGATCGTGACCTCGCAAGCCGCACAATATTCGGTGTTCGCGGAGTTCCAGTTGGCTGCGCAACAACGCGCCGTGCGCGCAGTTGCTTATGGCGCCCATCTGCCGGCGTACATCGTCGCTGAGAATCAGATGGAAAAGTTAGGTTCCCCGAAGCTGGCCATCCTGCCATCGCCGCAAGCGCTGACCGAAACTGCGTGGAGAACACTCTTAAAATATGTGGATGAGGGAGGCAACCTGCTGATTACTGGACCAGTCGATCGCGACGAACATTGGCAGATCATCGACCGTGCGGCCGAACTCGGACTTCAGGCTCAGGTCGAACCCCTTACTTATCACGATGCCTCAGTCCGCCTTGGAAACCGTCCCAGTGATCGATTGCTCCCGCTTACCTTCGATCCGCAGGACCAGAGCTGGCTGGATTCTCTGCGCTTCGACGATGGCACGACCTTCAAAGAAATTTCTCATGGCAAAGGCCGCATCTTCTGGACGTCCTATCCAGTGGAACTTTCCGAGAACTTGGACTCAACTTCTGACCTCTACGCCTATGTCGCAAACCGCCTAAACATCACGCCACTGTTCAAGCAGCAGTCCCCCCTCCCGGAAGGAGTTCTCATTTTTCCCACAGTGATGGCGGACTCAGCGCTCTATGTCATGATCTCCGATTCCGCAAACGATTCCACAATTAATCTCCGCGACCTGTCGACAGGCGTATCGCTAGCATTCACTCTGCCGAGGGAGCACGCAGCGATTGCGGTGATTGGGAAAAAGGACAAGAAGATTCTAGCCAGGTACGGCTTCTGAGGTTGTTCTCAAACACTGACGGGTGTTTCGGATTCTGCCGGAGTTGAGTGTGATCTCGCTTCGCGCCGTAAGCCTACCAAAGACGACGCCCGTCTCGAACTCTACTCTGACCTTTGCGCCCGCATAGGATCGATTGCAGCGACAGCAACGTCGTCGCCAATCACAGTAACAAATCTCTTTCAAAGTAACGGGCTACGTCCAAGCATAGCGTAACAGTGTCCGAAATCGAAAAGCCGGTGGCCGAAATCGAACAGCTCAAGACCACGGAACCCCTACAAGCAGACATTGACGCCGAATTTGAGCTGAAACTGGCCGTAAGCCCGCGCGTACCTAAAAAGCCTCTTGCTCCTTCGGCGAAGAAAATCTCTGCCGCAATCTCCTCCACTCTTCGGTCGAGAACAGGCGTGGGCCTACTTCGATGAGGCGCGGCGTCATATTGAAGAGCGCTACGCGGTTCCAGGGACGGCCGTTCCGCATGCGAAAGCCCTTTTCATTCAAGTCGCTGACGATGCTGGAGTAAGGGAAGTCCTGCACCAGCAATTCCATCATCAGCATGAGCACTCTATTCTCGGTGGGGTCGATCTCCAGCCGCTGGCGGTCGTCCGAGATGCGCAGCCCGTAGGGGATGTCCTCGGCAAATGCGCCTTCGCTCGGAGCTTCCGACTCGGGCAATTCGCGCCGCCATTCGAGCGAGACCAATTGCCATCCCGCCGCCGCACGCTGCCGCATAATCTCGGGACTGAATGGGCCCGAGATCACATCGCGAATCCGTTCAAAATGCGCCATGAGGAACCTCCGCGAGTTATTCTCGCGAAAAAGATTCGCAAGTTCGGTGCCAAAGTCCGGGTAATTTCGAATCGGCGCCATCGATCCGGATAAACCGCCATTCTGAAGGCATCGTGGGCGGAACAGTGAAGCAGTACTTGTGAGACGGAAGTGAGATTCGCAGCCAGAGCTGATACCTGTAACCGAAGCTTAAATATGAGCGACGGCTCTCTGTTCTGCCAACTGTTGAACCAGAAAACTCAAGTATTCTTCCATTCCGGCGCCGGTTTTTGCCGAGAGACGAAAAATCTGCATCCCCGGACGCACTGCCTGGATGCTCGTCCGCGCCGCATTCCAGTCAAACTCTACAGCGTCGGCGAGTTCGTTCTTGGTCACGACCGCGACGTCTGCGCTATTGAAAATCGTTGGATACTTCAGGGGCTTGTCTTCGCCTTCCGTCACCGACATCAACACCAGGCGAAGATTTTCTCCCAAATCGTAAGAAGACGGGCAAACCAGGTTTCCCACGTTCTCGATAAACAGGAAGTCCAGCGTATTCAAATCCCAATCGCATAGCGCATTCTGCACCATCGCCGCTTCCAGGTGGCAGAGCGTCCCAGTCGTGATTTGCTTTACCGGAGCCTTGCTACGTGCCAGTCGCACGGCATCGTTTTCTGTTGCCAAATCTCCGACCAACGCGGCCACGCGATAGCGAGGCTGCAACTGCGTGAGCGTCTTTTCCAGGAACATTGTCTTTCCTGCTCCCGGACTTGAAACCAGGCTGACCACAAACACTCCTGCGGAGCGGAATTGTTCGCGTAGCGCGCGCGCAATTACGTCATTCTGTTTCAACACATTTCTGCGTACTTCCACCAGGCGGGGCTCGCTCACTCCGACACCTCCAGCGCAAATACCTCAAGTTCTTTGCCGTGGCGCACATCCATAGTCGGAAGGCCGCATTCCGGACACGAAAAAAGCTGCACCGACGCCAACTTCCGCTCCTGCTGACACTGTGGGCAAAACACAATCACAGGAACATCTTCAACGATCAATTGCGAACCCTGCAGCGCTGTATCCTGGCACGCGACTTCATAAGAAAACATCAAGGCGTCTTTGACCACGCCAGACAGCGCGCCGAGCCTCAGGTGTACCGCGCTGACATGAACCCCACGTCGTTGCGACTCGTCTACGGCAGCATCCACGATGCCCATCGCGATCGATAATTCGTGCATCGTCTGTATTTTATCGCCGATCGCGATTGCTCGACGGGGCCCCTTTCACTTCGAAAGTTGACCGATAAAAACTCCGTAAGGGTCCAGAGTTACAACTTTTCCATTCGCTGAAGAATTTCCCGTAGCCACCAGGCTCTTCGCCGATAAAAACCCGTGCTTGCTCAAGTCGAAGCTCACCTTCTGCTGCGCTCCTGACATGTTCAGCGCAACCAGAACCACCTGATCTTTGAAGACACGCAAATACGAAAGCACATTCTGATCGTTCCCATTCAGCGCAGCGTAGGTTCCGTCCATAAGGGCTTTATTGGTATGGCGCAGCTTGAGAACTTGTTTATAAAACGCAAACACAGAATCGGGATCTTTCGCTTCCGCGGCAACGTTGTGGATTTTTGCAGTCGGCGGCACAGGAAGCCAGGGCGTAGCTTCTGAGAAACCTGCGTTCTCACTCCCATCCCACTGCATTGGAGTACGCTGTCCGTCTCGTCCCTTCTCTCTGGGCCAGCCCTTTCGCCCGATGGGATCCTTCACATCTTCCTTCCTCGTCGGCGGCATCGTCTTCATCCCAATTTCTTCGCCGTAGTAGATGATCGGCGTTCCACGCAGAGTCAAATAGAGTCCCGCCATTAACTTTGCGATCTGATCGTTGTGTTCGCCGTCGCCATAACGGTCGTAGGAGCGGACGATGTCATGATTGCTGATGACAAATGTCGGCCAACCGGCCGCGGAGTCAATGGCCGCGATTTCCTTGCGAAACTTTGCGGGCGAGAGGTCGTTGACGGTCGTGAAAAGAAAATCCATGGGCAACTGCAACTCATTATTGCCATGTCCGTAATAAAGATTGAGTTCGTCGATATTTTCGGTCCAGGTTTCGCCGATCAGCACGGCGTTGTACTCGTCCGCCACTTTGCGCAGTCCGCGCAGCGCCTCATGCACCTCCGGGAGCTTCTTGTTGTACTTTTCCACCTGCTTCGCGTCGCCGTAAGCATTGACGCCAAGTCTAATTGGATTGTCAGTCAAGTTGGGATCTTCGAACAATGTGTCGACGGCGTCGAGTCGAAAGCCTGACACACCGCGCTTATACCACCAGCGCGTTACATCAAACATCGCGTCCTTCACCGCCGGATTGCGCCAGTTCAGGTCCGGCTGCTCCGGATAAAAGTAGTGGTAGTAGTACTGATTGGTCGTGGGATCGAACTTCCAGGCTGAACCACCAAAAGTTGAAGTCCAATTGTTTGGCGGTTGGCCGGGTCCCTTGCCGTCGCGCCAGATATACCAGTCGCGATGCTCCGAGGTGCGAGACGATTTCGAATCGAGAAACCATTTGTGCTGATCGGAAGTATGGTTCACGACAAAATCAAGAATGATATGAATATTTCGCTTTCTGGCCTCGCGGGCCAGGTTGTCGAAGTCCGCCAACGTTCCGTACATGGGATCGACATTTTCATAGTCGGAAACGTCATAGCCGAAGTCGACCTGGGGCGAAGGAAAGCAAGGCGTTATCCAGATTGCGTCTACGCCCAGGTCTTTCAAATAATCGAGCTTTGACGCGATGCCGTTGAGGTCGCCGACGCCGTCCTTGTTGCTGTCTTTAAAGCTGCGAGGATAGATCTCATAGAACACTGCATGCTGCCACCATTGGCGGCCTTCGGCATCGACCGGCTTTGCGGTTTGAGTATAGGCGGCAAACATAGGAAAACCGAGGAAGGCGCTCAGCAAAATCCAGGAAAATTTACGTGACATGAAGAATTTCCTTAGGGGGCATGGCAATGTGGTGAACCGCAGTCGATGCTGGGGCACTCGTTCGATGCCGCAGAACTGGACTTGAGCGAAGAGGCAAGTTTCTAGAGTGTAAACCCTTTCGGTATCGTTCGGTTGGATCCGCGAGATATTCGCTCAGAATCGGAAATGGATCACGACCTTTTGCTGCACGTAGGAGTCATGGGCTCCCTTTGGCATTTGAATGGACAGCTTACCCGACTTGGTAACGACTGCGGCTTCCACGGAAGAGATCTGGCTGGGATTCCAAACATTCAGCTCGTAGTTGTCTCCCGCCTGCCCCGAGACTTCAACCGTATATTGAGTCTTAGAACTGTTCCATGATTCTGAAAGAACGCGAAGCCCTCGGCTCGCGCTTCCGAGAGCGGGCAACTCATTGGAGAGCGACAAACCGAAATCATTCTTCAGGCGAATGGTGAGAGTATTCGGTCCGCCGGAAACAAGAAAGCGCACAGATAAATGCTGGTCGTTGCTGTTCAACTGCATTTTAAAAGGCAACGGGCGCCCATTCATCTCCACGCTGACCACCTGGGTACGCAGGCTAAAGGCAGGAGAAAATTGGACCCAGCAATCTCCCGTCCCGGTTCGTCTGAGCTGAAGCGTAATGCTGTCGGCGTTCTTGCGATATTGGAAGTCCAAACTAGCGTAGCCGACGCGGACATTGCGAATCCCGAACGATGTCCAGTCGGCAGGAATGTGCGGCGCGAACGTAATCTGATTCTTTTCCACATCGCTTTCCAGTCCAAACATGCCCCGCAAAATCGGGCTGATCACCATTGCTGCGGACCATATCTGATGGGGAGAACTGGTGGAGAATGACTGATAATAATCTCCGGACAGAACTTCCGTGAAATGTCCGAGCGCACCGTCCGCGCCGAGCAGGGCGTTGGCGCGCAGATTAAGGTAGGCTGGAAACGCCCTATGGTAGCGGTATTCAGCGACTGATGCCCATCCTGTAAACAACGGCCAGACCGAGCCAAAGTGATAGCCGGACCCGTCATAGACGTTCGAGCGATTAGAAATAATCCGCATCCCCCAATCGGTCTCGTGATCTTCGGCCGCAAGTTTCGTGATGGTCTGGTTCGCGTGATTGGGATCGGAGAGACCAAACCACATGGGAACTGTCGTAAGTACACTCGCTTCCGTGGCGCGCTGGTTATCTGGCTTCAAGGCAAATGCATAAGCGCTGATCTCAGGCGACCAGTAAGCTTGATCCAGCGCAGGTTCTTTCACCGCGAATTCGGCAGCTAGTTGGTTGCTCACGTCCTCCTTACCCACGAGCCGAGCCAGGTTTGAGAGTGCGTGCAGCGCCTCGACGCCAAGTCCGGCCTGGTAATACTCATTTTTCACGGGAAGCAGCGGTCCACCTTCGATCCAGCCGTGACCGACGCCTGCGTTCTGCGCGAAGCCTTGCGCATCATAGGTCGAGTGCATGAACTGGTATGCCCGCCAAACGTTGTCCCACTTGTCGCGAGCGAAGGCCGAGTCACCACTCTGGACTGCATAATCATTCATCGCGATGATAAACAGCGGCGTGGCGTCGGCGGAGACGTAGGCATAGGGATAATCCTTGAACCACGGCACCAGACTTGCACTCTGCGAAATCTCATGCGGAACTTTGCCGTCTTCGCGCTGAAATTTGCTGAGGAAATCGAGGGCGGTGCGTGTGGTCGAATAATCACCTTCGGCGTTTAGCGCGAAGGAAGTCCACAAAGAATCTCGTCCGAAGAACCAGGCGAAGCCGGGGCGCTGCCCAACGCCGGAGGTTCGGTATCCCGCAACTAATCCTGTCCCCAAATATGGATTGTTCACCAATCCCTGAAAGGTGCTGATCCTGGCCCAGTCGAAAGCTTGTTGTAGCGCGGGGTCTGGCAATTCAAGGCTTACAGTCTTGTTGAGATAAGTACGGTAGTAGTCGGACGAGTCAGAAATTAAATTCGCGTAAGACGTTAGGAAATGCTGATAAGTTTTCTCGGCGTCGGCGCGGCCCGTTACCGAGGCCGCGACGATCAGAACCTTGGTCTCTTTTCCTTTTTGCGTTACGCCCAAGCGCAGAGAGTTCTCTTCGGAAGCGGAGTAGTTGGTCTGATAGGAAAGTCGCGCGTCGGCCGCGGTGGGCGATCCCATCAATGCGGCATACTTTCGCGCCTCTTCGCCGAAGACCACGGCTCGCTGCTTCGCATCCCAGTTTACGAACGTTCCGCCCAGTGCCGCCGGCCATTCCAGTTGGAAATCTGCGACGAAAGCGGCTTCCACTTCCAGGGGTTCCTCGGTCTCGACATCGAGCAAAATGACCGCTCCCGATTCATTCACAGGAACGCATAATGTTTCACGCACGCGAAAAGAATCGCCGACGTACAAAATGGAAGCCGACTCGGGGCGAACCGTCAGCGTGCGCGCCAGACTTTCAGCGGGCAACGCGCGATCGCCAATATGAAACGTTAGATGAAAATCACGAAAGATTTTCAAAGGATATACCCACGCTTCGAATCGTCCCGTTTCGTTGCCGAACATTCCCGCCCGAGTACCGACGATCGGAAGGAACTCCCACGTGCGAATGGTCCTCGTCAACTCCGGCGATGGCGCTGGAATCGGTTCCTGGGCAACCGACACTGCGCTGCAAATCAGGCAGATTACTAAGAGACCAATACTGCGCCCAATACGCGCTGCGAAGCCTGAAATCCAAACACGAAGATGAGAATTCATAGCGGCCGTTCTTATTGACAGAGGATGTGGACTGGCCGAAGCTTGCAAAGTCGCGGTACCCTGAATATAAGAAATAGGGGCGAATTCTAGCACGAGCCGAACGGACCAGGTAGCGACCTCTTGTTTCCTTCACGCCGCATTTTCCTCAAATCTCTAAGCCGTTCGGCGCTGGTTCTTTCGCTGGAAAGCGTGCTGGCATTGATCCGTCCGAATCGGCTGCGGGCAAGAGCACGAACGCAGTCAGCAACTTCCTCGCAAGGCGAAGCTGCGACCCAGGCTGCCGATCTGGGCGTGAGCTTCATCAATATCGGGCGTAAGTCCGGACTGAATGCGAAAACAATTTTTGGCGGCGAGCACAAAAATAAATATCTCCTCGAAACCACGGGTTGCGGCGTAGCTTTTTACGATTACGACAACGACGGCTGGCTCGATATTTTTCTTGTGAATGGAACGCGGCTGGAAGGCTTTCCAGCCGGAAGCGAGCCGACTTCGCATCTCTTTCGCAATAATCGCGACGGCACCTTCACCGACGTTACCGCGAAGGCCGGCGTCGCGCATTCAGGCTGGGGACAAGGCGTCTGCGTCGGAGACTACGACAACGATGGATGGGAGGATTTATTCGTTACCTACTTCGGCAAGAATGTTCTCTACCACAACAACGGCGATGGCACGTTCACCGATGTTAGTCAGAAGGCAGGCGTAGCGGGCAAGGTCTCGCGCTGGAACACGGGGTGCGCATTCGTCGACTATGACCGCGACGGCCACCTCGATCTGTTCGTCGCCAACTACATTGATCTCGATTTGGCAACCGCCCCGGTGCCTGAATCGGGTCCGTGCCTCTATAAGAGTGTGATGGTGGCGTGTGGGCCGCCTGGCCTGCAAGGCGGAAAAAACATTCTCTATCACAACAACGGGGATGGAACGTTCACCGACGTTTCTGAAGCATCGGGAATTCTCGATGCGAATGGAACGTACGGACTGGGCGTACTCACCGCGGATTTCGACAATGACGGCTGGCCGGATATCTATGTCGCCAACGACTCCACCGCCAGTGCGCTTTACCAGAATAAAAAGAACGGAAAATTTCAGGACATCGCCATCGAAGCGGGCTGTGCGCTCAGTCCCGATGGCAAGCCACAAGCCGGTATGGGCGTCTCGACCGCGGACTATGACCTCGATGGCAACCTCGACATTGTCAAAACCAATTTTGCCGGCGACACGCCTTCTCTCTATCACAATCTGGGTGGCGCGACTTTCGAAGATGCCACATTCGCAGCCGGGCTCGGAGCGCACACGCAATATTTGGGGTGGGGCTGCGGCTTCTTCGACATGGACAATGATGGCTGGGCCGACATTCTGATCTGCAACGGCCATGTCTATCCTGAAGTCGAGCAACTGAAGACGGAAGCCGGTTACGCCCAGCGTAAATTGCTTTATCAGAACCTGCACAACGGTCATTTTGCGGACGTTTCGTTTCAGGCTGGGTCCGGCATCTCAGATCCCAGTCCATCTAGAGGTGCGGCTTTCGGCGATTTCGATAATGATGGCCATATCGATGTTGTGGTGAATACGGTCAACGATTATCCGCAATTGCTTCGTTGTGATTCAAAACTGCAAAACAATTGGATCAAGATTCGTACGATAGGAACGAAGTCGAATCGCAGCGGAATCGGCGCGCGCCTGAAATGTGTGACGCGTTCACCAGGAGAGACGAAACCGCATCAGCAGATCGACGAAGTTCGCAGCGGTGGTGGTTACTTCTCGCAGAATGATCTGCGGGTTCACTTCGGCCTGGGAAAGGCCGAGAAAGTCGAAGTACTTGAAATTCGCTGGCCCAGCGGGCAAATCGACACGCTGAAGGATGTCAAAGTAAATCAGGTGATCTTCGTCAAAGAAGGCACAGGCATCACCCGCACGATGCAGTTCGAGAAGAATCCTAAGGCTGCCAAATAATCTACTGTGGTTTCTTTGCGCACTCCTCCACTGCAACACCCGACCCCTCTTCTAAGGTGTGAATCTGATCCACCTGCAGACTTGCAAAGCGCTCCGTCAACCCGCTCGGCCAGCGAACTTCAACCCAATCGATTTTCACTGCCGATCCCAGGCCGAAGTGCACTCGCATATCACTGTTGGAGATATAACTGGAACCGCTGCGAACTTCATCCACCAGAATTCGCGACGCCGTCTTCACTCGCACGCGCGCTCCGATTCCATCTCGGTTCGATTTAATTCCCACAGTATGAATGGCGATCCAATGATTCGTGTTGCGAACCTGATTGACCAATAGACTCGGTTCGGCATTCATGTTGCTGATCAAGATCGACTGTTTGCCATCGTTCCACAAGTCCCCAACGGCAAGCCCGCGCGAAGACGCCAGCGTCGTGATCCCCGAGCCTGCCGTAGCGGAGATGTCAGCGAATGTTCCGTCACCGTTGTTGCGATAAAGAATTCTCGGCTCTTTGTAGCTGCTGCCCAGGTGCTGGCTGTCGACCTCCGGATAAACGTGGCCGTTCACCAGAATCAAGTCCGGCCAGCCATCATTGTCCATATCGAAGAACATAGTTCCCCATCCGAGATATTGCGTGTAAAGCCCCAAGCCGGCCGCCGCCGTCGCGTCAGTGAAGGTGCCATCGCCATTGTTCTTATAGAGCGTGGAAGTGTCGTCGGAAAAATTGGTTTTGAAAATGTCGAGGTGGCCATCGCCATTGTAATCAGCGACGGTTGAGCCCATCCCTGCTTGCTCGCGCCCGTCCTCATTGAAGGCTGCGCCGGCGGTCACGGCGACATCGGTAAAAGTTCCGTCGTGATTGTTACGATAAAGAATGCTGGGCGTGCTGTCGCAGGCGATGAAAATGTCGGGCCATCCGTCTTCATCGAAATCGAGCGTCGAGACGCTGAAGGCGTAGTGGCCGTCAGTACGGTCAATATGAGCCTTAGTCGTAACATCCTCAAACGTTCCGTCGCCGCGATTGTGATAAAGAATATTCTTCGCGCCGGCTAGCCCGCGCGGCCCGCACATCACCGGAACTCCTTTCCACATGCATGTGGGGCGTTCGCCTGGAGCGGGCGCCGTCGCTAAATCAAAGTCGACATAATTCGCCACAACGAGATCGAGACGGCCGTCGCGATCGTAGTCTACAAATGCGCAACCCGTGCCCCAGGCCTTGCCTGATCCGGCTACGCCCGCTTTCTCGGCAACCTCAGTGAACACGCCATGCTGATTATGGTAGAGGCGATTCTTTCCGTAGTATGTAATGTAGAGATCTTCCCATCCATCGTTGTCATAATCGCCAACGCAAACGCCCTGTCCCCAGCCGGTCGCAGTTAGACCAGCCTTGGCTGTGACGTCGGTGAAAGTTCCATCATGATTATTGCGATAGAGGCGATTGCTCGGGCCCTGACCCGCAGGAAATCCTTCCAGCCTTGTACCGTTCACCAGGAAAATATCGGGCCAGCCATCATTGTCATAATCGAAAATCGCTACGCCAGTTCCGGTAGTTTCGATGATGTATTTCTTGGTGTCGAGGCCGCCGAATATATTCTTTGCAGTCAGGCCGGCTTTCGCGGCAATGTCAGTGAAAGTCGCGATGGGAGCCGGTTGCGTTACAAGCGGCTTCGCCTGCTCCGCGTACATATTCACAGCCCAAAGCATCATAGCTCCGCAGGCGAACGCTCGGCAAAAAAGGTGAATCGCTAGAAACAGAGGAGTTCGCATGAGTCCAGTCGATGTTAGGGTTCGGCTTGAGTGGGGGTCAAGCGGGGTTGGTAAATCAGTTGGTCGACCGACGCGAGGAGCGATTCTAATCAGGGGTCTGAATCAGGAAGATGTGCAACGACGCGTAAGTGAATTGCATTCTTTCATTTGCCAGCCATTTATTCTATATTGTATAGGTAATGACGGAACGCGACTATCTGGGAGAATTCGAGCACATGATCGTACTGGCGCTTCTGCGCCTGGAAGATCACGCCTACGGGGTGACGGTGCGACAGGAAATTGAATTCCGCACGGGACGCGAAGTCTCGATCGGTGCGGTCTATGCCACGCTTGCCCGCCTGGAGAGCAAAGGATATGTGCGGTCGCGCAATGGCGATCCGACACCGGAACGCGGAGGGCGTTCGAAACGTTTCTTTCGAGTTACGGCTAAGGGATTGAACGCCGTGAACCGCACGCAACGTGCACTTCAGAGCATGATTCAGGGACTGGACCTGGCCGGGAGCTATTCATGACGTCGCAACAGCATTTCTTTCGGCCGCCGCGTGTAGCGTCTGGCTTCTGAATCTGATCGCCTGTCCCGGCGAGGAAGCCATAATTGGTGATTTGCTCGAAGAGTTTTCTCCGCTCGCCTCGAAATCTGGAATCTCCTTCGCCCGTGCGTGGTATTGGCGGCAGACTGTAAAAACCGTTGCGCATGTCTTCGTCGCTGGATTCCGTGGCGCCCCTGGGTCGATCACTGCAGTTGTTCTTGGCGGATATATCCTGCACCGGTTCGTCTTCGGGTTGCCCGAAAAGCTGCTTTCGGCGCTCACCGAACGATATCTTCCATTTTGGTCGACTCACTTCCACGCTTACCTATGGCTTCTGACCGGGACATCAATCGAACTTATTCTTGCGTCCGTTTTTGTTGGTTGTATGGTCGGGTTGGCCGCCAAGGGACGCGAATTGGTCGCCGCAGTCCTGTTAGCCTTTATATTCTGCGGATTGATCGGCGCCGCCTGGGTATGGGTAGCCTTGCATGGCTCGATTGATCTTGCGTGGATGCTATGCTCATGCGGCGATCCGATCGGAATTCTGCTTGGCGCAGCTATCGTGCGAACCCACAGACTCGCGGCGAAGCCGTTGCCTGTGGCCGTTCTTTAACTTTCGTTCCGATCACTTCCGAAGCGCGGCCCTGCTGCGAATTCGCCACTCCGACCTTTCATCTCAGCAAAAATCCCGGAGTTTGCACTATGATGGAGCATTGCGCATTCGGCAATGGAGAAACCATACGTGGCTGAGACGGAAACTGATGGCTTAGAAGTTTTGGAAACCAGAGAGTGGGTCGATTCCCTGGATTATGTTCTTTCGCAAGGCGGACCGAACCGTGCGGGGCGCTTGCTGCAGCAGTTGGCGCTGCATGCCCGGCGAGAGGCCGGTATCAATTTGCCTTTCACGGCAACCACGCCGTACCAAAACACAATTCCTACACGGCAGCAAGCTCCGTTTCCCGGAAGTCAGGAGATGGAACGGCGCATCAAGAGCCTGGTGCGCTGGAACGCGCTCGCCATGGTGGTACGCGCCAATAAGATTCAGGAGGGCATCGGCGGACACATTTCAACTTTCGCGTCAGCTGCCACCTTGTATGAAGTAGCATTCAACCATTTTTTTCGTGCTGAAACGGAGAGCGGCGACCGCGACATCGTTTACTTTCAGGGTCATGCAGCACCAGGAATCTATTCTCGCGCATATCTGGAAGGTCGGATTTCGAAAGAGAAGTTGCAGAATTTCCGGCGCGAACTAAAGCCGGGCGGAGGGCTCAGTTCTTATCCGCATCCCTGGCTGATGCCGGAGTTCTGGGAGTTCCCCACGGTTTCCATGGGGCTGGGACCGATCCAGGCCATTTATCATGCACGCTTCATTAAATATCTGGAGAATCGCGGGCTCAAGCAGTCCACCGGCGGGAAGGTGTGGGCATTTCTGGGTGACGGCGAAATGGACGAACCCGAATCGTTGGGTTCGATCACGTTAGCGTCCCGCGAAAAACTCGACAATCTGATTTTCGTGGTGAACTGCAACTTGCAGCGGCTTGACGGTCCGGTGCGCGGCAACGGAAAAATCATTCAGGAACTGGAAGCGATTTTCCGCGGCGCGGGCTGGAACGTGATCAAAGTTATCTGGGGCACGGATTGGGATAGCCTGATTCAACACGACCGCGATGGACTGCTGGTAAGGCGATTGGGAGAAATCAGCGACGGGCAGTATCAGAAATATTTTGTCGAAAGCGGTGCGTATTTTCGGCAGAATCTTTTTGGCAGCGATCCGCGCCTGCTGAAAATGGTGGAGCATTTGTCTGACGATCAACTGGCGCGCATGCGCCTGGGCGGACACGATCCCATCAAGGTGCACGCGGCGTATCGCGCCGCGGTCGATCATGTCGGGGCGCCGACGATTATTCTGGCCAAGACGATCAAGGGCTATGGGCTAGGTGAAGCTGGTGAAGGAAGGAACATTACGCACCAGCAGAAAAAATTGAACGAAGATGAGTTGGAATTGTTCCGCTCACGATTTGGAATTCCGATTCCGGACGACGAACTGCATGAGGCGCCGTTTTACCGGCCCAGCGACGACAGTGCCGAAATCAAATACATGCAGGCGCGCCGCCAACAACTCGGCGGATACATGCCGACGCGCAAGGTCAGAGCCGCGGCGTTGAAGTCGGTTCCCGATTCGCACTTTGAGGAATTTTACAAAGGTACCGAAGGGCGTGAAGTTTCGACCACCATGGTCTTCGTTCGCTTGCTGGCGAAATTGCTGCGCGACCCTGAACTAGGCAAACTGATCGTCCCCATTGTTCCTGACGAAGCCCGAACGTTCGGCATGGAAGGATTATTCCGGCAGGTGGGAATTTATTCCAGCGTGGGCCAGAACTATGAACCCGTCGATATGGATACGCTGCTTTACTACAAAGAAGCGAAGAACGGGCAAATTCTCGAAGAAGGAATCACCGAGTCGGGGTCGATGTGTTCCTTCATCGCGGCGGGCACAGCGTATGCAAATCACGGAATCAATACGATTCCGTTTTTTATTTATTACTCGATGTTCGGCTTTCAGCGAATCGGCGACTTGATTTGGGCTGCGGCCGACATGCGCTGCCGGGGATTTCTGGTGGGGGGAACGGCCGGCCGTACGACGCTGGCCGGCGAGGGCCTGCAACATCAGGATGGTCACAGTCATGTGCTCGCGCTTCCGGTGCCAAACCTGCTGGCTTACGATCCGGCTTTCGCGTACGAGATCGCCATCATTATTCGGGATGGGATCAAGCGGATGTACGTCGATCAGGAGTCTATCTTCTATTATCTGACCGTAACCAATGAGCCGCTGCCAATGCCCGGAATGCCCGCGGAAGGAAATGTTCGCGAAGGCGTGTTGAAAGGTCTCTACCGGTTCAAGACTTCGACCAAGAGCGACGCCAAGTTGCGAGCGCAGTTGTTGGGCAGCGGCACGATCATGTACGAAGTGCTGAAAGCACAACAAATCCTGGAAGAAAAGTACGGCGTTGGGGCCGATGTGTGGAGCGTCACGAGCTATAAGCAGCTCTATCGCGACGGCAACGATTGCGAGCGCTGGAACATGCTGCATCCCGCCGAACCCGCGAAGGTTGCTTACGTCACGCAGACTTTGAAGGATGCCGTCGGTCCATTCATCGCCGCATCCGATTATATGAAGGTATTGCCGGAGAGCATAGGCAAGTGGGTTCCCGGGCAACTCGTCTCCTTGGGAACCGACGGGTTTGGGCGAAGCGAGAATCGCACCGCCTTGCGCGACTTCTTCGAAGTGGATGCAAAGCACATCGTACTGGCCACACTGGGCGCTCTGGCGCGAGAGAACAAGATTGGAACAGACGTAGTGAAGCAGGCGATCCAGGAATTGGGGATCAATCCGGACAAGGCAAATCCGGCAATTAGTTGAATTTTGGGTTCGCTGAAATCGGGTCCACTGAAATCGGGTTCGCTAAAATCGTGTCCGGTAAAATCGAATCGGCTGAAACCCGACCCGCCGAAATCGGGCCGCTGAAATTGGATCCGTGAAATGGGATCCACGATTCGCATCCGCTGTTCCTGCGATTCGTATTCGCGATTCGAATTGGCGATTCGTATCAGGGCACGCCTTCAGGCGTGCCGTTAGGGCGGCATTCATGGAACGCGCCTTCAGGGGCTGCGCCACTAAAAAATAATGATCTTAGAAAAGGAACGACGCAGTGATTGAATTTAAACTTCCCGAACTGGGAGAAAACATTGAGCAGGGCGACCTGGTGCGCCTGATGGTTGCGCCGGGAGCGAATGTCAGCACCGGCCAGTCGGTCATGGAACTGGAGACTGACAAGGCGGTCGTGGAAGTGCCGTCATCCGTAAGCGGGACAGTTCAGGAAATTCGAGTCAAGGAAGGCGACAAGATCAAGGTTGGTCAGGTGATCTTTACGGTGGATGGAGCGGAGGGCAAACCTTCGCCCGAGCCCCCGACCCGCGCCTCCGCAGCGCAGCAAAAGCCAGTTCAGCAAGAGCCGGTTCAACAAGAAGAAGTTCAACAAGGGGAAGCAGAGCAAAAGCATCCTGAGTCTGCATCTTCCCCAGCGCCGGCAGCAGCCAAACTGGGTACAACTTCTGCCGCGGCCGCTCCGGTCACTCCTGCACCCGCTTCTGCCTCAACCGCGTCGCCTAAGTCTGGAGCCAGCGAATTCAAGCTTCCCGAACTCGGCGAAAATATTTCTCAAGGCGAGCTGGTTCGTTTGATGATCTCGCCCGGCACGAAAGTTTCGGAAGGTCAGCCGGTGATGGAATTGGAGACGGATAAGGCCGTGGTCGAAGTGCCGTCCTCTGTGAGCGGCGTAGTCAAGGATGTCAAAGTAAAAGAAGGCGAGAAGATCAAAGTTGGACAGGTAATTTTTACACTGGAAGGCGGACCTGCGGTCCAAACCGAAACCACACGCGCGCGGAATGCTCCCGTGGAACATGTTTCGGGTCAGCACGGAGCGCGTCTGGCGTTTCAGGCGGCGATTAAGGCCGAAGGCAAAACGGAAGAGCAGGCCTTGCCGCCCGATCAACCGCAGTTCACGTCATCTCCCTTCAATATGCCGGCGCAACTTGGCAAGGTGGCAGGCACTGAAAACCGCCAGGCCATTCCAGCTGCGCCGCACGTCCGGCGCTTCGCCCGCGAGGTGGGCGTTGATATCTACGAAGTGAAGGGCACTGGACCCGGCGGCCGCATCAGCGAAGATGACGTCAAGGCTTACGCGAAAGGACTGCTGTCCGCAGTGGCTGTGGCCGCTCAGGCTCCTCCGCGCGCTGGCCACTTCGCACAGCCGCTGCTTCCAGATTTCGCGAAGTGGGGCAAAGTTGAACGCGTCTCCATGCGCGGAGTTCGCCGGAAGACTGCGGAGCATCTGGCGGAAGCCTGGAACACGATTCCGCACGTCACGCAACACGACCGCGCGGACATCACAGAGCTGGAACATTTGCGGGCGCGCTTTGCTCCCAAGGCGGAAGAAGCCGGCGGCAAGATGACGGTGACGGCGATTGCTCTGAAAGTCTGCGCGGCGGCGCTCAAAGTGTTTCCCCAGTTCAATGCCAGCATCGACCTTGAGAAAGAACAAATTGTCTACAAGCAATACATCAGCATTGGCGTTGCCGCCGATACCGATCGAGGACTTCTGGTGCCGGTTATACGCGATGTCGACAAGAAAAACATTGTCGAACTGGCGGTCGAGTTGTCGCAACTGTCCAAAAAAGCTCGAGACAAGAAACTCACTCCCGCTGACATGGAGGGCGGGACATTCACAATCACCAATCTCGGCGGCATTGGCGGCGTGGGGTTCACGCCCATCGTAAATTATCCTGAGGTCGCAATCCTCGGACTATCGCGGTCGCGCATGGAGCCGGAGTGGATCCCGGACAAGGACGGCGGCAAATTCGAGCCCCGCCTGATTCTGCCGCTGTCGCTCTCCTATGATCACCGTCTGATTGACGGGGCCGATGCAGCCCGATTCCTACGATGGATCGCGGAAGCGTTTGAACAGCCGTTCCTGCTATCCGTCCAAGGATAACGCATTCAAAAAAATCTCGAAAGAACACCTTAATGCCCGAAACCTCGAACTTGAATATTGCCGTAGTCGGCGGCGGACCCGGCGGATACGCCGCCGCGTTTCTGGCCGCCGATCTCGGCATGACGGTCACGCTGATCGATCCAGAATTGAACCCTGGCGGTGTTTGCCTTTATCGAGGCTGCATCCCGTCGAAGGCGCTGCTTCATGTGGCCAAGCTTTTGGAGGAATCGCATCAGGCGAAGGATTGGGGAATTGAATTCGCTACGCCCAAGATTGATCTCGCGCGCCTGCGTTCATGGAAAGAGGGCGTGATCAAAAAACTAACCGGCGGCCTCGGCGTTTTATCCAAGCAACGCAAAGTGCATTACCTGCAAGGGCGGGCCGCATTTGAAAATTCAACGACGTTGCGCGTAACCAAATCCGACGGGTCGGAAGAAGCGCTCAGCTTCGATCGCATCGTGATCGCAACCGGTTCCCGGCCTGCGATCGTACCGACATTGAAGCTGGATACGCCGCGCATGATGGATTCTACGGGCGCTCTCAATCTCGAAGATATTCCCGGCAGCCTGCTGGTAGTCGGCGGGGGATATATTGGCCTCGAACTCGGTTCCGTTTATGCCGCGCTGGGCACGCGCGTGACTGTGGTGGAGATGCTGCCTGGACTCTTGCCGGGCGCGGATCGCGATTTGGTGCTGCCGTTGCACAAGCGTTTGGAAAAGATGTTCGAAGGAATCCTGCTCAACACGACTGTCGCGTCGGTTAAGGACGAAGGTACCGGTATTCGCGCCACGTTTGAGGGTGCGAACGTCAAAGAGCGCGAGAAAGTTTTTGATCGTGTGCTGGTGTCGGTGGGCCGCAAACCGAACTCTGAAATCGCAGGTCTCGACAAAACACGTGTGCAAGTTGGCCCGCGCGGCTTCATTCAGGTGAACAAGCAACTGCAAACTGACGATCCGTCTATCTACGCCATCGGCGACGTCGTCGGTGAGCCCATGCTGGCCCACAAGGCATCGCATGAAGGCCGCACCGCCGTAGAAGCGATTGCCGGACACAAGGTTGCCTTCGAACCCAACGCGATTCCTGCGGTGGTGTTTACCGATCCCGAGGTCGCATGGTGCGGACTGACGGAGACGCAGGCGCAGAAAGAAAATCGCGAGGTCAAGGTGGCCAAGTTTCCCTGGGCCGCCTCGGGTCGCGCAATCACTCTCGATCGCCCCGAGGGTATGACCAAGGTGTTGATCGATCCGCAAAGCGAACGTGTGCTCGGAGTGGGAATCGTAGGCGTCGGCGCGGGCGAGATGATTGCGGAAGGGGTGCTCGCCATCGAAATGTCGGCACTCGCAAGCGACGTCGCATTGACCATACATCCGCATCCCACGCTTTCGGAAACAGTAATGGAATCCGCCGAAGTTTTCTTCGGCACCAGCACGCACATCTACCGTCCGAAGCGGAGTTAGGGCTTTACGTCCTGCCGTCTCCAGCACATTTCGATACAATGAGGGCTCTCATGCTTCGATTTCTACGCACGGCATGCGTGCGCCCGCACCGGGCCGGGCGGAAGAAGATCGTGTCCTCTTTCCCTAACTCCACATTCGTATTGCTTGTGTGTTTTGTGGCTTGCCTGGTTTCTGGCGGGGAGACGGCGCTCGGCCAGATTTTGCCAACGTCGACTTCGACGAGTGCTGCGAGCGCCCCAGTCGATCCTCTTGGGCGTACGACGCCGTCCGGAGCGATGCTCGGTTTTCTGCAGGCGGCGCAGTCCGGCGACTATGGCATCGCCGCGCAATACCTGCAGATGAGCCCGGCGCGCCGACAGTCCGAAGGCGAGCAGATGGCCACCAAGTTGAAGGTGGTGTTGGACACCGCTTTCACGGGACGATTTAAGAACTTCACGCAAGCCGACGGAGTTCCTCAGGAAGGCGTCGCGCTGGGCCGGCAGAGGCTGGGCGTCATGTCGTCCGGCGATGCGGAGGCCAACCTGGACCTGGTCCGTGTCACGGACCCAAACGCCGGCAAGATATGGCTGATTTCCTCCGACACGCTGGCAAAAATTCCCGAACTTTACGATCAAGTTCAGGCCCGCCAAGTGGAGAGTCGGCTCCCGAATTTTCTGGTCAAACACGAATTTGCCGACATGCCGTTGTGGCAATTCCTGGCTTTGCTGCTTGCCGTGCCTGTGGCAGGTGTGCTGGCCTGGCTGGGGTTAGCCCTGCTGGAAGTTCCGATCCGTTGGTGGGCGCGCCGTCGTGGAGACCTAGAAGTTGCGAACTGGCGTTCCGTTTCGGGTCCCGCATGGCTGCTGGCGGGAACGCTCATTCATCAACTCTTCGCCAGCTATCTTCACATTCCGCTGCTGCCGCGTCATTACTATTTTCAAGTCTCCTCGATTGCGCTCATCATCGGCGCGACGTGGATTGTCTGGCGGGTCGTGCAATGGTCGCTGCATCGCGTGCGCATTCGCGCACTGGCGCGGGGGCACGCGGGCACGGGATCGCTGATGCTACTGGGCGAGCGCATCGTGAAGGCCGTGATTTTTGTGGCGGGTGCTCTGGCCGTGCTCAGCAACCTGGGATTCAACATGAGCACGGCGCTCGCCGGGCTCGGCATTGGCGGCTTGGCAATCGGCTTCGGCGCGCAGAAAACCATCGAGAATCTTTTCGGCGGCGTTTCTGTTCTCGGCGATGAAGTTTTTCGCGTGGGTGACGTTTGCCGCTTCGGCGACCGTACAGGAGTTGTTGAAGACATCGGCTTGCGCTCCACCCGCATTCGCACGGACGAACGCACGCTGGTGGCGATACCCAACGGTACCGTAGCCACCATCAATCTCGAGAATCTTAGCCGGCGAGACAAGATTCTTTTCAAGACCACGCTCGGATTGCGCCCTGAAACCAAAGCCGACCACGTGCGTTTTGTGCTGGCGGAAATCCGGCGGCTTCTTTACAGCCACCCCAAAGTGGAAACCAAGACTGTGCGGGTACGGCTTACCGATATTGCCGGAACTTCTCTCAGCGTGGAGGTATTCACGTACATCCTGACTCGGGATTTCAACGAATTCTCTGCCGTTCGTGAAGATCTCTTGCTGCGCATGATGGATGTGATGGAAGACTCTGGAGGGGATCTGGCGCTTCCCGCTCAGACGCTTTATCTGAGCCGCGACAGTGGGGTGGAAAAAGAGAAAGCCGAAAAAGCGATCCAGAAAATTGCGGAATTGCGCGACGGAAAGAAGTTGCCCTTCCCCGACTTTCACGACGAAGATATTTCTTCGTTCAAAGGATCGATCGAATATCCGCAACCGGAGTCAGCGGTACGCAAGCCGACGGATGGGTCTGACAAAGCCAGCTAGCTCGGAGAAAGCAAGCGGTAAAAGGGAAAACCGCGGAAATCGAAGCGGCGTAAGCAAGCCCATAACTTGCAAGTGGCTGACCCGCCTGAAAGCATCATGACTCGAACATCGGCCGCAGTATCATAGCGTCGAGGAATAGCGAGCCGTGACCGCCCGTCAACATGCGGTTCATACGAACCTCGGCCCATCCGCAGCCCGGATGTTTGCCGCCAACGATCGCATGAACCAGATTCTTATCGAACATCTGGACCCTGGCGCCTGGCGTGCCAAACCGCCGGGCAAGAAATGCTGTGCTATATGCTCTCTCACGAGGCCCACCATCGCGGGCAGGTTTGTATGCTTGCGCATCAACTCGGATTCCCCTTGCCAAGCAAAGTGACGTCCGACATGTGGAACTGGGAAAAATTATGGAAAGAAGGCGGATCGGCTTGCCCGGCTACGACTCTTAAAGGAGTAGCAAATAGAACAGCTACTCTGAATCCGTATTGACCGCTGCGTTTTAGAGACTAATTGAGTTCGGCTGCCGTGCGAGCCAGCGGCGGCTAAGCCAACGCAAGAATAAATGGGTAGGATAATAAATCAGCAGCGGCACCATAATCAGGTAGACAAGTAGATAAGCCCATCCCGGAAGCGTGTGTTGTTCGTGAAAAAACAATCCCCGCGCCCAGTTCACGTCCTGCTCAGCTCGCCAGAAATAATTGATGGGAACGACGATCCAAGCCATTAGCGTCTGGAACTTCCATCCCCGGCGGTCATAGCCCAGACGCCAGATCGCCCACAAAAGCAGCGGCGGCGTGACTACGTGAAACAAACTCAGCAGGCGAATGATGAGCGGCAGGTGCGGATCGAACATGTATTCCGTTCCGCCGATGAGATGGTGGCCGGTCAATAGAGCGCCGGCAAGATCGATGGTGTAGATCGTCTGAAACAAAAGCAATCCTGAAGCCGCCCACGAAAAAATGAGCGGGCTCTCCAACCACAAGCCGATTCCAATCAGCACATTCCCGAGATCGCAAAAGAAAAGGAAATTTTGCAGCCCAAATTGCCGCCAGTAGAGCGGCGCCCACACAATCAGCCAGATGGTCCACCCGACCTTGAGCCACAACGGAAGACGCGAGTGCATGGCCCGCTATTGTATGCCGAGCAGTAGACATCGTTGGATTTACTCGGAGGAAGTGTGAACGGCGCTTTCAAAGACTTTATGCTCCGTCGCATATCCGACAGAATTCTTGAAAAGCGAATTACCTGCGTAACTTGCTGGAGATAACACCTGTACTTACGATGGTTTGGGTATGGGTTATCAAGCTCTCCTCTTCTGTCCCGACGAAAAAACCGCTCGCACGGTGACGCAGGTGTTAAGCGAGTTGGAGTTCAACGTCGACTCCTGCACCGAACCATTCGCTGCAGTCAAGAAGTTGATGGGCCAACACTTCGACGCTGTCGTGGTCGACTGCGATAACGAGCAGAATGCCACATTGTTATTCAAGAGTGCGCGCAATTCGACGTCCAACCAGGCGTCCCTTGCCGTAGCCGTAGTGGAAGGTCAGGCCGGGGTGGCAAAGGCGTTCCGCATCGGCGCCAATCTCGTCCTGACCAAACCCATCAATATTGAACAGGCCAAGGGAACCTTGCGCGTGGCTCGTGGATTGCTGCGTAAGAGCGAGCCGCCCAAACCTATGGCTCCGCAAGCGCCGTCACCCTCTGCAGTTGCAGTCACCACGAACCCGGCGCCGCCGCCTGCCAGGCAGGCTCCAGCAGCGCAAGTTGCAACCGCACCCGTGGTATTTACCCCGGCCAAGCCTGAGACAAGATCAGCGTTGCCAGTGCCCGCCGCGACTTCCAAAGCCGCACAGGCCCCCCTGTCGGATGACGATTTGCTCGAAATCAGCACCGGGAACTCGGCGACCGCGTCCTCTACATTTACGCCGCCGTCCAATAAGTTCATTACGCCCGCGCCGCAGGCCGACAAGTCTCTTGCAACAGCTGTTCCGGTTGCGAAGCCGAACATTGGCTCGGGATTGCCGCCAGCCAATAGAGGTGCCGCCGCTAGCGCACCTGCTCCAGCCCGCGAGCGTCAGGATAGTCGCGCCACCGAGGTATTGCCGAAACCTCCCGGCGCCACGGATGCCTCATCGAAACCAGTGGCGACAGTTCCAGCAGAGACCTCGAGTTTGTCAGTTTCCGCGCCCTTCGCCGCGCCCTCATTCAGCTTTGGCGGGGCCAATACCTCGTCGGAATCCACTGGCGGTAGCAAAAAGATTTTTCTGGGAATCGTTGCGGCCGCAATTATTGCCGTCGCCGCCTATGCAGGTTGGGCTCACTTCCAGGCACCCTCCAGTAGTCCCAACCTAACTGAGACGGCGTCCAATCCTGTCTCGGCTCCCGCTCCTGTCGCGATTCCACAGACTACGAAACCGAGTAAACCATCGCCCGCGCCCACGTCAGCAAAGCCATCAGCAACTTTACCGAGTTCGCAGACTACGTCTTCTAACCTAAAAGGGCATGCTGCGGAGAACGGCAATCCGGCTCAGGACGAGCTTTCTTCCTCAGCTTCTACGAAAACATCGAAGACAGGATCCTCTGCCAGTAAGGAAACTGCCGATGCGACGGATGATTCCGACACGCCGCTCGTAGTCAAAGGGGGCAAGACGCCGGGCCGTCATGCGAAGGTTGGAGTAGCGGATGTCGCGGCTCCGAACATTATTGGAATTGCGACTGCAGGCGCTAGCGCGCCTCCGCCCGACCTTGGCAGTGGCCCAACGGTCGCGCCGAAACCTGTTCTGCAAACCATGACTGTTTCGCAGGGCGTCTCGCGAGGGTTGCTCTTCAAGAAAGTGCAGCCGGTGTATCCCAAGAATGCGCTATACATGCGGGTCGAGGGTACGGTGGAGTTGGCTGCGACCATCTCAAAAACCGGCGACATCACTCATGTGAAAGTGGTGAGTGGGGATTCGGAGCTTGCCAAAGCCGCCGTGACTGCGGTTAAGCAATGGAAGTACAAACCGTACCTTCTCAATGGCGAGCCGCTTGAGATTCAAACCCAAATCACGATTAACTTCAAGTTACCCAATTAGCGAGTCTCTGAGCTCCGAGCTCTGAGTCTCGAGCTTTGAGCGCTGGGCGCTGAGCCATTCTCCCATAGGCCTTGTTGCCGCATTTCGCTGGCGTCACGGCTATCCCATTCTCGTGCCGCGTGCACTTTCGCACTTTCACTGCGTGCAAAAGCTCTATAAATGTTTGACTGCATCTCGTGACTTCCCACAGGCAACGATCTCTTCGTCGCCGGGGAAATGGTTCCGGATCAGAATGATAGGCAAAGAGAAAAAAGTGAAAAGATGAGAGCGTTATGCGCAGGCTGAAGGGTATTGGAGGTGAGATCGCATGCAACGAATGAAAGCTCCGGTACTCAGCGAGCGATCCTAACGACGCGTCAAGTCGCTTAGAGTCGATTCGGAGCTGAGCCGAACGATCTCATTGCCGCTGCATCACTTCGTCGATGACTACCTTGCCGCCTTTTTCTGAAGTGATGATCTTATGCAGGGGCGCATATCCAGTCAGTGTAATGTCGACCACATAATTGCCGGGATCGAGCAATACATCGGCGGGCGAACTCTTTTCCACCAGGCGCTGATTGATAGCGATCTGCGCGCCCTTTGGCTGAGTCCGTATACTTAGAATTCCCTGTCCTGCCTGTCCTTTTCCGCCGAACAGCTTCGACATCTTTCCTACGGTCTTAAGGTCATCTGTGTTGCCGAGCGGCCGCAGCGCGGGCGAGAAACTGAAAGCTTGGCCGAGGGCGAACTGCGCGTTCATGGTTTCATCAACGTATCCTGACATGCGAACCAGCACCACGTGCTGGCCTTTTTCGACGCTGATTTGTCCCGGCGTTTTGATGCCCATGTCGCGGCCATCGACGTAAATTTTGGCTCCCTCGGGATCGCTCTTCACGATAAGAGTGGCCATTAACTTCGCCAGATGGACTGTCGTTGTTGCGCGGTTTCCCGGTGTCACGCTGAGCGTGCGTGAGTCACTGGCATACCCGGCCTTGCTGACGGTGATGGAATGCTGACCGGGCTGTAGGTTGGTCAAAGACAACGGCGTAACCCAAGTCGGGTCGCCCCGTCCATCGACTTGAACCAGTGCACCCTGAGGCGTTGAGTCAACCGCCAATTGGCCTGGAATGATGATTGCTGCGACCTTCTTGCGCACATTTCGCGTTCTAGGAGACGCAGCCGGCTCAGCGACCGGGTTCGCGGGTTCGGCAGTTGCGGCTGACTGATCTGGCGACGGCTCAGCCTGTGCAGGAGGAGCGGCTACAGGCGCGGGCGCAGTCACCGGCGGAGCCTGACTGGGTTCAGAGGCGGTTTGAGTTACGGCAGAGCTACGGCCGCTGCCTGAATCGTCATCGCTGTTCAGCGAGTGGATATAAATAGCGACTCCAATTCCGATGACTAAAATTAGCGCTGCGGCCCCGGCTAGCGAATAGAGCATCAGCTTTGGCGGGACGTTCCTGATCTCCTTGATGGCCTTTTGAGCTACTTCGCGGGGCTGTACCTTGGGCTTTTCGTCGATCTTACGGTTCCCCTTCAATTCCGTTGGGCGTGTGTACGGTACTGGTTCGAAAGAGGCCTGCGCAGGAGGTGGAGGCGGAGCGGGCGCTACGTACTCCTTCAGCGGCGGCAGCTCGGTCATTTCGGAGAAGCTCACTCCAGTGCTGGCAGTCGGTCTCCCTTCGGCCATCAGCGGATCAACTGCGATTCTCGGGGCAGAATTGTTCGGCTCGAAAGTTTCGACCTGCGGCTCATCGCTAACGGCCGCTGACATCTGCGCCGATTCTGTTTGCGAAGAGCCAATGGCTGGCTTAGCGTACGAAACCGACGGCACAGCTTGCGGCACTTCCGACGAAGAAGCGATGCCGTTTGCGGTTCCCGCGGCCGCAGCGGCAGCTTTTGCAGCGGCAGGCCTCGCGGCCGGTTTCGCCGCAACCGCTGGACGCGTCGGCGCACTCGCAGCCTGAGCAGGCGCGGCTTTCTTTTCGACTGGAGCGGCCGAAGCTGGAGTGGCCGCAGCAGGCGTCACAAACTTTGCCTGGGCCGCAACATTGGGCTTGACCGGACTCGCAACAGCCTTTGGAGCCTCTATCTTCTTGGAAGCCGCCGGCCTCGCTTCTTTGCACTTTTCCAGATCGTTCAGCAGTTGCTTGCCGTCCTGGTAGCGCTGAGCCGGATCTTTTGCCAGCGCCTTCATAATCAGGTTGCTCAAAAGAGGATGCACTTTGGCATTCGTCTGCACCGGTGCGGGAGGCGTGCTCTCCAAAATGCTCTGCCGCACGGATGCGGCGTCTGCGCCATCAAATGCTTTCCGTTCCGTCACCATTTCGTAAAAGATGGCGCCTAAGCTGAATAAATTGGATCGAGGATCCGTAGCCAGTTGCTGAATCTGTTCCGGGGCCATGTAATACAAGATCGAAGGAATTCCTTCGGGGACGTACTGCACAAAATTGCCTACGTTGGAAACGCCGAAGCCGAGAATCTTAACCGTGCCATCCCACCCACACATGATCTTGGAAGGTTCCAAACTGTAATGGACAATGTTGTGTGATTTGGCATGTTCGAAGCCGCCGCACAGTTGGCGCCCAATGTCGAGAAGATCCCAAATGGAAAATCCTTCTTTGCGCGCCAGCATGGTCGCGATGCTGTTGCCCTGAACGTAATCCATGGCGGCGCAGAACTGGCCTTCAATCTCACCCGCTCCGAATACATTGGTGATGTTGGGACTGCTTAAGACCTTGGTGCTTTCCGCCTCGGCCAGCAGAGCCTTTTCGAGCGCGGGCGCGTGCTCTCCAAATGCGCTCAACTGGATCGCCTTCAAGGCGATCGTCTGCCCGCTTTCCGGATCGTTTGCTTTGTAGACTGCGCTGGTTGGCGATTTCGCCAGTTCACTTTGAATTTCGAAATGGCCGATTTTCGTAGGCATTTATTTTTCCCGCTCCATACCACGCGAGCCGTTCGCATCGCGATAATCGCACGCTGGCCGGAGACCCGTGGAATGCGTACGGCTAGGATATCTCCGCTCGTGTCTGGCTTCGAGTTACCAAGGTAAGCTCGGAATGGGCCAGGAACGCGACAGTTTCAGCGTTTAGGGGGCCCCCGCTTCGAGGGTTTGCAGGCCGTGGGAGTTTCTTGCAGACGACTGCGTAACTTTACGGATGCGGGAACGGTTCTGCTGTTATGTCGTCTGGTGTGACATTTGTCATCCTGCTTGGATGACGATCTCCACTTGTGGTCAAGGATGATCCACGAAAGTATGGAGCTTAAGAATAAAGAGATTTTCTGTGGCCTTGCAGAGGTTGGACATGGCGCAAATCGGATATGGCTCGGTTGTCGATAGTGAGCTCGTTCGTCTATTCTTGGTGGGCTGGGACGTGCCTGTCGCCTGTGGATCGTTCCCGGTCCCCTCTGGAGTACGCTGATGACTTTGACTCGGTTCGTCACTAAGAACGCGTTTCGCAACAAACGTCGCAGTACTCTAACCGTGTTGAGCATCGCTTTTTCTTTGCTGTTGCTGACTCTGATGATGACGATTTGGCGGGCATTTTACTTGAGCGACGGAAGCGTCGAGTCCTCAGAGAGGCTGGTCGTCCGACATCGGGTTTCTCTCACATTTTCTCTGCCGGGCTTTTACCGGGAAAAGATTCGGGCGATTCCGGGGGTTGTGTCAGTAGTGCCCGTTTCCTGGTTTGGCGGAATCTACAAAGATCAGAAGCCGGAAAATTTCTTCGCTCAGTTCGGCACCGATCCGGATGAGTTTTTCAAGACGTTTCGTGATCTGCAAATGCCTGAGGATCAGATTAAGGCGTGGCAGCGCGATCGCCAAGGGGTAATCGTTGACGATTCGCTGGTGCAGAAATACGGATGGAAGCTGGGCGACCGAATTGTATTGCAGGGGAACATTTATCCCGTCGACCTCGAATTGAATATACGTGGCATCTTCCACTCGAATCCGGACGACAAGGCTGTCTACTTCAACACAAAATATGTGGAAGAAGCGGTTTCATTCTTCAAAGGTCAGGCCGGCACATTTAGCATCTTGGCGGCTTCTCCTGCCGACGTGAGCAAGATTGCCAGTACTGTGGATGACATGTTCCGCAACTCTCCGCAGCCCACCAAAACGGAGAGCGAGAAGGCGTTCGGCCTCGAATTCGTGGCCATGATGGGCAACGTGAAAGCGTTCATTCTAAGCATCTGCTCGGCCGTCGTCTTTGCAACTCTGCTGGTATCGGCCAATACCATGGCCATGTCGATTCGCGAGCGTACGCGCGAAGTGGCTGTATTAAAAACTTTAGGCTTCACGAAGCGCGGAGTGCTGGGTCTGTTCGTCAGCGAAGCGGTTGCGCTCTCGTTGGGAGGTGGTGTGCTCGGGGCTGGGCTTGGCTGGCTGATGGTTTATGGCCTGACTCATTCTCCTCAATTCATCAGCTTCTTCCCGCTGCAGGTAACTCTTGGGATATGGATCGCTGCACTTCTCACCTCTGGAGTAGTGGGGCTTTTGAGTTCAGCCGTTCCTTCTTATCATGCTTCGCAAATAAACATTGTCGACGGATTACGTCACATTGGTTGAATTATGACGCTGGGCAGTTTTGTGGTGCGCAACACGTTTCGCAACAAGCGGCGCAGTTTGCTGACCATGATCAGCATCAGCTTTTCACTGCTGTTGCTCACGCTCATGATCTGCATCTGGCGTTCTTTTTACGTTGATCAGGTAGCACCCGAGGCGGCGCGTCGAGTAATTACGCGAGACCGAGTGTCGCTGGCCTTTTTTCTGCCGGCATTCTACCGCGACAAAATTCGCAGCGTACCTGGGGTGACCGCGATTGCCCCACTGACATGGTTTGGAGGACGCTATATCGATGATCGGCCGCAACACTTTTTTGCGCAGCTGGCAACCGATCCCGACGAATATCTTAAAGTTGCCTCCGACAAGATTGTTCCACCCGATCAACTGAAAGCTTGGCAGCAGGATCGAACTGGGGCTTTGGTGGACGTCACGCTGGCAAACAAATACGGCTGGAAGATTGGCGATCACATCACTTTGCAGGGAACTATCTTTGAGTTCAATCCGCAATTGACGATCCGTGCCATCTATCATCGCGATCCGCCTCAGAACGCGCTGTATTTCAACGCCAAGTATCTCGAGGAATCGGTACCGTGGTTCAAGGGCCAGGCGGGCTGGTACTCGGCACAGATCGATTCGGCGGAACACGTGTCGCAAGTGTCGAGACAGGTAGACGATATGTTCCGCAACTCCCCACTCCAAACGAAGACCGAGAGCGAAAAGGCGTTTCAGCTCGGTTTTATCGCGTCTCTCGGCAATGTGAAGGCTTTTATCCTGGGGATCTGCGGCGCGGTGGTGTTTGCCATCATGTTGGTTTCGGCCAATACCATGGCGATGTCAGTGCGCACGCGGACGCGCGAGGTGGCTGTGTTGAAAACTCTTGGCTTCACCCGGCAACGGGTGCTGTCGATCTTTGTAAGCGAGTCTGTGGCGCTGGCCCTGGCCGGTGGAGTACTCGGTATTTTGGCGGCGGTGCCGGTCATTTGGTTTATGACGCGCAGCTTCATCGCATTGGGCGTTCCGCTGGCTATGAAAGTGAATGCTCCCACTGCGGCGTTGTCGTTGCTGGTGGCGGTGACGTTGGGAGTGGTGAGCGGCTACTTGCCGGCTTTCAATGCATCGCGGATGAACATTGTCGATGGGCTGCGCCATATCGGCTGATTGAGAATTTATTTATGGCCATACCGATTAGTTACAACGTTCGCAATTTACGTCTTCGCAAAGGGCTCACGCTGATGACCGCGCTGGGCATTGCGCTCACCGTCACCACTGCAATTTTTCTTATGGCGTTGATCGCGGGCTTGAACCGCGCCTTTGTCAACAGCGGCAATCCGCTCAACGTTCTCGTGCTGCGCAAAGGCTCGGAGGCGGAGCTATCGGGTGGCTTCGACGCCTCGCTCTATCCTACGCTGAAGACTCTTCCCGGCATTGCGAAAGACAGCCACGGCGAGCCGATGACGTCGGGTGAGTGGGTGGTGGTGATCATCCTGCCCCGCAAAGATGGAACCGGCGAAGTGAATGTAACTGTACGCGGAATGATGCCCGACGGTCTCGAGATGCGAGAGTTGCCGGGCCCTGACAATCATGCGGGAGTGAAACTCATTGCGGGACGCTGGTTTCAGCCGGGTCAGCGCGAAGTAGTCGTGAGCAAGTCGATTCGCGACCGCTTTACCCACGCCAACATCGGCGACACCATGGAATTCGGCAAAGGATCCTGGAAGGTCGTTGGAGTGTTTGACGCGGGCGGCTCGGCGTATGAGTCGGAAGTGTGGAGTGATGTGAACCAGATGGCGTCGGATTTCGATCGTCAAGGAGGATACTCGTCAGCGTACCTGCACGCGACCGATCCCATCGCCGCCGATGCGCTGAAGAACCGCGTCAGCGACGACCAACGGCTGAAACTCGAAGGAATGCTGGAGACCGATTACTATGCCAAGCAAACCAGTTCCGGCACGCCCATTAAAGTGATCGGAATTGTAGTCGCCGTCATCATGGCGATCGGTTCGATTTTCGCGGCCATGAATACCATGTATGCTGCGGTGGCCTATCGTGGGCGCGAAATTGCCACGCTGCGCGTCATCGGCTTCTCGCGGCCCTCAATTCTGACGTCTTTTGTTCTGGAGTCCTTGCTGCTTGCCCTGCTGGGCGCAGCCGCCGGAATTTTGCTCATGCTGCCCTTCAACGGGATGCAGACTGGCACGTCGAATGCCGTGACGTTTAGCGAGGTCGTGTTTGCCTTGCGCATCACGCCACAGGTAGCCATGTATGCGATTCTGTTCGCTTTGATTATGGGATTCGTGGGCGGATTGGCTCCCGCGTGGCATGCGGCACGTCAGAATATTCTGAACGCGTTGCGAGGATAATCGGGTCGGCAACATTTTATTAAGGTAAACATTTTTATGGCGATCGATACAAAACATGAAGACCTGCAGAGCCTGCGCATCGACCGCTCGCAGCGCGGCGACTCCGGCGGAGAACCGCCAGCCTGGGCCCGCCGATACATCCTTGTCGGCGTCGCCGTGGTCGCCCTGCTCGGCGTGGTTAGCCTGGCCTATCGCGCGTTCTCGTCGGCTGTGCCGGAAGTCGAGGTCGTTCGCGCGACTGCGGAAACGAGCGGTAACGACGCGGGCGGCACTGTCCTTTCTGCAACGGGCTACATTGTGGCTCATCACACCATCAACGTGAACTCTAAAGTTACGGGCCGCCTGGCCTGGATTGGCGTGGAAAAGGGCGACAAAGTAAAAGAAGGGCAAGTGCTGGTTCGCCTGGAGGATCAGGAATTTCGGGCTTCCTATGAACAGGCTCGCGGCGCGCTGGAAAACGCCCGTGCTTATTTCAGCGAACTGCAACACGGATCGCGGCCGGAAGAAATCCAGCAGGCGCAACATAATCTGGACGAAGCTCGCGCCACCCTGGTGAATGACAAGCTCACGCTCGATCGCACGAAAGAACTCGCAAGCGGAGGGGTCGTGTCGCGGCAGGCATTGGACGATGCCACGGCCAAGTTCGACTCTGACCAGCAGCGCGTGAATTCCCTGGAAAAGGCATTTCAACTGATGAAAATTGGGCCGCGGCCGGAGGAGATCGAACGTGCGCAGGGTACAGTCACGCAGGCGCAAGGGGCGCTTGATTATGCCAAGTCGCTGCTGGATGCGACCGTGATTCGCGCGCCGGTCACCGGCACGATTCTTGACCGCACGGCGGAAAAAGGCGAACTGATCACGGCGCAGTTTGCCAGCGCAGCGGCTGGCGGTCCGCAGGGGTCAGTGGTATCTCTGGCGGATTTGAACGATCTGCAGGTTGAACTCGACATCGCGCAGGCCGATTTCGCCCGGCTCGGTCCTAATCAAAAAGCAAAAGTCACAACCGATGCATATCCCGACAAGGAATACGATGGCGTGATCGCGCAGATTTCTCCGGAAGCGAACCGGCAGAAAGCCACGGTGCAAGTGAAAGTACAGGTGTTGAATCCGGACAAATATCCGAACATTCAACTGCGTCCGGAGATGAATGCGACCGTGAAATTTCTCGCCAACGATACACCAAAGAATGCGAAGGACCCTTCGGGCGTATACGTGCCGTCGACGGCTATTCGTGATCGCGATGGTAAGAAGATCGTATGGATCGCCTATAACGGAAAGGCTATTGCCCGCGAGATTCATGTGATCGGCCAGCGCAGCGACGGCGCGCTGGTAGACGGACTGGTCGGAGGCGAAAGCGTAGTGACTACTGCACCGACGACATTGAAAGATGGAGACAAAATTAAAATTAAGGGGCAATCATGAGCACAGTCGCACAAGCAAACGTTGCCACGGGAACGAAAGTTGTACAGGTACGCAGCGTCAGCAAGGTTTTTAAGCGCGACGCCTTTCAGGTTACAGCGCTCGATGATGTTTCGATCGACATCGCCAAAGGTGAATTCCTCGCCCTGATGGGACCCTCCGGATCGGGCAAGACTACCTTGCTAAATATGATCGCAGCCATCGACCGTCCCAGCAGTGGGGAACTCCTGGTGCAGGGTCAGGATATTTTTCGCTTTAGCGACTCGCAGATTGCACACTGGCGCAATGAGCACATCGGCTACGTCTTTCAAACTTTCAATCTGATTCCCGTGCTCACCGCGTTTGAAAATGTGGAACTGCCGTTACTCCTAACCAAGCTCTCTGCGCAGCAGCGCCGCGACCACGTTATGACCGCGCTCAAACTCGTGGGGCTGGAGGACCGTGTCAATCATTTGCCCAAGCAGCTTTCAGGAGGCCAGGAACAACGCGTCGCGATTGCGCGTGCCATTGTGAGCGATCCCACGCTCCTGCTGGCCGATGAGCCTACGGGCGACCTGGATAGTCACTCCGCTACTGAAGTGTTAGAAATCCTGAAGCGGCTAAATGAGGATTTTCAGAAAACGATTGTGATGGTCACGCACGATCCCCACGCAGCCTCTTACGCGCACGTGACGCGGCATTTGGAGAAAGGAATGCTGTTGCCTTCGGCGTAGCGCCTCGGAGCACGAAAAGACCGGCTAAACTCTGCCGTTTGGAAATGCTGAAGTGAACCTCCCGAAGTGAAGGTGATAAGATTAGCTGGGTTTAGCAACGAATCGTGACTCACCGTGTGAGCGCGGCGCTTTTGCTGGATCTTCCGCAATCCATAGCCAAGCGCGTCTTCCGTTCGACAGCACTGCCTGCGCCTCGCCATATTCGACCAGGCGATTCAGCACGGTCGTGACCGAGGCCATTGGATCCTTATGGCGGGCCAGCATCGCGGGCATCTTTTGCTCGAAATAGTCGCAGATGTCGCGCGCATTCATGGCGCGGCCAGCTTCCATCAAGATCATGCGGCAAGCCTTGGTAAAGCCCGGCTGCCGGCCGCTGCTCTTGCGATCGACCATTTCCAGCAGTTCTTCGCTCAAGAGTTCGTCGCCAAAAAGATTCGCCAGGCCAGAGATGGTTTGCTTGACGGTACCAATACGCTTCATGATTTCAGCGCGCTGTTGCAACAGATGACGTAGTTCCCCACGAGCCTGCTGAATCACTTCCTGCACGTGGCCGACATCATAGCTTTCCGCCGATTTTGCCGAGCCATTTACCCTCTGCCCGTTTTCCATACAATCCCCCACGAATCTTCGATGCCTGCTTCTGAGCGATGCGGTCACGGCTTTAGCAGCCAATGGTTCCAAGCCGATCAGCCGAAACTAGTGTCTGTACGTGCATTACCGTTCCTTCACGCAGACTTCACCCATGTCCTATACGCAGCACGTAGTTCCGCCGTTCCCTCAATCTTTTGAGGCGATGATTGTCACAGAACCATACTGTTAGACGAAGCAAGCGCAGAATGGTTAACACTCTGAGGAGAGAGATATAAGGGCAGGATGCGGCGTCAAAATGCCGTTCATGTTACGAGGGCGATTTTGTCCCGTTTTAAGACTGGCTCGCATTCGGGAGACTGCACTCATCCCATCGCTATAAACTTCCGCACGAGGCGATGTGAGTACGGTCACATTCCGATAGTAACCACTGAGGGAGCCATTTTAGTGTCGGCCGCCGCAAAACCCGTTTTGGCACCGAGCCCATTGAATATTCTGCTCGTCGGTAAGAAGGAAGAAGACTTCTACCTGATTCGCGAGATTCTTGAGCGCACTCGAAAACTGCTTCCAGCAGATCTCGACCATGTCCACTCTCTCGAAGAAGCCAAAGTTAAGTTGAAGCAGAAGAACTATGGGCTGATTCTCTTTGAGCACGAGACAGGGAACGCGGAAGCCGTGCACTTTGTAGCGCAGCTTCTGCATGCCGGAGTGTCGCTGCCTTTTATTTTGCTGACGGAGGATGCCGACGAAAAATCCGTCGCTGGTCTGATTGAAGGCGGGAGATGGAATTGCGTGGCAAAATCGCAACTGGATGGCGCGACATTAGTCCGTACCATTCAGAACACCTTGACGGTGCACTCCCTGCAACAGGAGCAGCAAACCGCGGAGCACGCTCTGCGGAAATTATCGCGTGCGGTCGAACAATCGGCGGACGCGATCATGGTCACCGACATTCGCGGAATCATTGAATATGTAAATCCGGCATTCGAGGCGATGAGCGGATACCCGCGCGACGAAGTCTGCGGTAATACTCCGCAAATGTTAAAGTCCGGCGTACAGGGCATCGAGGTATATCAGGGAATTTGGAAGACAATTCTCGCGGGCAATGTGTATCGTGGAATTCTTGCAAATCGGAAGAAGAATGGAGAAATGTATTACGTTGAGGAAAGCATAAGTCCGGTACGGAATGCAATGGGCCAGATCACGCACTTCATCTCCAACGGGCGGGATCTCAGCGAACGCATGCGCCTGGAAGCACAACTTCGGCAGTCGCAAAAAATGGATGCAATTGGAAATCTGGCCGGCGGCGTCGCCCACGATTTCAACAACCTTTTGACCATCATTACCAGTTACGCTGAACTGGCTTTGGATGCTGTGCCCGAAAACAGTCCGCTCCAATCCAAGATCGAAGAGATCCTGCTGGCGGCTCGTAGAGCTGCGGAATTGACCCGGCAACTGTTGGCCTTCAGCCGCAAGCAGCCGCAAGCGTTGCGAGTAGCAGATCTGAATCAAGTAATTGCGCGCATTGCGCATACGCTCCCTCGGTTGATTGGAGAAGATATCGAGTTCACATTTGCGCGCGGCGAGGGCTTGGGAAAGGTGCGGGTCGACCCACTGCAGATCGAGCAGATTCTGATGAACTTGGCTGCGAATGCGCGCGACGCGATGCCGCAAGGCGGTCACTTCCGCATTGAAACAGCCGACGTCAATCTGGGGAAAGATGACGCTCATTGCAAAACAGGCGTTGTTCCCATGGGACACTACGCTCTGATTACAATCAGTGACGACGGTACAGGAATCCTTCCCAAACATCTGCCCCACATTTTCGAGCCGTTCTACACCACGAAGCGCTCGGGCAAGGGCACCGGCCTGGGTCTGGCGACGGTGTATGGGATTGTCAAACAAAATTATGGCTTCATCTGGGCCGACAGCGAACGCCGACTGGGTACTACGTTCAAGATTTATCTGCCCTGTATCGGAATGCGCAGTAACGCGGGTGAGATTGACGAGGGCAAGAGCGAGGCCATCGCTCGCGGATCAGAAACAATATTATTGGTGGAAGACGAGCAGGCTGTCCGGCGGGCGACTGCGGAATTTCTAAGGTTGCAGGGTTACACAGTGATTGAGGCCAAAGATGGTCTCGATGCCCTATCGTTGGCAAAGAGCTATCGCGCAGTCATCGACTTACTGCTGACGGACGTCGTTATGCCAAACATGAGTGGTGGACAGTTGGCCAAGGAACTGGCGCCACTGCGGCCGGATACGAAGCTACTCTTCGTCTCCGGCTATGCCGGCAAGACCATCCTCGATCATAACGTCCTCGACCTGGAGACAAATTTCGTGCAGAAGCCTTTCACTTTGAAACATCTTTCTCTGAAGATTCGTTCGGCGCTGAATCAGGTGGCGAGTATCGCTGAGCCCCAGCCCAGCCTGTAGGTATAATAACTGGGGCTTGATGGATTCAATGCTGCCAAGCGCAAGTTTCGCGCTCCTCTTATCTTTTTCTGTTTTCGAAGTGCAACCGGGAAAAATCCTGGCGCGCATTCTGTTTCTTGTTCTTTGCGCAGCCATCGTTTATTCGCTGCTGCAAATTTTAGCGGCATCACGCTATCTATCCGTGCAGCCTCCGGACTTGCGCTCTGCTGAGCCCGTTAGCATCCTCAAGCCCCTCGCCGGCCTGGACCTCGATCTCGAATCGAATTTACGCACATTTTTCCAGCAGGATTATCCGGCATTTGAAATCCTGTGCGCGGTTCGAAGGGAAGACGATCCCGCGGTGGAAGTCGTAACCCGATTGCAGCGGGAATACCCGAAAGTTCCGTCGCGGTTGCTGATCACCGGCGAACCGCCCTATTCCAACGCCAAGGTGTTCAGCCTTGAGCGCATGCTGGCCGCGGCTGACAATGATCTGGTGGTGATGAGTGACAGCGACATTCGTGTAACTCCCGATCTGCTGCGTACGGTCGCGGCCGAATTTCAGAACGCTGACCTCGGATTGGCGACCTGCCCGTATCGCGCAGTGCCTGGACCTAGTTTCTGGTCTCGCCTGGAAGCAACGGGAATGAATACCGATTTCTGGGGTAGCGCTCTGGTGGCGAGAATGATCGAAGGAATGCGCTTCGCCGTCGGTCCCACGATCGCGGCGCGACGCAGTGTTGTGCAATCCATTGGAGGATTCGCGCGGCTCAAGGATTATCTAGCCGAAGACTTCGTTCTGGGCAAGTTCGCGGCTGAAGCCGGGTCCGGAGTAATTCTTTCGTCGTACGTAGTGGAACATCACATTGGCGACGCGACGCTGCGGCAAAATGTAGAGCACCGGCTGCGCTGGGCCCGCAGCACCCGTCGCTCGCGCCCCGCAGGATATGTCGGGCAATTATTTACCATGCCATTGCCGCTTGCGTTGCTCGTCTGCGCGGTCTCCCCCGTCTGGTGGCCGTTCCTGCTTCTGGCATGTATGGTGCGTGCCGCGGCAGCGTATATGGTCTCCGCGCGTGTTCTGCGAGCGAAGATTAATTGGCTTCTATTGCCGATCGAGGATGTATTAGGGCTCTGCTTCTGGATTGCCGGATTTTTCGGAAATACGATTTCATGGCGAGGCCGGCGCTATAGGCTCTTTCCGGATGGTCGCTTTGAATTGATTCGTTCGCCGGAAAAGTAATGGTTCGCAACTATCGGGGCGCAATCTGGATCAGCTTGCCATCCTTCAACTTGAATCGGTCGCCGCGCCAAGTCACGGTATGTCCCGCAAAGCTGGCAACCCATACTGCCACGGCGATGAGATCTCGAACTGGCAGCAGCCACAAATTCTTGAGCAATTGTGAATCTTGCAATACTGACCGGCCGACTGCGATTGCTGTTGCGAATCGCAACAGGACCGTCGCCCCAAGCACCCACCAGGACCATGGAGCTGCTCGGCTGGCGAGCACCGCGAGTAGTGCCCACATCAGGCCGAAAGTGGAAATCAGCCCGATGTAGCCGCCCGCTCGTGAGTCTCGCACGCCTCGTGCCCAGCGTAACTGATGAGCTATAAATCCCCGAAAATCGTAAGCGGGAAGATGCGTTTCGACGGCCACATCGGAGAGAATGACTCGCAGTCCGAGGTTAGAAATACGGCGGCCGAGTTCGTAATCGTCGGCGAGAAAGTCGACCATGGATCGGAATCCGCCAATCCGCTCCAGGTCGCTTCGCCGGAAAGCAAGCGTCGAACCGAGTCCGAATCGTAGTCCGCCTTCCAACTGGCGCGCTACTAATACGCCTGGACAGAAATCTGTGCTGATGCCCAGGGACTCCAATTTCGAGCCCAAGGTTGGCGCGGCTACTCCGCGATAAAGACACGTGACCATTCCCACGCGTTCGTCTTCATTCGCCAGCGGCGCCATGACGCGTCGAAGATAGTCGGGCTCCACGCGGATGTCGCTGTCATTCACCAGCAAATGAGCATAGCGGGCCGCTTGCAACATTTGCTCGAGATTGCTCACCTTTACGTTCGCACCCAGTTTCTTCTGGCAGACGACCAGTTGAATCGCAAGATCAGAAAATTCCCGCATCAACTGCCGCACGCTGGCGACCGCCGGATCGTCAGCGTCACTAACCCCGAAAACAATTTCAAATTGAGAATAATCCTGCAGACAGTGACTGCGGAAGCTCTCGTAGATATCAGGATCCGTCCCCTTCAACGCTTTCAGAATTGAAACCGGAGGCAACGCATTCGCCGATCCGACGTTTTTGGCGAAATGCCGCGTCCGCAGAAACGTTGCCGCTGACAACAAACAAATCGAATAGTAAACCGAACTGGAGAAGCAGCCCAGAACTCCAACGATCTGCAAGATTCGGGCAGTGGTATGAATCATGCGCAGCCGCAGGCCTATTCGTACCGCAACGATTCGATCGGATCGAGATTCGCTGCTTTCCACGCGGGATAGATACCGAAGACGAGACCGACGCCGGCAGCGGCGCTGAAGCCGAAACTTGTCCAGAACATAGACATGCGGGCAGGCAACGAAGGCCACATCACCGGAATCGCCCACACGACGAGCGCACCCGCAGTCACGCCAATGGCGCCGCCGACGGCCGTCAGCATGATGGCTTCCAGCGTGAACTGCAACAGAATATCCCGTTTGCGCGCGCCGATCGCCTTGCGCACACCGATCTCACGCGTGCGCTCGGTCACGCTGACCAGCATAATGTTCATCACGCCCACGCCACCCACAATAAGAGCGACGCTCGAAATGGCGAACATGCCAACAAACAGCGCCCCCGTAATCTGATTCCACGCGTCGGAGATGGAGTCGGAAGTAAAAACCGCGAAATTATCCGGCTTGTCGGGCGGAACCTTGCGCCGACGACGCAGCAATTCACGAATCTCATCGATCGCCTTGGGCACATCGTCGTGAGACGTGGCTTTCACGCTGATCCAATGCTGCTTGAGTTCGGGATGGAGCTTGCGTAAAGTGCTCAGCGGAAAAATGGCCTTGTTGTCCTCCGGATTCTTTCCGCCGCCGAATACCGACTTAACCCGCTGTGCCGTTCCAATAACGGTGAAGAGCTGCCCTTCAATATTTACTTCTTTGCCGATCGGATCCTGTGCTCCGAATAACTCCTCGGTTGTATCGGCGCCCAGCAACACAACGGGAGACCGGTGCTCTTCGTCGACCTCGCTGAACCAGCGCCCTGACGCGATCAATAAATCGAACACTTCTTTCGCTGAAGCCTGGTCTCCCTCGAGAATCGTGTTCTTCGCTTTCTTGTCGCCATACTTCACCGCGAACGATCCGACACCGAGTTCCGGACGGAAATACCGAAGGCCTGCTGTCACTGCCTTAACATGAGGCAGGTCCCGTATAGCGACTGCGTCGTCGTATGTGAGTTCCTTGCGGGTCCGCATTTCTTCGGTCGGCCGGCCGAACGTGAAAGGTTCCAGGTGGAAGGCGAAGATTACATCGGAGCCGATGCTGCTGACGATCTGACGAACATTCTCGTCAAGCCCGCGCCCGATCGAGGAGACGCCGATGACGACGGCTACGCCAATCACGATTCCAAGCACGGTCAGCGCCGAGCGCAGCTTGTTGCTGCGAATCGTCTCCGCCGCCATACGAAAGATTTCGCCGAATTCGTCTTTACGCATAATAAATTCCGGCTTCTGGCTTTCGCCTATCGGCTTCCGGCTGCGTTCTCGGAAGCCAGAGGCCGGGAGCCGGAAGCCTTTCACATTTCAAATCGTAGCGCCACAATCGGATCCAGCCGGGCGGCCTTGCGCGCAGGATACACTCCAAAGAATACTCCTACACTTGCCGCCACCAACAGCCCTGCCGCGACTGCCCACAATTTAATGGATGAAGGCATTCCAATCAGCAGGGTAACGAACTCCGCGACCATGACACCCGAAAGCACCCCGAGCACTCCACCGATCAACGCCAGAGTCACGGCCTCGATCAAAAACTGAAGCAATACATCCTCCCGCCGCGCCCCGAGCGCCTTGCGAATGCCTATTTCGCGAGTGCGTTCCGTCACCGAGACCAACATAATATTCATGATGACGATGCCGCCTACTACCAGCGACACGGCTGCAATGCCAATGGTCGCCATAAAAAATGTGCTGCTCAGCCCTGACCAGATGCTAAGCAGGCTGGCGTTCGTTTCAATTTCGAAGCTGTCTTCTTCGCCGGGGCGATCATGCCGTTGCGCCCGCAGCGCCACTCGCGCCTCATCAATCGCCTGGCTCAGAGGCGCCCCGGTCGCAGTCGCCTTGCCCCATATGCCAATGCTGTTGTTGTGGGTTCCGTACTGTTTCAAAAATACAGTCACCGGGATCAGCACATAGTTGTCTGCACTCTGCCCGAGCGTCTTGCCCTTCTTTTTGCCGACGCCGATTACCTGATAGGTCCAGCCATCCACACGTATTTCCTGGCCCAGCGGATCGGCGCCCCCGAGCAAATGCTCCACAATGTCGGTGCCAACCACGGCCACCTGCGAATGATTGTTCAGATCGGTATCGTTCAGCATGCGTCCATAGGTCAAATCAGTGTCGAGAATTGACGCTATGGATGGCGTAATTCCCTGGATAGTCGTATCGCTGATCGATTGCTCGTTGTGTTTCACCTTGCCGCTGCCGCGCATCAGCGCTCCCACGTATTCGCAATGGCGGCAGGCCGCAAGCACGGCCTGGTAATCATCAAGCACAAGGTTCTTGCGCTTCTCTGCCGCGAGAAAATGCTCGACATTGGTTTCGACCGGGGACATTTTGCCAATAATAAAAACGTCTGCGCCCAGGTTGAAAATTTTCTTCGCTACATAATCTTGAATGCCGGAAACGAATGTAACTACGGCGATCACCGCGGCAATTCCGATCACTACGCCCAGAAGCGTGAGCACGGAGCGAAGCTTGTTCGCCCACAGGGACCGCAGCGCGATGCGAATGGCTTCAGCGATGTTCATGGGGTCGGCTACCGGCTTTCGGCGTGGGCTTCCGGAGAAGCAACCTTTCTGTCGGACTCAAGTTTATCAGCCCATCTAAGCATGCGCTGCGAAAGGGCTATTGGTTCCGGCAGCCGAAAGCCGGCGGCCGGAAGCCCTGGTCCTTCGCATATAATGATTCCGTAGGCAGCCGGACCGGACGGTCGCTTTCAGCGTCTTCGGACGCTGGGAGAGGAAAGTCCGAACTCCGCAGAGCAGTGTGCCGGATAACGTCCGGGAGGGTGTTGGGTGGCCCATCCTTCGTGCTCTTTGCGAAGGGTGGGAACCTCGTCATTCGACGGAAAGTGCCACAGAAAACATACCGCCTCGGCCTTTGCGGGCCGCGGTAAGGGTGAAAAGGTGCGGTAAGAGCGCACCGCCGCGGCAGTAATGTCGCGGGCAGGGCAAACCCCACACGGAGCAAGACCAAATAGGGAGGAAGTCCCGCCATCGCTTTTAGCTGCGAGTTCTGAGTTGCGAGCCATGAGCAGGACGCGAGGAGCCGTGAATTCGGTTGCTCACAGCTCGAAGCGATGGCGGGACACGTGCCGGCTCGGTGCGTCAAACCTTCGGGTAGGTCGCTAGAGCCGCGCAGCGATGCGCGGCCCAGAGGAATGGCCGTCCAGCGGGAGCAATCTCGCGGACAGAATTCGGCTTACAGGTCCGGCTGCCAACAAATTTCGAAACTCAGGAGCGCCTTATGTCAGCACCCAGCCGCCGGCCCGAAATTCGCCGGCGTCGTACTCGTAAAGAAAAGATCCTGCAGTTGCGCAAGCGTCTAGCCGCCGCCAAAACCGAGGCCGACCGCACACGCATTACTGGCAAGCTGCAAAAACTAGCCATTTTGTCGCCGGGCCAGCCATTGTTGAAGTAAAGGCCGAAACAGAGAAAACTAAGTTTCACGCTCTCTCAGTCTGCAACGGGCTGTCCGGCCAACTCGTTCCTGCTCTCGTGGGCGATCTCGCCATAAGCCTCTAACATTCGTCGCACCGAAGCATCCCATGAGAACTTTGCCGCCTGTTGGTAACCGCGCTCTTTCATGCGGTGGCGCAAAGGCTGATCCATGAGCACGCGGTGCAGGGCGCGCATGATCTCGAAGACGTTTTCGGGATTGACCAACACGGCTGCATTCCCTACCACCTCGGGCAAAGACGACACATTGGACGTGACCACCGGCGTGCCATGCGCCATGGCTTCCAGCGGAGGCAATCCGAATCCTTCGTACAGCGAGGGGAAGACAAATATCTTCGCCTCATCGTAAAAAATCCGCAGCACCTCGATGGGAATAAATCCGAGAAAGCGCACATCGTTCTGCACGCCGCTGCGGATCACCGTTCGGCGCAGGTCGGGATTGCCGGATAGATCATCTCCGATGATGATGAGCTTGAGATCGGGATATGCCTGATCTCGTTCCAGTTCCGTCTTCAGCGCGGAAAATGCTTCGATCATGCGCACAACATTTTTGTGCGGACTGATTCTGCCCGCGTACAGCAGGAAGGGATAAGTCACCTGGTAGCGGCGCGCGATCAAATCACGATCGGCCGCGCTGGCATGGCCGTGCAGGAAGCGCTCATCAATGGCGTTGTAGATGACCTCGATGCGCTCGGACGGAATCTCGAAGAGTTTTTCAATTTCATTCCGCGTAAAATTCGACACGGCGAAAATTCGTGCCGCCCCGGCGAGCACGCGTTTGGTCATCTGAAAGTAAAGCAAGCGCCAGAAACCGTTCTGCTGGCGGGCGCGCGACATATGCTCCAGCATGTCATGCACCGTCATAACATACGGACAAGGCAGGAAACGCGGTACTGAAAACAGGTTGGGAATATGTACGAGGTCGCATTCCAGCCGGCTCAGGTCGGCGCGAAACTCACGATACCCCTGAATGGTACGCGTCGGCGCGAGGAGCGGAACGGTTTGAAAGTTTGGCGGCAGCGCGCCGATCTCTTCCACCTTGGCCGGTGAACCGATCAGAAAATATTCATTCTCGTGGTCGAGTCGGCCGAGCGTGCGCACCACATTGCGAATGTAAGTGCCGACGCCAAAGTCCCTCATCCGCCGGATGTCGATGGCGATCTTCACCGCAAGCATTTAACCATAGCAGGCGTTTCTGGGCTAGGCTTGGCCCCAAGAGTTGAATTATGCCTTCACTTCCGCCTGTGCTTTGGCGCGGCGATCGGCGTAGAGCGGAAACGCCTCGCACAGATCGAGCACCTGCTTGCGAACCTTGTTCAGCACGGCCGCATCGGTTCGGTGGAACAGTGCTTCCGCGATCCAGCGCCCGATTTGCGTCATTTCATTTTCTTTCATGCCGCGCGTCGTCAAAGCCGGCGTTCCGATGCGGATGCCGCTCGGCTTCATCGGCGGGTTGGTGTCGAATGGAATTGCGTTTTTATTCACCGTAATTCCAGCTTCGCCCAGCGCCTTTTCGGCCTCGCTGCCCAGCATGCCCTTGGAGAAAACGTCAACCAGCATGAGGTGCGTATCGGTACCGCCGGAGATAATGCGGAAGCCCTCATCGGCCACCGATTGCGCCAGCACTTTAGCATTGGCAACGATCTGACGGGCGTAATCGCGGAACGCCGGCTGCATGGCGTCGGCAAAGCAAACTGCCTTGGCTGCGATGATGTGGACCAGCGGACCGCCCTGCATGCCTGGGAAAACAACTTTGTCGATGGCCTGCGCGAACTCGGCCTTGGAGAGAATCATCCCGGAGCGCGGGCCACGTAGAGTTTTATGGGTTGTCGAAGTAACGATGTGAGCGTACGGAACCGGCGAGGGATGCGCGCCGCCCGCAACCAGTCCGGCAAAATGCGCCATATCGACCAGGTAAAGCGCGCCAACTTTGTCCGCAATCTGCCGCATGCGGGCGAAATCAATGATCCGCGGATAGGCGCTGCCGCCGCCGATGATGAGCTTCGGGCGTTCTTTTTCTGCAATCTTCTCCAGTTCGTCGTAGTCGATGGTTTCAGCTTCTTTGGTCACGCCGTACGGAATAATTTTGTAGGTCTTTCCAGAAAAATTAAGATGATGGCCGTGCGTGAGATGACCACCATGAGCCAGGTTCAATCCTAATATCGTGTCGCCGGGCTGCAACACCGCCGCATACGCTTCCATGTTTGCCTGCGACCCCGCATGGGGCTGGACGTTCGCATGCTCCGCGCCGAAAAGCTGCTTCGCCCGGTCACGTGCGAGATTCTCGACCACATCGGCAAACTCGCAGCCGCCGTAGTAACGCTTGCCAGGGTATCCCTCGGCATACTTGTTCGTGAACACCGAGCCCGCGGCTTCGAGTACCGCTTCGCTGACGAAGTTTTCCGAGGCAATCAGTTCAAGGCCTTCATGTTGACGCCGGGTTTCGTTGTCAATCGCTGCCGCAATCTGCGGATCGCTTTCATAGAGCGAACGATACATTTTTGTAGAAGCGTTTCTCATGTCGTTGTCCTGATCTGGTACACGTCGGGCCGATGCAATTCCATGTGGCGCTCCGGTGACTTCACCGGTGTAAATCCAAATTTTGCGTAAAGCGCGTGCGCGTCGCGGGTCAATAAAATCCAGCGCCGCAAATCTTGCAGCCCGGGATGCTGCAGGATGCATTCCATCATCCATTTACCCAGCCCGCGTCCGCGATGCGATTCGAGAATAAACACATCGCCAAGATAAGCGACCGTGGCGAAATCGCTGACCACCCGCGCGAAGCCGACCTGCGCGCCCGTACCATCATAAACGCCAAAGCACAGCGAATGCTCAATCGATCGAGCCACAACTTCCCGCGGAATCCCCTTCGCCCAATAGCAGTTCGTCAGAAAGCCGTGAACCACATCGAGATCGATGCGCGCGGCATCGGTGCTGATCACAAATTCGCCGTGCCGTAACTCGACGACTGCATCGGGATCGATCGCTTGCGCGGATTGCATCGCTACATTCTAAACTGTGAATCGGCAGGGAGATGTGCCCGTGGCACTCAGCATTGAACGAAAACGCGTCGAAATCTGGGAAGGGCACGACTTCTAGTCGTGGCGCAAAGGCCGGTGAACAGCGCGGCTAGCCGCTGAGGTTCGAAGGCACACCTGAGAAGCTCCAAGCCGCTGCTGCCCTCCCCAGTCGCCACGGCTAGGCTGACAGCTTCCTTCAAAACGCTGTTCGCAAGAACGAAGCCAGATGCCATCCGTCCAGGTAACTGTACGGCGCCTCGCCCATTGTGTAATGCCCGCAGGGCAGCACCACGACTTTGTGGTCAAGCCGATACCGCTCAAATTCCTCGACGACTTGCAGCGAGAGTTCAGGAAGAAATGTCAGATCATACTTCGCATAAACGATGAGCGACTTCCGCGGCCAGCGCGCGAATTGCTGGAAGTACGACATTGGGCTGACCGCCAGCCAGGCCTGCCGCAGGCGATCAAGATCGATTTGATCTTCAATTCCTTGCCGGATGTGGCGCGTCGATTGCCCATGCCACACCACATCGGCCACATAAGTAGACGCGTGATTAAAAACGGCCACGCGAATGCGCGGATCGTGCGCCGTCGCGATGAAAGCGTAACAGGAACCGAGGCTCGTACCAATAATGCCAAGCTGGGTGTAGCCCTGCTGTTCGAGCCAGTCGAGACAACTTCGGATGTCAGTTACTCCCTGGCGCACCGCGTCGAGTGTACGGCCGATATTGGCGGAAACGGCATAGTCCGCGCGGCTGGTCTCGGCCGGCATGCGAATGTCGTGATAGGGCATGGTCAGCCGCAATACCGCGATGCCCATCATGTTTATTACGCGGCAAAGACTGGTGTAAGCAATCGCATCGGCATTCCAATGCGGCAAAAGAACAATGGCACGCCGTCCCCGTGCCGGGAACCAGCGGGCGTTCACCAGATTGTTTTCCGGATACGGCGTCTGCACCGGCGAAGTGAAACGCAGAAATTCTCCGAGCGTACCTTTGACCTTAGCCTCGAGTTTCGGGTCGGGCACGGCACGCGTTGAGAAAACCTGAACCTCGCGGGTTTCCAGGCGAAAATCAGTGGGCCGCGTGTAGGAATAAAATTCGTCGCTGGCCTTCAGGATGCGACGGTTGTAATCCAAAATATATTTCTCTGGATTGTCCGGTGGGTGGCCAAGGCGGTAACCATTGCGGCAAGGCCAGTCTCGCGTCCACTCCACGCCCCATTCCAGCGGACGCAGCACGCGATTGTCGTCCACCGAGGTGAGCCGGTGTTCCCAGTCGTACATCCACTGTGCGTAGCCCGAAGGCATGTACTTTGAGGATAACAAACGCCAGGTCAACGGCACTGATAACAACAGCGATTGGAGCGCATCCCACGGCGAGCGGTTTCGGGGCCGGGTCGAAACCTCTTTACATGTAACTACATTTGGAGCTACAATGACTTTGCTTTAGCCCTTCCGGCGCGGTCCAGCAGCAAAGCCGAAAAGGCGAGAAGCCCCGCCGGCGTGATTCCGGCCAGTCGAGCTAGCCTGTAACTAGCTTACGCTGCAAAGCCAAAAACACGGCACGCTCCTGTGCCGTCCCATAAGTAGGAGAAAGGGTGGCCGCAAGGCCATGACTTCACGCTCTTCGCGGGGATCAGACACCCCGGCCCTCACGGGCAAACTGGGGAGAGTGAGCGAAGCAAACACGGCAAAGCCCAAGCCGTCCAAAAACTGGGAAAAAGAAGGGCTTGCAAGCTCACTTGAAAGGTGCGCTTTGCTATGCCCCAGAGAATCGATGTAAGACTGACGCCCTATCACTTTGAATGGGACGAAACCAAGAATCGCTCGAACGTCCAGAAGCATGGCCTCGACTTCTCCGATGCGGAAGAGATGTTCCGGGGAATCCTTCTCGCGCAACCCGACACGCGGAAAGACTACGGGGAAATGCGTTGGATTGGAGTCGGCGCGATTCGAAGCCGCATTGCCGTTGTGGTTTTTGCGGAACGTGGTTCGGAGACGATTCGCATCATCTCGCTGAGAAAGGCAAGCCGTCGTGAAAGCAAAGAATACGAAGAAGCGATCGAGAACGGACTGGAAGCGGATTGACTCGCTACGCGACGAGGATATTGACTATTCCGACGCTCCGAAGCTTGGGCCGGACTTTTTTGCGCATGCTGTAATCTGGCCGGGACCGAAGAAGCAGATCACCTTGCGCCTTGATCCCGACGTACTCACGTTCTTTCGCAAGCATGGCCGAGGTTACCAGACCACGATCAATGCCGTCCTGCGCAAGTATGTGGAGGCCAGGAAACGGCAGATGGAGTGACCGAGAACAGGAACGGAACGAGTAACGGTTGACTTTGACATCAATTGCCCCTTTGGGCCATTCCCAAGAATGCATGGGTTGGGGTGGAATCCACCGCGTCATGCGCTACGCCATCACGCTCTTCTTGCTTACGATCTCGGCTTTCGCCCAGAGCGGCCCAGCCTGCAGGGTAACCTTCTCCGTCGTCCGAAAAGACTCCGTAGGTGTTCTCCTGACAGGCTTCCGCCAAGAGACGCGAGATTGGTTTCAAAAAAAGATGGCGAAGAAATATTCCGATGTGTGTTACTCCGAAGGCGAAACAGACATCGTTCTCTTCTTCAGCGCAAGTCCGGCGGTGTTTCATGGTGTTCGCACGTATTCTCAGTCGCAGACAACTGAGTCGCCCGTCCAAGGGACGGTCACCGCGGCAACGTGAGTTCCACGACCTACGGACAGCAGGTCGGAACTATCGAAGGTTCTGTGGAAACAACGACGACAACCGAGAGTCACGTTCCCTACGAAGTCGATTACGACAGGCTTCATCTGGCAATTGAGGTAAAAGTCTCTGGCGGGTGGAGGCCGATCGAGAGCTTCGATGGCAAGACGCTTCACCCAACCTATTACGGCATTTGCACACATAACTGCCATCCAAACCATGCAATTATTGAAAGCGCAGTCAAGTACTTACACGCGAGTGGCCTGAAGACTCCGCAGGCAGCAACACCGTGAAGCGGCTAAAGCTTCGGCCTCTGTAGAGCGGCTGCTAGCTGCTGTACCGTCTCGGCACCCGTTTCGAAATGTTGCAGAGGATTTCGTACGGAGTGCTGTTGGCCAGCTCGGCGTGCTCCAAAGCGTTAACGCTCAGGCCCTCGCCCGCGCCCAGCAGGATGACTTCATCTCCCACGGCAACGCCCGGAATTCCGGTGACATCCGCCAGGGTAAGGTCCATCGAAACACGCCCCACGATCGGCGCATAGTGCTCGCGCACAATCACACGGCCGCGATTGGAGAGCTGTCGATTGTATCCGTCGGCATAACCGACCGGCAGCACGGCAACGTGCGCAGGAGCCTTGGTCACGTAAGTCGCACCGTAGCCGAGCGGCTGATTCGGTCCAAAGTCGCGCAGGGATAAAATGCGCGTCTTCCAGGTGAGCACCGGCTTCACGGGCAAACGCAGCGTGCCCCCGCTTACTTCGCGGCCTGCGCGTTGAAAAGGCAAGTAATACCCGTAGAGCGCAACCCCGGGGCGAACCATGGTGTTCCAAGTCTCTCGCCGCGAAATTACGGCCGCGGTGTTCGCCATGTGCACAAAAGCTGGCTCCATTCCTGCCTCACGCACTAACGCTCGCGCGGAATCGAAGCTGCGTTCCTGCTCGGCCACGGAAGGTGCATCCATGATTTCGGAAGAGGCGAGATGGGTTGAAAGTCCCTCCAGTACAAGATGCTTCGCCGCTCTGATTTCAGCGAGCACGTTGGGAAGCTGGTCGACACTGACTCCGAGGCGTCCCATGCCAGTATCCACTTTCAAATGCACCGGCTGAAGTGCCACGCCCAAAGTAGCCGCCGCCTTGTCCAGAGACTGGATATACCAAGGTTCCCAAACGGTGGGAGTGAGATGTAAGCGAATAATTTCGCTCTCCTCGCCCCGCCAGAACCCGGTCATCAAAAGAATGTTCGCGTGAACGCCGGCCTCACGCAGGGGTATTGCTTCATCCAGCGAAGTGACGCCCAACCAGCGCGCACCCTCCGCCTCCAGCGCGCGCGAGCACTCGACTGCGCCGTGACCATAAGCGTCGGCTTTCACCACGGCGCACACCGTCACGTTCGCTCCCACGTGCTTCTGCACTGTGCGGAAGTTTTGCCGCAGCGAGCCCAGGGAAACTTCCGCCCAGGTGGGGCGCGTCGCCACGCGGCTCAGGATTTCTGCTGTGCTAGCCACTTTCGCGATTATATCGGCAGCGGCTCACCAGCCCAGGTTACGCTGGGGCTACTCCCGCGCAGAGACTTCACTGCTCGCCTCCGAATTGCAGTTCACAAACTAATTTCCAGACAATGAAAAGGTAACGGTGATCTGCGTTTCCACCTCAATGGGCTCGGTATTAAGGATGTATGGACGGTAACGCCACTGGCTGACCGCGTCGATGGCCGCAGTCACCAGCATCGGATGTCCTGAGACAACCCGCAGGTTTTCGATGGCGCCGGCTTTGCTGATGAGAGCAAAAAGAATGACCGATCCCTGTACCCGCGCGTTTCTAGCCAAAGGAGGATAGACCGGCTGCACGCGGCGCACCAGACTGCCTGCCAGCAGGTTCGAGCTGCGAAATGGATGGACGGTGGGCGCTGGGGCAGGAAGGGGCACAGGGTGACTCAAGCTATCGCCCAGTGATTTCCACGCTCCGTCGCTCGAGCCATTCCCGGTGCCTCCGGGCACTCCAGTGGTGTTGAAAGTTAGCTGGGGCGGGGCGCTGGATTCTACAATCTGCGCAATCTCGTGCGGAATCTCATGGGGTGCGATAAGCACATTGTCGGCGAGATTGCTTTGAATGATGGTAGTAGCGTTTTGGTGCTGGACGGGTGGTGCCGCGGGCGGCGGCGCTCCCCACGACACTGGCGTCGGAAGGACGCGGCTTGAGGGCAGCCTGACCGTGTTTAGTAGCGGCAACAGCAAAATCAGACCGATGACCAGCGACTGCAGTCCGAACGAAGTCAGCGTTGTCCAGTTCCGGCGAGTTCTTAGGGCCGACGAACTTTCCAGCAAGCTGTCAGCAAATATCGTGTCTTCCGGCATGGCATCCTCCAGCGAGAAATCTGTTTGCTGATTTGGACACCACGCAGTGAGCAGAAGAAGAGGTCGGTAAAAGAAAAAAGGCCGCGTTTTCACGCGGCCTCCTGGAACTTTATAGACACCAGAAGTGTCCGGTTAATTTACTGCGACGGTGGAGTTGTCGGCTTGGGTGTAGTTGGCTTCGCAGCGCCTGCCCCAGAGGGCTTCGGAGCAGCCGGCTTGGCAGCTCCCGGAGCCGCCGGTGCGGGCACGCCCGACTGCACGTTGTAAGCGTCAACCACAGCCTTGGTAATGTCGACCGATTCTCCCCACCACAGGATGTTGCTCTGCGGCCATGGCTTGGAAGTATCCACCACCATGCCGAAGCCATTGTCCTGCGCATACTTCACAATCATGGGAGCCATCTTTTGCAGAACCCGATTGGCGATCTCCTGCTGCTGCCCGCCAAACTCTTCCTGCGCATCCTGTACGGAGCGGTCAAAAAGTTTCTGCTTGCTCTCGATCTGCTTTTTGAGGGTAGCGAGGGCATCGTCATTCAGCTTGCCCTCCTGCGTCGACATTTGTTTCTTTAAACCCTCGAGTTCTTCGTTCTGGCTCTTCAGTTCAGCTGTTTTAGGATCGTACTTCTTCTGCAGAGCTTCGAGATCGCGACGGCCCTCGTTGCTGCCGAAAATGGCCTCGGTAATGTTGATCGTTCCTACTTTGGTGCCGGTGCCTGGGCCAGTGGTCACGGGCGCAGACGCTGCGGGAGCAGGCGCTGTGCCAGGACCAGATGGTGTGGCGGCGCTGCCGGTTTGGGCCAATGCGGAAAACGTAAGCGTAACCGCAAGGACCGGAAGAACTCGCAAAGAGTTGCTTTTCATTGGATCGGTTGTACTCCTTGGAACATGGTTCCGGGGAATGAATTTCGATATCTGTTCAGATCGCTTCTTCAGTCAACGCTGGGCCGCACTGAATGACGTCTTCGCTGCGATGGCGGCCGCCGTCGGAAAGGCGGCTTCGATTGCCAGCATCGCACACCGAATCTGCGGGCGTGCCGTCCACCCTGGTCCGCTCATTTTATTGGCGTGGATCATTTCCATTATAAAAGCCTCTCTCCCAGGCCGTCAAACAAACTTGCCGTCAGGTAGTGACAGTTTCAATTTATTCTCGGCCGTCATCCCGAAACGCGGCGTACTTCAGCCGCGTGAGAGATCTCCTTAAGATACGATCAATCGGAGATTCTTCGTTCCGCCTGAAAAACGACTGCACTCAGGATGACCCCGAATCATCGGCCGGAAAATTCAAATTGACAACACCCGCCGTCAAACAAACCAGCCTCAAACAAATTTAGTCCAACAAAATCAGAACGTGGTCGCCACCGTGAAGCGGAACGTCTTTCGCGGCTCCCGCAGCAAGAAGCTGGGCGCGTACGTATTTACCGCCAGATGGTAGCTATAATCTCCCGCCGCCCCGGCTGGGAACATGGCGCGCGTAATGGGAATCGGCGGATTGGCCTGCTCGTCGAGCCGCAGCGGATTATACGCCCAGTAAATTCGGAATGGGGCGTTGACGACGGGCAAGAACATTTGCAACTCCAGTCCCGTCGACATGCGCGGCCGCCAATTCGTTGAGCTCAGGATTTGCAGGTTTTGAGGCGGCACTTTGCCCAGTTGCTCGAGAGTGTGTCCACCCTGGCAGTTATAGCCGGCATCAAGCGTAGGACAGCCGAAATATGTGCCCAGCACCTGATCATATTGCACTTGGGCAATCAGCAATTGGGAAGGCCGCAGAACTACATCCATGCCGGTGTCGACAAAAGGTGCAATCGCCACTGGCCCGGCAATCGTGATGCGGTATTCCAGGTTTGACCATACGCTCAAATCGCCGCCTGGAAAAACGATCTGATCTACCGGGATCGGGATGGTCCAATTCCCAAGCCGGGGATTGGCTGGATTTTTGGGCACCGGGCTTCCGTCGGGGTTGGTAAGCGTGATCGCGTTGGAACTGGGAAGAAACGCCACTGGCGAGACGGACCGAATATCAAAACCGCGAATGTCGTTTTCGCCGCCCATAAAAAAGCGTTGAAATGGCGGCGCGACCAAACCGGCGTAACCGCTAATGAATGATCCGTTAATGGTATAGCCGATGGTGTTCCGGCGATTCTGTACGGGGGTGAACTTCTTATACTGCACGATCGGTCGAACCGACCTGACGGTGCCCCCGATTCCGGCGAGTTCCATGCCCACCGTTAACGAATGGCCTTTGTGAGGAGAAATTCCACTATCGAGGGTATTGAACGAGAAGTTGGGAAAGATCTTGCTGGTCAGGATTCCATTCACGGCTTGTGGGCCGGAAATTCCCCGGAAGGCGATGTAATCAAACAGGCTCTTGGACGCCGTGCTGAGGGGGAGTAGAGTCGAATCGTCGAACGAGTAAGTGATGCCTAGCCGTTTGAAAGAACGCCTCAAGGGATAACTCAGCGAACTGGTAAAGCCGATGCTCGACTGCGAATAATTTTGCAGATTTTGCAAAACGGCGTTCGGCAGATTCAGAGTCTGGCCGCGGAATATCGAAAGCTGACGCGCCTGGTTATAACTCACCTTATTGCCAAACACAGTGAATCCGAACTGCAACGGGCGATCGAACATGTAGGGCTGGGTAAAGCCAAACATTGCGCTCCGCGCCAGGTTTCCGAGGTTGAGCTGGATCTGCAGAGTTTCGCCGAGGCCCAGGAAGTTATTCGTGGCGTAGTTCAATCCCACGAAGGCTCCTTCCAGGCCGCTGACGCCGCCATTCAGGCCAATGCTGTTCTTGCCTTTTTCCTTCACCTTTAGAGTCAGATCCACCTGGCCGTTTTTCTCGTCCAGTTTCTTGTCGGTTACGTTCGGATCGTCCGGTTTGAGCTGATCGAAATAGGAAAGCTGATTCAGGCGCAGCAGGCTCAATTCCCACAGGCGGGAGTTGTAAACGCCGCCTTCTTCAAGAGCCAGTTCCCGCCGGATTACTTTGTCACGCGTGGTGGTGTTACCGACGAACTCGATGCGCCGCACATAGAACTGCTTGCCCTCGTCGATGTCGATATCGAGAAATGCAAGTTTTTTATCGTCGTCAAAGGTTGTGGAAGGCACGCCCGTGTAGTTGATGTAGCCATACTCGCCGTACGCTTTGCGCAGAGCTTCCAGTCCTTTGGCGATTTTGTCGCGACTGAAAATATCTCCGTCCTTCAGAGGAAACAGCGAGCGCAGCGCCGCATTGTTGGAGATCGCTTTGTTGTTCTTAAAGGTAATCTTGCCCAGACGGTACTTATCGCCTTCGTCGATCGGCATAGTGATGTCGACCGCCTTGCCGGCTCCTGACTGCAGAATCGGAATGTGAAAGCCTTTGTGCCCAGTGTCGTGAATCTCCGTTTTCGGATCGCTTACCGCAGCCTTAAAGTAGCCGCGATTCTGGTATTCGGCTCGCACCCGCTCGGTGTCTTCCTCCAGTTTCGTGGCGTCGTAGGTCTTGGCAAAAATATTCTCCAGGAAGATGGAATGCGGGATGCCAATCGGCTTCAAGTTCTTCATGGCCGCGCGCAGGACGCGCGATTTAATAGCCTTGTTGCCCTCGAACTTGATTTTTCCGACCTTGACCTTCGGTCCCTCCTTCACCACAAAAGTGATCCCAACCGCCGCGGGAGGAATCTGGCGAACCTCTGTGCGGATGGTCGCGAACTGTCTTCCGTGTTCAGAAAGTAAATTCTTGATGGAAACTTCTGCCTTTTTAATGCGAGTGGGATCGTACTGGCTTTCCACCACCAGGCCCACTTTATCTTGCTTAAAGCGGTCGAGTACGTCGCTGTTCGAAACCGAACCGAGGCCGAGGTAGTTGATTTCGCGAATCGTCGGCTTTTCTTTTACCTCGACAATAATGTTCCATCCCTTGGGCGTCTGCTCCCGCAGGAACTTGATATCTTCGAAGTAGCCGGTGTTCCACAGAGAATTGAAATCGCGCTCGAGCGCAGCAGTGTCGTAGATATCCCCGGCCTTGGTGAAGATGCGCGCCTTGATGGTGTCGGCGGGAATGCGCCGGTTCCCGGTGACCGAGATGCCCGAAATCACGTCGGTCTGCGACCAGCTTACGCTTGTCATTGCCAGCAGCAAGACGACCATGATTCCGAACGAGGCGCACGCAAACCTCCCCACTCTTGGCCAAAGCCGTTGAAATGAAGAAGATGGCACCATCACGGCCCCGAGAACGCAAGGGCCATTGGGCACAACAAGGTTCTCCGAATGAAAGCGAAAAGGAATCGCTACGACCTCAGCCTCTGGGATGTAAGAAAACTGTCATTATACGGTAGCGCAATGAGAAGCGTCCAAGCCGCAACTCTTTCTGATCTAATCTTGCTGTCTACTCTTGCCGCTTCGACCCAACTGGCAAGATCTCCGGTTGCTCATGGGATGGCTTGGATAACTCTACCTCAACCAAGACGGAATAAAACGTAGCCGAGTTGCCCATGTCGGTAAGTTTTTCTGATGTGAGGGCATTAATGCTCTGAAAACCGGAAGTCGTCTTCGCCCAATTCAGTCTCGCGGAGACGACTCCCGGCTGAACTTTGCCGTGAACGCGCGCCCGCAGCAACAGGTCTCCCCGATGATTAAAAACCCGGACCTTGTCGCCATCGGCAATGCCACGAACACGGGCATCATTTCGCGAAATCTCCAAAAGGCCAGTTTCTTCCATCTCATGCACGGAAGGTACATTGGAAAATGTTGAGTTTAGAAAGTTATCGGATTTGCGAGCAAGGAGTTCGAGAGGAAACCTCTTGTTCTTCTTCCCATGCCGCGATTCGGTTGGAGGCGTGAAGTGGGCAACGGGATCCAGTCCCATCGCCTTGACTGCCTCGCTGTAAAGTTCCGCCTTGCCAGAAGGAGTGCGAAAGCCACCACGGGCGAAAGGCAAAAACGGCTGAGCTTGTGTAGGAGCGGTTTGTGTCGGGACAGTTTCTGTGGGGACAGTCTGTGTGGGAACGGTTTGTGTGGGGACAGCCGCTCTGGGCTGTCCAGCGGAGCAAAGCTCCGCAGCGGAAGCCGTAAGCCCAGAGCCGGAAGCCTCAAAGTTCAACCTGACTGGTCCCCGCTCGAGAGCTTCGCGGTCGATCCCTGCAAGCCACGGGTTTTCCGAGTCCAATGCCAGGTCAATCATCTCGTCCACGCTCTCGCGGAAGCAATCCTCGTTGAATCCCATGCGTTCGGCCAGCGCACGAAAGACTTCGACATTTGGACGGCATTCCCCCAGAGGTGCAATCGCCTGATTCGAAACCTGGACGTAATAATGCCCATACGCTTTTTGCAAGTCTTTGTGCTCAAAGAAGGTCGTGGCCGGCAACACAATGTCGGCATAGTCCGTCGTATCGGTAAAGAATTGCTCGTGCACCACGATGAAAAGATCCGGCCGCAACAGCCCACGAACCACTTCGTTGTGCTCAGGACAAACCGCCGCCGGATTCGAACCGTAAACAAACAAAGCTTTGACGGGTGGGTCATTCAGCGTGTTAAGTGCCCGGCCCAGCTTCACCATGTTGATGGTTCGAGCTTCGCGCCCCAGCGCAGTCTCCATCAGATCGGGACGCTTCAACGCTTTCGTGTTGAAAGCAGCTGCGCCACTAGTGGAAAGCTGCAACCCTCCGCCAATCTCTTTCCACGATCCAAGAATGCAAGGCAGCATAGCGATGGTGCGTGTCGCCATTCCTCCGCCTTCCGAGCGTTGCACGCCGTAGTTCAATCGGATCACCGAGGGTCGAACCGTGGCATACTCGCGCGCCAGTTTGCGAATATCGCCCGCAGCGATTCCTGTCCATTGCGCCACCCGCTCAGGCGCATATTCTTTGACCTTTTCACCCAGTTGCTCGAAGCCCAGCGTGTAGCTGGCAACGTAGTCGGCGTCATGCAGATTTTCGCCGATGATCACATGCATCATGCCGAGGGCCAGCGCCGCATCTGTCCCGGGATTGATGGGCAAATACCAGTCCGCGCATTCCGCAGTCCGCGTGCGGTAAGGATCGATCACAACCAGCTTCGCGCCATTGCGGCGGGCCTCGGCGATGAACGGCCACAGATGCACGTTGTTGCCATGAATATTCGCTGCCCACGCGATGATGTATTTGGAATGCCGGAACTGCTCGGGCTCGGTGCCGAGCTTTATGCCCAGCACAGATTCCAAGCCTGCTTCTCCGGCCGTAGAACAAATAGTGCGGTCCAGCTGCGAAGCCCCCAACCGATGAAAAAATCGGCGATCCATAGAGGCGCTATTGATCGCCCCCAAAGTTCCCCCGAACGAGTAAGGCAAAATCGCCTCGCTGCCAAACTCCGCCGCAATCGCCCGAAAACGCGAAGCAATTTCGTCCAGCGCCTCATCCCAAGAAATCCGCTGCCAGCTTTGTGTAGCGCGGGCGCCCTCGCCCGCGGCTCCAACCACCGGCCCCTTAGCCGAAATCCGCCGCATCGGATACAGCACCCGATCCGGCGAATACACCCGATCCAGATATTTCGCCACCTTGGCACACAAGAACCCGTGCGTGACCGGATGCTCAGGCTCGCCCTGAATTTTCGTGGCTCGGCCATCCTCGACGGTGATGAGCACACCACAAGCATCCGGGCAGTCGTGCGGACACGCGGCATGGACGACCTGCTTCATTGCTCTCGATTATACGGTGCTTGCCAGAGCGAGACGGAGACATCGCACCCTCGGAACGAATTAAAAGAAAAAGCGGACGCCACGAAGCCCGGGCATGTACCTTCGTTTGGACTGGATAGGAACGACGCATCAGGAAGAAAGCGTCGGGGAGAAACTTCGAAACGCAGCGAGTGTGGCGGCTTACTTCAGTTCCAACACTTCCTTTTCTTTCGCCTTGCTCATCTCTTCCATCTTCTTGATCTCATCATCGGTCAACTTCTGAATCTCGTCGAGCGAGCGCTTCTCTTCGTCTTCGGTGATTTTCTTGTCCTTCATCGCTTTCTTAATCGCGTCATTGCCGTCGCGGCGAATGTTACGGACTGCCGTGCGGTGCTCTTCCAATACCCGATGCAAGTGCTTCACCATGTCCTGCCGGCGCTCCTGCGTCAGCGGAGGCACTGGCACGCGGATCAGCTTGCCATCGTTCATCGGATTCAGTCCCATATCGCCGGCGCGAATCGCTTTTTCAATCGCGCCGAGTTGCGAGGGGTCGAAGGGCTGCACTGTGATCAACTGCGCTTCGGCGGCATGCACCTGCGCAATCTGATTCAGCGGCATCTGCGAGCCGTAGTAATCCACGCTCACGCCGTCCAGCATGTGCACATTCGCGCGCCCGGTCCGCACTCCAGCCATTGCCTTGCGGAAATCTTCAACCGCTTTTTCCATGCGCGTTTTCAGTTGAACGTAGGTTTCTTTCAGGCCGGCTATCGCCGCCATAGTCGCTTGAGCCATATTTTTAGCCCCGTATCATTTCAGTATCAAAACGTTGCATTATAAACCGAAACGAAAGTTAGCCACGGATTTACGCGGATCGCGACGGATCAGAGAATGCAAAAATCCGTGTGAATTCGTGAAACTCCGTGGCCGATTTAATCGCCTACGCTCGCCGCTTGGGCGCTCACCCTCGAACCAATCTTCTCGCCCAACACCACGCGCCGAATGTTGCCGTGTTGATTCAGGTTAAAGACGATGATGGGCAGATTGTTGTCCTTGCACAGGCTGATGGCGGTGGAATCCATCACTTTCAGTCCCAGCTTCAATACATCCATGTATGAAATTTCATTGAATTTCTTCGCGCCCTCAACCTTCAGCGGATCGGCGTCATAGATGCCATCGACGCGCGTCGCTTTCAGAATTGCCTCTGCCTTGATCTCCATCGCTCGCAGCGAAGCGGCCGTGTCGGTCGAGAAATAAGGATTGCCCGTGCCGCCAGCAAAGATCACAATGCGCCCTTTTTCCAGGTGACGAATGGCTCGGCGACGGATGAACGGCTCGGCCACCTGATTCATCTCGATCGCGGTTTGCACGCGGGTGTAGACGCCCTGTTTCTCCAGCGCATCCTGTAAGGCTAAGGCATTGATCACTGTGGCCAGCATGCCCATATGGTCGGCGGAAACGCGGTCCATGTCCTTGGCCTGTTGCGCCACCCCGCGGAAAAAGTTTCCTCCGCCTACGACAATGGCCAACTGCACGCCGAGTTTGTGAACATCGCTGAGCTCGGCGGCAATCTCGTGGATGCGTGCCGATTCCACGCCAAAACCCTGATTCGCCGCCAGGGCTTCACCGGACAGCTTGAGAAGGATGCGCTTGAAGGCAGGGGTCGTAGTCATGAGAGGTTTAAGTGACTATGCGCTTGTTGACGTCGTCATCCCGAAACCCCGCGTTTTTTCCAGCGCGGCGAGGGGTCTTCCGTGGATCATCATATTCCGCGCGCGAGATCCTTTTCGCAACCGAGATCCTTCGCTTCGGCTGAACACCGGCTCCGCTCAGGATGACGCAGGCGCGAGCAACTCGCAACACACAAAAAAAGGGCGCCTACTCGGCGCCCTGAATCATTCGCCTTTCGGCTCTGTAGGTTTCGTACTGGCAACGGTCTCGCCGGCGTCGCCTACCTTGAAACGAGCGAATCTGCGAACTGCGATATTCTCGCCCAGCTTGCCAATTTTAGTCGCAATCAACTGCGACATCGAAATGGTCTGGTCTTTGATGAAGGGCTGCTCCAGCAGGCAAACCTCTTCATAGAACTTTTCCATTTTGCCGGCGACCATCTTCTCGGCAATATGCGGAGGCTTGCCGGAGGCTACCGCCTGCGCCAGAAAAATCTCTTTCTCGCGTGCGAAGTCAGCGGGCGTCACATCTTCCTTGCGAACGTACCGCGGATCGCTGGCCGCGATGTGCATGGCGATGTCGTGCACAAGCTCCTTGAAGTCGTCGGTGCGCGCCACGAAGTCACTCTCGCAGTTCACCTCGACGAGCACACCAATTTTGCCGCCCGCGTGAATGTAACTCGCAACCGATCCTTCACTGGTCACGCGCGTCGCCTTCTTCGCCGCAACCGATACGCCCTTCTTGCGCAGAATCACGACCGCCTGCTCCATGTCGCCTTTGGCTTCGGTCAGAGCCTGCTTGCAATCCATCATGGGAGCTCCGGTTTTCTCCCGGAGGTCTTTCACTTGTGCCGCGGAAATATTCACTGTAGTCGTACCCATATTTTTAATAATTCCAAGTTCCAAAGATTTGATTACCCGACTCAGAGGACGATTCTTGCCTTACCGAACTCTCGCAATTGACCACGAATGTCTCCGTATTCCTGACCGCAGAAGCCATATTTAGCTAGCTCGTCTTCGAGCCATCGATCGGGAATTGACTCATGCAGTGACTGCTTATTATGCAGCAATTGGAACGACCCATCCGACCGTCCAACAACTTCCCAAACTCCCTTTCCTCCGCAATCCTTCCGGTCTTTAATTGATCGCCTCATGGTTGAGAGACGCATTTAGCTCTACAAACTTTGACCCGCGCCGGGCGATCTCTAAACAACGACCCGCGCGGGTCTAATTTCCATGCCCGGTTTTTTGGAGCGTTGCTCTGGAGCCACAGGGGCTAAAGCCCGCCTCCACCTGTCGACTCTATCGGCACGACTGAAGTCGTGCCCTTCCCAAAACCTTCGCTGACCTGCCGCTGCCTTTTCTGCTAGCTCGGTACTCGGTGCTCGCAACTCGGGACTAGCTAAACCGTCTGACTCTCCACCTTAGGCAATTCCTCCTCGTTCGCCACCGGCTTCTTGTGCGTTCCCGGACCCAGCACTTCTTCCATGCTGATTTCTTCGCCCGCATCCACTGCCGCTTCTTCGGTCGGAGCCTCCGTCGCAGCCTGGGCCGCATCGGCTGCAGCCTGCATGTCGGCCACCTGCTTGTCGGTCATCAACTGCGCGCCCTCGGCAATCGACTCCGAAATCTTCGAGGTAAACAGCCGGATCGCGCGCAACGCGTCATCGTTGCTAGGAATCACATAATCCACTTCGCTGGGATCGCAATTGGTGTCGACCACGGCGACCACCGGGATGCCCAGCTTGCGCGCCTCGCGCACTGCAATCTGTTCCTTGTTTGAGTCAATCACGAAGATCGCATCGGGCAAGCGGCTCATATTCTTGATGCCGGCCAGATTAGCCTGCAGATGCTTGCGCTCGCGTTCGAGCTTGATCACTTCCTTCTTCGGAAGCAGCTCGTAGCGGCCATCCGTGGCCATCTCGTCGAGCTCCTTCAGCCGCTTCACCGACTTCTGCACCGTGACCCAATTGGTGAGCAGTCCCCCCAGCCAGCGCTGGTTGATGTAGAACATTCCACACTTTTGCGCTTCTTCGGCAATCGCGTCCTGCGCCTGGCGCTTGGTGCCGACAAATAGCACGATGCGTCCGTCATTCGCCAGGTCCTGCACGAACTTCGACGCTTCTTTGAACATCTTCAGCGTCTTCTGCAGGTCGATAATGTAAATTCCATTGCGCTCTCCAAAGATGTATTCCTTCATCTTAGGATTCCAGCGCTTGGTCTGGTGCCCGAAGTGGACGCCCGCTTCGAGCAACTCCTTCATGGTAATGGTAGCCAATGAACCTCCTCTTTAGTCTGCATCGGAAGTTCGAGGTTTCAAAGTTTCAAGGTTGCAATGTTTCAAAGTCTTCGAAACCTTGAAACCCTGAAACGTTGAAACCTCCTTCCGATTGCCATTCCCGCCCCGCACGCGAGGCACGGGAAGAATTGAACACCTGAAACCAGCTATTAGCTCCTAGCTGTTAGCTAAAGCAAAATCAAAAAGCAAAATCTAAATCCAAAAATCAAAATCTAAATCAAACCCAAAACCCTTGTCATTCCGACCCGCGAGCGAACGCGAGGGGCGGAGGAATCTCGGTCTCCTCAGGCCCAGGCTCGGACCCAGCAATTACCGCTTGCTGAACTGGAAGCGCTTGCGAGCGCCCTTCTGCCCGTACTTCTTGCGCTCTTTGCCGCGGGAATCGCGGCTGACCATGCCCTCGGCCTTCAGCTTCTTCCGCAGTTCTGCATTGAACTGCATTAGCGCGCGGGCAATGCCCAACTTCACCGCGTCGGCCTGGCCGCGCACGCCTCCGCCCAGCACGCTCGCGATGATGTTAAAGGTAGTCGCCGTCTCCGAAGACGCCAGCGGCGCCTTGGCCGCCGAACGCTGCGCCGGCGTCACGAAATATTCCTCAAACTCGCGTCCGTTCACCTTGAAATCGCCGCTGCCCGGACGCAAATACACACGGGCAATCGCCCGCTTGCGGCGTCCCGTTCCGTAGTATTGAACCAATTCAGCCATTTTTAGCTTTGAGCTGCGAGCTGTGAGCCCCGAGTGAATCCCTCGGCGAAACTCCCGCTCCGTGCCCTTAACCTTTCCAAATATTGTGTGCCCGCTCGAAGCTCGAAGCTCGCGACTTTCCTACGAAACTGCAACCTTGCGCGGCTTGTACTCCCGCACTTCCAACTTGAAATCCTGCGGCTTCTGCGCCTGATGCGGATGCTTATCGCCCTTGTACACATTCAGCTTCGAAAGCATGTGCGCCGCCAGCTTATTCTTCGGCAACATGCGCTTCACTGCCGATTCAATTACCATCTCGGGCTTGCGCACGAGTCGCTTGTTGTAATCTTCTGTGCGCAAACCACCCGGATATCCCGTGTAGTGGTGATATTGCTTCTGTTCAGCTTTCACGCCGGTCGTCTTAATCTTCTCGGCGTTGATTACGATCACATGATCGCCAGTATCGAGAAATGGCGTGTATTGCGGATTTTCTTTGCCCATGAGGATGCGCGCCACTTGCGACGCGAGCCGGCCTAAGATCTGTCCGTCCGCATCCACGACGTACCACTTGCGCACAATTTCCCCCTCTTTGGGGAAATAGGTTGACATCAGAGTTCTCCCAGATTGAATAAAGCTGCGAAAGAAGACCGCTCGTTGATTCCCCGGCGAGGACGCCAGGCCATCAGGCGGGCAACCACACGACTACCAAAGTCTTTACGATAGCGTACCCTGCAAAGAAATGTCAACGCTCTGTTCGTGCAAAAGCCCGGAATGGTAAGGTAGCGGCTGGAGGTAGCTCATGAAATTACTCCCCTCAGTTCTTGCCGTATCTGTGCTGCTTTCTGTTCCTGCCTTAGCGCAACACAATAACCATCAAGCCAGCAACCACGCCGTCGGTGGCGGATACATTCCAAAACACGGCCCTCCCGCTTCTCACGGCGCGCCAGCCAGACCTGCCGGCCGTGACGAACCCGGGCACCCAGAGGCTCCGCACGTCCATCACAACGGTGAATGGGTCGGCCATGATTACGGGCGCGATGATGCGCGCTTCCATCTCGACCATCCCTGGGAACATGGCCGCTTCACCGGCGGCTTCGGCCGCGGCCACGTCTGGCGCATTGCAGGAGGCGGGCCCAACCGTTTCTGGTTTGGCGGCTTCGCTTTCGGCGTTGCCTCCTTTGACCTGGCCTTGTGCGCGGACTGGCTCTGGGACAGCGACCAGGTCGTAATCTACGAAGATCCCGACCATGACGGCTGGTATCTCGCCTACAACCCGCGACTGGGCACCTACGTCCACGTGCAATACTTCGGCCCGCAGTAAAAGTTGTCGTGAAAGGTTTGCGAGGGCAAAGCATTAACACGCGCTAATCGTGACAGGCGCCGGGATCCTTGATTCCGGTGCCTGTGCTATATTCTCGGCCATGTTTCGGTGCCGTATCATCAGTCGAAGCTGGACCGCGGGCCTGTCCGCCATCTTCCTGCTGGCAACTTTCGTTTCTCGGAGCCATGCCCAGACCAGGGACGAAACCGGCGAACCCGCCCCACGTTTCCGCGCGAAGACGACGACGGGCGAGCAATTCAACAACGATTCGATTAAAGGCAAAGTGAGGATGACAGGGCGTGTTCAGGGTGACTGCTATTCATACGCCAGCGCGTCTATCGGATCTTTCTGCGCGGCTTTGAACGCCGGATACAACGCTCCCGCCATCGCTCCAGCGACCGCAATCAGCGTCGCCCGCAGCACCCATTCGTTGCTCCAGAAAAGGCGCAGCACCGGCTTTTCAAACATGATCACGCGACGGGTCAGCATACTGATGATGATCCCCGCGATGATTCCCGCAATGGCCAGCAGGACAGTTTCGCGCAGCACCACATTCACGATGTACCACTTCGACGCGCCCAGCGATTTCAAAATACCAATCTCGCGCGTTCGTTCCATCACTGCCGTGTACATCGATTGAAAGATAACCAGAAATCCGACCACCACCGCCACGCCGATTACGATCTTGATGGCCAGGTCGAACCCGGGAAGATTATCCGGCGTCATCATCGATAGATTTCCGGCATGGAGCGCACCGCATATTGTTCCATCCCAGGCACTTTCTCAATCGCGTTCTCCACTTCAGCGGCGTTCCTGGAATCGTCCAGCTTGACGTAGAAGACGGAAGTCTTGCCCTGGTCGCCCAATAAATCCTGGATCGTAGCCAGCGGAAGAAATTTACGTCCTCCCTTTCCGTGCGGAACGATGCCGCAGATGCGGAAGTCGTGGTTCAGGATCACGATCTTGTCGCCCACTTTGTCGTGATTCATGCCGGCGAAGTAGTCATCCACAATGACGTCATACGGACCCTGAAAAGGCCCGCCGGAGAGATAGCGGAACTTCGGAGGAAGCTGGTCATAGCTCGCCAGGTCGATGCCATAGATGATCTCCACGGGTTTCTGCGTGAACGCCCAGATCACCGGCACTGCTGCTACAACATGCGGCACCTTACGCAGAACATCTCCCACCTTGACCGAGATCGGCGCGCCGGACATCCCGATCAATCCCGACGAGCCGGGCGGCATGACCATCAAGTCCGCACCCACGCCGAGTTGACTCTCTTTCGATCCGTTTAACAGGCCGTAAAACAGCGCCACCACCATCAGAATCATGACCACTTCCAGCGCGATCGCACTCATCGCGATGAATGACCGCGTCGGCCGGTGCACCAGGTTGGCGACAACCATTTTGTTCATCATAGAAAAGCTATCAGCCCTCAGCCGTCAGCATTCAGCCACCGGGGAATGCTGAACGCTGCTTGCTGCCGGTTGCTATCGCTGCCCCAACGGTGTTACCAGACTTGATTGCGGATGATCCAAATTCACCACCACCGCGCCCGCCGGCTGCTCCAGTACGAACTGATCGTCTTTCAATGGCTGGTTGATGTCGACTTTCAGCATATTCAATGTGATGTCGTACTCTTCCTGCGGCCGGTAAATCTCGATGCGGGAAGGGAAACTGAAACCGTCGTAATCTTTGTATTCCGCGTATTTTGCGTCGGTGCCCACCTTGCCATCTTCGCTGTAAATGTATTGCCGATGGGGTTTCAAATCCGTGCGCCCAAAAATGATTTTGCGTCCCAGCCTCCAGCCCTTGTCGTATTTCTGGATGATCGTCAGTTCGTAATCGTCCTGGAGCATGCGATGCCCCTTGGCGTCATGCAGCGTTTCGTAACCGTTCTCCAGCACCGCAATCTCGGAATTCGGATCAATGTGGCGAATTAGCAGCGCCTCATAAATATTCTGCGGACGAATATTTTCCATGGGCTGGTCGGTATTGAGCGTCGTTACCTCGTTCTTGCCCATCACGAAACGATTCTTGGGTGGAATCCACAGCTTGAACTCCTGGCCATTGCTAACCATGTCGAATGCCGTCGTGCGCACAATCGGCATCAGCCCAATCATGTGCAGCTCGTCCGGCTTGCGCGCCAAAACATAACCGCGAATTTCTTTGTAATCGGTATAGTGCCCCTTCTTGAGCCCACCGGAGGAAGAGTCAATATCAACCGTGGCTTTCAGCGAGTGGATGGACTCCGCCTGCTGATTGATGCTATCGATCAATCCCTGTTGCGTCGATTGTTTCAGCGGGGTCTTCGAGTACTGTTCTTCGACCGGACGCGTGCGGAACAGGCAGCCTGAAGTGCACAGCACTGTCAGAAGTAGAGGCACAACCAATAAGAGCGAGCGACGTCTCATGAATATAGAAGTAAATCCCTGAACATTTGAGTATAGCGCGCCCCAAAGGTTGCAATAAGAATGTGGCGCAGTTTGCGGTTCTGGATAAACATCCTATAGCACCTCAAGGACTTACCAAAGTACGGTCGAGCGCAAGATCCCCGAAACCAACCCGTTCTGAATCGTCTAAACTGAGGGTATTGTGCGCACCATCGTCTGGCTGATTTTGATCGCGATAGCAGGAACGGCGGGATGGTTCGCCTGGGCAGTCCTGACTCCTGCAACCCCGCCCCAGCAGACGTTCGTGATGCTGCATCCCGGCTTCTCCACTCGTCGCATTGCCGCTGAACTGAAGACCGCCGGCGTCATTCGCAGCGAGCAGGCGTTTGTGCTGTGGTATTACCTGCACCACCGCCGGCGCACCTTGAAGGCTGGCGAATATCTCTTCGATAAGCCGGCGAACGTGATTGATGTTCAAAAACGCCTGCGCCGCGGCGATGTTTATTTCCACACTGTGGTGGTGCCCGAAGGCTTCACCATGTTCGACATCGCTCGCGCCGTCGAAGCCGCCGGCCTCGGTCCCGCACACGATTTTCTGAAAGTAGCCCAGTCCGACACCGGCTTAATTGCAGATATTGCTCCGGCAGCCCGATCGCTGGAGGGATATCTTTTCCCCGATACCTATCAGTTTTCCCGCATGATGACGATGCAGGAAATGGCCGCAGCCATGGTGTGCCAGTTTCACGTGGTCGCGCAACAGATCGGATTACTTGCGGAACAGTCTGGCGAGTATCCCACCGCCAGCGCCAAATCTACGCCCCATATATGTGGAGCGATGACGTTTCAGATTGGCGATCCCAGTTCTAATCCGAATATCGTCTCCTTAGAGCCTCCAACGCCGCTGGAGCGAACGGTGATCATGGCTTCCATTGTCGAAAAAGAAACAGCCGCGGCCGAAGAGCGTCCCATGGTCGCCAGCGTCTACTACAACCGGCTCGACAAAAACATTGCCCTCGATGCCGACCCCAGCATCATCTATGCCGAACTTCTGGCAGGAACCTATCAGGGCGCCCTGCACCATGACGATATGCAATTCAGTTCGCCCTACAACACCTATCGCCACGCCGGACTGCCCCCAGGCCCAATCGGCAATCCCGGAAAAAGCGCTCTAGAGGCAGCCATGCATCCTGCGCAAAGTGACTACTATTACTTCGTGGCCGATGCCCAAGGCCACCACCGCTTCGCCCGCACTTTCGAAGAGCACGATAAGAATGTAGCGGCGTATCGCCAGGCGATGCGCGGCAGATAGCAGCCTGAAGCCGCCAACATGCTATTCGGAAGCCGGAAGCCGAAAGCCGGAAGCCGCCGCAGTCCGCTGTTCCATCCAGCCCTGCAGTATCAGTACCGCCGCCATGCGGTCCACCGCTTTCCCTCGCTTCTCAATCGACAGGTCTGTCTCGCGTAACAGGCGGTTGGCTTCAGCCGAAGTCAGCCGTTCATCCCACAAATGCACCGGCAATCGAAAGCGCTTGCGCAAGTCTTCGGCGAAAACTTGCATCTTGTCCGACTGTATTCCTTCCGCCCCGCTCATACGCAGGGGCAGACCGACCACAATTTCTCGTACGTCGTACTCTTGAATCACGTGTTGCAGCTGTTCAAAGTCATATCGTTTATTCCTTCGTTGAAGGGTTTGCAGCCCTTGTGCCGTGATCCCCAGCGGATCGGACACGGCCACGCCGATACGCCGCGAGCCCACATCTAGCCCAAGCACCCGGCCTATGGGAATCTTCGGCTCAGTTCCGTTTTGGGAACGATCATCTGACATAACGATCATTCGACGTAACGATCTTCCGACATAAAGAACTCACCTGGCGATGAATTTGTCTCGTCCGAATCCACGCCCCGATTATATGGTCCGGCGCTCTGTAACCGCGCGCCTGACGTCATCTCCAAACTCACGACTGGCGCCTAAGCGATGTTTTTTCAATAAGATCGCAGGATGTCGCCATTCAGTCGAGGCCTCGCTCCTTGCTTTCGGTCTGGCCGGAGAGTAGCATTCACTTAGGCCTAGTTGAAATTCTCTCCCTCGAATTAACGCCTGTCCTGGGGCTAAACATGAGCGGTACCGACTTGAATTTCCACATTGGCGACAAGGTTGTCTATCCCAACCATGGCGTCGGCATCATTGAACAAATCAGCAGCCGGTCCATCGGGACGACGATCGAAAAGTTTTATCTTCTCCACATAAAAGCCAGCAGTCTCAAAGTAATGGTGCCCTGCCAGAACGCCGGCAGCGTAGGCCTGCGTCGGGTGGTTCGCAACGGAGAAATCCAGAAGGTTTTGGACTGTCTTTCCGTGAGCGAAAACGGCAGCAATGGCGACTGGAAAGACCGCTTCAAGGAAAACTCCGACCGCATGCGCACCGGTTCCCTGCTCGAGGTAGCCAGCGTCCTGAAGAGCCTGATCACTCTGCATCAAGCCAAGCCGCTTTCATTTCGCGAGAAAAAAATGCTGGAGCGCGCTCGCTATCTGCTGGTCAGCGAACTGGCCATGGCCCGCAACTGCGAAGAATCGAAGGTGGAAGAGATCCTCGCCAACGCCTTGGCCAAATGCAAACTCCGCTTCCCGGAAGCATCAGAGCTCCAGGCATAGGTTTCGCCCCTCGTACGAATTCTGGTTCTATCCTTTCTCGTCCTATCCCTTCTCGTTCTATCCCTCAGAAAAGTTCTCGGACGAACCAGTTTGGCAAAGTTGCAAGAACTACGCGGGGAGATCCATCGGTTGATTACAGCGTAACGTTCGGCAACGCGAAATAAAGCGCCGAGGTCCAAGCCATCCAGTCACCGCCTACTGGAGTTATAATCTCCAAGGCCGTAGGTTAAGAAATGACCGATCAGATCAAGCGAAAACTGCAGGAAGAAATCAACGCGCTCGAACACGAGCTGATTCATGAGCTTCCTAAAGAGATTAAAAAAGCCGCTGCGCTCGGCGACCTGAGCGAGAACGCCGAATATCACATGGCGAAGCAGCGCCAGGAGTTCGTCAAAGCCCGCGTTCGCCAACTTGGCAAACGCCTCGCCGATCTCTCCATGGTGAACATGAACAACATTCCCCACGATAAAGTGGGGTTGGGTTCAACGGTCAAAGTTTTCGATAGTACCAAGAACGAAGAAATGCGATACAAGCTGGTCACCAGCGAAGAATCCGACGTGGCCACTGGGAAAATTTCCACCACCTCTCCCATCGGTCGCTGTCTGCTCAACAAGAAAGTGGGCGATACCGTGGTTGTCGTCAGTCCCAACGGCAAGCGCGAACTGGAAATCTTGAGCCTTAGCACCATTCACGATGAAATCGTCGACGAACCCAAAGAGGCAGGCGCCTAAAATGGCGACTCCGCGAAACACGAATCTGTGCCGAACGAGTCTGGCACGCACGAATCTGTGTCTCCCCAATCGAAGCCGTCATCCTGAGCGGAGCTGTTTTTCAGGCGGAGCGAAGGATCTCCCGTTCCCAGTCGACGCGAACATCCTGTCCCCAGCGGATACGCGCACTGATGTCGGTCAAATCCCTTCGGAGCGGCGCCAGTGAGCGAACGGTCCTTAAGCTGGACCTCCATGAGTTGGACCAGCGCCTTTGGCCGCGCCTGCGGTGTTCTGCTCGATACTATCGTCCGCTGGCTGGCGCTCTCCCGCATCAATCCCAACGTCCTCACATTCATGGGACTGGTCGTCAATACCTGGGCCGCAATCCTGTTCGGCTCCGCCAATGCCTCCAACCAGAAACGCATGTTCATCTATGCGGGGCTGGTCATCATCTTCTCCGGCTTTTTCGATCTCGTGGACGGCCAGGTCGCCCGCGCCACCAACCGCGTCACCCGCTTCGGAGCTTTCTTCGACTCGGTCGTCGACCGCTACTCGGACGCCAGCCAGTTCCTCGGCCTGCTCGTCTTCTATGCCCGCGGCGGACGCTTCTTCTACGTAGTCCTAACCGCCTTCGTCATGATCAGCGCCATCATGGTCAGCTACACTCGCGCCCGCGCCGAAAGCTTGATCGGCTCCTGCCGCGTCGGCTTCATGGAACGCCCCGAACGCCTGGTATTGGTAATCCTTGGAGCGTTATTCAATCGCATGGCCCCGGTCCTTTGGGTGATCGCAGTGCTCAGCACCATCACAGTAATCCACCGCATGCGCTACACCTGGACAAGAACGCAAGACCCACCAGTAGCCGTCACTCCGCACCAAGCCGCATAGCACAACTCACCTAGGGACCGACGCATTCGTCCGTCCAGCGAAGCGCAGCGAGCGCCGCCAAGGCAAAACCAGCGCCAGAATTTCACCGGCTAGTGCGCACAAAGGAATCCGCCGTATACTCCGCATTCCCAACTCGACCTGCTATCCTATCCCGTCGTTTTCCTCGCAACTCGCAACTCGCGACTCGCGACTCGTAACTCATGACCCATCCCGTTCTCGTCATTCACGGCGGCGCCTGGGCCATGCCCGACGACATGGTCGAGGCCCACATTCGTGGCGTCAAGCACGCGTTGGCTGCGGGATGGCGCGTGCTGGAGCGCGGTGGCCCGGCGCTCGACGCCGTCGAAGAGGCCGTCGTCATTATGGAAGACGATGAGACCTTCGACGCCGGGCGCGGGAGCTTTCTGAATCGTGATGGCCAGGTACAACTCGACGCTCTTATTATGGACGGCGCCACGCTCCGAGCCGGAGGCGTGGGATGCGTCGAGCGGTTGCGCAATCCCGTGCGCGCCGCACGCAAAATCCTCAGCGACAGTCCGCACGTTTATTTTGTGGGTGAAGGCGCGGAAAAATTCGCCGCCGAACACGGCATTCCGCTTTGCGACAACAAAGAGCTGATTATCTCGCGAGAAATAGAACGCTTGCGCGAATACCAGGCGGAAGCCAAGCGTCGTGAATCCGAAAAGTCGGTATCGTCACAAAATAAAGGCACGCACGACGGCAACGATTTGTTCGCGCCAGATTCCGACGATGCGACGATCTCTCACGATACCGTGGGCGCGGTCGCGCTCGACAGCAACGGCAACATTGCCGCCGCAACCTCAACCGGAGGCACGCTGAATAAAGCGCCCGGAAGACTCGGCGATTCGTCGCTCATCGGTTGCGGCTGTTACGCCAACAACGAAAGCGCCGCAGTTTCCACCACGGGGTGGGGCGAACCGATTATGAAATTAGTGCTGGCCAAGTGGACTGCCGATCGCGTCTCCGCCGGAAATCTGCCGGAGTGGGCCGCGCAAGAGGCGATGACCTATTTAAAGCAGCGACTCAATGGGCACGGCGGAATCATTGTGCTAAATCCCGAAGGCCACATCGGCATCGCCCACAACACCCCACGCATGGCCTGGGCTTATAAGACGATCCACAAAGAAGAGGCAGGTATCGAGCGCAGCGCTCCCTAGATTCTCGACAAAATAATGCCGACCCTACGCGACCTTCAGAGTCGCGCAGATCAGAGTTCCTTTTTCCGGAGATTGTATCTCCAAAGTTCCGCCGAGTTGCCGTAGCCGCTCCCGCATTCCGCCAAATCCGACACCGCCGCGGCCCGTTTCCATTAGCTCCTGTTGCTTCTCCGCTGGTATCCCCTTGCCGTAATCCTGAACTTGAACGATCAGATGATCACCTTCGAAATAGAGCCGAATCTTAGCGGTAGCGCTTCCGGAGCGGCGGTGAATATTCGTCAAACACTCCTGCACGATGCGAAAAATCGCGATTTCCATATCGGCCGGCAGCCTGCCGAGATCGGCGGGAATTTCCAGTTCGACCTTAATGCTGCTGCGTTCCGAAAAACCATCCACATACCATCGCAGTGCAGAAGACAGACCGGCGAGATCGAGCAGTGGAGGATGAAGAAGATGTGAGATGGTGCGAATCTCGCTGGAGACCTGTTCCACCAGTCTGGCGTTGTCGGCAACGGCGCGCGCTGCTTTTGAGTCGAGTTTATGGGATTGCGATTGCACGAGGTCGATATTCATGCTGATCGCGGCCAGCAATTGCCCAACGCTGTCGTGAAGCTCACGGGCAATGCGCTTGCGCTCCTCATCTTGCATGTGCTGCAGGCGCGAAGCAAACTCGATCTGCTGCTTCTGTGAAGTCAGGTCGGTGATGAGAACTCCAGTTGCCGACTTGTCACGAGACAAAACGCTGAAAGAAAAATTCGCTGGAATGAGACTGCCGTCGGGCAATTGCAAGCGCATTTCGCCGTCGCTCGACCCATTCCGGGCCTCCTGTTGCAACTGCTGGCACAGCGGCTGATCGGCTAATGCGACCAGGTCTTGTAAGAGCCGGCCAATCAGTTTGTCGCGAGGCAGACCCAATAAATGCGTCAGGCTAAGATTGCAATAAAGGATGCACCCGTTGGAGTCCAGCATGGCGGCGCCTTGTTGCATTCTCTCGACTAGCGCGCTGTAAGGAAGATCGGAACCCTCTAGCGTGTAAACCCGGTGACCCTCCGGTTCTTCTACGACGAATGCGTCCACCGTGCCGTACTGGATGGCGCGCAGCGTCTGCTCAGCCTCTTCCATCAGTTGTAGACTACGGACTAATTCAGGACGCTCGTTTGTCATTTGAACTTCTCCAAATCAACCACGACGATTTAACGCTCTTCCCGCCTTCACTTTTCCGGCGCGGCAGGCCGCAATTGCAAACCGACCAGCGCCCGTTCCGTATCGCGGAGATCGCCCACGATTTTGCGCAACGGTTGCGGCAACTTTCGCACGAGTGTAGGAATGGCCAGGATCTGATCACCCGCGGCTAGTTGCGGATGTTTTACCAGGTCCACGACCTCAATATTGTAGCGCCCGGCCAAATGCACTTCGCATATTTTCTTGAGGTTGGCGAAGGCGGCGATGGAACGGGGAGTTTGCCCCGCAACATACAAACGGAGTTCCCATATCTCACTGTCCCGAGTTTCGTTGTTCTCGGCGATTTCCTGAAGACTCTGAGGCTTCGGCTCGGCGCCTGTTGCCTTTTTCATGAACTTCTACGTCCTTTCGGAACGGCTGCGAGTTTCGCGTCAGAACGACGGCTGCGTGCCATGGCCTCGCGGTTTTCAGCGATAAGCTTTTCCCGCGACACGTCCTGCGTGTTCGAAGTTTCGGCTTCCTCTTCTTCCAACTCAAACTCTTTGCGTAGCGCGACAATCCGCGCTTCCAGCGCTTCCCGCTTGCGCTGCAACTCCCGCTGCTTGCGCTCCGCCTCCTGCTGACGCACCATCAAGCCAGCATTTTCCCGGGCCTCCTGCGACAAGCGGGAGGATCCGGTGAGTACGCCCTCTGGTCCTACATACACGTCCAGCAGATTGACACCATTCGGGGTGAGGACAAACTCGCGCAGTTGGTTGGAGTGCGCCGTGCCGCGAGATTTAAGCACGTAGAGGGCACGGTTGCGTTCCCCGTTTAATTCAATGTCGCGCACGAATAGCCAACTATCCACGATCGAGGAAATATCTACATCGATTTTTTCCAACGCCTCTCCACCAGACGTCAGATTCGTAAGAAACGCAGTCACCCCGCGCTGTTTCAGGAAATCGATCAGGCGGATCAACATCGTATGCGCATCGCGACGATTGCCCGCCTGGATCAGGCTGCCTGCAGCACGAATCTGGAAGGCCTTTTCATTCGGTTGAGTGCCGCCATCGATTCGATCGGCGCCAAGCGGGTAGTCCTCGACACCATCGAAAACCTGTTTTCCGGATTGCAGAACGAGGGCATTCTCCGCGCGG
>Ga0182024_10000713_pt1 | contig 86358 bp, 94 predicted proteins | sample P32metaG_FD_120480 | JGI IMG/M metagenome (GOLD analysis project Ga0182024, IMG submission 120480) | Permafrost microbial communities from Stordalen Mire, Sweden - P3-2 metaG (Illumina Assembly) | ecosystem: Environmental > Terrestrial > Soil > Wetlands > Permafrost | place: Sweden: Stordalen... | reverse complement strand
TTGGCCGGTGAGGCCGTGGCGGAGGGCGTTCAAGGAAGATTGCTTTTTGCCGGCTTCGGTTTTAGGGCCGGTGGAGTGCTGCGAGTTGGCTCGGTTGATTTCGATTCGTGATGGTGTTGACATGCCTTGATATAGCAGCGGGGGGAGTTGAGGGTGCCCGGGTGGAAGTGGGAGGTACTTGAAAAGTCGGGAGTTGAGGGTGGATGAATTAGCGGCGACGAGGCCGACGAGGGCGTCGGCCGCGGGCCAGGGGGACCGCCATACGAAAACCAAGTTTTCGTCAATGTTCGAATCCGCGCTCCCCGCCGACGAGTGTCAACGGGCCGTCACCATGTGCCCGTCGTCCGACCAGCACCTGTATTCCGCTCGCCGAACCGACGATGCGATGGAGCTCTCATGCGAGCGGCGCAACGGCAGCCGTTCGCGCGGCATAAGAGCGTTGGCTCTGGTTTGCGCTGGAGTTTGGCGAACCAATTGCGATACAGCTGCCATGCAAGAGATCCTCGAAACCGAACTGATCGCCCGGTGTAGACAGGGAGACCAGCCTGCAATCGCTGAGCTATTTCGTCGCCATTACGGGGCTTCCCTTCGGCGCGCGCGCGGTATTTTGCGTCAGCCCGACGACGCCCAGGACGCCGTGCAGACGGGATTCTTCCTGGCCTTCCGCCATCTGGGAGACTTTCGCGGCGAAGCGTCCTTCAAAACCTGGATCACCCGCATTGTGGTGAATTGCTGCCTGCTCCAGCTTCGCGAAGCCAGACGGAGGGCGACTTGGGTTGCGCTGGAGGACCGATACGGAATGCGAGGAACCGACATCCTCCCTTCAGGAGCGCCGACTCCGGAGAAGTCTGCCTGGTGCCGTGAGATTTCCTCGGCGTTTTCCGTTGCCGTGGCTGGCCTGCCGAAACACTTGCGCGAGGTGTACACGCTCTTCGCGATCTCAGGCCTGCCCCTGCGGGAAGTTGCGACAGCGCTTGGGCTCACCGTTTCCGCCACCAAGACCAGGCTTTTTCGGGCCCGCGCCGGAATCCGGATGTCGCTCAAGCCAGTCTGGTCTGTCAGGCGCGCCCGCTGAGTTCACGTCTAATCATCCGAATGCCCATAAGGCTGGGCGAAGCAATTCACCCGTCCCTACTGCTTGGCATCCGGTCTTCTCACCGGTGCGGGAGTGACTCCGTCCCATCGCGCGTCCCCGGTTCTGCCATAATCCCGCGGCAGCGTCGTCCAATCCGGCCGCGTCATGCCATTGAGATCCCACACCACCTTTCCATCGCGCAAAGTCAATTCGCAGGTGAGTTTCTGGTTGCCCTTCAGCCGCGCCCCATACATATCGGTATAGCCGAAATTACCTCGCTCCACGCGCAGGATGGTCACATCTGCCACAGCGCCCACGGACAGATTGCCGAGATCCTCGCGATGAATCTCCCGAGCCGGATTCCAGGTCGAGTCCGCCACCACTTCTTTCAGAGTTAATCCCATCGCCAGAAATTTGCTCATCACATTGGCCATGTCCTTCATGCCGGCATTCATACTGCCGGTATGCAGATCCGTAGAGATGGAATCGGGCGGGAATCCCTGCTTGATGGCGGGCACGGCAATCCGCCACGCGAAGCTTCCTCCCCCATGCCCGACATCGAAAATCACTCCCCGCTTGCGCGCCTCGAACATCGCCGGATTCACGTGCCCCGACTCGTCCAGCTCGTCTCTCAATCCCGAATAGCAATGCGTATAAATGTCGCCGGGACGCAGCTTCCTGGTCACCAGCTCGCTCATCGGCCTCTCTTTTCGATTCGAACCGAAATCCACCATCACCGGGATGTTGGCGATGGTTCCCGCCTCGACAGCCTGCTCCACCGGCGTCCATTCCGGACCCGCGTAATGTGCCGTCTTGACCCCGATAATCAAGCCTTTGTATTTCTGCGCCATTTCAGCCGTTGGCTTGGCCTGCATATCCGCTAAATCGTTTTCGTACTTCGCTCCGCGCATGCCGTTGCCCACGATGTTGATAAAAGCCAGCACCCGTGTCTTGGCCCGATCGATGACGCGCTGCTTGAAGTCCTCGAAATTCCGCCAGCCCGCGCAGCCCGCGTCGGCCACCGTGGTCACGCCTGCGCGGAAAGTGTACCCGTCCGGATACAAGCTGTTATCTCCCGCGTAAGAACGCGGCTCCCCGGTGCCTGCGTAAACGTGCACGTGAATGTCGATCAGTCCGGGCGTGACGTAGAGCCCCGCGGCGTTGACCACTTTGAAGGCCTGCGCCGGATCGATGCGCGCAGCCACCGCCGCGATCTTACCGTCGCGAATGGCAACATCGCGCACCGCGTCGATATTATTTTTTGCATCGATCACGTGCCCGCCCTGCAGCAGCAGGTCGTATTGCTGCGCCAATCCAAGGCTCGCGCTGAACAGGATTAGAATGAGTCGTCGCATGATTCCCCGCGTCATTGTATTAGCATAAGGCTGATCTGCGCAAGGAGGATCCATGTCTGGTACGCGGCGCGGTTTTTTGGGTGCACTGGCGGCAGCCGCCGCCCCGAAGGTTCACGCGGCGGATGCCGCCGGTGAGGACTATTACGAAAAGCTCGGCGTTGCGAAGATCGTCAATGCCGCCGGAACATACACGGCGCTCACCGCGTCCACCATGCCGCCTTCCGTGCAAGCCGCGGTAGCGCGCGCGGCAAAACATCCGGTGCGCTTGGACGATCTGCAGAAAGCCGCCGGAGAATACTTGGCGCGCCAGCTCAAGTGCGAAGCCGCGATGGTGACGGCCGGCGCCGCGTCGGCGCTGACCCTGGCAACCGCCGCCGCGATGACGCTCGGCAACAAGACCGCCATCCACAACATTCCAACGGATGTCACAGGACTTAAAAATGAAGTGATCGCGCAGAAAGGCCATCGCTACGAATACGATCATGCGATCCGCAATTGCGGCGCCCGGTTCGTCGAAGTCGTGACTCTCGCCGATTACGAAGCCGCGTTTACGGAACGCACCGTCATGACCAATTTTTTCAACGCCGCCGAGCAGGGCGAAATCAGCCGGGAGGATTGGATCCGCGTCGCGCATCGCCACGGCGTGCCGTGTTTGAACGACGCTGCGGCGGATGTTCCGCCGATTTCTAATTTGTGGAATTACACGCACATGGGTTTCGATCTGGTCGCGTTCTCGGGAGGGAAAGGCATGAGAGGGCCACAAAATGCCGGTTTGTTATTGGGACGAAAGGACTTAATCGCTGCGGCGACACCGAATAACAGCCCGAATTCCGATGCCGTCGGGCGCGGTATGAAGGTTTCAAAAGAACAAATTGTCGGAATGGTGGCCGCAGTCGATTGGTTCCTCAGCCAGACGGATGCTGGAATGGAATCTGAGTTTCGCCGCCGGGCGGAGCGGATTGCCGCGCAGCTTAAAGGCATCCCGACCTTGGACACTAAAATATTGATTCCAAATACCGCTGCCAACGCTGTCCCGCATCTTTTGTTGCGCTACGACACACAAAAGATCAAGATCACCCCCGCCGAAGTGATGGCGGAATTGCGCCGGGGGACGCCCAGTATCGAACTGAATCCACAGACGGGCAAGAAAGCCGGAGCGGGGCTGCCATCCGATGAGAGCACCATCGTGGTCGGGGTGTGGATGCTCGAGCCGGGGGAGGATTTGATCGTCGCGAGGCGGCTCAAAGACGTTCTTGCGAGGGCTTAAATTGCGCTCGTGTAAGATACACTCATGGATCGTCGATTCTTCCTGCAACTCGCGGCGGCACCGATGCTGGCGGGCTTTGAGGAAATTCCATCTTATAAGGTAGTGAGCCACTACCCGGCGGCGAAGAATTCTGAAATGCCGGGGCCCTATCGCGGCATCGTCGCCCGTGTGCACTCGAAGAGCGTGATCCATCACGAACGCGTCGATCAAGCGAGCGTCGATAAAATGTTGTCGGCCGGTATTAAAACACTAACGGGCGCGAAGGCCGAAAAAGAAGCATGGGCTTCGTTCTTTTCACCCAGCGACGTGGTCGGCATTAAAGTGAACTGCTCCGGAGCCCCTCGGATTTGCGCTTCGCCGGAAGTTGTCGGAGGGATTGTCCGGAATCTTCTCAGCGTGGGCGTGCAACCGGCGAACATTTATATCTACGAGCGCTTTCTCGACCAGCTCACCAGCGTGCGTTACAAGCGGTTCGTTCCGGAGGGTGTGCAAATCGTCGCCATCGAAACGCCTCGCGCGTCGCTGCTGGGATACGACCCGAAGACGTATGTCGACGTCAGCTTCTTCGGCGAAGACGACACGCGCTCGAACCTGGCGCGTCTGGTCACGGAGCGTTTCACCAAGATCATCAACGTCCCGAATGCGAAAGAGCACCAGGCGGCAGGGGTCACGGGATGCCTCAAGAACCTCGCTTACGGCGATTTTTCCAACGTGGCGCGTTCCCATATGCGGGAACAGACCAACACCCTGTCGTTCATCGGCACTCTTGCGGCGGTGGAGCCACTGCGTTCCAAGTGCGTGCTGAATATCATGGACGGCATCCGCGCGGTATGGCACGGAGGGCCTTTTTCGGAGAATAAGAAGTACCGCTTCCATCCGAAGACGATGATGGTCGGTACGGACCCCGTCGCGATCGACCGCTTGCTGCTCGACCTGATCGAGGAAAAGCGCAAGGCTGAAGGCGCACCGTCCTTGTGGGACCGTTCGATGGACAAGATCGACCGCCGCGCGCATCTCGATTTTCACAAGAACACGTTCATCCGTGAACCGGGGCACATCGAGTACGCCGCAACGAATTTCGGCCTGGGAGAGTACGACAGGAACCGGATCAAAGTAACCGCGGTGGAGGTCTGATGTTGGCCGCCCTGCTGCTGCCGAGTCTGCTTACAGCGGGAACGGAACCTCCCGCCGGCGCCGTCAAGTTGAACGAACCGCGCGTGCAGTACCGGGCCGACGAAGCTTCGGCCACGCGCAGTCCGTGGATCGACGCCAATGGCTGGCGGATGGCGCGCGATGCCGGCAAGACGTTCGTTTATCACGTGAAGGGCGAAGCCGCCGCGCTCGCCGCCGCTGAATCGTTCACCTATGGCGCGGGCGCGCTTATTTCGGCCGATGCGCCGGGCGCGGAGGCATTCGGCCGAATGCTCCAGTTTCTGAAAACTGTTCCCGAGGTTGATTTGACTCCCGTTGCCGATTTCGGGGTGGTGGACGATGGCTCCGCCCTTGACGGCGAGTTGTTGAATCTCCTCACCCGCATGAATTTGCTTTACAAAATCGAGAAGAATGCCGACCGTAGCTTTCAGGTAAATGTGCGCCTGGGAACGAAGGAATATCCCAAGGAAGACGCGCGGAACCCGAGCGTTCTGGCCCACAAGATTCGAGCTCAGATCGGCGACGAAAATCGCTCGCTGCGTATTTACGGGAGCGAAGTGGTCGTCGGCCGGCTTCTTTCGGGACCGGATCAAGCGCGCGTGTTTTTGCTCAACTATTCGGGCCGTCCCGTGCTTGGGCTGCGGGTCCGGGTCCGGGGCGCGTATTCGAAAGGCGAGCTGCATGCCGCCGGGTTGGCCGACGCCCGTGTTGCCGATTGGAACCAGGACGGGCCGGCGACTGAGTTTACCGTTCCCGAGCTTCGCGCGTTCGCTGTGATCGACCTGGGGCGCTAGTGGCTGCTGAAAAACTTACCGGCAGGCGAAACCCCTTGCGTCTTGAAGTGCAAATCTACGCCCTCCGCCGGCCTGGCTGATATTTGTGCCGTTCCGCGGTCCATGTCGTCTCGCCGTATTCGCCCATATTGACTACACCGGCCATCTTGTCGCCGTCGACGGTTCCTGTGAACGCGTACGATAAACTCTGTCCTTGAATTCGATACCGGCTTTGGAACTTCACAACGTTGCCGGAAACCGTGCCGCTCAGATCTCCCCGATCGAACTCCGCGTGGTGCGTGCCCGTCAACTTTTCGGCGCTCTGTTCGAACACCAGATTGTGGATCGCCGAGCCTCTCCCATATTCGAGCTTCGCCGTCCACTGCCCTGCCACGGTCACGCTGGGAGCCCGCGGCTCCGGCGGATTCTCGAACTTCGGAGGCTTCGACAAGACGTGATACAAACGATCGGCGACTACTTTTATATCTCCCGGCGCCATCATGTATGGAACCACGGATACGGAGCTGGCCATATTGCCGGGCCGTGCGCCATCGCCGCTGGCTAGAATGATGCGCGGTTCCGTATCGGTGAATAATTTATGCAGCTCCGCGCCCGTGATGCCGATCTTCGCGGCGTCCCACTCGATGTTGAGCTGCGGCGTTCGATTAGAGAGCTGGTCTTTCGGCGGCTCACTGATGTTCGTCGTCACGCCGTCCACTTTCTTCACGCTGGCTGCAATCTGGTCCAACCATGCGATCCATTGTTTCCATTCGGTCTCGTGGTCGCGCTTTACCCACATCTCGACCGCGGCCAGCATACCCATGATCTCTTCTTTGCCCACTTTGAGCGACCGCCCAAAGGCGTGGTGAGGCGCGCTGTTGGCCCACGCCGCTTCGAGCAGCGCTTTTTCTCCTAGCAATAAACCCGCCGCCTGGGGACCGCGGATACACTTGCCTCCGCTATAGACCACGACCGATGCGCCCCTCGCCAGATGAACGTTCGGCTTCACCGTCAGAATTTCAGCGGCGGCGTCGACGACTACCGGGACGTTGTGCTTTCGCGCAACGTCCGCAATGGCCTTGGTGCCTAGAGGTCCTTCGTCACCGGGCCCGGCCAGAATGTAGACCATCGCCGTATGCTCGTTGAAGATAGTCGCCAGCTCCGATGGATCTTTCAGTTCTACAATCTTCACGCCCACCATACGGACGGCATGATCGTACACATTGCGCGAATACGAGGGAATGACCACCTCATCCTTCAGTCCAGTCAGATCGGGGAGCTTTTGCATCCGTTCCGGATTGAACCCGGCGATGGTTGCCGCCGTGCAATTGGTCACCCCGGCGCAACAACCCGCCGACACGAGGCCCCACTCCGCGCCCGTGATTTCCGAAAGCCTCTGCCCCACGCCGTGCATCAATTCGTCCATCTGGACATAACTGCGCGAGGCTTCTTCCATCGCCGTTTTCACTTCGGGGAGGGTCTGAGAGCCGGTGATAATGGTGAACGTTCCGCGTGCGTTGATCACGGGACGCACTCCAATCGACCGGTACATGTTCGCGCCGAATTCCAGCGCCGCCGCGGGCAGCCTCCGCGCGCTGGCGCCGAAAGCCGCCGCGAACGCCGTCAGGCTGGCTCCGCGAAAAAGGTCGCGCCGTTTGAACATGCACACCTCCAATAACAGGTCAATTATGGCATTATAAGAGGTCCTAAGGGCGCATTTTTGGCGAATTACGTCGCGGTAGCAGCGGGATCGAATGTGATTGCTTTCGCGCCGCCTAGATGCAGGCGATGACATCGATTTCGATTAGTGAGTTGCCGGGAATCCCGCCGGCTGCGGCGATGGTGGTGCGCACCGGAGGCTCATCACCAAAGGATCCATCATAAACCTTGTTCATTTCGTCGTAATCTTTCAGGTCGTTCAAGTACACATTGCATTTCAACACTTTGTCCATGGACGACCCGGCGCTTTCCAACTGCTTCTTGATCTCGTCGAGGACGGCTCTGGTGTGCACTTTTATATCGCCTTCTTTGTGGTAGCCGACGCCGGAAATAAAAATAAGATTGCCATAGGCTACCGTGCTGTTGAAACGCGGGGTCTTCGCAGGCTTCTTGCCATCGCGATAGATCACGCGCTTGGTAGGCGCGGTTTGCGCGTTTGCCGGTACGGCTGCCGCCGCGGTTACCGCTGCCGCGGCCACGGCGCTCTTGCCGAGGAAATTGCGTCGATTCGTCGATTTCATGAAGGTGGCTCCTTAGATTTTCAATCGCACCAGTATACGCCGCCGTCAAGCCGCGGCGTTCCTCGAAACTCCGTCGTCTGTAAAAAAAACTGTTCGACAAACTCGGCACGCGCTTCGGCCAGCGCAACGGCGGCTACACCCGCATCATCCGCCTCGGCAATCGCAAGGGCGATGGAGCGGAGCAAGCCATGATCGAACTGGTCGGCAGCGAGCTCGTGAAGCGCGCGGCGGACCGGGCCAAGCGCCGCGAAGAAGAGAACGCAGAGATTTTTCTTTGCAAGCTCTGCGTCTCTGCGTGAAATCTTTTTAAGCGCTAGAATTTGATCAAGGTACCACGCATGACGGAACGCGAACCTAAGCCGTACAAGAACTTCCGCTGGATCATCGCGGACCCTGATTGGCTTGGTGGCAAGCCGGCGCTCCGGGACATCCGCATCTCCGTTTCGCAAATTCTCGAATGCCTCAGCGCCGGTATGACCTTGGAGGACATCAACGAAAGCTTCGCCAGCGAGATCTCTGCCGAGGCCCTTGCCGAAGTGCTGAGCGTAGGTGCGGAAATGGCGGACAAGGCCTGTGTGGCTGCTTGACGCCAATGTCGTATTCGGATTTGCGACGTCCTTGCGTGAAACGTTTTGAAGCTTATGTAGCCGCCGTCAAATCCTTGTAGGTAATCCGCCTTCCAGCAACTGCGTCCACAAAACTATCCAGTTGCTCCAACGTGTGACGCCCCACGTTGCAGTCGCTCAACCGAAAGGTGAACTCATTCACGTAACGGAGCATGTACTTCGGACTGGGCCGGTGATAAACGCCATACAGACCGCGCTTCAGGACGGCGTAGAAGCTCCCGGCGTTGTCCGGGAGCGCAGAGCTGCCGCTCCCACAAACCTCGCGAAGTCGGTGAAGGACAAACCACGCCGACTTCTGAGTGATGCCGATCTCCTTCGCCAATTGGATCGAAGAGATGCCCTTGCGCGCCGTGACGAGCAGATACATCGCATAGATCCACTTGTGAAGGGGTACGTGGGACCGGCCAAAGATCGTATCGGTACGAACCGTGAAATCGAACTGGCACGCATTGCAGCGCTTGAATCCGCCCCTCGTCCTCGCAGTGATCCGTTCCCCGGATTTGCAACGCGGGCAGACCGGCCCGCTTGGCCACAGCCGACCCTCTAGGTACGTGCGTGCGGTCTCCTCATCCGGGAACATCTCTAGGAGTTTGAAGGTGCTGATCAAGATTCCGCTCATTTAACTACACCCGCTAGTCCCCCCGCAATTCTCACACTTGTAGCACGACCCATTCCGCGTCATCAACCCACCGCACTCAGAACACGCCGGAGCATCCGTCACCGACGTTGTAAACAGCAGCGGCTGCTGCGGATCCTCTTCCGTCACCCGCAATTTCGGCGACTCTCCGGCTTCTCCCACCGCGTACTCGGGACCCAAAAACTTCGCCCCCAGCCACCGGAAAATATAATCCATGATCGACTTCGCGTACGGCACTTGCGGATTCCCCGTCCATCCGCTCGGCTCAAACCGCACATGGCTGAACTTGTCGACGAAAAATTTCAGCGGCACTCCGTACTGCAACGCGTAACTGATCGCCGTCGCGAAACTGTCCATCAGGCCCGATATCGTGGAGCCTTCCTTCGCCATCGAAATGAAGACCTCGCCCGGCGTGCCATCGTCGTACATGCCCACCGTGATGTAACCTTCATGACCGCCGATCGAGAACTTATGCGTGACCGACTGTCTTTCGAGAGGCATCTTGCGCCGCATAGGCTGATAGACGATCCGCTCTTTGATCTCCACCTGCGCCACGCCATTCGCCGCCTTCGCGCCCTTCGCCGTCCCCGAGCTTAGCGGCTGTACGCGCTTGGAATTGTCGCGGTAAATCGCCACCGCCTTCAGACCCAGCCGCCAGCTCTCCGTGTAGGCATGCATGATCTCTTCGGCTGTCGACTCTTCCGGCATGTTGATCGTCTTCGAAATCGCGCCGGAAATAAACGGCTGCACCGCCGCCATCATTCGCACGTGACCCATGTAAGCGATCGACCGCGTGCCGTTCTGCGGACGGAAGCTGCAATCGAATACCGATAAGTGCTCCGGCTTCAAGCCAGGCGCGCCTTCAATCGTCCCGGAAGAATCGATATGATCGACAATCGCGTTCATCTGATCGCTCGAATACCCCAGCTTCAGCAGCGCTTCGGGCACCGTATTGTTGACGATCTTGATCACTCCGCCGCCCACCAGCTTCTTGTATTTCACCAGCGCCAGATCCGGCTCAATGCCGGTCGTGTCACAATCCATCATGAAGCCGATGGTACCGGTCGGCGCCAGTACCGTGGTCTGCGCATTGCGGAATCCCGCCACGCGCCCCAATTCGTACGCCTCTTCCCAGCACTGCCGCGCGTTCTCGTAAACCTCCTGCGGCACCTTTCGGCTATCGAGCCGCGCTGTCGCGTCGCGATGCATCCGGATCACTTCGAGGAAGGGCTCCTCATTCATCGCATATCCCTCGCAAGGGCCGGTCGAGCCTTCGGCAATCCGCGCGCTCGTCAAATACGACTGCCCGCACATAATCGCCGTCAATGCCCCTGCCCAGTCGCGCCCGTGATCGCTATCGTAGGCGATCCCCATCGACATCAGCAGCGCGCCCAGATTCGCATAACCAAGCCCCAGCGGCCGAAAATCATGCGAATTCTTCGCGATTCTGTCGGTCGGATAAGCCGCGTTGTCGACGATAATCTCCTGCGCGATCGTCACCGTGTCCACCGCGTGGCGATACGCTTCGACATCGAAATGCCCGTCTGTTCCAACGAACTTCATCAGGTTCAGCGATGCCAGGTTGCACGCCGAATCATCGAGGAACATATATTCCGAGCACGGATTCGACGCGTTGATCCGAGCCGTATTCTTCGAGGTATGCCAGCGATTGATCGTCGTATCGAACTGCATCCCCGGATCGCCGCACTGGTGCGTGGCTTCCGCGATCTGCTTCATCAGATCGCGTGCCTTGAAACGCTTCACCGGCTGCCCCGCCAGGCGCGACCGTGTCCACCAGTCGCCGTCGCTTTGCACCGCTTCCATGAATTCATCGGTCACGCGTACGCTGTTGTTCGCGTTCTGAAAGAAAATCGAGCCGTACGCGTCTCCGTCCAGCGACGAATCGTAACCCGCGTCGATCAGCGTGTGCGCCTTCTTTTCCTCTTTCGCCTTGCACCACACAAACTTTTCGATGTCCGGATGATCCGCGTTCAGGATCACCATCTTCGCCGCCCGCCGCGTCTTGCCGCCGCTCTTGATCACTCCGGCGAACGCGTCAAAACCCTTCATGAAGCTCAGAGGACCTGATGCGCGCCCGCCGCTCGAGAGCAGCCCGTCTTCCTCGCGCAGAGTCGAAAGATTCGTGCCGGTGCCGCTGCCCCATTTGAACAGCATGCCCTCGGTCTTCGCCAGATCCAGAATTCCTTCGAGCGTATCGCCCACGGAATTAATGAAACATGCCGAACACTGGGGCCGCATCTCGCCGTTCTCCAGCTTCTTGATCCCGCCCGACGCCTCGTCGTAATACCAGCCGTATCCGCGCGGCTCCTTCACTCCCACGTTGAACCAGACCGGAGAATTGAAGCATGCCTTCTGCGTCAGCATCAGGTGCGCCAGCTCACTGCGGAAATTTTCAGTGTCCTCAGCGGTCCGGAAATAGCCTTGGCCGCCGCCCCAGCCGGCAATCGTATCCACCACCCGGCCGATCAATTGGCGCACGCTGGTTTCGCGCTCGGGCGATCCGATCTTGCCGTAGAAATACTTGCTCACCACGATATTCGTCGCGGTCTGCGACCAGTCGACGGGAACCTCGACATCGCGCTGCTCGAAAATCACCGCGCCCTTATCGTTGCCGATGGACGCCGTGCGCAGGTCCCACTTCACCTCGTCGTAAGGCGTCTTCCCCGGCTCCAGCCGAGCCGTGAAATATCGTGGAAAATCCACACCAACTCGCTCCGAGACCGGTACCGGCCGGCGGATATCTTTCAATTTCATAGCAACACCTAAACCTAATTGTCCCATGGTTACGGTCCCTTTTAAAACGAAGGTCTCTTTAGCGCTGTTGGCAATCATGCCGCAACATATAGTACTTCGTCAAGAACTATATCTATATGCGGGACAGTCTGTTACGAACAGGTGTCGAGGTACCAATCAAATGCCCCTTTTTTGATGGACAATGATGTGATACTATGATAACATCAATTATGGCTTTGAGAATCAGCCACTTACGGGCGCTAGAAGCGGAAAGTATTCACATCTTCCGCGAGGTTACGGCAGAGTTCCAGCGACCGGTCATGCTCTACTCTATTGGTAAAGATTCGTCTGTAATGCTTCGTCTCTCCCAGAAGGCTTTTTACCCCGGGCCCATCCCGTTTCCGCTCCTGCACGTCGATACCACCTATAAGTTCCGTGAAATGATTGAGTTCCGAGATCATCAAGCGGCCACCCTCGGCCTGAAGCTGATCGTCCATTCGAATACCAAAGCGCTCGATGCCGGTGCGAACCCGTTCCGTCTTGGAACCGAACGCTGCTGCGGTCTCCTAAAGACACAATCTCTCCTCGATGCATTAGGGGCCGGCGGATTCGATGCCGCTTTTGGAGGTGCTCGCCGCGATGAAGAAAAATCTCGCGCCAAGGAACGCATCTTCTCGTTCCGCGATTCCTTCGGCCAATGGGATCCGAAAAATCAGCGCCCTGAGCTCTGGAATCTTTTTTCGAGCCGCCTGAACCCCGGCGAAAGCATCCGTGTTTTTCCGCTTTCAAATTGGACGGAGATGGACGTCTGGCAGTACATCCATCTCGAAGACATTCCCATCGTGCCTCTGTACTACGCCAAGGAACGCCGCATGTTGGTCCGAGGCAATTCATTGACGCTGCCGGAACTCGATTTCGTTCCGTCAGGCCCGATGGAGACCGTCCGTTGCCGCATGCGCTCTCTCGGCTGTTCGCCATGCACTGGAGCGATCCGGTCCGATGCGGACACCGTCCCGAAGATCATCGCCGAGCTGGTCGCGGTGCGAAATTCGGAGCGTGAAAACCGGGTGATCGATCATGACCGGGAAGGTTCCATGGAAATAAAGAAACGCGAAGGGTACTTTTAAATGGTCGCACTCGAAGAACAATTCGATATCGAAGCCTTCCTTGCTGGGGAGCTCTCGAAGGATTTGCTGCGCCTCGCGACCGCGGGCAGCGTCGACGATGGCAAGAGTACTCTCATCGGCCGCCTGTTGCATGACGCGCGCGGCGCGTATGACGATCAACTGAAATCCGTGCGCCGCGCCGACGGCGTCATCGATTTTGCGCTGCTCACCGACGGTCTGCGCGCCGAGCGCGAGCAAGGCATCACCATCGATGTCGCTTATCGCTACTTCGCCACGCCGAAACGCAAGTTTATCCTTGCCGATACGCCAGGCCATGTTCAATACACCCGCAACATGGCGACTGGGGCATCGACCGCGGATCTCGCCATCATATTAGTAGACGCTACCCGTGGTTTGACCGACCAGTCCAGGCGGCACGCCTCGATTGCGGCCCTTCTCGGCATCCGCCATTTCGTGATCGCAGTCAACAAAATGGACCTGATTATGCTCAAACAAGACGTCTTCCACGACGTTTTCGAGCAGTTTAAGCCCTTTTTAGACTCCTTAAACGTCGTCGAACCGTACTTTTTGCCGGTTAGCGCCCTCTTAGGTGACAACATTGTCGAGCGGAGCACCACTATGCCCTGGTTTGTAGGTCCGCCGCTTTTGGATTATTTAGAGAGCATAGAAATAGAACAGCCCGTAAATGCTTCATTCCGAATGCCCGTTCAGCGAGCCGTTCGTCCGGACCAGACTTTTCGAGGCTACGCCGGCCAAATTGCGTCGGGAGTCATCCGCCCTGGCGATGAAATTCTCGCGGCGGGACGCCGCAGCCGCGTCAAGCGGATCGTGACATACGACGGCGATCTGGAAATTGCGCATGCTCCTCTTTCTGTGACACTTACGCTCGAAGACGAGATCGATGTTAGCCGCGGCGACATGCTCTCGGCGGGCACTGAACCGCAATTAGCGCGATCGGTGGAAGCAACGGTGGTCTGGTTTGATGCGACGCCGCTCGACCCTTCGAAAGAGTATCTGCTGAAGCACACCACGCAAACCATTCGAGCGCGCGTTGAAACCGATACCGTCCTCAAAATGAACGACCTAGGGGAAGCCCGCATCACCCTTGCACAGCCTCTTTTCTTTGATTCATATAAATCGAATCGCACCACGGGCAGTTTCATATTAATGGACCGCGAAACCAACGCGACCGCCGCGGCTGGAATGATCAAGTGATAGAAACTCTGGATCTTACCAACGCCTGCATCACCTGCAGTTTCCAGGCTGAAGACGTGGTCGTGCTGCATCAGGCGATTCAGCAGCGGCGCGATATTCCGGTGCTGTTTCTCGAGACCGGTTATCATTTTCCGGAGACTCTTGCTTACCGCGACCAGATCGCTGCCGAGTGGAACCTCAACCTCTACAATCTAAGCGCGAAACAGAGTGTCGCCGGCCAGGAAGCGCAGTTCGGTATTCTCAACCAAACCGCTCCGGACCGCTGCTGCGGATTCCGCAAAGTAACTCCATTGTTTGAAGGCCTTGCGCCGTACGACACCTGGATCACCGGCCTGCGCCGCGAGCAATCCCCGACGCGCGCGAACCTGCAAACTATTGAATCGTTCAAACTTCCGGGTGGCAAGGAACTGAAAAAAATAAGTCCGCTCGCGACGTGGACGATGCGCGACGTTTGGAAATATCTGGAACTGCATGATATACCGACGCTTTCGCTCTACGAAAAAGGCTTTACCAGCATTGGCTGCCAGCCCTGCACGGAATTGCCGTTCGATCCCGAAAATGCGCGCTCCGGACGCTGGCACGGCAAAAAACTCGAGTGCGGAATTCACATTCAGGCGACGTAAATGACTGAAGTCATTCTAGGATTCGTCACTGCTCGCGTCGCGAGTGCCTTCGAAGAAATTGCGCTACGCGTTGTCGCTGGCGATGGTGGTTCTGGGGGCGCAGATTTGCTGGAAGGGGCTGGTTTCGCGGTAAAAGAACGTTTCACGCCGAGACGCGGAGAACGCAGAGAAACGCGTTTCACGCAAAGGCGCCAGGCTCGCAAAGAAGGCATGCCTGTGCGGCTTGGAATCACGCGACCACTTCAATGGCGATGGGGGCGAGTTTTCTGCGGCCCATGCGCAGTTCGAGTTGGTGGGGTCCTATACCGATCTGGTCGGGGAGGCGGAGGTTTACTTCGAATTTCTGCGGGCGCGGGTCGACGCAGAAATACTCCAGGTCGGAAACGGGGTGGCCATCTACCGACGCTTCCAGCTCATGCGGAAGGGAAATTTCTTCAAGGGTGACCTTGATCATGCGGGTTTCAATTCGCTTGCCGGCCACCAGGTTGATTCCGTCGGTTATGGAGGCGACGCTGGGCACCGAGGGGCCCGGTGGAATCACGCGCAGCACCGCCGGGGGAGAAATACAGCGACCGAGCCAATGTACTTCGACGGGCAAAAGGCCGGTCTCCTCCAACTCCGGAAGAATCACATTCAACTGCTGGGTGCCGACGGTTTCGGGACCTATATATGTGATGGTTCCGAAGGAGGTGCCGACGGTGACTCGTAAATGCTGCAAGCCGGCATCGGGCGGGAGATTCTCCACCCAGATGGAGATTGATGCCCAGCGGCCGCGCGACGGGGCGACTGGCTCCGAGCTGGACGCGTTGGTAATACGGCGGATGCGGAGCTCCGTCGAAGGTTCGCGCCCTTCCTGGGCGTCGCTCCAACCTTTGGGTTGCTTGCGCCATGAGGTCCACATGTACTGGGTGCCGACGCCTTCGAGCGCGAGCACTTGAAAATCGTGTTGCCTTGCAAATTCCATCAGCTCGCTCGAAGAGAATCGCGCGCCGGCCCAGGTATCGTAAGCGAGACCGACGCCCTGGGGCAGTCCGTTGAATTGCAGACGGGTAAGGCCTCCGGTTTTCATTACGCGATGCGTTTCGCGCAGATACTGAAGGACGACTTCGCGGCTGGGGATGTGCTGAAAGACCGCGTAGGAGTATACGAATTCGAACGTCTCGTCAGGGAACAGAGACAGACTTGCGCCGTCGGTGTGATGGGGATGCGCGTTGGGGAGATCGCCCAAACGCTGCTTGGCGATGGCGATCATCTCATCCGATACGTCGACGCCGTCGATTTCGACGAAGTGGCGGCTCATGGGGCGCATGAGGCGGCCGGGGCCGCAACCGATTTCTAAGGCTCGCCATGTTCCGCGGGCGGAGAGAGGGACGCGGCGCAGCTCCGATTCGAGGCTGGTGACCATTTCGGTGGCGGTGGCATAGAACTCGGCGTCGTCTTGATCGCGGCGGCCGAAGGCTACATAATAGCCCGCATCTTCTCGGGCGCGGGCATTCCAATCGGAACGCATGCGCGCGGAAACGTCGTCCCCTGGCTCTGCGGTGTCCGGCATGTTATTTCCGGCTCGAATAGCGGTTCAACTCTTCGAGCAGAGGTTGAGCGGGGGCGGGAGGGGCGATGGTGGAGGTGATGATCTCGCGATTGGTGATTTTGCGGCCGTAGAGGTCGTTGTTCCACTCGGAATCCTCGCGCAGAGTGGCACCGGTTAACGCGACGCCCGCGAAGAGGCCGCGAGAGCGGGACCAGGTGAGAATTTCGGCGGTCATGAAGGCATCGGTCTCGGCTTGCGTCGAGCGGCCGACGGGGCCCGCGGCGACGGTGACGTCGCCACCTAATGTGAACTTGCTGGTGAGAAGGCGATTCATGCCGCTTTCATTCATCACGAGCATAATGACGTCGGTCTCCGTACCGCCCGCCTGCAGGCCAAAGCTGCCGCCTTCGACGCGAACCGAACCGGGAGCGCCCCATCCGACGCCGGATTTACCGCGGCAGGAAACGAATCCCTTTCCATACTTCGCACCGACGATAAACGCGCCTTTCTTCAAGCCGGGAATGATGATTACGCAATGCGATTTGTTCAGCAGATCCTGCGGGATGGCCTTATCGGGGATGCCCATCACTTCCTTAAAAACATCGGAGGCGGCTTGCAAGCGTTTCGGCGCGTCGGAATCGGCAGCGGATAAGGCAGTGCACAGGCTTAGCGCGGCGATCAGTTTTTTCATTGTCATTTCCTCCTTTGACCTTTTCTGTCCTTACGCTCGCGAATCATTCACGCCTGTCCGCATGCTTACCCATGGCGGTTCAGCGGATGAACTGTGGCGCTGAAGCAATGCCGCGGCAGCGCTCAAAACGATGATCTCACAAGCGGGCATCGAAATCGTATTAATATGATGGCGACATGAGACTCGACGACAAAGTTGCGGTAGTGACGGGCGCGGGGACTGGAATGGGACGCGCGATCGCGGAGTTGTTCGCTCGACGCGGGGCGAGAGTGGTGGTGAACTACAGCAGCTCCCGCGACGCCGCGATAGAAGTTGTAGCGGCGATACAAGCCGAGGGCGGAACCGCGGTAGCGGTGGGAGCAGACGTATCGAAAGAGCTGGAGGCCATGGGACTGATGGACGCGGCCGAGCGCGAGTACGGGCGGATCGATTATCTGATCAATAATGCGGGTTGGAGCACGCGCGTGCCGCATGCGCAGCTCGGAGATTTGACGGACGAGATCTGGGAGCACACGCTGAACGTCAATCTTCGCGGGGTGTTTTACTGCGTGCGCGCGGCGGCGCCGTTTCTGAAACAGCGGCAGGGTGCGTCGATCGTGAATATTTCGTCGGTAGCGTCGATGACGGGGCAGGGCAGCTCCATCGTTTATGCGGCATCGAAGGCGGGAGTGGTGACGATGACGAAATCGCTGGCGCGGGCGCTGGCACCGGGAATTCGCGTGAACGTGGTGCTGCCTGGATTCGTGCGGACGCGGTTCGCCGGATGGACCAAGGAATCGTTCGACGCGAGCGAGAAGATTACGCCGCTGCGGCAATTGGCGTCGGTGGAAGACGTCGCGGAGGCTGCGCTGTTTTTCGCCGCCGTCGCCAAGAGCACGACTGGAGAATCGCTAGTGGTGGATGGAGGAATGGCGACGCTGGGACCCAGTCTATGAACGAGATTTTGTTCGAGAAAAGCGGCCATGTCGCGACGATTACGTTGAATCGTCCGGCGAAGCGCAATGCGTATTCGGAGACGATGGTCCACGAGATTCTGGAGGCTCTGGCCGATGCGCGCGATGACGATGAAGTTCGCGTGGTGATCCTGACGGGCGCGGGCAAAGGATTTTGCGCTGGCGGCGACATCAGCCGCGATTTCCAGTATCCGGCGCGATATCGCGGACACCGGTTGGAATCGATGCTCGAGATGCGCGAGAACATGCACGTGCTCATCCGTTTTCTCGATCGTTTCGACAAACCGGTGATTGCGGCGATCAACGGCGCGGCGGTGGCGGGAGGACTGACGCTGGCGCTGGCGTGCGATTTTCGCATTGCCGCGGAGAGCGCGAAGCTGGGCGATACGAGTCTGAAATTCGGGCTGATTCCGGATGAGGGAGGCGCGTACTTTTTCCCGCGATTCATGGGGCTCGATCGGGCATTGAAGATGTCGCTGCTGGCGGAAGTTTATACGGCTCGAGACGCTCTGGAACTGGGATTGGTTACGGAGGTGGTTACGGACGGGGAGTTGATGGCGCGGGCCAACGAGCTTGCCACTCGACTTGCGGAGGGTCCGCCGATCGCGATTCGAATCACGAAGAGGATGATGTACAAACAGCGGTCGATGCAACTCGACAATGCGCTGGAGGATGCGGCGATGGCGACCTTGGTCACGAATTATACCGACGATGTGAAGGAGGGGACGGCGGCGTTTCATGAAAAACGGAAGCCAGGGTTTAAGGGGCGTTAGATGAGAGGCTGGAGAGTTCACGCGTGGGGCGAGCCGGAGACGATGACGCTCGACGAGATCGATGAGCCGGAGGTGACCGAGGGTCAGGTGCGCATTCGCAATCATGCGGCGGCGCTGAATTTTTTCGACATCTTGCAGGTGCAGGGAAAATATCAGGTGAAGCCGCCGTTTCCGTTTACGCCGGGGGCGGAGGTGGCGGGCGTTGTCGATACAGTTGGGCGGGGCGTGACGCATGTGAAGGCCGGAGATCGGGTGATGGCGATTCCACGCGGCGGGGCGTTCGCGGAATATTCCTACGCGCCCGAAACGAGCGTGTTTGCGATGCCGGCGGCGATGAGCTTTGAAGAGGGCGCGGCGATGCCGATTGTTTATCAAACGTCGTATTTCGCGATGACGCATCGCTACCAGATCCGCGAGGGCGAGTGGTTGCTGGTGCACGCGGGCGCGAGCGGCGTGGGGATGTCGGCGATCCAGATCGGCAAGGCGCTGGGGGCTCGCGTGATTGCTACGGCGGGGAGCCAGGCGAAATTGGCGTTCGCGCGCGAGCAGGGCGCGGACCACGCCATCGACTATACGGACGCGAGTTGGGTGGAGCGGGTGAAGGAGCTCACAGAAGGGCGGGGCGCGGATACGATTTACGATCCGGTGGGCGGCGATATTTTCGATTTGTCGACCAAGTGCGTCGCCACGGAAGGGCGCATCCTGATTATCGGATTCGCGGCGGGGCGCATTCCGTCCATTGCGCTGAATCGGGTGCTGCTCAAAAATATTGCAATTGTCGGGGTGCTGTGGGGCGGCTATGTCCTGTCGCATCCCGGGTACGAAGCGGGGGCGCATAGGGCGTTGATGAAAATGTACGCGGCGGGGAAAATCCGGCCGTCGGCGAACGCGGTTTATCCGTTTGCGGAGGCTGCTCGGGGGTTGAGGGATCTGGCGGAGCGCAAGGTATTGGGCAAGGCAGTGCTAAAATTCTAGCTGTCTTTTCCTCTAACTTTCGCGATCGACGACGTTCAATAACTCCGCCGCCCGCACGCCATACACTCTGCGAATCTGGCGGCAAATTTCCAGGGCGAGGCGCTCCGGCTGCTCCTTGACATCGATATCGATCTCGACCTTCAAATATAGATCTGTCCGCGGCATTTCCCGATGATACGATAGAGAATGTCTGGCGGTGAATATCCTCTGTAAGCTGTGTGAAAAGCGGCGTGCCCGCAGGCATTGCCCCGGCGTTGAAGCTGAAATTTGTCCTCAATGCTGCGGGACCGGGCGCGAAATCACGATCGATTGCCCGCTGGATTGTCCTTTCCTGCGCGAGGCGCGCGTTCATGAACGTCCTCGGCCGCTGAATGAAAAAGATATTCCGAATCTCGATATTCAAATGAAAGAGAATTTCGTTGAGGAGCATGAGCACGAGGTGATGGCGCTGAGTCTGGCGCTGGCGCGCGCGATGGAGCGGGAGAAGGCCGTGGATCTCGACGCGCGGGAGGCGATTGAATCGCTGGTGCGCACGTATCGCACGCTGCAATCGGGTCTGATTTATGAGAGCCGGCCGCAGAATCCGTATGCCGCGGGAATTCAGGAGCGGCTGGTGAAGGCGATCGAGGAACTAAGGAAGAATATCGCCGAGGAGGCGGGGATGCAGACGCTGCGTGACACGGACGTGCTGGCTACGCTCGTGTTTTTGCAGCGTCTCGAAATCCAGCACAATAACGGACGCCGGCGCGGGCGCGCATTTTTCGATTTTCTTCATATGTATTTTCCGGAACCGTCAGCGAGCGTTCAAGTATGACCGGCTACGTGGTTTTCGCGCACGGGTCGAGTGTCGAGACTGCGAACGAGGCGGTTCGCACGGTCACCGCGCAATTGAAAGAACGCGGAGGATATGATGCTGTGGAGACGGCGTTCCTCGAAGGAGGGCGTCCGGATTTACTTGGCGCCGTGGAGGCGTTATCGGCGCGGGGCGCGGAGACAGTGGTGGTGATCCCTTATTTCCTTACGCTCGGCCTGCATCTTCAGCGCGACTTGCCACGGCTTATAAGAGAGATAGAAAGCACGCATCCAGGGCTGAGCATCGGGGTCACGCCGCCGCTCGACGGGCACCCGGCAATGATCGATGCGTTGCTCGATCGGGCACAGGCGTCATGCAAGCAAAACTAATAGAATCGTCGGAGATCGCGCCGTTAGTGCGGCATTTTCTGTTCGAAGTGCCGGAAGTGGAGAAGTTCACATTCGTTCCCGGGCAGTTCGTGTCGATGAATCAGATGGTGGTCGTTAACCAACAGGAAAAGAAGATCACGCGGGCTTACTCGATCGCGTCCGCGCCGTCTGAAACCAATCGTTTTGAATTGTGCCTGAACCTGGTCCAGGAAGGATTGCTCTCTCCCCGGTTATTTGAGATGAAGCCGGGCGACACCGTCGATATTCGTCCTCCGCTGGGCATGTTCGTATTGCGCCATCCGCCGCGCGATGCTGTTTTTATTGCGACCGGCACTGGCATCGCGCCGTTTCGCTCGATTCTGAAAGCGCAATTGAACGAAAGGTCACAGGCATTCACGCTGATCTTCGGAGTGCGGCACGAATCCCACCTGATGTATCGCGAGGAGTTTGAGGAGATGGCTCGCAAGTTCCCACATTTTCGCTTCCTGCCGACGTTGAGCCGTCCCACGGAATCCTGGATAGGCCGGTCGGGTCACGTGCAGGCGCATCTTCAGGAGGCGATCGGCGAGCGGCGCGATGTGGATGTGTTCCTGTGCGGCTTGAAACTGATGGTGGACGATGTGAGGAATATCCTGAAAGAGATCGGTTTCGATCGCAAACAAATTTTCTTTGAGAAATACGACTGATGAAACGCGGACTCATGCTGGGCGCCCTCGCGGTTTGTGTTTTCGTGGTGGTGGCTGCCGTTATGCTGAAATTAATGCCGGCGCCGTTCAAAGAATCCGACTACATGGTAATTGGGTCCGTTTCGACGTTGGTGGCGCTGGGTGTACTGTTCCTGGTACTGATCTCGACGACGATGAAATCCAGCGACATATTTTTCAAGAAGCGACGCAAATGAAAATGGAACCTATGTTTCTGCCCGGTGTGGAGACGAATCCGCAACCCGGCCCCTTCGCGGACATGATCCGCACCATGCAGGCGTCGGGGGCGGAGTATTCGCAGATCTGGCACATGTTCGCGTTCAACCCCGAAGCGACGAATCATCTGGCCCAATTCACGCAGCAGATTCTGCGCGGGCCTGCGCCTTTGACTCCGGGAATGCGGGAGTTGATCGCGGCGTTCACTTCCGCGCGCAACCACTGCCCGTTCTGACTGAAGTCTCACGCCGCGGTCGCGGCGGTGCTGCTGGAGCAGGAGCGGGGAGCGGAGCCAGCGGGCGAAGAGTTCGTGGCGGGAGTGGTCGCCGATCTGGAGAGTTCCGCGTTAACCGAGAAGGAAAAAGCTCTGTTCCGTTTTGTCGACCGGGTGAATTCGCAATCGCCCGAAATTTCGCCGGACGACATGCAGCCGCTGTACGCGGTGGGCTGGGACGACGAAGTTATTTACTATGCCGTCACTGTCTGCGCACTGTTCAATTTCTACAACCGGTGGATCGATGCGAGCGGCGTGCACGCACTCTCCGACGAAGCGCACCGGCAGAATGCGAAGCGATCGGCGAGCGCGGGTTATGTGCGGAAGTAGTCAGCGAGCCGGTCGCACGTCCACTTGCTTGTAAATCGCACGGGTTTGTTCCATCGTCGGGAACGCCATTCCAGGCAACGCGGCCGATGCCGTGCCTGCGGCGACGCCCCAGCGCACAGATTCGTAGAACGCTTTTTTCTTATCCATCGCCCAGACGAATGCCGCGGCCATGGAATCGCCGGCTCCGATGGGACAGAGGGCGTCGACCCTTGGGGGTAGCACCTCGAAGACTCCGTCCGGTCCCGATCCGATGGCGCCGCGACTGCCGAGCGAGAGGATCACGGACTCGGGTCCCATCGCTTGCAGGCGGTCGACTGCGTCCAGAAACTGGCTGCGGGTGAGCAGCGCGCGGCCGAGCAACCGCTCAGCTTCCTGCTGATTTGGCGTGATGACGGTCGGCTTCCCCTCCACTCCGTGCGCCAATGCCTCGCCGTCGGTATCGAGCAGCGTCTTCACGCCGCGGGCCTTCGCCATCTCGATAATCTCGCAGTAAAAGTCGGCCGGAACCCCCGGCTGGATGCTGCCGCAGATCATCAGCCAGCGGGCTTTTGCCAGGCGCGCCTCCACCAACTGCCGGATCTGCTTCAACTCGTGGTCGCCCAACGGCTGGCCAACCTCGTTCAGTTTCACGGTGAGGCCCTGTTTGTCTGAGATCGTCAAATTGGTGCGGCTCTCAGGGCGCACGCGCACGACTTCGAACGGAAATCCCATGCCCGCGAGAGACTTTTCCATTCTTTCGCCCGCCGCGCCGCCGGAGGTCAATAGCGCCAGGGTTTTTGCGCCGAAGGCGTGGAGCAACACAGACGCATTCACGCCGCGTCCACCGGCGGACTCTGTCTGATTCAGAATGTATGCGCGATCCTCGAAGACAAGCTTGTCAACGCTGACGATGCGATCGATAGCGGGATTAATGGTTAACGTGAGAATCATGAACGGTATTGAGCTTCGCTACCATAGTACCTAACGGTTGCGAAATCATCCACAATTTAAGGCATATATAGCCCTGGCATGCGTGTGCGTTTTTTGGGGCACGACCTATCTGGGGATCCGCGTGGCGCTCGAATCGTATTCTCCGGTTGCGCTGATGGGCATCCGGTATACGATCTCGGGCGGCATCATGCTGATCGTCGCGCGAGTCATGGGAGTACATTTACCGCGCGGTCGCGAGTTGTGGCAGACGGCGCTGTTCGGCGTGTGCGCGTTGGGCATCGGCACAGGTACTCTTTCCTGGGCGGAGCTGACGATTCCCAGCGGCCTCGCCGCGCTGTTCTGTACCACTTCGCCGTTCTGGATGGTCGGCATCGAGGCGCTTATGCCCGAAGGCGAGCCTTTGCACGCGCCAACAATTCTCGGAATGCTGGTCGGGCTTGGTGGTGTGGTGTTTCTGGTGGCGCGGACAGCGCTCGGCCTGCACGGCCCGACGCATGAAATGGTAACGGCGTTTGTGCTGTTGCAACTCGGACTGGGCGGGTGGGCTCTCGGCTCGATTCTGCAACGGAAGCAAGCGTCGCGGGCGCATCCGTTCGTCAGTGGAGCAGTGCAACAGTTCGCAACGGGCATCGTGTTTCTGATCGCCACGGTGGTCTTTCATGCAAGGATGACGTGGACACCCCGGGGCATGGGAGCGGTAGCCTATCTGGCGATGTTCGGCGGGATCGTGGGTTACAGTGCGTTTGTTTATTCGATGGCGAACCTACCGATCGCGATCGCGTCGCTGTACAACTACGTCAATCCGGTGGTTGCCGTCGCACTAGGATGGGTCTTTTTCAGAGAAGCGTTCGGAGTGCGGGAGTGCATCGCTATGGCGCTGATCTTTATCGGAGTCGCAATCGTGAAGCGGCAGTCAGTCGCGGCCCAGAAGCTTGGCGCCGACCGCGCCGCCGAAAGCGGGCAGTACGGTGAATAAAAGGAACGATAGCCCGAGGATACTGGTAAGCTCCGAGGGACTATGGATCACCTGGATCATCTGATCGAAGGTCGCCTCCGGAATACCGCGCGTTTTGGTCTGGTCGCGTAGTGCCGCCACCACCGAGGGCTCAGAAAGAGCGATGACGAACATCGTCAGAATGATGGTGACCAGCACAAATCCGAAGATCCCGGAAATCCAGCCCAACCTGGCGCCATTCACTACGGATAATCGTTGCCCTGTGCTGCGGCGATAAAGGAACACGGCCAGAAATCCCGCGGCGACCAGCCACACGAAAATCAGCGCCTGCGGCAGGGCGAGTTGACCCACGACCAGCAGACACGTGAAGGCGAGGACCCCCATCCCCAAAGCGATTCGCACCGCGGTGCCGTTATGAAAGTTGATCACGGGCGCGGCGGGCGGCGGGAGGGCGGCGACGGGAATCGGCGGAGGCGCGGATACAATTTCGGGATCGTCGACGGCCATCAGCTCCCTTTGAGGCTTCCCGCACTTATGGCAGAAGAGCGCATCTTCGGGGAGTTGTGCGCCGCAGGTACAACGTTCAGGCACGACTCCAGTGTCCCACGTTATCCTAATCAATTGCGATGTCTGTCATTACTCTATTGGTTACCGCGGATCCCGAAGCCCCGTATTTGAAAGGGCTCGACCAGTTGTCCTCCGAAGCGCGGATCGTTGTGAGCGACGATCCGGCCAGGATCGCCGAGGTGGCTCCGGAAGCCGACGTCATCTTGAACGGCGAATTTAAGGATCCGCGATTGTTTCAGAACGCCTTCGCACTGGCGGCGCAGGTTCGATGGGTACACGTTCTGTCGGCTGGGATCGAGCATATTCTGTCGCCGGAAATTATTGCGAGCCCGGTCCCGCTCACCAATGGACGAGGCGTGTTCCGCCGTCCTCTTGCCGAATGGGCAGTCAGTGCGATGCTGCACTTCCAATACGATCATCGGCGCCTGATCCGTCAGCAAGAGGCGGGCGTTTGGGAGGCGTTCGATATTGAGGAATTGCACGGAACGACGATCGGTATCGTCGGATATGGCGAGATCGGACGAGCGGTCGCGGAGCGCGCGAAGCCCTTCGGATGCGGAATTATCGCGCTGCGCCGCAAGCCCGAAAATTCGGCGGGCGATCCGCTCATCGATCGCGCCTATGCGCCGTCGGAAATTAATGAAATGCTCGCGGCCTGCGATTTCGTGGTGGCCGCAGCGCCGCTGACGGCGGAAACGCGGGGGTTAGTGGGCCCGGAGCAGATCGCGGTTCTGAAGCCGTCCTCGGTGGTGATCAACATTGGACGCGGACCCGTGATCGATGAGGGTGCTCTGATTGCCGCGCTCGAATCGAAGAAAATTCGAGGAGCGGCGCTTGATGTGTTCGACGTCGAGCCGTTGCCGCCAGGTCACGCGTTCTACAAGCTGCGCAACGTGCTGCTTTCTCCGCACAGTGCCGACCACACGCCGGGCTGGCGCGATCAGGCGGTCCAGTTCTTTCTCGACAATTTCGCGCGCTTCATGAAAGGGGAGCCTCTGGAAAACGTGGTGGATAAACATGCCGGGTACTGAGGTTACGTTCGAAGACGTAAAGCGGGCGGCGGAGCGGATTAGGGGCATCGCGCAGCGCACGCCGGTGATGACTTCGCACGCCTTCAACGAGAGGTCTGGCGTAGACGCGGTTTTCAAGTGCGAAAATTTTCAAAAGGGCGGCGCATTCAAGATTCGCGGCGCGGTGAATTTTCTTCGTTCGATCCCCAAGAACGACTTGCGGCGCGGCGTGGTCGCGTATTCGTCAGGAAATCACGCGCAGGCGGTGGCGATCGCCGCGAGATCGGTGGGCGCGCCGGCGACTCTGGTAATGCCGGAGGACGCGCCTCGCTCGAAAATGGACGCGACCCGTGCGCAGGGGCCGCGCATCGTCACCTACGATCGGTTCAAGGACGATCGCGGAGCTATCGGCGCGAAAATTTCCGCGGAGACGGGTGCGACGCTGGTGCCTCCCTACGATCATCCGTGGACGATGGCGGGGGCCGGAACGGCGGTACTGGAATTACTCGAACAAGCGCCCGATCTTGACGTCCTTGTCGTTTGCATCGGCGGTGGAGGGCTGATCGCGGGCTCTGCGATTGCCGCCAAGCATCTCAAGCCATCGATCCGCATCTTCGGCGTCGAACCAGAGGACGCCAATGATACGTTTCTATCGTTCGCGGCGGGGCGGCGCGTCGAAATTCCCGCGCCGCCGACGATCGCCGACGGATTGCGGTCGCCGTCTCCGGGAGAGCTGACGTTCCCGATCATCCAGAAGCATGTCGAGCAAATCGTCTTGGTGAGCGATGACGAAATTCGAGTGGCGGTGAAGTACCTGCTGACGCGGATGAAAATTTTGGTTGAGCCCAGTGGCGCAGTATCGGCGGCGGCTGTACTCTTCGGCAAACTGCCTGCAAGCTTGGGACGCGTCGGAATCGTTCTCTCCGGCGGCAATGTGGATCTCGATCAGCTCGCCGGATTTTAGCTCGGCAATTTCCCGTTCATCAGTTTATAGATGTACGCCAAGATCTCCGCCACCGCGCGATACAGGTGGGTTGGGATCTCCTGCCCGACGTCGACGGATGTATACAGCGCGCGCGCCAGCGGCGGGTTCTCGACGATCGGCACTCCTGCTTCAATGGCCCGTTTGCGAATGCGCGCGGCGACGTAGTTCTTGCCCTTAGCAACCACCTTCGGCGCCGCCGATCCATCCATGGCGTATTTGATCGCTACCGCGTAGTGTGTCGGATTGACGATCACCGCGGTTGCGGTCGGAATCGCCTTCATCATGTTGCGGCGTGCCGAGTCGCGCTGGAGACGGCGAATCTTCTGCTTGATGTGCGGACTGCCCTGCTGCTCTTTCGTTTCCTGTTTGACTTCGTACTTGCTCATCTTAAGCTGCTTGTTGTAGCGGTGCCGCTGCCACAGCAAATCGCAGACGCCCACTAGAAGAAAGAGCGCGACCGCTCGCCACAACAGGGTTTCGATGGTCGAGCCAATGCGGGCGATAGCGGGCTGTGCGCCCATCCACGGGAGTTCGAGAAAAGAATCGAGATTCTCCGACGCCTCGTAGTACACCACGTAACCGATCAGAGGCAGCAGCAGCACTGCTTGCAGGAAGATCGGCAGATTCTGGCCTGGAAGCGATGTCAATTTCTTAAGAGGATTCAGCCGCTTGATATCCGGCATAAGTTTCTCAAGCGATATGCCGAGCTTAGTCGTTGCCAGTTGGGCCGATAAACTCAGCGCGGACAGGGCAATTCCGGCAAGCATCAACGGAACGAAGCGTGGCACGATTTCGTAGCGCAGCAACGTCATCAGCCGCGGGACCGTCACTTCGCCCGCGAATGCGTAGACCAGCAGCATGTGCATCAGCATGCCCACCTGCCGCATCAGCGCTCCGCCGAACATCACGCTGAGCGTCACGAATCCGGTGAACTGGACGGACGAGATGAACTCGCGGCTGGCTGGGAAATTGCCCTCTTGGCGCGCCTTTTTCAGGCGCTGGTGTGTCGGTTGTTCTGATTTTTGTTCGTCGGCCACTTCAGAATCCCGCCAGGCGCCAAAGCGCGCTGATGGTGTGCGAAGCAGCGGACGAAAACAATTTTGGCATCAGGGGAGCGATGGCGGTCAGCACACCGAGCGCGGCCATCATCTTGATCGGAAATGCCAGTGACAACAGGTGCAATTGCTGTTGCATCCGCCCGAGCAACGCCAGTGCGACGTCGATCAGCAGCAGCAGCGCGACCACCGGCAAGGCGACCCGCAGGCCAAGCGAGAACATGCCCGCACCCAGGTGAACGAGGCTATCGAGGCTCGCGGATGAAAGGACCCAGGAACCGGCGGGATATTTCTGGAAACTCGCGGCCAGAATGCGGATCACGACCGCGTCGATTCCGAGAGAAAAGAAGAGCAGCCCCGTGGTCAGCATCATGATTACTTGAAGGACGCTTGAATCGGCCTGGCTGTTGGGGTCGATGGTCTGCGCGTAGCCGAAGCCGGCCGGCATTCCCAGCACCTGCGCGCCCATCTGAAATCCTTCGGTGAGAAAAGAGACCGCAAGTCCCGCCACCAACCCGAATCCCATCTCGGAAAACGCCCACACGGTGAGCTGCCCAATGGAAGGAGAGATATCCGGAAGATGGGGCCACACCGGAAACAGCGCGATGGTCATCACAAACGCGAGGACGGCGCGAAAAATCATGGGCGCGTTTCGCCAGGCGGGAACGGGCAGGAATGCGACCAGTCCCGCGACGCGAGCCAGCACCAGCAGGAACGCGTACATCGTACTGAGCGGCAGTCCGAGGGTCATGTGGGCGATTTAATGCGCGAATCGTCCGAAATCGCCAAACAGCGTGGTAGTGTAGGCGATCAGCCTCGTCAACATCCACGGCATTGCGAGCAGGAGCGCGGCGAGAAACGCCAGCAGGCGCGGCACGGCGGCGAAACTCGAATCCTGAATCGAGGTCAGGATCTGCGCCAGGCTCATGACGATGCCGATCACGAATCCGACCGCAAGAATCGGCAGAGCCAGCCAGAACGTTGTCATGAACGCGGTTCGCACCAGATCGACGACAGCGGCGGTGGTCATATTAGTAGAAGCTCCTCACCAGCGATCCGACCACCAGGTTCCATCCGTCGACCAGCACGAACAACAAAATCTTAAACGGCGCGGAGACCATCACGGGAGGAAGTTGGACCATGCCCACGGAAAGCGTGATCGAGGCGACCACCAGGTCGATAATCAGGAACGGCAGGAACAGCACCGCGCCGATCTGGAAGGACGCCTTCAATTCGCTGATCACGTAAGCGGGCACCAGCGCGGTCAACGGTACGTCCTCGGGTTTGGCGGGCGCGGGCGAGTGTGAAAGCTCGATGAAGAGGCGGATGTCCTTTTCGCGGGCGAATTTCAACAGAAACGTTTTAATGGGCGGCGTGGCCTGATCCCAGGCGTCGCTGGCGCTGATCTTGCCGGCTTCGAGCGGCTCCCAACTTTTGTGATAGATGTCGTTCGCCACCGGCTGCATCACCAGCAGAGAAACGAACAGCGCTAATCCCACCAGCACCTGATTCGACGGCGTGGTCTGCGTGCCCAGCGCCTGCCGCAGGAAGTGCAACACCACGATCGAGCGCAGAAACGGCGTCACCGACATCAGGATCGCCGGCAGCATTGTGAGCGCGGTCAGCAGCAGAACGATCTGCATCGGCACGCCGAGCGACGCGCCATTCTTGCTTTGCACCAAGGTGATCCCCGTCAGCGAATCACCGGGAGCAGCGACCATAGGCGTGGCGAGGCACGCGAGTGCGAACAGAAGTCTTCTCACGCCTCCGCTCCTATGGAGCGTTCCCCTGCACCGGGTTGAGCCACGACGGTGCAGCCTTGCGGATGCGTCGCGATAAGAACTTCGCATCCGTTGATTCGCAGCATGTGTAGAGTGTGCTGAGGCGTCAATACAAGTCGCTCCAGCACCACGATTGATCTGGTGTGTCCTTGGGTCCGCTTCCCTGCGAAAACTCCTCGGAATGAAACCTTCCCGCCCCGACGCAGTCCCCAGAGCACCGCTCCCAGAAGCGAAAAGACCAGCAGCACGGAAAATACCTGCCGCAAGACATCCATGTCTTTTAGTCCTCCTCGTTGAAATCCGTAATGCGAACGCCGACCGTCTCCTCGATGATCACGATCTCACCGGACCCAAGCATCGCTCCGCCCACGTAAATATCGATATTCTCTCCAGCCGACCGCATCATCTTGATGACGCTGCCATGGTCTAGCGTAAGAATCTCACGCACGCTCATTTTCTTCCGGTCGAGCTCGACATCGACGTCGACCGGAATATCGCTCAAGTGTCCGATTTCTTCAAAAGCCGTCATTGGTTATTCTTCCCGGATTTACGGTTTCAGAGCTATCGTGTCCTGGCTCATCTGATCCACCGTCGTCACCACATGCGCGTTCGCCTCGTAGCTGCGCTGGAATACGATCAGGTTGGTGAATTCCGTCGCCATGTCGACGGTCGAAGACTCCACCGACTGTCCGAGCACCTGACCGCGCCCGCCCGTTCCCGGCAGCCCAATGGCCGGCAATGCGGTGCTGCCGCTGGCCAGAAAGTTGTTATCTCCGGCGCCGATCAGCGAATCGGGATTGCGGATGCTTGCCATCGCCATCTGTCCGACAACTACCTGCTGGCCGTCGGAGTACAGGGCGATCACCTGGCCTCCGTCGCCCAGACTGACGCTCGCCAGGTTCGCGGAGGCCGCGCCATTTTGCGTCACCGCGCTGGTGGCGGAGGTTTGTGCGAACTGTGTGACGGTCGGGGTCGTGCCGTTTGCGCCGTCAAAAAGGTTCCAGGTGATGCTCATATCGGAAGACCCGTCGGTCATTCCTGTCGCGGCGATCACAGGTTGCGGATCGGTCGGCAGAGGGCTGATCAAATTTCCATTGCTGTCGAACGTCAGCGTGCCCGTCGCCGGCGTCACGGTGGCGGCGTCGGCCGAAGGGATGCTCGCAGTGTAGTTCCACTGATTCGGCGTCCCGGTTGGTGTAAAGGTATACGTCACAATGTGCGAGTTGCCCAGCGAGTCGTATGCCGTTACGGACGTCGAGAAGGCGCCGTTTGCCGCCGTTGCCGTGGAATTGAGATTGAGACTTACGGTGGTAGCCGTCGTCGCGATCGGAGCGGTGAGCGTTCCCGTCGGTACCGTGATATTGCCGGTCGGCCCGCTCGTGGTCAGCACTCCGCCCGCTGATGCCGTCCAGCCCTGCACGGCCTCTCCCGTCGATGTTTCGAGGGTGCCGCTGGAGTTCACCTGGAAATTGCCGCCGCGCGTGTATTCCTGTGCGCCCTGGGCCGTCTGGACAATGAAGAATCCGTCGCCCTGGATCGCCGCATCGAGAGGCCCAGCGGTGGCTTGGATGGCGCCTTGAGAGAACTGGTTGAGGGTAACAGGAGCGTGAACGCCGCCCCCCACCTGAGACTCGCCATTGCCCGCGCCATACGACTGCGTGACCAGGTCGGAAAACGAGACAACTGTGTCCTTAAAGCCCGGCGTATTAAGGTTCGCCAGATTATTGCCGACAACGTTGATGGCTGTTTCATCGGCAGTGAGTGCTGAGAGTGCGGTGGAAAATGAGGCTAGCATGCTATGTCCTTTATTGGGTAATGGTGTTCGTTGTGCCGGCAGGCGTAGCCGGGGACGTGGGAGGCGTTGGAGTCAGCCCCGGCAGCGCCGCCACGATCGTGTTGAGATCGGTCGTGCTCTGCGTATCCGTCTGAAGCGTCGTGAACTGCGCGAGCTCTGTGACGAACGCCGTTCCGTCGGTTGGTTGTTCGGGGTCCTGGTTCTTCAACTGCGCGACCAGCAGTTGGAGAAACACGTTCTCGCTGGCGAGATTGGTGCCTGACGCGGTCAAAGCGCTCGAGGACGGCGTGGTTGTTACCGGCGAGAGCGCGGCGATACTGCTGATGGGTAGGGTACTCATTTTTTATCTTCCAATTCTTCGAGCCAAGTGCTCGGACGTTTCTGTTGTTGCTGTTGACGGCGGCCTTGGGAAAAGTCTCCGCCGCCGCGATTGGGTGAGGAATCCCGATGGTCGTCCTGATTGCCCGCTTGGGCGCTCGACGCCGTGCGCCCGAGAGCCGAGGACGGAGTGAACATCTCGGTGTGATAGCCCGCGCGCTGGAGCGAATTCGTAAGCGTTCCCAAATCCTGACGCAGCGACGTTTGCATGGCCGCGTCGGGAGTGCGGACGTCCACGTGTACCTGCCCGGACCGCTCGACTACTCGCAGGTCGACCGGGGAAGCATCGGGCTGCTCAATCCGGATCGTGATTTCCTGTGCCGCTCCGGTGCGCGATTGCGGAGCCGCGGCCAAATTGGATTCCGAAGTGCGAAGAGCCTCCGCGGTGCCCTGGGACGGCGTCGCGGGGGCGGCGGCGGATTGGGTTGCTGTTGCCGTGCGAGTTTGATCGGCAAAAGGCGTTGCTGCGGACGAGCGATCTTGCACAGCTCCGGTGGTAGTAGTCACCATGGCCTGTGGATCGTTGTTGTCCTGCTTGATCGCCGCTTTGCTCTTTGTATCGGCGGCAACGACAAGGGATCCTTTCGGGGTTTCCGGCGAATCGCCCTGCTGTTGCGACGATGCGTCGCCTCCCGTTCTCGCCCCGGCTGCCTGCGGCTCCATGCCCGGCGCCGCTGGCGACTGGCTGCTCAAAGTCGTCGAAGGCGCCGCGAAAGCAAAGGGAACCGAAAATGACGCGCTCGTCGTTGGCGGCGATGGAGACGCTTGCCTGGATGCGTTCGTCGAGGCGCTGGTGGCTGCCATCTCGTTCGTCGTCTGATTCGCCGGCGTCAATATAGCGGTGAACGCGACCTTGGCCCCGGGTGAGTCTTTCGCAAGCGGCGCGATCGGTCCTGGCGCGGGATTGTTCTGAACTGCCGTGTTCGATCTGGAATCGCGAGCCGCGGGCGGTGCCGAATTTGGTATGGATACTAATGGCACCGGCGCAACAACGATTACGGTTACCTGCGGCACATCGTTTGCGTTCAGTAACTGCTTGTTGGATGCTGGCGTCGTCTGGTTCGGACTCATCGTGCCGGGCGTCGGTTTATTATTGCGAGCCAACGCCGGAGCAGCGTCCTGACTTGTTGCTATGGCCGCCGCCGCATTGCCCGATGACACCGTTGCGCCTGACACCGACACCTGACCGCCTGACACCGGACTGCTTAACATGGAGCGGATCATCGCATCGGCGATCTGTGCCGGAGCCACCGATGCAGCCGAGGCATCTACCGCGTCCGTCTCTGAGGTATCTTGTTTGGGCGTTGCCTGATCTGGAGAGCTCAGGAACAAACTAATCATGTGGACGAAGGCCGGAGTTGTTCGGACTATCTGCGCTGTCGGAGCTGGCGCCGTCATTGCGGCCAGCAGACTTGCGTGATTTGTGCCGAGGGCGGCGACTGCGTTCACGGGGCCGACAACTGCAGGTCAGTGCCCAAAGCCAACGGAGCGAGAACTCAGCCACTTAGCAAATCCCGAAATGACAAACTATTGGCGTGAGCACCGGAACGGCACGATCTTGTCGATACCATTTCGCCTCTGCGCACCTTATCGTCCTTATTTGACCGGCCTTTATCAAACGGCGGCTCAATTGCAATAACTCCTTCGGAAATAGACCCCAGGAATGTGAAAATGGACCAGCTCCTCATCACCGCCGCCAGTGGAATGAAAGCCCGCACGGACTCGCTCGACATGTTGGCCAACAACATGGCCAATTCGGGAACGACGGGTTTCAAGGCCGACCGGGAGTTCTATAACCTATATGAGCAATCGCTTCCGACAGTGGAGCGTCAGTATACGGATTTCTCCCAAGGACAGTTGCTGCAAACCGGTAATCCGTTAAATGTTGCACTGAACGGCAAAGGATTCTTCGCGCTGAATGCTCCGTCGGGCATTGTCTATACGCGCGCCGGAGATTTTCGCGTCTCTGCCGCCAATCAATTAGAGACGAAGGACGGCTACACACTACGCAACGCGCTCGATAACGGGAAGCCGATCCTGGTGGATCCACTGCAGACAGTAGACATTGCCAAGGATGGCATCGTCCGGCAGGCGGGGCAGGAGCTGGGCCAGATCGAAATCGCGCAGCCGTCCTCACCCACGGATACTTTGAAAAAGCTCGGCAGCACGTACTTCGCCCTGATCGATAAGAACGGCACGGTTCCCACAGCGACTGCTACGACCGAAGTCTTGCAAGGTCAAGTTGAACTATCGAACGTTCCCGTGGGTGATTCCGCGGTGAAGCTGGTGAGCATCATGCGCCAGTTCGAAATGATGCAGAAGGCCATCAATCTAGGCACGGAAATGAACAAGCAGGCGATTACGGATGTCGCTAAACCCAGTTAGGAAGAAACTTCAAATGATTAGAGCTTTATACAGCGCCGCCAGCGGCATGACAGCCCAGCAAATGAGCATCGACACCATTGCCAACAACCTCGCCAACGCCAATACCGCAGGCTATAAGGCGCGCCGGACGCAATTTCAGGACCTCCTCTATCAGAACGTCCTGCAACCCGGAACGTCGGCCGGATCGCAGACCATCGTCCCGAACGGCCTGCAACTCGGCCTGGGCACGCGCCCCTCGACGAATACCATCATATTCACGCAAGGCAGTTTTCAGCAAACGGATAATCCCCTCGATCTAGTCATTCAGGGCAAGGGATTTTTCCAAATCAAGTTGCCTTCGGGCACCATCGCCTATACTCGCGCGGGTAATTTCCAGATGGATGCCACCGGGAATATCGTCGATTCCAGCGGCAACGCGTTACAGCCGCAGATCAATATTCCAGCGGCCTCGCAATCGGTCGTCATCGCCGCCGATGGGACGGTCAGCTACACGCTTCCCAACCAGTCCGCCTCGCAAGTAGCGGGACAGATTCAGCTCGCGAACTTCATCAACCCCGGTGGTCTGAACGCTATCGGCAGCGGATACTTCGAGCCGACCGATGCCAGCGGCGAAGCGCAACTCGGCGTGCCTGGCGGACAGGAAGGAGTCGGAACTTTGCAGCAGGGCTACACCGAAAATTCCAACGTCAGCGTGGTGGAGGAGTTCATTAACATGATCAGCAGCCAGCGAGCGTATGAGGCGAATTCCAAAGTAGTGAAGGCCGCCGACGAGATGTATCAACAAGTCAATAACATCGCAACATGAGAACTGCCTTCCTCTTCGCGATGGCGCCGGCATTCGCTTGCGGGCTCATCGACAGCGACCGCATTCTCGGCAAAGATGTCGCCGCGGCCAGCCCCGCGTTCGCCGCGATCTCTGCTCAGCTCGAAATCGGTACGGCGCCGCTGCCGGGAGTGCAGCGGGTGTTGCGTGCGGACGAACTGGTGCGCCTGGCGAAGCAGAACGGCATTGTGCTCGACGGACCGGTCAACGCGGTCTGTTTTGAGCGCGCCACGGAGCAGCTGACGGTGGAGAAGCTCCTCCCCGCGCTTCGGCAAGCCTTGGCCGTCGACAACGCCAAAATTGAAATTATCGATTTCAGCCACTTCGGCGTTCCGCACGGCGCCCTTGATTTTCCAAAATCCGGGCTCATGCCGAACGGATTGTGGCGTGGCCGAGTCCTTTACGATCAGGGCCACAGCATGCCGCTATGGGTGAAAGCTCATATCACAGTGGAGCAAACCTGGGTGGAGGCATTAGAGTCCCTTCCTACGGGAAAGCCGATCGAGGCGTCGCAATTGATCGTCAAAACCGGTCCGCGATTTCCCATCGATACGGCCTTTCTGGAATCGTTAAATGCCCTTGTCGGGCGCAGGCCGGTGCGGACCCTCTCGCCTGGGACTCCAATCGTCGCGGCGATGTTGACGATCGCGCACGATGTGGAACGCGGCGACTTGGTAGCGGTTGAGGTAAAAGTGGGCGGCGCCATTCTGGATTTTGAAGCGACCGCCGAATCCTCCGGCCGCGCCGGCGAGTCTATTCTGATCAAGAATCCCGATAACGGACACTCTTTTCAGGCAAAAATTCAAGATAAAGGGCATGTCTTGGTAGAGAAATAAATGAAGCACATGACACGTTTTCTATTCTTCTTACTCCCTGTTTCACTGTTTGCGCAACTGGGAGCCTCGCCCGGCTCGCTCTACTCGGCTTCCGGACGGCTGGCGGATAATGCCCGCGACGTTCGCGCCAGCGAGGTGAACGACATCGTCACCATAGTCGTGAATGAAGCGGCTTCGGCCGTGGTCAATGGCACTTCGATTTCATCACGCAAATCTTCGGTGGCCGCTTCCATCACCGGCGCCTACGGAATCACGACTCCCAAGCTTACCAACCTGCTCGGCGCAACCAACGACACGGAGTTGGCCGGTTCGGGGTCGACCTCGCGTAACCTGACCTTGTCGACGACCATCTCCGCGCGCGTGATCGAGGTCCAGCCCAACGGAACGCTGGTGATCGAGGGCACCAAGGATATCGGGGTCAACTCGGACAAGCAGTCGATTACCGTTCACGGTTACGTGAGGCCGGCCGACCTGAGCTCCGCCAACATGGTGAACTCGGTGCAGGTGGCCAACCTGACGATTAAGGTTACCGGCAAAGGCGTGGTGGGCGATGCCATCAGAAGGCCCAACTTTTTGTACCGCTTCCTGCTCGGATTGCTTCCTTTTTAAGGCGTCATGAAAAAGCTCACTATTCTTGTGTTGACTGCGGTCCTGGCTTCGGCTGAGGGCGCGCGCCTCAAGGATTTTGCGTCCATCGAAGGCGTGCGCGACAACCAGTTGATCGGCTACGGCATCGTGGTTGGCCTCGCCGGGACGGGCGATAAACAGCTTACATTGTTCTCGACGCAGACACTGTCAAACCTTTTGCAGCGCATGGGCGTTACCGTGAACCCCGCGGTCATGCAGGTGCACAATATGGCCTCGGTGATGGTCACCGCCACTTTACCTCCGTTCGCGCAGCCCGGTACGCGGATCGACGCCACCGCGGCAGCCATCGGCGATGCCACGAATTTACAAGGCGGCATTCTGCTGCTGACCCCGCTCAAGGCCGCCAACGGCGAAACCTATGCAGTGGCGCAAGGCCCGGTGGTGACGGGAGGCTTCATCGCGGGACGCGGAGGCAATCTGGAAATCAAGAACCATCCCACCGTGGGCCGCACGCCCGATGGAGCGATTGTCGAGCGCACGCCTCCCTCCGTCCAACCGACCTCGCATTTGAAGCTGCAACTGCGGCAGTCCGATTTCACCACCGCAACCCGCGTTGTCGAGGCGATTAACAAACGATTCGCATCTCCCGGAGTGCCGGTGGCGCGCGCCGAAAGCTCGGGCCTGCTGGTGGTGGATGTGCCGCCTTCTTACTCCACCCGCACCGTCGAATTCATCTCGGAAATGGAATCCTTAACCGTGGACGCGGATCGTCCCGCGAAGATCGTGATTAATGAGCGCACGGGAACCATCGTCATGGGTAAAGATGTGAAGATCACGCCCGTCGCCATCATGCACGGCGCGCTTAGCGTCGAGATTCGCACCAGGGTTGAAGTCTCGCAACCCGGTCCTCTATCGTCCGGCCAGACCAAGGTGGTGGAGCAAACGACCACCGAGACGAAGGAGCCGAAGGCGAGAGCTCTGGTCCTGCAAAAGGGTGCAACGGTCGAAGAATTAGTACGCGCTCTGCAAGCCATCGGCTCTACCCCGCGAGACGTGATTGCGATTTTGCAAGCCATGCACGCGGCTGGCGCACTCGATGCGGAAATTGAGGTGATTTGATGAATAGTCTCAGCGCGATCGTCCCATCCGTGGCGGACACAGCCACCGCTCCTCCTACGAAAATTGAGGGCGCCGCCAAGCAATTCGAAGCGTTGATGATCGCGCAGATGCTGCGAACCGCTCGCGAAAACACCGAGGACGCGGATTCAACGGGCTCGACGATGCTTGACGTCGCCGATCAACAGTTTTCCCAGGTTCTCGCCAACAATGGTGGATTCGGTCTTGCAAAATTGATCGTGAACGGACTGCAACCTAAATAGGGTCGGGCGGACCCCTGGTCCGCGGCTGACGCCCCCGTCGGCCTTTTAGTCGCACCCAAAAAGCCGGCTCGGACGCCGGCGAGTTTGTGTCGACCGGTCTTAACGCGGTACGCTACTGAAACAGTTGCAGGCCAATGCCCAAACGCTTATCCACAATCGCTGTAGCGCTCACTTCACTGGTTTTCACTTATATATTCTTCGCGGAATATCTTTCTCCATTCCGCGAAATCCACATCCCCTACGATCTTTGGGGTTACCATTACCCGCTGGCGGACTACGCATTTCAGAGTCTTAAGCGCTTCTCTTTTCCGGCATGGGATGTGTCGATCTATTGTGGCCAGCCTTTCGCTGCCAATATCCAAGCCGCTCTATTCTATCCGCCGATGTGGATCCTATTCGCCGCGAGCGCAATGCATGGCGTTCTCACCTACACCGCCATGGAAGCGCTCCAGCTCGGTCATGTCTGGCTCGCCTTCCTGCTTTTCTTTTGCTGGCTCCGGAACAGAGGCCTCGCCGACCTCGCGTGCATCCTGGGCGCGGGAATATTCGCTTATAGCGGTTACGCGATGCTGCAACTCCAGCACCTTGGGCTCCTGTGCGCCTATGCCTGGCTTCCTCTAGGTTTATGGGGAATCGACGACATGACCAGAGATCGCGGCTGGCGGGGATTTCTGAAGATAGTGGCGAGTTCCGCGGCAAGCTTCCTGGCTGGCTATCCGCCTACTTGGTTCGTCTTGGCGATTTATCTGGGTACCTACGCGCTGTTCTCGGGAAGGCTGACCGTTGTTGTGCGTACCTTCCTCGCGCTCTTGGCTTCACTTGCCTTGGCCTCGGTTCAGGTTCTCCCGACCATCGAGGCAAGCTCCCTCATGATGAAAGAGAATCGATACGGGAACGGATTCCAGGACCTTGTATTTTATATTTCCTATCTCATTCCTAATTTCTTCGATTTCGGGATCAACGTCCCCGTCATGACGAACTTTGGGAAAGAGTATTTGTACTTGGGCGCTCCCGCAATGTTTGGAATCGTTGCTCTCCTGGGGTTTGGCCGATGGCGTCCAGTGGTCCCAATAGTGGCCGCCGGCTGCGTTTGCCTCGTCTTTCTAACGAACCCATTTCATGCGATTTCGGAAGTCGTGGGAAGAGTCGAAATACTCGCACAAGTCTGTCGCGATTGGTATTTTCTGGCTGGCGTGACGGCGATGGCAGCGGGCTTGGCCGCCTTCGGCATCGATCGGTTTCTAACTTCCAGCAGTGCTCGCGTCTCCAAAACATGGGCGATTGCCGGTATCGTGTGCGCCGCGGCCTGGGCCGCGTATGAGCTTCGCGCGTGGAGGCCTGGTGCGCCGGCGTTTCCAGCGGGCTGGTGGTCGGGCCTCGACGCCCTCGCGACACTCACGGTATTCGCGATCTGTATCTTCGCCCTTCGTGGCCAGTCTGGCAGGTGGAGCACGGCCATGACCATCGTCTTGTTACTTTGCGCCGCCATTGACTATAAGGCATTCGGGACTAGCAAACGCTTCAATGGCGACCGTGGCTCACTGCCGCACAATTATGCGAAGGATGGCTTTGGTTACATGGATCCCGATGCGTTTCAGACCCTGGTGGCTCACCGCGAATATCGGATCCTCCTCGATGGGACCGCGCCCACCGCCGTGGAGCTGAGACATCATAGCTTAGCCTCGCCCCAGGGCTTTGATCCTTTTATCGCGCAGCGCTATCTGGATATGGTGAAGGAGCTGGGAGCTGAATTCCACTCGAGTCGGGAGTTTAGTTTCGACAGTGGCAATGATGTCGCTCTCCAGACCTTAGCCGTCCGTTATGTAATCACTACCGCGAACGGACCGCTTTTCCCAAGTCTCAAGTCCAATCCGACCTTTAAGCTGGTCGGAAATGATACCTCTTACTTTCATGTCTACGAGTATCGAAAATATGCCGAGCCCTATTTCGGCGGCGGGACGATTACGCCGTTGACCAGGACGCCGGAAACCCGGCAATTTCGAGTAAGCTCGCCCGAAAGCGTCGATTTCGTCCTAAAGGAGCAGTTCTTCCCCGGTTGGAGAGCCTATCTGGATGGCCAAACAATTCCAATTCATCTCTGGCGTGGCACGTTTCAAAGCGTCCACATCCCGGCGGGAGATCACTCAATAGACTTTCGTTATCAGCCTCGAATGTTGAGACTTGGAGCTTGGGTCAGTGCCAGTTCTATTCTGCTATTAGTCGTAATCTCCGCGGTACTTCGACGAAGGACTTAGCTAGCATGTTGTGCTCCGTCCTTGTGGGGCGGCCAATGTTGGCGGCAGCCGCCTTTCAAGGCGGCTTTTGTCAGTTGGCGGACGGCCTCTGGACACTATCAATCACAATGATTTCGGTAGTGGGTCAGTTTGCAAACTGACCCACTACCATGATTTCGACCGGCCCCTTCTGCGAGACAATCCGCAAGCCAAGCTGCTCCTGCAAAGCTGTGAAGATCGATGGTCCATTCGTATCGGCATGCGGCCGCGGAGCTTCCGGAGGCAGGCCGATAGATTCGGGACCGCCCTCCCCAGGATCCGGCGTCCATTCGAGCGTGTAGTCGTACTCACCGTTCAGATCCGTTTTATCGATCACCACGCGGCCTAAGCCTCTTGAAAGCATTGTCGCGAGGATCGCGACCCTGCCCTTGGTTACGGTGAACGAACCGTTCCCGAAACGGACGCTCTGTTCCGTCCCGGTCGGCGGTTTCAGTTTCGACTTATTCTTTTCCACCACCAGCGCGTACACTGGCATTTCTTTGGTCTCGCTGTGGACTTTCAACTGAAAGCGGTCGCCCATCAACGCCTGGAGCATCGGGTTCTCCTGGACCCTCGCAAGCCGGCCCTCCACACCTTCGGCCTTCGCGAGGATGTCCCAACGGTCCGTACGAATCCAGTCCGGGCCGCCTGAGATCTGGAAGGCTTTCACGTCATAGGCCTGCATAATCAGCATCCTGAGCGGCACGCCCACCATGCGAACGGTCCCTCCCGCCAGATTCTGGAACATGAAACTGTTATGGTCGTCGGGCGCGCTCGGCTTGACGGAGACCACGTCGAATTCCTTGCGAACGGCTGGCAATTGCGCCAGCAAGCTTGTCGCGGCAGCGGTGAGGATCAGATAGCGCATAACAGTAAGACGCTGAACATGCGATATCGGTGGAACGCGCAACTCTATTTCCTTCGTCTCCCAAGCTTTATCGCTTTCACCCGCCGCCGCTCGTAATTCCTCACTCTATCCTTCAATCGAGAGGTTGGCGCACTGATTCGGCGTCCAGCCCACCGGAGCGTGAGTGTTCTAGACCACCTCATCGACCGACGTTTAACGATACAGCGAGAGCAGCGTGCGATACAGCGAACCAGTACCTTCTGGGTTATCAAAAAGGTCGGGAGCGCTCCAACGAAAGAGTTTTGAGAGGTAAACATGGGAACACAAATCACACCACCAAGCGGAGGCGCGCCTACACCAGGCGGGTCTTCCGCCGCGAATGCCTACATGGCGCTCTTCGATGCCGCCTACGCCACAAGTAAGCCTCCGGCGTTCCAGCCGCTTTATAACGGATACTCGTGGGGCGTTACCCCCGACGCAATCCAATTGCAGCCGGATCAACGCTGGGCTCTGATCAGCCAACTCCTAACGGAGGGTTGGATCATCGATGAAGAGATCGACGGCCTTGGCTTCGATCCATATTCCGTCATGTACATGCGGCAACTGTACGGAAACACCTGGGTCCTCGCCGGACTCGGTAACGTCTCCGCGACGACCGAGTCGCCTAGTCTGTACACCGGCCCGGTACCCGCCGGCGCGATCAAAGTCAGCACAATGCTATCGGACTATCCCGCTTATCCGATCCCCGCGGTGAGTATTCCGATAATCCCGCCCACCCCACTGGCCGCGAATCCGGTCGGCATCCGCATCATCCCCCAAGTTCCCTCTCAGGCGAATTACGTCGGCGATATTTTCAAATGCGCGATAGCGAACGATGGCTACGCGGTCGCAGCTTCCTGGTCGGGGACCAGCGGCGCCTTCACGGGTACCTGGACCAAGCAGGCGCTCGAACTGGGCATGATGATCGTTTGGACGAAAACCGAATAAAGAAAGGAGAAAACAAATGCCAACAATTTCAAATGGACTGACGGCGACGCTCGCCGGACTCACCACCACACAGACAGCCTTTAACGGGTTGCCCAATGCAATGACGGAAGATCAACTGATCGATCTTCAAGCCGTGGAAGCCATCACTTCACAGTTGCAAGCCCTGTCCGTAAAGTATCAGGGTCTCTAATTACCGCTTAAGCGACACCCTTGCGGGTCTTAATTTCCGCAAGCAACTTATCGATCTCGTCCTCTTTGCCCAGTGCGGCCAGACGCTCCTCAATGTCATCGGTTGCGATGCTCGATTGCGCCTGGCTCACTGCTTCGGCCTGCTGAACTTTATTCTTCACCCGATCGAATGCCGCGGCTTTAGAGCCGTCCCCGATATTGATTTGGGCGTTGCTCGCGCGGGTCAGCGCTCGCGCGCGGCGGTGCTGCGCGATCAGAATGTCGGACTTATTTTGGGCCTCCGTTAGTTTCAGCTCCAGCTTGCGCAAAGCCGTTTTCAGGTTCTCGACCTGCGCCGTCTGGTCGGCCACCTGCTCGGCGAAACTGGTGGCGACATTTTTCGACGTCATCGATCGCTCGAGCGCCGCGCGCGCCAGGTCGTCCTGTTTTTTCTCCACCGCCAGCTCCGCTTTGCGGATCCATTCCTCTGAGGCGGCTTCATTCTCCTGCTTCTTCTTGAGCAGCAGGTGCTGATCGGCGATCGAAATCGCGACCTGTGTTTTGACTTGCAATAACTGGTTCTGCATGTCGAGAATCACCTGCTTGATCAACTTCTCGGGATCTTCCGCTTTGTCGATCAAATCGTTCAAATTTGCGCGGACTAGCGTCGCTACGCGTTCTAAAAGGGCCATAATTTACTCCTTATCGGGCGTTCCGATGGTTTTTACTTTTCCGAGCAGCTCCGACATCTTCATGCCGCTGAGCGTTTCAAACAGCGCGGGAATCTGCGCCGCAATCTCCGTCATATCGCCGGTAATTTTGTTCATGCCGGCGCTCGAACCGTTACCGGTGGAAACGATGGTGATCTTGTCGACATTGGCCAGCGGCGCGGTCAGCGCCCTCACGATTTCCGGCATGTTGGTCAGCAGCTTGTCGACCACGGCCGCCTGGTTCCATTGCTGATAAGCCTCCGCTTTCACGTTCATCGCTTTCGCTTCCGCCTCGCCCTTCTTGAGGATGATCTCGGCTTCCGCTTCACCCTGGGTGCGAATCGCCGAGGCGCGGCCTTCCGCCTCGAATATATTCCGCTGGCGTTCAGCGGCGGCCATGGTTTCGATGCGTTGGCGGTCGATTTCGGCTCCCTTGAGAACACTCGCGATCAACTCTTTTTCGTGGCGCAGAATCTCCGCTTCCTGGACTTTGATTTCCTGCTCTTTTTCTACCTGCCGGACCTTCACTGCCTCCGCCACCACCTGTTGCTGCATGATGTTGGTCTGGATGTCATACGCTTTATCCGCCTGAGCCTGCTGCCGCTTGGTGATTTCGAGATACTGCGCTTTCTTCACTTCCAGATCGCGCTGCGACTCGGCTTGCTTCGCCAAAGAGAGCGTTTGCGCGAGCACCCGCTCCTGATCCGCCTGCGCTGTGGCGACCGCCGCGGCGCGAGAGGCTTCGGCTCGTTTGATGGCGGTATCGCGCTCCGCTTCGGCTGTGGCGATTTCAGCGTCTCTCTTCACCCTCGCGACATCGGGGCGACCCATGTTGGTGATGTAGTCGTTTTTGTCTCGAATTTCCTTAATGGTGAAGGAAATTACTTCGAGACCCATCTTGGTCATGTCGTCGGCGCAGGTGGCGCGGACGCGGTCGCCCACCATTTCCGGCTCCTTCACGATCTGTTCCACCGACAGTTGTCCGATGATGCCACGCAGGTGGCCTTCCATCACCAGCTTGATGAGGCCCTGGCGCTCGTCGTCGTTCTTCGTCAAGAATTGTTCCGAGGCGGTCACGATCGACTCCGGATCCGACTTCACCTTGATCTGCGAAACCGCTTCCACCGTCACCGCGACGCCCTGCGCAGTGTACAGCTCCTGCTGCGGAGCGACATCGAAAGACATCAGTTGCAGCGACAATTCGCGATACGTCTCGAACATCGGAAAAATAACGGTGCCGCGGCCCTTGATGATGCGGGTGCCGCGGATACCATATACCACCAAGGCCTGATGCGGTCCGGCTTTGCGATACAACTGCGCGACCATCATCATCAGGAACAGGATCGCCAGCACCATCAGGCCCGCGATCACCAGAATTTCACGTGACATGTCCATAACACTCCTCAGAGTCTTTCGCCGTTTAGGTCATCCCAACGGCGGACGTAAGCAATTCCCTTCTCGAATCGCGTGACAACCACTTCGGTATCGCGCGGAATTTCCGTCCCATCCTCGCTACGCGCGGCTGCGGCGCGGCGGGAACCTGCGCGGGAGTAAAGCAGTTCTCCCGTTCCTCCCTGGCGGATCGGGCTCGCGACCTTCCCCAGCACGCCGATCATGTCGTAATCGGCCGGATCGAGCGGTTGCTCTTTCGCATTCAGCTTCCACAGACACCAGAAAATAAGTGCCGCGCCGCCAATCCCGCTCGACATTGAAATCATGAGTGCGAGAAAGGCGAAGACGTTGGAATGCCGCTCTAGCAAATATCCAGTGCCACCGAACCAGCACAGGAACGCCGCAATGGTCCCGAAGTTTAGCGGCGAGACGCCGCCCTTCCCACCCACGCGACCATGCCCGTGTCCGTGAAAATGCGGCAGGTGAATCGCGCCTGCGAAAAACGAAAGCGCGCTCAGCAGAAAGCCGACCAGGAATGTCGCCAGGTAGAAATTTTCCCAACTCATACGGCCTCTTTAAGCTTCGCGTTCGGGCTCAGCACGGCGAGCAGGCGATCCACCAGCTCCGGTGTGTCGAGAATCGCATAGAGCAGCACCAGGCATTTGCGCGAATCGGCGTGCCGGGCCAAAGCCAGCAGTGCGCGGCTCACTTCCCGGTCGCGCGCGAACCGCTCCGCTCCGCTGATCAGCCACAAATCGAGCTGATCCTCTTCGACGCGCACTCCGCTAATCAGCTCCGTATGAAACCCTTCCGGATCGTCCACCAGGTACCCGGGATGGACGCCAAAAAACTTGGCCAGCAGCATCCGAGTGGAGTTGGTGAGGTGGGGGCGCGCGCCGCTTTCAATCTGCGAAAGATAAGACTGGCTGATGGTCCGCTTCATCTGCCGTGCGATGGCGCGAACCACTTCCTGCTGGGTCATCTCGCGGTCCAACCCGCGAAGCGTTCCTTCGACTAGCCGCAAGTAGCGAATTTTTTCTCCGAGCCGCATATTGCAATCCGTGATAAATATATCGCATATTGCAATATTCGTCAAGTGCTAATTTGAAACGTGCTTTTCCGGGCTACCAGGTTTTAGCACAGGATGGAAGCAGGGCACCCGGACCACGGGTCCGGCGCGGACGAGGGCGTCCGCCCCACATACTACTCAATTTGAGAGATGCACTCCGCTAGGCTCGGACCTGCGTTGGGTCGGGTTAGTACTTGACGGATCGGAACTTGCGCAGGCCTAACGCTCCGAGCAGACAGCCAAGCGCCAACAGGCCGGCGGACCCGGGCTCGGGGACGACAGCGCCGCCGCTCAAGCCATTGCTACCCTCCAACAGGCTATTCCCGGTCGCCGTGGTCGACACCTCGCCTACGATTGTCGTCACAGGGGCGTTCTGGCAGCCAAAGTCGAGGGTGTTAGTGTCCATAGTCACGTCGCCGGGGATTTGTGCCAAGGCTCTACCGCAAAGATCCGTGGCGCTAGTACCGAAGGTGATGCCCGCGTTTGCAAGAATATTTCCTTCGAACGCCGCGCTTCCTTTGATCGTCGCGGCACCTGCCGGCATTACCCAATACACGCTGTCGTTTGCCCCGACATTTTCTAAAATAACCTGGGAACCGACCTCGGCTGTGAGTGAACTCCCTACCAGGAAAATGAAGGACGCGTTAGACTGGCCCTGGAAGTTGAGAGTGAGTATTCCGTTCACGTCGAAGGTCGATGAGGGGGTCGAATAGACGTTCGGCAAGAGCGTTTCGTTTCCCGTGGCATAGCTAGTCCCCAAGTCGACACCCGGCCCCAGGCCGTTTAGACTCGTGATCGCGGCGCTGAGATCCGTCTGAGCCTGCCCTGCGGTCCCATCCGCAATATGTACCGCTGGGTTGCCTGTCCCTGTCGTTCCATTGAGGGTGATGCTACTTAAGCCGGTAATCGAAGTACCTGAATAGAGACCCAGTAGTTCCGCTGGGGGGTTGGTTGAGCCGAGGGTGGTCGAGCCGGTATTGGTCACCGTCGAGCCACCGAGGACCACGAAATTACCCGCAGTGCCGAGAATTGCGCCTCCAAAACCAGGCACAGCAAACATCACGATTAGCGTTGATAGCGATTTGAGTAGCACATTTCCTCCTCCGCGTCAGAAAGCTTCGCGGACTGGGCCAGCGAGTAAGTAGGCCGAATGGGTAGAATGAGCGCGCCTCCGGGCGTGTTCACAAATGCCCCACAGTTCTGCTGTTAAACAAGAAAGGAGCTCGTACCTCAGCTTAGCCCTCCCAATTGCGCGTGTCAATCGAGAAAATGACCAAATGCAGCCGAAATACTTGAAAACAATTGGAAACGATTAGCGATACTGTGAAACGATTAGCCCAATAGCAGGACGAGGGAAAGATAGAGCGAAGTTCCCAAGCGCCACGGTCGGTCCACCCTCCCCGACTACTTGTGTATTATACGTAGATGCGCCTCTTCGCTTCGCTAGCCGGTCTCGCGACTTTCTCGATTATTCTTCTCGCTCAACCGCCTCAGCCTCCGCAGGAGGGCAAGAAGGGGCCGCCGCCGGCGCCAAAAAATCTTCAGGTTTTGACCCTGGACGATCTGCACAGCGGCATCATGCAGAAGTTCGCCGCGGCGCTCGGCGGAAACTGCCAGACATGCCATATGCAGGGCGATTTCGCGAGCGACGAAAATGAGCATAAAGTGATCGCGCGGCAAATGATCACGATGACCAAGGAAATCAACGCCAAGTTCCCCGACGGCAAAGTGCACGTCACGTGCTACACCTGCCATCGAGGCACTCATGAACCCGCGATGGAGCCCTCCGCGGCAACCAAACCCGCGCAGTAAATTGTGCCTTTTGACGGACTGCGAGTACTATCGCTCGAAAGCCGGCGTTCGGCCGAGATCGAACGCCTGATCCGCGGCCAGCGCGGGGAGCCCTTTGTCGCGCCTTCGATGCGCGAAGTGCCGCTCGCCGACAATCCGCACGCATTCGAGTTCGCCGAGAAATTATTTCGCGGCGACTTTGAGATGATGATTCTGCTGACCGGGGTCGGCACGCGTCTGCTTAACGATGTTTTGAGCACTCGCTTTCCGAAGGAAAGCTTCCAGAATGCGTTGCGCACACTGACGCTGGTCGTGCGCGGATCGAAGCCCATGGCCGTGCTGCGCGAATGGGGCATTCCGGCACAGGTGTTGGTTCCCGAGCCGAACACCTGGCGCGAGATCCTGACCGCAATCGAAGGCCGCGCGGAGCGGAAAATTGTGATCCAGGAATATGGCCGTCCAGCGACGGAGCTGATCGAGGCTCTGCGCGGACGCGGTGCGGAAGTGACCACGGTTCCGGTGTATCAGTGGGATTTGCCCATCGACCGCGGTCCTCTGCGCGAGGCCGTGAAGCGACTGGCGGCGGGCGCATTCGACGTGGTAATGTTCACAACTTCCATTCAAGTGCCGCATCTGATGAAGATCTCCGCGGAAGAAGGCTTGGAGGACGAAGTGAGAAGGGCGATGAAGAAGATGGTAGTCGCCTCGGTTGGACCATCGACCAGCGAGACGCTGCGCGAATTCAGTATCGAGCCGGATCTGGAGCCGTCGCACCCGAAGATGGGCTTTCTGGTAAATGAAACCGCCGCTCAGGCCGCCGGGATTCTAGAATCGAAGGAGTGAGCGGGCAGAATGACAATTCGTGGGGCATGCTGCTTCGCTATCTTTCCTATGCGATTCTGTTGCCGGTGGCGACCCTAGTTGGCTACGCGATTGGCTACGGCCTTGACGGCCTTTTCTCCACGCACTTCCTGCGAACCGTGTTTCTGATGCTGGGCGCCGTCGCGGGCTTTGCGCAACTCGTTCGGAGCCTGAGCAGCGAAAAATGAATCACGCGGAATTCTACGAACGGGCGCTGGCGCGAATTTTGCGCTTTACAATCGCACTCGGCGCGATCGGAAGCGTGGTCACGCTCTACCTGCACGGTCCGCGAATCGCTAACGGATTCCTGTTGGGCAGCGTCCTTTCGGGGTTCAATTTTTACTCCCTGCGGAGGCTGGTGGAGAGCCTCGATGGCTCGGGTGGCGCGTCCGCGGGATTCTACGCGCTGCGCTATTTTCTGGTCGGCGGAATTGTCTATGTTATAGTGAAAATACTGTCCGTTACCTTGGTGGCTGTGCTGGCCGGTCTCGCCGTTTCCGCGGCTGCCGTCATCATAGAAATCCTGTATGAGTTGATCTATGCAAGAACATGAGCTGTGGCTCACTGCGCAATTTAACAACTATCTGGCTGGCCTCGCCAACGCGATCTTAGGCCTGTTCCACATCGCCGCTGAGAATCAGGCAAGACCGTGGCAAAACTGGCTGGTGATGGAGTTGTTTGTCTTCGCGCTTCTGCTGGTGCTTTTTGCGCTGCTGCGAACGAAGCTTTCGGTGGACAAGCCAGGGAAAATCCAGCACCTTGCGGAAGTCTTTTACGCGTTCCTCTCGAATACGGTGGAAGAAGCCGGCATCGAGCATGGGCAAAAGTTCGTCCCTTATTTCGGCACCATCTTTATATTTATCCTAGCCATGAACCTGATCGGGGCGATTCCGATTTTCGAGTCGCCGACCATGACTGTCGCAGTTCCCCTGGGCTTGGCTATATGCACCTTTGTGTACTACCATTTCTGGGGTTTCCGCATCCAGGGCATGAAGTATCTGATGCAGTTTGTCGGCCCGATCTGGTGGCTTTTCCCCCTGATGATTCCCATCGAAATTATCAGTCATCTGGCCCGCCCGTTTTCGCTGACCTTGCGACTCTACGCGAATATGTTCGCGGGGGAACAGGTGACCAGCGTTTTTCTGGCCTTGACGTATCTGGTGGTGCCCGTGATTTTCATGGCGCTTCATATTTTCGTCGCGTTTCTGCAAGCGTACATTTTTACTTTGCTCTCAATGGTGTACGTGAGAGGCGCCACGGCGCACGACCATTAATACCGGCATGATCGCTGCCGAGTGTGAGCCGCCGGCCCCCCAGGACCGGAGTGGCACCACCTCCTCGGCAGATTTTAATAGGAGAAGAAAGACAATGCAAAGAAAAGTAATGTTTCTGATTTTTGTGGTGATGATTCTGGCTGCGACGCCGATGTTCGCCCAAGGGACAACTGCCCCGGCAACCAGCGACAGCGGACTCAAGTGGATTGGCATCGGCATCGGCATGGGCTTGGCTTCGGGTTTGTGCGCCCTTGGCCAGGGTAAGGCGACGGCTGGCGCTTGCGAAGCCATGGCTCGCAACCCCGGAAATACGGCGGCGATCCGCTTGGCTCTGATTCTGGGCCTCGCGCTAATTGAGTCGCTGGCGCTGTATACGTTCGCAATTGTTTACGGCAAGTAGTCGCTAAGAAATGGGGACCGGCGTGCATTGCCGGTCCTTTTCTTTCATGAAACTCCACGGCATTTTCCCCCCGATCGCGACTCCCTTCGATCACAATGGCGACCTTTACAAGATCAAGGTCCAGCACAATATCGAAAAGTGGAATCGTACCGGACTCGCTGGTTACGTCGTCTGCGGTTCGACGGGCGAGAGCGTCTATCTCACCACTGAGGAAAAGATCCGCCTGTGGGAATGGGTCGCCGAATACTCCGCACCCGAAAAGCTTTTGATGGCGGGAACGGGTGTCGAAGGCGTTCGCGAGACGATTGGGCTGACCAATCGAGCCGCCGATATCGGATACAAAGCGGCGATGGTCCGCACGCCGTTCTACTACAAGAATCTGATCAATCGGACCGATGCGCAAACGCTCTATTTCCGCGCCGTCGCCGACGCGTCTAAGATCCCCCTCATGATTTACAACTGGCCGCAGGCGACGGGCATCGATATTACGACCGACGCGGTGGCCGCGCTGTCGCATCATCCGAACATCATCGCGATCAAGGAAAGCTCCGGCAGTCTGGAGAAGGTGATGCAGATGATTCGCGAGGTGAAGCCGGGTTTTCAAGTGTTGGTCGGCTCCGCGCCCACGCTCGCGCCGTCGCTGGCCATCGGCGCGGTCGGCGCGGTGCTGGCCTACGCAAACGCGGCACCATACTCGGTAATTTCGATTTACGAGGCGCATCGTACGCGCGAAGCGGCGGCCGCGCTCGACTGGCAGAATCGCATCGCGCCCGCGGCGCAACTGGTTACGGCCAAGTATGGCGTGCCGGGATTGAAATACGCGATGGATCTTAACGGATATTACGGAGGCATCCCGCGCCTGCCTCTGACCCCTATCGGCCCGGAGGCGAAGAAGGAAATTGAGCACGCGTTCGACGGGATTAAAGGCTAGGCATTACCCGCAGCGCCGACCAGTCCTCATCATTCATGATTCGATCTGGATCGAGTACCTTCCGTGGGCGTCCGTGCCCCCGCACGGCGCCATGTCGAAAATCCCTGTGCCGCAGATCGAGCACTTCCGACACCCGGTCGGCAATGAAACCGGCGAGTTTTCCTCTCGTCTCGACGACAATGATAAAAGGCTCTCTACCATGGGACCCATGAGCGATCGCCAGCTTGGCCCTCAGATCGATCACGGGAAAATCGCGTCTCCGGATCGCGGCGAATCCACGGATCCATTCATGAGCGGCTTCGAGCGCGACCATCTCATGCATTGGCAAAATGCCGCGCACACATTCAGCGTCCATCGCGAAATCCTGGCGAGCGACGCGAAACGTCAGGTACTTACCGGCCTTGTAAACAGGCAGTTCGTCGGATACAGTCTCCACGGGAGCCTCATCGGCACGTATAGAGAGGATAATAGAAGTACCGGTGATGTTTCGCGCATTTCTTTTTTTTCTCTCGACCTTCCTGACTTGGCAGCAACCGGCGGTGCCTGTTCCAGCCGATCCGGACGTCGAGTTCGTCTGCCCCATGGACAAAGATGTCCGCTCGCCGGTGCCCGGCAAGTGCCCGCGTTGCGGGATGACGCTGGTCCCAGGGATCCCGGATGCGCATGAGTTTCCAGTTCACATCACCACGGCTCCAAAAATCTTGAAGTCCGGCGAAGAAACCCTGCTGACGTTCCACATCGAAGATCCGATCACCGAGAAGAACGTGCACGATTTTGAGATCATGCACGAGAAACTGTTTCACCTTTTCCTGATCAGTCAGGACCTGCAGTTTTTCCGGCATGTGCATCCGATAATGCAATCCGACGGCACTTTCGATCTCGATGTGATATTTCCCCACCCCGGCCTCTATCGCGTGCTGAGCGATTTTTATCCCAAGGGCGCAACCCCGCAGCTAATCGCCAATACTCTGTTCGTACCGGGCGCCGGAATGAAGATGACGCCCGCGAAGCTGACCGCGGATCTTGCGCCGAACAAGACCGAGAATATGGAAGTCTCGCTCACCACGGAGCCTCCGGAACCCATCGCGGGCATGAAGACTCTGATGTTCTTCCGCCTCACCCCGAACGACGGAATCGAGCCCTATATCGGCGCAATGGGTCACATGCTCGCCGCCAGCGCCGACCTGATCGACCTGATGCACACTCATCCCTTCCTGGTAACCGATCCCGAAGGCGGATCCGTAAAACAAATCCAGTTCAATTTGATTTTTCCTCGCGAAGGAATCTATCGTGTATGGGTGCAGTTCCAGCGCAAAGGCGTGGTCAACACAGCAGTCTTCAACATTCCGGTTACAGTATTAAAGTGACTTCCTATCGGATTGAGAATGTCGAGGCGCTGCTGACGCCCGCCCTGGTGATTTATCCCGAAATTGTAGACCGGAACATCGCCGCCACGCTGCGGTTATTGGACGGCGATGCCAACCGCTGGCGCCCTCATCTGAAAACCGCCAAGCTCGGATTCATCATGCGAAAACTCGCGTCGCACGGCGTGGTGAACGCCAAGTGTTCCACCACAGTCGAGCTCGCCGCCGCGTGCGAAGCCGGCATGAAGGACGTCCTGCTCGCCTACGCCGTGGTGGGCGCGAACGCGCGCCGGGTGCTGGAACTGGCCGCGCAATATCCGAACGTGCGCATCTCCGTGCTGGTCGAAAACGTCGAGCAGCTAACGGCGTGGTCCGGCAGCACAATAGGGATTTTCGTCGACGTGAACCCCGGCATGGATCGCACCGGCATTTCGCAGGACGGCGTTGCCGCGATTCTCGATGTCGTGCGCGCCGCCGGGCCGCAATTCCGCGGTGTTCATTATTACGACGGTCACATGTCCGCCACCTCGCTCGTCGATAGAGAAAAGCTCGCGCATAAAGGCTACGGCCGCCTGATGGAAATCGTCGCGGCCATCGAGAGCGCGGGTTTTCCGATCGAGGAAGTAATCACCTCCGGCACCCCCGCGTTCCCTTGCGCCGCAACCTACGCGCCGTTCAAGTCGGGAAATTTCGTTCATCGCGCGTCCCCCGGTACCGTCGTTTACAGCGACGCCACCAGCATCCAGCAGCTGCCCGCCGAATGGGGATATGAACCCGCCGCGCTGGTGATTTCGACTGTCGTGAGCCATCCGAAACCGAACGTCATCACCTGCGATGCGGGACACAAAAGCGTTTCCGCCGATGCGGGCGTGCCCACATGCTCCGTAGCCGGACGCGCCGATCTGACTCCTTTGAAGCCCAGCGAGGAGCATCTTCCCATTGAAGTATCCGGCGGCCCCGTTCCCCCCATCGGCGAGCTGCTCTACCTGATCCCGCGCCACGTTTGCCCCACGGTGAATAACTTCGATGACGCCGTTATCGTCGAGCATGGCCGGGTTGTCGCGGTGGAGCGCGTCACCGCGCGAGGCCACGAAATTCCGCTTCGCGTTGCGTGAGTACGACAACGTATCCGCAGCCCACGATCGCGAGAAACATCGCCAGCACCACGCTTGTTCCCAGATTCACTTCTTCCCACGCCGCGATCATGATCGCAATAATCACCGCGATCGCCATGTGCAGCACCCAGGCGGCCTCCGCGTCCTTCGGAAGCCTGCGTAGCGTGCGGATAAAATCGTACAGCGCTCGCAGCAGCATCCACACCAGCATCAGCATCGTCGGCACTCCGCGCTCCGCCGCATAGTGAATATACACGTTGTGCAGATGCTGATAATATCCCGTCGGCAGCTTCTTCACGTCCGCGGGAACATAGCTCTTATAAACCTTGCCCACCTGCTCCGGCCCCACTCCCAGCAACGGATGAGCCTTGATCATCGCCCATCCGATGCTCCGCGTCACGGACCGATGCTCGTTCGAATCCTTATCGCCATGCGGCGAAAAAACCGAGCGCTCGCGTTCTCCGATGCCAAACGGATTCACCAGCATCAAAATCCCCGCCACCACCGGCAGCGCGATCACCGTCCACCGCCGCCAGAACCACAGCAGATAAACTCCGCCGCACGCCGCGCCCGCCCACATGCTCCGCGTTTCCGCCGCCACTAGCGCCACGCCCACCAGCGCGCCCGCCGCGATCAGCCACGCCACCCATCGCCGGTCGCGGCAGAAAAATACTACGCTCGCGATCGCCAGCAGCGCCATCATCATCTCGCCGCTGAAGGTCATCCAGTGGTCCAGGAATCCCGTAATGCGATCGGCCACGTAGGAATCGTAAAACTTCTGATGCGTCTCGACGGCGGTTTCGTACTTGTCGTAAAACTGATAAAGGCCGAGCCCCGCCGAGGCCGATGCCGCCGCGGCCCACCCCAACGCGAGCCATCGGATCTGCGCGACGTTCTGAAACGTGCTCACCACCACGAATACCATCGCGTACACGTAAAATTTCTTGATCTGCGGCAGCCCGCCCCGCATGTCTCCCGACGCCAGCCACGAAATCACGGTGCCTAGAAAAAATAGCGAAAGCGGCAGCCAGATCGGAGGCCACCTGGGCTTCACCCGCAGCACCGCCATCGCCACAATCGCCGCGCCCATCACGATTTCGAATCCCGCGATGGAGACCACCGGCAGCACCGCCGCCGCCCCGGCCAGCATCATCGGAACATCTTCTTTTCGCAAGCCCTCATGATACTGTATTAAGCTCATGGCCCTTTTTCTCACCGAAGCCGATGTCCGCGCCCTCGTCACCATGCCCGATCTGATCGCCGCGATGGACACCGCCCTCACCGCCTTTTCCGCCTCGGGCGTCGTGCAGCCCGTGCGTACCGTGCTCGAAGTCGGGCGTGAGAAGTCGTTCTTCGCCCTCATGCCCGCCTACGTTCCCTCGACACCCGCACTCGGCGCGAAACTGGTCACGCTCTACGAATCGAACACCGCGCAAGGCCTGCCCACGCACCTCGCGACCATCATTTTGCTCGATCCCGAGACCGGCGCCCTCGCCGCCATTATCGACGGACGATACATCACCGAGGCGCGCACCGCCGCTGTCTCCGCGGTCTCCGTAAAAAAACTCGCGCGAGAGGACGCCGCCGTCCTCGCGATCCTGGGTTCCGGCGTACAAGCCCGCAGCCACTTCGAAGCGCTCTCCCACGTGCGAAAGTTTCGAGAAGTCCGCGCCTGGAGCCCAAATCGCCAACACCTTGAAATGTTTCAAACAGAAACGGGAGTCCTTGCGGCCGGCTCAGCCGAAGCTGCTGTCCGTGGCGCCGATGTCATCGTAATCGCGGCATCGTCCCACACGCCGATCCTGTTCAACGATTGGGTCGCCCCCGGCGCTCACGTCGTTTCGGTCGGCGCCACTCGTCCCACGCAGCGGGAAATGGAGCCCGCGCTCGTCGCCCGCGCTCGCCTGTTCGTCGATTCCCGCGCCGCCGCCCTCAAGGAGTCGGGCGACGTGATTCCCTTCGGCGATTCGCACATCGTAGCCGAGCTAGGCGAACCCACGGCTGTTCGCGCTTCCCATGCCGAAATCACGATCTTCAAATCGCTAGGCCTCGCCGTGGAGGATGTCGTGGCCGCGCACCTTGCCCTAACCCGCGCCAAACAATCCGGCCGAGGACGAGAAATATGAAATCAATCTGGTGGCGCGAGCTTCAGCTTGCAGCGGCGATCTTCAGTCGCCGTTTCCGCGTGTCGCTAGGTCTGGTAGCTTTCCTCACCACCGCGCTATCCGCCCAAACCTACGACATCGTCCTCTCGAACGGCCGCGTGATGGACCCCGAGTCCGGCCTCGACGCCGTCCGCAACATAGGCATCCGCGGCCACAGTATCGCCGCCATTTCGGAGCGTCCTCTCCAAGGCCGAACCATGATCGATGCCAAAGGACTGGTCGTCGCACCCGGCTTCATCGACCTCCATTCGCACGGTCAGGACGACGAAAATTATCGCTTTAAAGCCCGCGACGGCGTCACCACCGCACTGGAACTCGAAGTCGGCGTCTCGCCTGTCGCGCCCTGGTATGCGGCCCGCGAAGGAAAAGCGTTGATCAATTTCGGAGCCACCGCCGGCCACATCCCCGCGCGCATGGCCGCCATGCACGACACCGGAACGTTCCTGCCGCATGACGAAGCCGCGCATCGTCGCGCAACTCCTGAGGAGAAGCGTGAGACGGAAGACGCGATCCGCCGCGGCCTTGACGAAAAGGCGCTCGGCATCGGCTTGGGCATCGCCTATGTCCCCACCGCCACGCATCCGGAAATCCTCGATGTAATCCGCATCGCCGCCGATCGCAAAGCAACGGTGTTCGTGCATATGCGCTCACCCGGCGCCATCGAGCCCGGCTCCGTCACCGAATCCCTTCAGGAAATGATCGCCGACGCCGCCATCACCGGCGCGTCCATTCACATTGTCCACATCACCAGCATGGCGAACGGGCAAACCGGCCTCATGCTCGAAATGATCGCCGGAGCCCGTAAAGGCGGCCTCGACATCACCACAGAAGCCTATCCCTACACCGCCGGCCAAACCAATCTCGATTCCGCCGTTTTCGATGGTGACTGGCAACATCAACTGAGCATCACGTTTAAGGACCTGCAATGGGTCGCCACGGGAGAGCGTCTGACGGCAGAAAGCTTCGCCCGCTATCGCAAGCAAGGCGGCAGCGTCATCCTCCATTCGATTCCCGAGGAAGCCGCGCGTCAGGCGATGGCAAATCCCGACGTCATCGTCGCCAGCGACGGCATGATTTTCAACGGCAAAGGACACCCGCGCGGAGCCGGCACGTATGCGCGAGTGCTCGGCCATTACGCGCGCGATGAAAAAGCCCTGACGCTAATGAGCGCTCTGCGCAAAATGACCATCCTCCCCGCAAATCGCCTACAGTTATCGCTCAAAGGACGAATCAAAATCGACGCCGATGCCGACATCACCGTTTTCGACCCCACCCGGGTCATCGATAAAGCGACATTCGAAAACCCAGCACAATACTCCGAAGGAATCCCATTCGTGCTGGTAAACGGAGTGTTAGTAGTGCGCGATGGAAAAATCGTGGAGGGAGTAAAACCCGGCGCAGGAATCAAAGCCCGGTAGGGGGTGATGTGATCACCAAAACCGCCAAGCACCCCCCGTTAGGGGTCAAACCCGTTGCCAATGTAACTGCCATCCTTCAGTCGAAAAATGAACGGCCAGAATTTTTTGACGAGGATTCCGTTGATGGTAATCGTCGAATTCACATAACCGGCAGGCTTGCTCAGGAGGTACAGCCTCTTGATAAGTTCGATATTCAACCGCTCCTGCGCTTTCGTCAGCTGAGCTCCAGGAAAAGAGGAAAATACAGGCGCGATGGCCGACGGTGCGGTGAAGAAGCGCTTGCACCATCCCGGACATGGATCGCCATCGAGTCCCTCGGAGAGCCAGTATCCGTGATGAGGCTCACCCACGATCCGCGCTCGAAGGATAACCTCCCGCGTGCCGGCGGCCGAATTCAGAGCCTCGCAGACTCCCATGGGCTTAGTCTGAGCCGAGGCGACGCACGCCAGAAAAAGAAGACACAAAGTGCGCATTCGTTGGAATTTCTTCTTCTTGTGGGGCAGCCAATTTTGGCGGCAGCGGACCTTCAGGCCGCTCTCCTTCTTAATACCGCGGCACCGACGGATCAACCCCCAAACTCCAAGCGTCGATCCCGCCCGCCATACTCTGACAAGCCTCGACCCCTTGCTGCCGCAGCCAATTGACGACGTTGAGACTCCGTACGCCATGATGACAGAACACAATCAGCGGAGCCTCGTCAGCCCGTCCTTCGAGCGTTTGCAATTCCGCCGGCACCTGGCGCATCGGGATCAATTCGCTACCTTCGATGCGCGCCATGGCGATCTCATTCGGCTCCCGCACGTCGATCAAGTGAAGTTTCCCGCCAGCGTCCAGCCGACGTTTCACTTCGGCCACTGAAACCTCAAAATCCATAGGTTAAATTCCCACGCGAGCGACAGTCCGCGCAAAAATGGGGACTGACCACTCTGTCCCAAGGCGGATTCATCACCTCGAAAATCCGTCCCCGTTCGACGCCGCGTGGACAGAGCGGTCTGTCCCGATTTTTTCGCCCAGTCCGCAAACTACTGCGGTGAGAAAGCCGCAGGTTTCTACCAGCTCGTCAGAACTTCTTCAACTCGTCGATCAACCCGCCGAGCCCTCTCTTGCGATAGATCTGCAACAGCCTTTCCTCTTCGGGCGACGGCGCAATCACACCACGCAGTTTCGGATCGTTCAACTCCCCGCGCGTCGGAATCCAGTACGAACCATCCGCGTATTCAACACTCGAGACAAATCCCGTCATGCTGTCGATCTGCATTCGCTCGGAAAACCGCAGAGCGGTGTCCTGCGTCACCTGGCTGGCCTTCCCCGGCGCAAGACTCACGTCGGACGGAATCGATGCCGCCAGAAACTCGCGTCCTTGCTGATCCTTCACGATCCAGCCCATCTCCAGGTGCTTCACTCCTCGATCGGACCGGTTCTGAATATTAATATGCGGCGCCCTTGCTTCATTGCCGGCAATGCGCGCCGTGCCGCCCGTCAGGTCTACCGGAGAATCCGGCATATGCAGGAATGCAAATTGCAGCTCGCGTTCCGGATCCGCATTCGTTGACCGGCTGCGCACCATCTGCACGCCCGCCGAAGGCCTGGCTCTCTGCCGGTCGATGTTGCTCAGAATTTCCTTTTGTAAACCGTCGCTGCCGGCCGTCTCCAGCAACGTCTTGAAATATTTCCGATCGCGGCGCGCCTCCAGCTCCCACACGGTCATCGTGCGGCGCGAATGCAGTTTGTCGGAGCCATAAAAAGTGAGGTCGTCGAACAGCACGCCGTCGAGCTTCACCTCCACCATCGGACCGCCCAACGGCCCCAGCAGCGTCAGATCGATGCGCAACGGGAAAGCCTCGCCCGGCCCGACATCGAGACTCGGCACCGAAACCGATCCCTTGCCGCCCGGCGTCACTTCCTGCGCCAGCACCGCCAGCGTCACGCCACGAATTCGCCTTTGACTCGAATTGCGCAGGGAAAGCACCGCGTGCACATCCAGCACGAACGCGCCCCCGCGGGGCGTAGCCTTTGTTTCGCTCCAATCGGAGGAGACCGCGGTCACCGGCGAATCCGCCGGGAAATCGATCTTGCGCCCCGGCGTCTGCGCCGTCGCAGCCACCGCGCTCAGCACGAAAATAGCGATTCTACTGCGCATACGACACACTCGTGACTGTTACTTGCCCCGTATCCTGATCCACATAATGCGCGCTCGCTGAGCCTTGCGTGCTTACCGAAGTGTTTACCAGTTGCGCTGAATCCTGCGATAAGCCGAGCGAGCCGCCGTCCTTCCGCAACTCTATACCTTCTGGTGTCGCTTCAATCACTGGACCGCGCTCCCCGGACATCGCCGTCCGTCCGTGCCATATCGAGCGCATCGCGTGGCTCAACACCTGCGCGTCTTGCGAGGGCATATTCAGCCACCATCCACCAACCAGCACCACCGCCAACATCGCCGTGACGAAAGACGCCAGCGCTACGGGACGCCACAAATCCGGAATCGATTTATGCGTCCGCCTTCCCCGTGGCGCTACGCATTCGCCCGCGGCCAGACCAACGCGGATATTCGCCGTCATCTCCGCCGAGAGCCGCGCCCAATCCAATCCTTCGGGAAGTATCCCGGCCCCATCGCGCAATGCCTTTGCATCGGAGCGAAATTCCTCCAGGCGTTCGCGGCACAACTCGCATTGCCGGACATGCAAATGCGCCGCCGCGCGTTGCCACAGGCGCAGATCGCCTGAGCCATACAACGCCAGATCGGTTTCTTTTACATGCTGCTTCATGCTTGTCCTTTTGGCTTCGATCTATTTTGTCGTGGCCGCTCCAGATACTTGCGCAACTTCACCCGCGCGTTCGCGATGTGCGACCGCACCGTCGCCTTCGAACAATTCAACTGCGCGGCCACTTCGTCGGCCGGCAAGCCTTCGACATCGCGTAATAGCAGAGCCGTTCGCTCACGCCCTGTTAACGAATTCAATCCCGCTTCAAGGTAGGCGTGATGCTCGCCGCGCAACATCAGTTGTTCGGGATTATTTTCGTGAGCGCTGGTCACCGGCTCCAGCATCTCATCGATGTCGGAAAAACTCACGCGGCCGGACCGGCGCAAAAAATCGATGGCGGTGTTGCTCGCAATGCGCGACAACCAGTGCGCCGCTTTGTCCAGATCTTTCAACTGCTCCTGGCGCTGCAGCGCTTTGATGAACGCTTCCTGCGTCAGATCCTGGGCGTCCGCGACATTTCCCACCATGCGGTAGATCAGCAGGAACACCCGGCGCATGTTCTGTTCGACGAACCGCGTCTGTTGGTCCGACGACAACGGTGCGGCGTCAAATCGGGTTGATCCGGGAGCTTCGCTCATCGCTCTTTCCAAAACCGATAGGACGCTGGTAGCCATCTACGAGAATTGACGATGGTGCCGTCCCAATCGTGCATTGCTATCCTAATCATATATGAGAGCTGTAGCCGTGATTGGCATCGGGAAAACTGCTTTTGGCGCGTTCGCCGACAGGGACCTCCGCTCGCTGGCCGTCGAAGCGGGCCTTGCCTGTCTTGCCGATGCCCATGTAAGTCCTTCAAAAGTAGAGGCTTTCTACCTCGGCAACTTCGCCGGTCCGTCCTTCGTGGGGCAAAATCATCTGGCTCCCTACATTGCCGGCGCGATGGGTGTCGAGCATGTGCCATGCACCCGGTTTGAAGCCGCTTGCGCGTCGTCCGGCTCCGCGTTTTTTCACGCCGTATCGAGCGTCGCCGCCGGAATGTACGATCTGGTTCTGGTCGGCGGCGTCGAGAAAATGACCTCGCAAACCACGCCAAAAGTCACGGAGATCCTCGCCGGAGCGGGAGATATGTCGGGCGAGGGCTGCGCTGGCGCCACGTTTCCCGCGCTTTTCGCCATGATCGCGCGCCGACACATGTATCAGTACGGCACCACCCGCGAGCAACTGGCTGCGGTCGCGGTGAAAAATCACGCCAACGGCGCGAAAAACCCGCAGGCCCACATGCGCAAAATCATCACCATGGAGCAGGCTCTCAACGGCAAGCCTATCGCCGATCCACTCACCGTTTACGATTGTTCACTGGTCAGCGACGGCGCGGCTGCGGTGCTGATCTGTCCGCTCGAACGCGCTTCTGAATTCACCTCTAAGCCGGTTGTTGTGAAGGGTCTCGCGCAAACATCCGACCACGTCGCGCTCGATGAAAAAGACGATATCACGACGTTCCGGGCGGTAAAGGAAGCCGCGCAAAAAGCCTATAAAATGGCCGGCGTCACCGCCTCCGATATTCAATTCGCGGAACTGCACGATTGCTTCACCATCGCCGAAATTGTCGCCACTGAGGATTTAGGGTTTGTCGAAAAAGGCGGCGGCGGACCGTATGTGCTCGCAGGCAAAACCTGCCTGCATGGCGAGAGGCCCATCAACACCAGTGGAGGGCTCAAATCAAAAGGGCATCCTGTTGGTGCGACAGGAGTTGCGCAAATTTGCGACGTTGTTTTGCAAATACGTGGGGAAGCAGGCGAACGTCAAGTCGCGCGTAACCATCTGGGCCTGGCGCAAAATCTCGGCGGAAGCGGCGCTACCGCCGTCGTGACGATTCTGGGGGCCGCATGAAAGGCGTCATTTACACCGAAACCGTGGTATTCGCGCCGCCGGAGCAGTTCGCCGCGGATGCCCCGTATCAGCTTGTCATCGTTGCGCTTGAAGATGGTAAACGGCTCACGGCGCGGGTCTTAGGCGAGCGCGTGACGATCGGCGACGCCGTCGAATTGGCGGAAAGCCGCAACGGTATTCCGTTCTTTCACAAAACATGAATTTAGCCGGCCGGATGTCGCGCATCGGCACTGAGTCTGCCTTTGAAGTACTGCGGCGGGCGCGGGCCCTCGAAGCGCAGGGTCGCCCTATCATCCATCTGGAGATCGGCGAGCCGGATTTCCCCACGCCGAAGCACATTGTCGAGGCTGGGAAAGCCGCACTGGATCAAGGGTTTACGCATTACGGTCCCACGCAGGGGCTGCCCGAATTGCGGGCGGCCATCGCATCCTACGTTTCGCGGACGCGCGAAATCGAAGTCGGGCCGGATCGGGTTTGCGTCGTGCCCGGCGCCAAGCCGATGATGTTTTTTCCGATGCTGGCGGTGCTCGAAGAGGGCGACGAGGCGTTCTATCCGAACCCCGGTTTTCCCATCTACGAGTCCATGATCCGGTTTTGTGGCGCTACGCCGGTTCCTTATCGATCCTTATTTGACCTTAATCGCTCGAAAATCGACGCGAAAACACGCTTAATCGTCCTTAATTCGCCACAAAATCCGACCGGCAACGTGATTCCCGCCGACGAGATTCGCGCTCTCGCGGACCTGGTACACGACCGCGACATCCTGATTCTCTCCGACGAAATTTATTCGCGCATCTGGTTCGGCGAAAAACCGCTGTCGATTGCGAGCTTGCCCGGGATGCTCGACAAGACCATCATCCTCGATGGATTTTCGAAAACGTACGCGATGACCGGATGGCGGCTCGGGTATGGCGTCTTGCCGGAATGGTTAGTAGAACCGGTGAATACGCTGATCGTGAATTCGACTTCGTGTACCGCATCGTTCACGCAGCGCGCGGGTATCGCCGCGCTCGAAGGTCCGCAGGACCACGTCGGCCGAATGGTCGCGGAATTCCGGCGGCGGCGCGATGCATTTTGCGCTGGATTGAATTCGCTGCCCGGATTCCGGTGTCCGATTCCGCAGGGAGCGTTCTACGCATTTCCCGACATCACGGGTACCGGGCGATCATCGAAAGAATTGGCCGACGCGCTGTTGAACGAGGCGGGTGTCGCATCGCTGAGCGGGGCGACGTTCGGCGAATATGGGGAAGGCTATCTGCGATTCTCCATCGCCAATTCGTTTGAAAACCTGATGGACGCGGTGGAGCGCATCCGCGTATTTCTGAAGTGAAGATCTGGCTCTACTATATCGGCAAGGCGCGCGATACGCATGCCAATGCGATGGCGGCGGAGTACATCAAGCGGTCCACTCGATATGCGACATGCGAGATGCGGGAGATTCATCCGGCGCGCTTCGATCCTTGGGTGAAGCATCCGGCGGCGGCGAAGATTTTACTCGATCCATCGGGAAGGAAACTGGATTCGGCGGGATTTATTGCGCAAGTTGAGAAGCTGCACGATATGGCGTTCATCATCGGCGGTTCGGATGGTTTGCCGCCAGAGTGGAAACCCCGCGCGGATCTGCTGCTGGCGCTATCGCCGATGACGATGCCGCATGAACTGGCGCGAGTGATTTTGGCGGAGCAGATTTATCGCGCGCTTACGACGCTGCGGGGGCATCCTTATCCGCGGTGAAAGAAGCCTGCTGAAAGCAGGCTGCCGCCAAAATTGGCCGCCCCACAACGGATTGGTCCAGTTTCAGGGTTAGCGCGGATTCGTGGTTCATAAAAACTGGATCTACTCGTCCTGCTTGGTGATGGTGGTGGCTGGGAAATAATGGGCCAGGATTTCGCGGAAGGTTTTTCCGTTGCGGGCCAATTGGGCGGCGCCTTCCTGGCACATGCCGATGCGATGTCCGGCGACTTGGCCGCGCACGGGACACTCGACCGCGAAATAAGGATAGGCTTCCGGGTTCCAGCCGGCTTCGTCGAGGGTCCGGGTTTTGCCGCCGCAATTCGCCGAATAAAGAGCGGCGATGGCGCGGCCTTGATAGGCTACGAGCAGGTCTCGGGTCTGGCCGGCGGCGTTGGCTGAAGGACTTCCGGGGGGCGGGGCTTCGCGCAAAAACTGGCAATGCGTGGTGTCGCAAAAATCGAAACCCTCATGCCGGTTGTGCGAGGCGATCAGGAAGGAACGAGCGATTACGGCTTGCGCCTTTCGCGCTTCGAGGGGAGCGAAGGGAGGACTCTCAGCGGCGACAATCGATGCCACGGCATTTTCACGATCCATCGCTACCACGGCGAGAAGGTGCCCATCCATCTCGCGCACTTCGAGCCGTCCATGAAATTCGCGACTGATTTTTCCGGGGATGCTGAGAATGAATGCCGTTTCCGCACCGTCGCGTCCGGTGGCTTTCGCGGGACCGCGGAGCTTCATCGAATGGAGTCCTTCGAGGGTTCGATCGAGTCCATTTTGTTGCACGACTACGACGCTTGCGCGCGCGGGCTCCACTTCGAACTCGACCGGATGAAAGAGGCTGAAGACGCAGATGGCGACGATCATTTCGGAGATCGCTCGATGTGGTCGCGGCTCGGTAGTTCGCGGGTAAGCAAAAATGCGGCGGACTTGGCGGCTTCGGCGCCGGGCACGCCGTGAACGCGCACTAGCATCGCGATGCGGGGCGCATCGGCGGGGGCGAGCACGATGGTGAAGCCGTCACCTTTGTGTTTGCGTTTCGCCAGGCACGGAGCGGTTCCAGTTTTTGCGAGTGCATCGCGTCCAATCGCGCTCGCGGTGCCGGACTCGGCAGCTAGCTTCAAGCCGGCGAGAACCTCCGCGACGCGGGGTTCCGCGGCGCGCCCCGCGAGCTCGCAATAGGCTCGGGTGAGGGCGAGTGGAGAGATTTGCCAACTTGCGCCGAGACCGATTCTTGCTTCGGCTGTATCGGCATCGGGCGGAGGAATGCCGAATTTCGCCGCGACTACGGCGAGAGAGTTGGCGTCGACATCTCGCGCGAGATGGAGGAAGTATGAGTTGCAGGAGTGGGCGAGCGCTTCGCGAAATCCGATGGGACCGTGACCATTGGCGAGCCAGCATCGGTCAACTGCGCCTTTGCATACGAACTCGGGAAACGGTCCGCTGGAGGCCAGCGCGGTGAACGGCTTTACCAGAGACCCGACGGGAATTGGGCGATCGGCATCGGACCAATCTTGTTTAAGGACCTCGCGCGTGCGAACATCGACCACGATGTAATTGACGACGTGATTCACATCGGCCACGAGCGCGAGCGTGAGCAGAGGGATCACGGATTCAGGCGATAGACGACCGATTCGCGCAACATCGCGCCGGTGTCGTGGACGACGATGGTCGCGGCGTCGATGCGCTTGAGCGTGCGGCCCAGGCTGGCGATATTGCCGGAGAAGAACGGCGGTTCTCCTCCCGGAATTGGCTCGGCTGAGGCTGTCACGGGCATCTGCGGGAAGTCGATCAGTTTAGTCATGCGCTCAAAGTTCGGGAGCTCGCGCGCGTGACGCCATCCGGCAGCGTAGGAAGCCCCCGCTACCGCCGCCCTGTTGCGGCGGGCGAAGACGGTGTTCACCATTTCGGCGGAGTCGCCGATGACCAGCCACTTTCCGTCCGCGGCCATCGCGAGCTTCCCCAATCCTTCGAGCTCTCGAACGCCGTTCGCGCCTGTACGCCAGGTTGCCGTGGCCGAGTTGGACCAAACGCCTTCGGCGGCGCTGCCCAAGTCGGCGCGAATGGCGTCGGCATCCCAGGGCGCGCCGGCCAACAGTGCGATTACGAAGTGCGGACGCACGAATACCTGGTCCCGATCGACGCTGGTGGAGGAAATATCGAGCATCGCATCGATCTTCGCAGCGGCGAGCCGGTCGCGCAAAGGTTTCATCGCATCGCGATTGTCCGTGATAGGCCGCTGGTCAATTCTGGATTCCAGGTCGATTTCATTGCCCGCTTCCGCCGTTTCGGCGACCATCGGCGCAGACTTCGACCGTGGCGCGGCGGTGGCGATGGACGGCGGGAACAAATTTTCCTCGATGAATTGCTCTGCTTGCCCGGCGGCAGGATGGAGCCACGCGCGATAGAGGCCGGCATCGTCTGGAATCGCTGCGAGCAGCTGACCGGTCGCGCTCTCGTTACTCCCGTCGATCTCGACAGGAGTCGCGCGGAGAAGCACGCGGCGCTCCCGAATCTCGCCGCGCGTGCGCTCCAGGTCGGCGACGCCGGAGGAGAACTGTCGAAGCTCCGGCACATTTGCCTGCACCCAATGCGAACGAAACTGGTAGGCGCCGGCGAGACGCGCCATGTTGTAAACGAGGCGCACATCGCCCTGGCTGTTTGGAATGGGTCCGGCGCCCGCCGCCTGCACCGAATCTGTAAACCAGGGCTCCGATGCGACCGAGGGCACTGTATCGCGGGCCATCAATTGCAATGCGCCCGCAATGAGGTCCTCTTTGGTAGCGAGCAGCAACGAATCGCCGGTGTAGGCGAAGGCCGCGACGCGATGGAGGGTTTTATCTTCCTTAATGAAGTAATCCGAGTTGCCCGCATGGCGCGTCTGATACGTGCCGCGCGTCATCCAGAGCGACGTGCTCATCGCGCGCGCGGACGCAATGCGGGCGATATAGAGAAATTCCAATTTGCCGATATCGTACATGGCGGCGGCCGAGTTGGAACCGGCGATGGAGGAGAGCAGAGCGTAATCGGGCGGCACTCCGGCGGCTGTGGCGAACTGCGATTGCGCGTCGCCCAGCTTGAGGAACAGCGTGGAGCGCGAGAATGCTTCGTAATTGGCGCTCGAGAGCCAATCGCGCTTTTCCGCCGATCCATTCCAATCCGCGAGGAGCGCGCCGAGATCTTTCGCTTCGAGATAGAGCAGTGCGCCCGCCGGGAACAGGCTCGCGAGCGGCTGCGGCGCGGGCTGCGCGAGCGCCCAAAACATGGTCGCCGTCAACGCGGCCGCGACCGGAGAGGCAAGCAGGAGGCGACGCTTCGTTTTCTTAATCAGCTTCATTTCTTTAAGTAGCTTCAGGGGGCACCTACTTTCGGACGGACCAATCGATCCTGATCGAGGCTGTCGTTCACCATGGGGCGTCGCGCATCGTTCTTCCTGTCCAAGCCGAGCTGGTCGCGAAGCTGGTTCACGCTGCGGCGTGTCGCGTCCGATGGCGCGATGAAGTGAGCGATCTGTTCGTAAAACAATGCCGCGCGCAGTTCGCCGAGGCGCTGCTCGGAATCGGCCAAACCGCTCGCGAGGGAGGCTCGCTCCGCACTATCGAGAGAGGGCAGGAAACCTTTCGCGACCCACTCCGTGAATTCGGCATCTTCGCGGAAAAACCGCGGCATGAGCTGCCGGGCCGCGGCGACGGCGAGTGAAGGATGACGGGCCTCGATCGCCGCGTGGACGAGGAGGAGCTTCGGCGCGGTGTTATGCGGATCCGCCGCGACGATGGCGAGCAACGTTTTCTCTCGCGCGGCGGCATCGGTTGGCAGCGTATCCCACGGATTGGGAGTTTTCGGCGCGGTGCCTTGCGCTTCGGCGAGGCGGCGCTTGGCGTCCCGATTCCAAGGCTCGGCTTTGAGGAGCGTCGCGAGAAATTCGGATGCTTCAGCGGAATGATGCGTCCGTTCGAGGAGCGCAGCCGCGGGATCCAGGCCGGTGAACGGCTCGCCCGAGATCAGCACCATACGGCGGAGGAGCGCCATCGCGGCGGCGGTATCATTTTCTTCCAGCTTGATTTCGGCGAGGCCGAGGAAGGTGGCCTGGTCGAGATTGCCCGCCTTCATTTGATTCGTGTAGACAAACTCCAGCACGCGGCGGGCGGACGCGGCGTCGCCATTTTCGGCAAGAACGTTCGCGGCATTGCGCAGAGCCTCCCATTGAATCGCGGCGGCCGCGGGGTCAGAATACTTCGCGAGCTGCGCAGCCAGGGAGCCGGTGCGCGCGGCCACGCGGATTTCGAGCGCGATGAGGTCGTTGGCCCTGAACGCGCGCGCTTCGGCGGGAAGCATGGCGAGCACCTGGCGCGCTCGGTCGGATTCGCGACGCGTGAGGAGGAACTCGACCCAACCGATCTCCCAGGTCCAGAGCTGAGTCCGCGCGTTCGACTGCTGTTCGCCGAAGGTCTGCGTGACGCGGGCTTGAGCGTTGTCGACGATCTGGCGATAGAGGATGTTCTTTTGAGCATCGGGGACCCAGGGCCGGTCGATGATGGCGCCCAGGAATTGCACGGGGTCGGCGGCGGCGCGGGAGAGCTCGGCGATCCAGGTCACGCCCGCGGCCGGATCGCCCGATGCAAGCAGCGCGCTTTCGAGAATGCCCTCGATTTCGAACGCGCCGTTGCGGCGAATGTAGGTGCGGAGAAGTTTTTCTATATCGTCGCGAAGAGCGGGGAGCTGCTTCGCCTCACCGATGTGGCGCAGGGTGTCGGGCAGATCAAGCCAGAACTTCTGCGGGACGCGGGGGCGATCCATGATCTTCGAAAAAGCTAAGAATGCGAGCTTCCATTCGCGCACGGCGTCGGCGGAACGACCTTGTTTCGACGCGATGACCGCGAGGCGATCATGCACATCGGCGCGCCCGGGGTTCAGCTCCAACGCGTTTTGATAATCGGACACGGCGCCGGAATATTCGGCGAGAGTGAAGTATGCCTCGGAGCGTCCCGGCGTCGCTTCGACGATCGCGGGTAGGTAATCTTCGGAGCCCGCCTGCCTGGTCGCGACGAGATATTCGCCGTAGCGGCTTCCATAGTAAAACCACAGGTCGCCGGCGAGTTGCCGATTGCGATCGACGGGCTTGGCGATGCGCGCACCGACGGTCATCGGCCCGAGAATTCCTGTGAAGGCGGCTTTCACGGGCGCGGCGGAACTGTTGAAATAAAGGCCGGTGAGTCCGGTATAGGCTTCAGTCCACAGCGCGCCGTTCTTTTGGCCGCGCGCCGCGATCGCCTGTTGCGAAACGGAAGCGGTCGCGTGTTGCAGCACATAGTTGAGCATCGTATTGACGGTGGCGGCGTCGGAATCGCCGGCGATGGCCGCGGTGAGGTGCTGCGGTTGCGCGATCAGCAACTCGGTATAGTGCTCGAGCAACGGGCCGGTGGCTTCGCGACGATCGGCGAGACGTTTCAGCACTCGCAGCTCGGCGGTCGAGTTGCCGCTGGCGCGGTAATCGTCGGCGGCCTCCGCGTCGTGATGCTGAGGACGTTGGGACGGCAGGAGGCGGTCGTAGGCTTCGAGTTGGGCGCCCAGTTCGTCGAAACGCAGACGGCTCTTCTGCAACTCAATGACGCGGTCAATGGACTGATTCGACGCGGCTGTTCCGGGCCTTGCCATCGTGGCGGCGAGGCGCCATTTCAGCTCAAGCTCGAAGAGTCCGCCGCCGGTCGCTAGCGTGATGCGCATCGGTTGCTTCTCGATCGACGCCGCGAAATTCGCCTTGTCGCCGGGCGAGTAATTTGCCGCGATGGCGGCCACGGTTTGCGCGACTTGCACCGCTGTCTCGGTTTTCAGCGAAGGGAGCTCTGCGAACACCGTTTCATATTGCTGCTGCCTGGCGAGGATGCGCGCCCATATTTTCACCGAATCTTCCGGGGCGCGCTTCAGCGCTTCGTCGGCGAACCTGCGCGCTTCTGGAAGCATATTCCAGGTTTCGAGCTTTTGCGCGACGGTCAGATAGTTCACGGCGTTGCCGGAGCGGGCGTCGGACCTTTCCGCGATCCAGGCTTTGTTCAGCGCTGCGACCGCATCGGCATTGCGGCCCTGGCGCGCGCGAAGCCCGGCGAGCTTTTCCATCCACATCGGATTGCGATACGTCAGGTCATAGAGCTTCTGCGCACTGGCCGCGGCTTCCTCGAAACGGAGCAGGCGCTCTTCGAGATTGAGACGTTCCTTAATCAGGTCGGAACGGTCGGGGCGCACGGCCGCGGCACGCGTGTACGATGCGATCGCCGCCGGATAGTCCTCCATCTGGGTTTCGATCCGGGCCAGCACCATGGGCCAATGAAAATCCTTCGGTGAATCGGCCGCGGTCTTCCCATAGTAGTCCTGCAACTTCTTTGCGACGCCGTTTTGTTGAGCGTATAGCGCGGTTTCGCGCGTCAGAAATTCGTCGTCCGGATAGCGATTCAGGATTTCGATGTATTGATCGACGGCGGCCGAATAATCCTTGACACGGGTGAGGACAGGGATCAGCGCGCGCCGCATCGCCGCGATCTCCTCCGTACGTTTCTGTGCCAAGAGAGCGCGAAGCGTTGTCTCGTAAAATGCGCGCAGGCCGCGATCGTCGCCTTGGCGCGCATAGGTATCCGCTTTGAGGGCTATATATTCGGCTCGATACGGCTGATCGAAAATCTGGAGGTAGCCGGCCATGATGCGGGCGCGCGTGTAGTCTCCCGCATCGGTGGCCTTGCGCGCGGCTTCGACGAGGAACGGCACGCGATATGCCGCGGAAGCGCGGCTGGACGCTTCTTCGAGGATATCCACCGCGCGCTTGGCGTCCTTATTGCGCCAGTGATAGTCGACGGCGGCGCGCACTACGCCGAGGATCGCCGGATTCTCGCGATACACGGCATCGATCGTCGCGGCGCCCTGCGCGGCGTGCCCCTGGCCTTCCTCGAAGCGCGCCAGGGCGAGCCGCAAGCGCATCTTTTCCACTGGGTCCGTCATCAGTACGATCTGCTTTTCGATGGCCGCCTGCTGGGCCTTCGGAAGTCCATCCACATGCGCGGTATTTTCGATATGCGCGAGTACTTCGAGAGAAGTGGTGCGCGAAGTTGTATTCAAAAGAAAGGCTTCCATGTCGTCGCGCCGATTCTGATTTCTGAGCAGAGCGACGCGCAACTGGAACATGCCCGGCTGGGGATTGCGGTCGGAAACCAGGTTCAAAGTGAGCTGCTCGATCCGCGGACGCAGCGCGGGCCGGCGCGCCAGCAGCAGCAATCGCTGCTCCGAGTTCGATCCTGGCTGCGCGATTGCGCCTTTCGCGTATTCGCGAATCGCACGCTCGTAGTTGCGCTGATTTTCGCGGATCGCGCCGGCTTCATACGCGAACAGCGAATCCTGTTTCAAACGTTTGCGGCCTACCTCGATCCAGCGGAGCGCGTCGTCGTAGCGATAGTAATCCCAGAAAACCGTAGCGGCTTCCAGATATCCGTCCGCTTTCTCGGGCTCGATTTCCGGAAGACGATCCCACGCGGCGCGGGCCTTGTCGAAGTGTTCGCGGTCCGCTTCCATCTCGCCGATGGCAGTGAACGTCCGGCGATCCCGAGGGTCGGCCTGAGCGAGTTTGTCCTCGACGGCGATGGCGGCATCGGTGAGTTTCGGGTCGATTGTCCCCAACGAACGGTAGACGGCGGCGGCGCGCCCACCAATCGTGCGATCCGCAGGGAAGTTGGATTCGAGCGCCAGAAAAAGCGGAGCGGCGTTCTCGAAATGACAGCGCCAGGCTTCTCCTTCGGCCATCAAACGCACCGCGGCGGGAGATTGATTCATCGCGTCCTCCCACTTTCCGGCGGACGCTGCGGGATTCGACGTACGCGCGACCGAGAGCTCCGCATCGAGACGGCCGGTCTTCGAAAGGCGCTCAAAGAATCGCATTCGCAGATCCCCGGCGTCATACCAGTGGCGCCGCAGGACGGCTTCGTAGGCCCCCATGTCGGTTGTGGTTCCATTCGAATATGCCGTCAGCAAATTGCGCGCGAAGGCGAGGTAGTGCGGAAATCGCTGATGCGCGTAAAGATTCAATTGCAGATAAAGCGCCGGCCCCACGGGCTGCGCGGGACTGACGATTTCGCGGAAATATTCGTCGAGCTCCGTGCCTGAAAAAATCTTCACCACATCGCGCGTCAACTTTGCCACATCCGCTTGTCTTTTTTGGCGCAGATACCACCGCGCGAGTTTGTGCTGCCAGGTGTGATCCTGAAACCGGGCGATGGCGCGCTGGTAGACAGCCTCAATTTCCGCACCCATGTTGTTTTGTTCGAGAAATGCGGCCATGGTGTCGTAGAGGCCCGGGTCGGCTGGATTCCGGTCGATCTCGCGGCGATAGAGGGTCAAGGCATCGCGCGTCCGTTTCAGCGAGATCAGCCGCGCAACGTAGCGATCGAGAACGCGCGCGTATTCAGGCGAGCGAAGCGAATCGTACTCGCCCGTGGGAGGCGCATTCTCCGCGCGTTCCTTGGGTTGCGGCGGGGGCAGCGCCCCGAGCGGCACTCCATCCGCACGCTTGGCGAGTTCAACCAGCAAGGTATCGTACAGCGCGAATTCCTGCGCGGTTTGATTGGTGCGCGCATACGCGTCGGCAACGCGCAGTGCGACCGCCGTGCGATTCGAAGCATTTGGAAAATCCGCAAGAAATTTGGCGCCCGCGCGAATCACGGCGTCGCTTGCGCCGTAGACCGCGTACCCTTCGATGACGCGCTCGCGCAGGTCCCCACGCTCCGGTGCATTAGGGAATTGCGATTCGAACAGAGCCACCAGTTCCGCGGCTTTCGCGCGGCGGAAGTATGGGCCGGCGCTCATTTCCTCCTGCTTATATCGATCCGCTGGATCGCCGGCGTTCAGCAGCAGCGAGAGCACGCCGTTCAGGAAGCCGGGGTGAGGGTCCATGGTCGCGACGTCGCGATAGAGCGTCAAATTGCCGGATCCCAATCGAATGGCCTGTTCAGGAGCCGACAGAAGCAGGCGCGCGAGGCCGGCCAGCGCAGCCGCTGCGGTCATGTCGCCGGTCCGCGCGATATTGTAAAGCGCATAATAATTGCGCGCCGACTCATCGTAGTTGTGCGACCACTCATACAACTGCGCGAGTGTCGACAACTCCTCCGCCGTCCAGGCCGACCGCTTTCCTTCCTTGCGTTGACGGAACTCCGCGAGCGCTCGCTCCGCCGCGCCGGCGTTGCCTTGCTGCTTCCAGTAATGAAAGATGCGCGCCGCACTGGCCAGATCGGTAGGATTTGCGGCTACACCTGCGCGAGCCTTCTCGAGATAAGCGCGGAGCAGGTTCGACTGCTTGAGCAGATCGAAATACTGCTTCATCAGCGAGTCCGGCCAGAGCGGCTTGAAGCCTCGCTCATAAACATCGAGAGCGCGCGCGGCCGAACCGGTCTTACGAACCAGTTCGGCGGTTGCTTCGATGGGAAATTCCTCGTCTCCGGGAACCGCTCTTTTGTACCGCGCGATCACGTCGTTTGCTACCTCGTATTGCTCATGCGCGATCGCGAACGCGAAAAACATTCGATAAAGATTGGTCTGAGAGGGGTATCGCGCGATCCATTGGTTATACTGGGGCACCGCGAGCAGCGGATCGAGTCTCGCCTCGTCGACCAGCTCAATCGATCGCGCGAAGATCTTCCACGGTCTTTGCGCCGGCGGCGCAAGCAGCTTTTCAGAAGCGGGCAATTGCTCAAACGACGCGGCGATCAGAGCATTGAATGCGTCGCGAGACCGCAGCCGGCGATGATAAAAGTCCGCCAGCGCGAGGCGAGCCGCGCCCTTGTCGGCAGCTACGTCGGAGTACTTTTTCCAATCCGCTTCCGCGGCCACGAAATCGAGTTGTTGCTCGTCTTCAAGAGCCCGCAGCGAGTACAGTTCCGCGTCGTTTGGAGCGGCGCCGATTAGCTTCGTCAGTTCCGGCCGAGTCTCCTTCGGAGGCCTGCGAACAGGGATGAGGCCGCTGGGCAACAAAACATTTCGGAAGAAGACCGCCTCAATTCGATTGCCGGCGTTGATGCCCTCAGCCCATTTGGTCAGCTCCGCGCGCGCCGCGAAAAATCCACCGATGGCGAGCGCAACTACAGCGCTTCTTACGTTAGGGAAGAATTTCAATTTCCACCTCCCCACTGCCGATGTTGTGCGCGAAATCCTCAGCCGTGACTGTCACTTTGTAGCGCCCCGCCGCGAACGTCGATGGCACCAGCAGCTCACCGGTATTTGCTCCCATTTCCGCATTCCATTTGAGATACACAGGAGCCGCGCCCGGCATTCGCGCGACGATGGTGCGCGTGGTATCTGATGCGCTGACGTGAAATGTGACAGCCTCTCCGCGATGAATCTGCATGCGGTCGACTTTCACTTTTACGACCGGGGCCTGGCTCGCGATGACGAACGTTTTCGATTCGCGATACGTGCGGCCCTGCTTGTCGCGCAGCAGCAACCGCACGCGGTAGGTGCCATCGGCGAGGTCCTTGGGCGCGAGAAATCGGGTCTGCCAGGTGTCTTCGCCGCTGAGATAACGGAGCTTCTTCACGCTACCGAAGGGAAACATCGCGACCACGGATGTAATCGATTCATCCGTCTTCACGCGCAGCACCGGATCGCCGGGACGAATCAGGCGAGGCCGCAGCAGCGCGCGCGGCGCGGCTAAGAATGAAGTGTACGGCGTCACGAACTTGTACTTGCGCGAGAGCCGGACGATCTCGTCAATCGACGCTTGATCCTCTCCTTCGCGCTCAATCTTTTCGAGCAGCGCATCGACGCGAGCCTTGGCCCAGGCGCGCGGAAGGAAGTCATGCTCAGTATTCTGCGCAGGCAGGGGGACGGTAGCGTGGATCTGCTGAACGGAAAATGTCGCCTGCGTGGCCGGCTTCTTGTACTGGCCGACCCAGGTCTGCATAGAGCCCGGAAACACCGTCTCTTCGAGAGGATAAATAAAATCGAAATTTGCCGGCGTCGATGTGGCGAGCCGCAGATTGTCGGCCGGCCTTTTCCCGATCTTCGATAAAAATGCCTGCAATTTGAAGTCGAGCGGTTCCGTCGAGCGAACCGATTCGAGCACGCCGTTGTTGCGCGCCAGCATACGGGCAAGAGGAAGATTGCCATCGTCGCCGATCGCAAAAACGTATGTTCGCGGACGGCGCGCCTCGGCGAGCTGCTTCGATTTGGCGGCGTACCATTCGGCGAGCTTGCCGTTCTGGATGATGCCGCGCGTGGCGCCTAGATCGCCCAAAACAATGATGTATGGATCGCGGGTCAACGGTTGAGCGAGCGCCGCTTCCAGTGCCGCCTGTATGTTTGTGCCGCCGCGCAGGGCCGCCGCGCGCAGGAATTCCAGCGCCTTCTCGATTGCATCCGGCGTAACGGGAACAGGCGCGGGCGAATATTGCGCGACCTTATCGTTATAGACGATCAGGTTGAATTCGTCGATGGTCCTCAGCGATCGAAGGAGTGCCTCCAGCGCTTGAAACTCGCGCTCCAGCTTTTCCCATTGCATCGAGAGCGACGTATCGAACAGCGCGTCCACCGTCCGCGCCCGGACTAATTGATCGACGCCGGGCGCGGCCAGCAGCGCCGCGGCCTGGAAGAAACCCGGGTCGCTGCCATCGCGATAGGTCACCACTGCAAGCGAGTCCGTGAAATCCTCAAGCGCGTACTTCAGCGAGAAATCCTCGGTCAACGCGACCGCCTTGCCGCTGAAACTCGCCTTCACCGATTTCGCGTCGCGCGTCGCGGTGGTCATCGCATAAGCCTTGCCCACGAACTGAAAATCGCGCATCGGGTGCGCGGTCTTCATCTCCAATGTGATCGATAGGCGGCCGGCGGTCTGAGCGCGATACACGTCAGGGCGCAGGGGAATCGCCAGCATCGATTGAGACAGCTCCACGGTAAGCCGCTCCTGATATTCGATCTCGATGCGCTTGGTACCGTAGGCTGGAATCGGCACGACTCGCGCGCTGAATACCGCGCCGCGGCGAGCCTCGTCGGCATCGCGCTCCCCCATCTGCAGCAAGCCTGGGTCGAGCGCCTGCGCGCGGATGTCGTTATAGATTTCCTCGGCGCGCTTGCGTTCAAGGATCACGCCGGGGATGCGCGTGGCGTCGTCCCAGATCGCGAAATCGGAAATCAGAGCGCGCCCGGGCAGCGCGAACACGTAATTTCCCTCGATGGGCAGGGCAGTGTGATTCGCGAAAATCTGCTGGACTTTCACCTTCGCGTTGCCGTTGTCGATTACGATCGCGATCGACATTTCGTCGAGCGTCAGCACCTTGGGGTCGGGCTGCTTCGCAGTCGAAGGAATCAGCACGCCCGCATCGCCCCAGGCAAAACACGCCGTCGCTACAAGAAGCGCTAATTTCATCGGCGCACCGTACTTTCCGGCACCTTCACCAACCCGTTATCCGTTCCGATGTAGAGCACGCCGCCGCGCGACTCAACCGCGGTGACGTTGCGCGACGGCAGACCGGCCGTGAAAAAAGTCCATCGCCCGGACGGTATGTTGTAAACCGCCAGTCCCCGGTCGAGCGTGCCGGCGTACACCGCGTTTGTGGTCGCCACCATCGCGTTCCCGTTGATCTCGATCGTTCCCCGCAGATCTTCGAATGTTTCCCACACACCTCTATTGGTAAGGCGTAAAACGCCCGCGCCGTACGTGCCCACATAGAAATTATTGCCGGCCTGCGCGATGGCCGTAATCCAGTTATGCTTCAACGCGGAATTCGCAGTGGTGAAACTGGCGCGCACCACGGAGCCATCGAGAATCGACAAACCACCGAGCGTTCCGGCCAGAGTGCGCGCGCCATCCGAAGCCAGCGCGTAGACGTGATTGTTCACCAGGCCCTGAAACGCGTAGATGCTGCTGATGCCGGTGGCATCGATAAAACTCACGCCGGCGGGCGTCGCGGCGATCGCGGAGCCGTCGGGGCGCAGCACCACATCGGTGACTTGATTGGCGATCAATCCTTCGGCTTGCCCGATGACGCGGCGCCGCGACGTCGCGGCATCGAACATCACGAGTCCGTTGGCAGTGGCGACCGCCGACACGCCGCGCGACGAATCGTGCGCGATACGATTCACGCAAAACAGATGATCGTCCTCGATGTGCTGGCCGCGCTCGCCATTCGCATTAAGAATATCGAGGCCGCGGTCGAAGTATCCGATCCAAAGGCGCCCGGTGGAATCCATTTTCAGCGCCGTGATGTTTCGATCGGCCAGCAGCGAGTCTTCGCGGCGAATCACGGCTTCGTTGCCGTGCCACAACGAGTCTTCGGCCAGCGCGTAAACCTCGCCGTCGAGCGACAGGATCTTGCGAATCGAGCATCCGGGGCATACGCTCGCCGCGCCCAACTGGGCTAATCGGCCGGGATGCGCGTCGAGCGGCACCGCGAGCATGCCTTCCTCAAGCGTCCCCATGAATAATTTGCCGCGTTGAGCGAGCAGCGTCTGGGCGAAGTATCCAGGCGCGATCACGCGCGCGAGCTTGCCGCCGCGAATCTCCGCGATCCCGACACCTGTGCCCGCGTAGAGCGTTTCGCCATCGAGAGCGAGCGAAAGAATCTGCTTATCGGGCAGCACGTCGTCGAGCGTATCGAGCGCCCCCGCCTTCCAGTGCAGCAGGCCGCGATCGAGCGTGCCGATCCACAAGTCGGCATCGTCGCCCGCGAGCGTGGTCACCGGCACATCGGCGACGGACGAATGAAACGGCGCAAGCACGCGGCCGTCGTAGACCAGCACGCCCGCTTTCTCCGTGCCGATCAAAATGCGGCCCGTGGCCACGGGAAGAATCGCGGTGATTTTTCGCAAGGGCGCGGCGTCGGCGTGAATTTGCCGGAACCCGCGGCCATCGAAGGCGACCAGCCCCTCGCCCGACGTGCCGATCCAAAGCTCGGGTGCCTGCGAATCGCCCGCCAAGCCGACGGCCAGCGATGTGACCGGCGCGGAGGGCAGCTCCGCTCCCACCCGGTAACGCGCGGCGATCGCGCCCGAAGCTCCTTCGTATTTCGTTATTCCGGCGGGTCCGGCGATGTATAAATTGCCGTCGAAAAGAGATGCGTCGTTGAATACCGCCGGTGCGCCGATCGATTCCAGACCGGCGGGAATCGCGGGCACAACCGGCCGCACGGAAAACCGGAACGTAGCGGCTTGAGATACGTGCTCACGCGCTTCCCGCAGCACGCCTCGCGCGCGCCAGAGTGCGGATCCCCCGAACATCATGGCGGCGGCCGTCAAAATTGCGGCCCCGATCCACACCTGTCTACGCGACATGTTCTTTCAATGATACTCGTACAATGAAGTCGTGTCCCGCGCTGTACATAAATATGACGCGTTGCTGGTACTTTCCTTCGGCGGTCCGGAAAAACAGGAAGACGTGATTCCGTTCTTAGAAAATGTTCTGCGTGGACGGAATGTTCCGCGCGAACGGATGCTTGAAGTGGCCGAACATTATTACCACTTCGACGGCCGCAGCCCGCTTAACGACCAGAACAGGGCATTGATTGCGGCACTGAAAGAAGTCGTCGACATCCCGATTTACTGGGGCAATCGCAACTGGCATCCGATGCTTGCCGACACCGTCCGGCAGATGCGCGACGACGGGATTCGCAATGCCATAGCGTTTGTCACGTCGGCGTTCGGATCGTACTCCGGATGCCGCCAGTATGGGGAAGAACTCGCGCGCGCTCGTGCGGCCGTGGGTGCCGGCGCACCGGAAATCGCGAGAATTCGCCCGTTTTCCGCGCATCCGGCGTTTGTCGAGGCGATGACGGATCGCGTCCGCGCGGCGATTGCCGAAGTGCCCGAAGGCCGTTTGATCTTCACCGCCCACAGCGTTCCTGTTTCGATGGCGCAGTCGAGCCCCTATGTCGACGAACTGAATCGCGCCTGTGCGGCCGTAGCGAGCGGCGTCGGCCGAAACCACTGGAAACTCGTCTATCAGAGCCGCAGCGGCCCTCCCGGGCAGCCTTGGCTGGAGCCCGACATCTGCGACTACCTTCGCGAAATTCATTCCGACGCGGTAATCGCGCCCATCGGCTTCCTCTCCGATCATATGGAGGTGCTCTACGATCTCGATACCGAGGCGCGCGCCGTCTGCCAGGAACTCGGCGTGAAAATGGTGCGCGCCGGGACAGTGGGTACGCATCCGGCCATGATTCGCATGATCGCGGAGTTGATCGAAACGGAACCGGCGCCATGTTTGGACACGTGCTGTCCCGCGCCGATCAGGCCTTCGGCAAAGTAAGCTTATAAACCTCGCGTTTCGACAACCCTCGCGCTTTTGCCACCTGCTTGATGGCGTCCATCCGCGACAGTCCGTTTGTTTCGAGTGCCCGAATCGCCTCCTCAATCGGAGTGTCGTCTTCTTCGGCGCCCTCCGCTTTTCCGATCAGCAGCGTGATCTCGCCTTTCACCGACGGCCGCGCGGAAAGCGTCGCATGCAGCTCCGCCGCGGTGCCGCGTAGAAACTCTTCGTGCAGCTTCGTCAGCTCTCTCGCGATGACCACCGGACGTGCGCGCATCACCGCCACGACATCTTCCAACGTCTCTAATATTCGATGTGGAGCCTCGTAAAAAACCAGCGTGCAGGCTTCCTGTTTCAACTCTTCGAACACCTTTTGGCGCTGCGAGGTTTTGGGAGGAAGGAATCCGCAGAAGCGGAAGGAATCGGTCCCCAGACCAGCCGCCGCCAGTGCGCCCATCACCGCCGAAGGTCCTGGAATCGGCACGACGGTGACGCCGGCCGCGACCGCCGCTGCAACCAGCCGGTAGCCTGGATCGGAAATCAACGGCGTACCGGCGTCGGAGACCAGCGCGATACTCTCGCCGCGCTCCAGGCGTTCGATCAGTTCCGACGCGCGAGCCGCTTCATTGTGGTCGTGATAACTGGTCACCGGCTTGGCGATTCCATAATGATCCAGCAGCTTGCGCGTCTGGCGCGTGTCTTCGCACGCAATCAGATCGGCCTCGCGCAGAATGCGCAGCGCGCGCAGCGTGATGTCCTCCAGATTGCCGATCGGCGTTGCGACGATGTAAAGAGTTTTGTTCACCGTAGTACGATGAAACGTTACCTGAAATGGACCCAAGCACACAAGCCGTGCCCGATTACTACGTCTGGGAATTGCCGGGAAAACCCGTGGTGGTTCATCTTCGCCTCGACGTGATCGACCGTCTTTCAGCCGAGGTGATGCGGGGATTCGGTGCGGTGCCGAAGCGTGGCGCGGAGGTGGGCGGCGTACTGCTCGGCACCATCGGGCCTATTGAAGATGGCGCGCGGACCATCGTCCGGATCGAGGATTTTGAGCCCGTGGCGTGCGACTACAGACGCGGCCCTTCCTATCTTTTCACCGCCGACGACGGCGCGGCGTTTGATGACGCCTGCGAGCGCTGGCAGCCCGATTCGTCGCGTCCCGCGTGCGCTGTCGGATATTTTCGCAGCCACACGCGCGATGGCTTGTCGCTGGCGCCCGAGGATATCGAGCTGTTGGAGCACTATTTCCCGTCGCCTTCGCACATCGCGCTTCTGGTAAAGCCATTCGCGACACGAGTCAGTCTGGCCAGTTTCTTCTTTCGAGAAGACGGACTTTTTCAATCGACCGCACCGCTCGAATTCCCGTTCCGCCGCCGCGAGCTGACCGGCGAGGACGCTCCCCCGCGCCGTTCCATGTTGGAGCGCGTGCCGCGCCGCCGCGAAGCCCGGGCTGAAGCGCAGAGCCAGGTGCGAAATGCTCCGCCCGACGAGGAAATTGCCGATTCCGCTCCCGTGCCACCCGGCCCCGTGTATGCGTACACTTCTCCAGCGAAATCGCGAGTACGCGCCGGGTGGGTGTGGATTCCGTTGTCATTCGTCTTCCTGTTGCTGGGCGTGGCACTCGGATTTCAAGCGGCGCTCACGATGGGCGGGAGGAGTGCCGGAGCCGGAACGTTGGACTACTCGTTGGGACTCACGGTGACAAAGGATGGCGCCAACCTGAGCGTCAAGTGGGATCGAAATGCGCCGGCAATAAGGGCCGCGCAGAAGGGCGTATTGGAGATTGAGGACGCCGGCTACACCAAGCCCGTGGATCTGGATCCGGCGCAGCTCGGGAACGGAAGCATTCTTTTCACGAACTCGTCAAACACCGTGCGTTTCCGCCTGACCGTCTATCCGCAAGCCGGCGTCCGTGTCACGCAGACGATGGAGTGGAAGGGAAGTAGCCAGTAGCCGGAATAAAAACCTCAGCCTCCCGAATTCTGACTCCTGACTCCTGGCTCCTGACTCCTTCTTTTCTTCGCCATTCTCGATAGCACCGCCATCTGCTCCAGGCATTCTTTCAACGGCCTCGCCGGCGTGCCCCATACCACCTGGCCCGCCCGCACCACCTTCGAAGTCAGCACTCCGCTACCCGATCCGAGCACCGCTCGCGATTCGATTCTCGCCTTATCCCCAATGCCGACCTGGCCCCCGATCACCGCGTAATCCTCCACAATCACGCCGCCCGAAAATCCCGTTTGCGCCGCGATCACCACGTGGCGTCCGATGCGGCAATTATGGCCGATGTGAACCAGGTTATCGATTTTCGTTCCGTCCCCGATTGAGGTGACCCCCAACGCCGCGCGGTCCACGCAGGAATTCGCGCCGATCTCTACATTGTTGCCAATTTCAACCCGCCCGACCTGGGGAAATTTTTCATAGATCCCATCCGTCAGCACGAATCCGAACCCGTCCGCGCCAATCACACAGCCCGAATGAAGCACCACCTCGTTGCCTAAAACCACTTCCCGATAAATCGTCACCCGAGGATGAAGTGTACAGCTTTCGCCAATATGGACGTAATCGCCGATCACGCTCCCCGCCCCGATCACGCTGCCTGTGCCGACCTTAACCCCCGCTCCGATGCTGACCAGGGGTCCGATCGACGCGCCGTAGCCGATAATCGCGCCCGGACCAAGGATCGCCGTCGGATGAATGCCCGCCTGTGGCTCGACCGCCGGATGCAGTTTTGGAATCGCCCGAGCGGCGGAGGCACGGGGATCGGACGCGCGGATGATCGTCCGCTGTGATTCGTTGCTATAGTCGACGGGCACCAGCAGGCAGCCCGCCCGTGAATCCGCGGCTTGTTTCAAGCCCCGTTCACTTTTGGCGAAGGATAAATCTTCCGGTCCGGCATCCTCCAGCGGAGCTACTCTACGGATTTCCCGCTCCCCATCGCCCTCAAAACTCGACTCCAGCCACGCGGCAAGTTCTTTAACGCGCACACCTTAAGGTACGTCATTCCAGAGGAATAACAAAATAGGCGTTCCGCCCGAGCGTACAGGCGGAACGCTCATCACACGGTTCGAAAGGACAGTACTTCTGTTGTTTATATGTATTTTTGAGGGGCGAAAATTCTCACGGAATTATTTCGGAAGCGCCCCCGGAAGCCACGCAAACGTGAATTTCCGGTGCCAGCCCATAGGATTTTCGATATTCCGACGTCAAAATGGCTCTTAGCGCACCCACCGCCTCTGGACGCACTAAATTGACGGTCGATCCGCCAAATCCGCCCCCGGTCATTCGCGCCCCGAACACTCCCTCCACCCGCAACGCCGCCTCCACCAGGAAATCCAACTCCGGGCAGCTCACCTGATAGTCGTCGCGCAGGCTGATGTGGGATTCCGTCACGATTCTCCCCATTTCGGCAACGTCGCCGCCGTCCGCGAACCTGGTAACCCGAGCATTTTCAGTAACTACGTGCCGCGCACGTTTCAATAGGACCCCCTGAAGCGCCCCTAATTTGCCCACTTCCGCATCCCGCAAACTACTGAGGCCCAGCCTTCGAGCCGCCTCCGCGCACTCCTCCACCCTGGTCCGGTACGCCGAATCGCCCAATTGATGCTTCACCATCGAATTCGCCGATACAATCGCGACATCCTCCGGCAGTCTCACCGTGCGCCAAACCAACGACCGGCAATCGAGCAGCACCGCCGAGCCCGCCTGTCCTCCCGCCGAAATGAACTGATCCATGATGCCGCATGGCACGCCGACGAAATCCATCTCCACCGCCCGCGCCAATTTCGCTGTTTCGAGCGGTTCGCGCGGGCCGCCCAGTGCCAGCGCCAGCCCGATTCCCAGCGCCGCCGACGAACTCAATCCGCCGCCGACCGGCACGTCGGAATCGATCAGCACGTTCGTCCCGCGCAGCTCGACTCCCCGTCGCGACAACTCCCAGGCGATGCCGGCCACCCGATCCGTCCAGTCACCAACCGGCGACGCGTTCGGAATATCTTCGATGCGCCACTGGGACCCCGCCCCGAGTTGCTCGGAATAGACGCGCAGCCATCCGTCGCTCGAACCAGCCGCCGCGATCCAACAGTTGAGGTCGATCGCCATCGGCAGCACCAGTCCGAGGTTGTAATCGGTGTGCTCCCCAATCAGGTTGACTCGTCCCGGAGCGCGCCACACGCGGGGCGGAGGCGAGGCCGGATACCGCGCGTGAAATTTTTCTACGATCGCCGCCGCGCCAGCCAAGCCATCACTCCCGCAAACAGCAGCATCGAGACACCCGTATACAGGTTCACCGGCTGCTCCGTGAGCGGCGCATGGTTGCCTGTCACGGTCAGCAGAAGCACGCCGACGATGCCGAAAAATAACGCGATAGGAATTCGCAGGTCAGTCATTTTGTTTACCAGAAAACCGCGTTCAGGATTAGCAGCGCCACCCCAACGATAGCAGCCAGCACCAGCGGCCGCCGATACCACGGCTCCAGCGCGTCATTGGGAACATCCGTCAATCCGTATACCAGTCCGCGCAGTTCCGCCTCAGGTTTCGCGGGTGTCATCAGGCTCACCACGATCGTCACCACGAAGCATATCGACCACGCGAAAATCGCCATCCAGAAATTCTGCGCCATGGTCGACGGAAACGTATGCACGGGCAAGATCCAGCCGCCCTTCCCTTCCGCCACGGTCAATCCATGCGTCACCGCCGCGGCCGTGGTTCCCGCCAGTAATCCCGAGAACGCCCCGTGACCCGTGGTCCGCTTCCAGAACATTCCCAGCAAAAATGTTGCAAACAGCGGCGCGTTGACGAACGAGAACACCAGTTGCAACAGGTCCATAATGTTGTTGAACAAACGGGCCAGATACGCCGTCGCGATCGACAACGCCACACCGCCCACCGTGGTCAGCCGAGCGATTTTTAAATAATGTGAGTCGGGCGCCCCGCGGCGAATGTAGCTCTGATACAAATCGTAAGTGAACACCGTGTTGAACGCCGTCACGTTCCCCGCCATCCCGCTCATGAACGATGCCATCAGCGCCGTCAGCCCCACGCCCAGCATCCCCGACGGATAAAATTTCGCCATTAAAGTGGTCAAAGCCAGATCGTAATCCGGTCCGCCTCCGCCTTCTTTCAACGGAAACGAGTACCCCGAGTTCATCTGCCCCAGCGCCAGCGCCGCCAGGCCCGGCAGAATCACGATGAACGGCATGATCATTTTCGGAAACGCCGCCACCAGCGGAGTCCTCCGCGCAGCCGACATCGAATCCGCCGCCATGGCGCGCTGCACCACCAGAAAATCCGTGCACCAGTATCCGAAGGACAACACGAATCCCAAGCCCGCCACCAGGCCGAACGCTTCCACGCCCATCGGATTCTCAGATGCGTGGCCCACATAGCGCCACATGTGCGTCATCTCCGGAGCCAATCGCGCCTGCAACCCGCTCCACCCGCCGGCCTTCATCACCGCGAGGATCGAGAGCGGCGCGAATCCCAGCACGATCAGGAAAAATTGCAATACTTCGTTGTAGATCGCGCTGGTCAGCCCGCCGAGAAATGTGTATACCAGCACGATCGCGGCGGAGAGCATCACGCTAGCCGTGAAATCCCACCCCAGCACGAGTTGAAATAATTTCCCCAGCGCGTACATGGAAATGCCCGACGAAAAAACCGTCATGATCGCGAACGATGCCGCATTCAGCGCCCGCGTCTTCTCATCGAACCGCATGCGCAAATATTCCGGCACGCTGCGCGCCTTGCTGCCGTAATAAAACGGCATCATGAACACGCCGATGAACAGCATGGCAGGCACCGCTCCCACCCAGTAGAAGTGCGCCGTCATCCATCCATACTTGGCCCCCGACGCGCACATCCCGACAACTTCCTGCGCGCCCAGATTCGCCGCGATGAACGCGAGACTGGTGATCCAAACGGGAACCGACCGGTGAGAAGTAAGAAAATCCGCACTGGTCTCGACTTTGCGCCGCATCAGGAATCCGATGCCAAGCACGAAAGCGAAGTAAAGAGCCAGGACTACATAGTCAATGGGCCCAAGCGACATGCTCTCTACTGTAACTCAGGCTCAGGGTCGGCGTTCTTTTTCGATGGCTTCACCTTTGGTAACGTGCGCTTCTGGCCGGACGGCCAATCGATGAATTGGGCAGAGTCGTTCTTCTCCCAGAATTCGCGTTCCTCTTCTTCGGAGGTAAACTTCGGAATCTGATCCAATTCCATCATTATCTATTATGATGCTTCGCGGCGCGAGCCCCGGGCCGCGCCCAAACTTGTGTTCAGGATGAGCAAATCGCCCGTCGGTAGCAATGAAACGCATAACCCGTCCCGTTAGGGCCGGGATTCGCCCAGAGGCGCTTGCAGGGTGACCTCGCGTGTGCTGCAATTGTCTTACGGAGAAGCCAATGCTAGTCGAAAAGAAAGTACCGAACGTTTATCGACACCACGCTGTACTCGACGCGGCAGCTGCGCCATTCACGAACACTGCCGGGCGCTTGATCGTCTCCGAGTATGCAGAATCGATGGATTGGTGGTTCTCCCTGAAGCGGCAAAACGGAAGTATGCTTCGAGCGGTGTTACCTATTGAAGGCCGGATGCGATCAGACATTGATCTCGTGAAGGTCATCCGAGACGGCCTCACGGCGATGTTGGCCGCGTAAGCCGCTCAACGAGCAAGGCCGACGGGCCGTAGGCCAGAAGAATGGACAGCCACAGGTACACCTCGGACGAATTGACCCATTTCGTGGGAGCTAAACTCCCGACCGACGTTTGTTACAAACTACTGCTTGAAATCCTCGGCTCGGGAAGACTGCGGGCCAGTGGGGCTTCCAGGACGAGCGACGATACGGAAGCGTTGCTGACAATTGTCGGAAGCGAAAAGGTCTCCGACGGGACAGCGATCCAAGGCCTAATTGTCTGTTTCTGTGATATACCCTTGCCGGGTCTCGCGATCCACATGCGCAAGTACAGCTGCTTTGGGATCGCCTTCCCCAAGCAGTTCCTTGTGGCGAAGGGTGCGAATCCCGTGTTCTACGTTGTAAATGACGCGGTCCTACCAGGCGAGACGATCAGTCCGACGCAGTCCGGGTCCATCGAGCCGGCGACCGACATTACCCGCGCGGAACTCATGGATCGGATTCACTGGGAGGCAATGGCACTATCAACAAAGACTAGAGAAATGATGCTCGGGTCCGACAATCCGGATCTGCAATGGCTGCTCTGGCGAACCAACTATCTTCGGCAACTGCTGTACCAGACGACTTTCGCCTTCGTTAAGTCGTTCAACTCGGCGGAGCACGAGGACTCGAAAGGAAACTACTATATGGAACGCGAGTGGCGGGTTTACGGCGACGTTCACTTTAGCATTTCCGACGTCCACCGGATCATCCTTCCAGCCCCATATGTAGATCGCTTCCGGAAGGATTGCCCCGGGTACCGCGGGGAACTCAGACCCGTGGAAGAAAAGAACCACGAGATGACTATTGCGTGACCTTCAGTCTGACACCCGTGAATCGGGTGGCGAGTTCAGCACCCGTCCGGCGTCTAGTTTTTCCGTCCAGTTCCTCTTGAAGTCCTCCATCGCTGTCGCTTTGCGCTGCTTAGGGTCGACGCGTTCTCAGCGGCACTACCGGGAGCCAACCCTTAGAGATTTCCATAAGAAACGATGAGAAATTAGCATACATTATTGTTTACAAAATTAAATATTTCCTCGCAATCTCTTGCTTCCTTTCCAATCCCGCCGCACCATGAAAGGTATGAACTTTGCCGATGCGTCCCTCGAAATCTACCCCCAGAAATTTACCGTCAGCGTTGAGACCGATTTTGCTGAGTGGGAACCGCAAGATCCACCAGAGCGCTTTCATTGGCGGTTTACAGAGGAGTTGCCTCTTGCGGAACGATTTCACATTGAGGGTATGTGGAACGACCCCGAAGGGAGTCCCATGAGCCTGCGCGGCTCACCGATGCTGATGAAGAACGACGGTGGCGCGAGCTTCAGCTTGCAGCGTCGGCTTCAGCCGACGGTCTTCGCGCTCACAGAATTCCGGCGAATGTG
>Ga0182024_10000712_pt1 | contig 86421 bp, 73 predicted proteins | sample P32metaG_FD_120480 | JGI IMG/M metagenome (GOLD analysis project Ga0182024, IMG submission 120480) | Permafrost microbial communities from Stordalen Mire, Sweden - P3-2 metaG (Illumina Assembly) | ecosystem: Environmental > Terrestrial > Soil > Wetlands > Permafrost | place: Sweden: Stordalen... | reverse complement strand
CACGCGCGCACGCCCAAACCTTGCATGGGCGGCTGGGGGCGCCGCTCGATGAGCGTTTCGCCCACCGGCAAGGTGCTGCCATGCCATGCCGCCGAAACCGTGCCCGGGTTGGAATTCTGGAATGCGCAGGATCATTCCCTCGCTGAGATTTGGGAGAAATCACCCGCCTTCAACGCTTTTCGCGGAACGGAATGGATGCGGGAGCCTTGCCGTAGCTGCGACCGGCGCGAGATCGACTTTGGCGGCTGCCGCTGTCAGGCGCTCGCTTTGCTGGGCGACGCGCGCGCAACGGATCCGGCCTGCCATCTCTCGCCGCGCCATGCGATCATGGCGGCCATTGCACGCGAAGAGAGCGCGCCGCGCGGCGGGCCTGCTTACGCTTATCGTCGGATGGACAAGCGGGCAGAGTGAATCGCCTTCGGCCTTGGCGTCCGCTCGTCGGATTTCATGGCGAAATCGTGCGGCCTTCCCGAGTTTGCACGGCTCCGGCAAAGCTGCCTCGTCCTCGAACGCCTCGCGGCTTCAGCCTTCGATGTCGTCACCTTGACGGTACGACAGCGAAGAAATTACATGAATACGGTGGTCGTCGAACAAGCCTGTTGGGTCTTTCCCGCATCGTGGAAAATGTGCCAATTATCATTTGATAACAATGGCCTTTCAAGCGACGCCCCCGTCACGTCCCGTGTCGGCGGGTCTGTCCGGCATTCCGCATCGTGGGATAGTTCGCGCCGCTCACGTTTTCGAGCCTCGCCGAACACCGCCATATTCGCTTCGCCTGCTCTACATGGGGCGGCCATGCAGCCTGCTTGGATCCCAAGCGCTTTTTCAAAATCGGCTTGACGTGCGCCGGCCCGCAAACCGCGTCGATGGACATACTAGCGTAGCCGGAATCACGAATTCCTCTGCCTTTGCGACGCGCGCGTAACCTGTTATACAAGCAATCGTATGAAATTGCGTTTTCCGCACTTTCAAACCATAGGAGATAACTATGTCTTGGACGACTCCGGTGATCGTTGAAGAATGCGTCGGCATGGAAGTCACGAGCTACGCGTCCGCCAAGATCTGAACATCCGCTGTCGGGTGGACGAGGCGGGGTTGTTGCTGCATCTGCGACAGCGCGGCAATCGAAGAGCGGGCGGCCGATAGGATCGCGGGTCGGAATGGCGGCGCGGTGCGCGAAATTGGCTCCCCGCCGCCGGTTGGCCTTCCAGACGATGAAATGGGCAGCGGCGTTCGCCGTCATAGCCTAGGCGGGTTCTGCTTTGGCCGAAAAAGACGAGCCGCTAAATCTAAAGTGCGTTGGCGAGATTGTCTTCGGCCCAAGCTTGCCGCGGTCGGCGCGACGTTGTCGTTCGAAACGACGGTTCCGTTCGCCGATGGCAGCTTTGTTGCGCTCTCGAATCGCGAAACAGGCAAGGTCGAAAAACTCGTTACGATTGGGAAGCGTTGACTGGTCGTTTCGGATCGAACATGGCGTCCCGCAGATGATTGTTTGGACGCGCGCCTCGGGTCGCAAGGGCAGCTTTGTCGGCCAAGTGATCGGTAGCGACGGCGAACTCCTATCGCTTACAATCCAAAGCGCACCGGTCGGCTCGTTGGAGCGGCCGTTTGTTTTATTCGGTACTGCCTCCAGCAGCGTGTATCGCGGAAGCTGCCCCTGAAATGCCGAAGGGAGAATCCTTGATCGGATTGCGCAGTCTCTCGCGAGTTCGCCGGACCGCGTCATCGCTGATTTGTGGAGACCGCGACACCGGCTTTGGCGCCGCGCGCGCCAGCGGCGCGATTCGAAGGCGATCGATTTTATTCGCGCTTCTGTTTTGCGGCGCGACCTCGGCCGCCGCTCAAGACGCTGGCGTCGAACCTAGCGCCTTGGTGTGCAATGAATTCAAAATCCAATCGGCCAGAACGCTCGCGCAATCACCCGACTCGCTGCAGATCAACAATCTATTGTTCGAGGCGGCGCGAAAGGGATGCGTCGACGCGCTTGAATCGCTCCTCAAAGCCGGCGCTTCGCCCAAGGCGCGCGATCGGATGGGCAACAACGCGCTGGCGATCGCCTCCAGAATGGGTCGCTTCGCCTTCGTCAAGGCGCTACTCGATGCCGACGACAAGGTCGACTCCGATCAGCTCGATCGGCCCAATGTGCTGGGGTCGACGCCGCTTATTCAAGCGGCGCTGGCAAATCGCACGGATGTCGCAAAGCTGTTGATCGGGGCGGGCGCAAAAGTCGATGCGGCGAACAATCAGGGTGAAACCGCATTGAGCGCCGCAGCGTTCAACGCCAATACTGCGCTAGCCGAGGTCCTTCTCGCGCACAAGGCGCCGCCGGACACGACCGACGCCTCCGGCAAGGGCGTCATCGTCTATGCCGCCGCGCGAGGCGCGGCGCGCCTCGTGGAAATGCTGCTCGACGCCGGCGTCGATTCCAACCGCCGCTACAGCGCCGATCTGACGGCGCTGATGTGGGCGGCAGGCCATGCCGACAACGCGCCCAAGGATGGCGCGCTGCGAACCGTCAAGCTGCTGATGGAACGCGGCGCGACAATCGATCTTGCCGACGATCGCGGTCGCACCGCTCTCATGATCGCCGCAAGCCTCAACCACGGCGAGATTGCGCAAACGCTGTTGGCGGCAGGCGCCGATCGCTCCAAGCGCGACAAGGCGGGCAAGAGCGCCGCCGACTTGGCCGACGACCCTGAAGTCAAGGCGATCATTGCGACGCCATGAGTCGGGGTCTCGTTACCAAACGGCTTACAGTCCCGCGAGCACGCGCGCCATCTGTCTGATGTCGTCCTGGCTAAAAGTCTTCATCAGGTCTTTCATCCAGTCGTTGTTCGTTCGCACGCCGTTGCGGAAATCAAGCAAGGTCTTGACGAGATAGTCGACGTTCTGCCCGGCAAGGCGAGGCTGAGTCCCGGCGCCGACATAGCCCGCCTGATGGCAGGCCGGGCACGTTCCCGAATTGGCCATCGAGTCAAAATGCTTGGCGTCTTCGGCGCTGGCCCGCGGCTGCTGGAGGTTGGGCCACGGCTTGGCGGCGAAAAAGGCGGCCAGGGCGAGCATGTCGTCGCGCGACATATTCTCGACGACCGCGGCCATTTGATCGTTCTTGCGGGCGCCCTTCTTCATGTCGCGCAATTCGATATAAATGTAGCCCTCGTTTTGTCCGAAAAGGGTCGGAAAAGACTTGTCCACCGGGACGCCATTCTCGCCGTGGCAAGCCGAACAGACCGTCGCTTTTTCTTCGATCGTGTCCGCCGCGATCGGATCGACGCCAGCCAGCAGGGCGGCCAGCGTCGCAAGGACGCGCCAATTCAATAGGCTAAGGCGCATGGTTTGAATCTCACGGCGGCCAAGAATCGCGGCGCTCCTATAAATAAACAATGGGGCCGGCGTTGCCGACCCCAAAGGTGGCCTCAAGAGTGCGGCACGGCGCCGCCGCTCTTTGCCGCTCGCGTGGCCAGAGTTAGAGCGAGAAGGCGATGATCGAATTGCCGCGCTTGGCGTCGATCTGCGTGTTGCCCCCGGCCCCGACCACAATATATTGCTTGCCATCGACCATGTAGGTTGAGGGCGGCGCGTTGACACCCGCGCCCGCGTTGAAGTCCCAAAGGATGGCGCCGGATCTCGCGTCATAACCCTTGAAATGGCCGTTGGCTTCGCCGGCGAACACCAGCCCGCCCGCGGTCGCCAGGGCTCCCCCGATCATCGGTTGCGGGGTCTTCACGCTCCAGCGCACCTTGCCGGTGTTCTAGTCGACCGCGACGAGCTTGCCCCATTGCTCCTCGGTCGGGATGACCTTGAAGGCGCCGCCGAGCCACAATTTGCCATCTGGATAGGGCGATGAATCGACGAAATAATTCATCGGCTGATGCAAATTCAGAGAGTAGGCGAGGCTCAGGTTGGGGTTGGTCGCGATCGGCGACCACTCGTTGCCGCCGTTGGCGCCCGGCAACATGCGCGCGCCGTCCTTCGTCGGCAAGGTCCACATATTCTCTTGGGGGATCATCGCCTCGGAAAAGCGGATCAGGCTGCAATCCTTGGCGTCGTGAACATAAATATGACCGCTCTTGCCCGCGTGCAGAATGCCGGTAATGGTCTTGCCGCTCTTGTCGGCGACTTTGGTGATGACGGTTGGCGAGACCGCATCCAAATCCCATAAATCATGCGCGATATACTGGAAGTGGCAAACATATTTGCCGGTATCCAGATCGAGCGAGACGAGCGAATCGGTATACAAGTTGTCGCCGGGACGAAGCGAGCCGTCGAGGTCGGGCGAGGGATTGCCGACCACGAAATAGATGCGATTGGTCGCCGCGTCATACGAGGGGTTCTGCCAAACGCCGCCGCCTAGCGTCTTATAGGGGTCGCCGTTCTTCTGATAGGCGGCCTTTTCCGCGTCGATGTCGCGATGCATGTCGCGGCCCGTCGCGTCGGTCTTGGCCCAGACGCCCTGAGAGTTTTCCGGCGCCGTGTCGAAGGTCCATTTCAGATCGCCAGTCGCCGCGTCGAACGCTTTGACAAAGCCGCGAATGCCATATTCGCCGCCGTTCGTGCCAAGCAAGATGAGACCTTTGATGGCCGTCGGCGCCATCGTCTCGGAATAGCCCTTCTCAGGGTCGGCAATATCCTTCGACCATTTGACGTCGCCCGTCTTGGCGTCGAGGGCCACCAGCTTGGCGTCGAGGGTTGCGAGATAGACGTTGTCGCCGTAAACCGCCACGCCGCGATTGTTCGGGCCGCAGCAGTAGGTCGTGACCGGACCCATTTTGTGCATGTATTCCCAGATCTGCTCGCCGGTCTTGGCGTTCAGCGCGTAGACGTGATCGAAGGCGGTCGTCACGAACATCACGCCGTTGATCACGATTGGCGAGGTCTCGAGCGTGTCGAGAATGTCGGTCTGGAATATCCACGCCGGATGCAGATTCTTCACATTGGCCGTCGTGATCTGGTTAGCGGGATGGAACCGGGTCTGCCAATAATTGCCGTTTGTGTGCAAAAAATTGGTGCTGTCGTTCGTCGCGCGGTCCAGCAGATCCTGCGTAACGCTTGTCATCTTGGGAGTTGCGACGGCCATCTTGGCGCCGGGCGCTCCCTTGATTTCCTCGGCCGCATTGGCGGCGAACGCCGCTCCCGCCAAACCGATCGCGCCCACAAGCGCGAGGATTGGCCCGATCCCCTTTGTCATGGCTATTTCCTCCCAGTTGGGCCGTATCCCGACCCATGGGTGGTATTAGTGCACAAATGGCAGGCACTTGGGAAGACGCTAGGAGAGGCGTTGCCGAAACAACGCGAACGGCGCGCGCTTGCAAAATTAGCCGGGAATGTTTGCAAAAAAGTCGCAGAGGGCGCTGTTGGGCTGAACGGGGCCGCGCGGGCCACTCGTCGCCGCGCGCCAAGACTGGCCAGATCTATCGGCGCGTAGGCTTTCCGCACTCGCGCCGCTAAAGCTATTTTGAGCAGTTCTTCAGATCCTTTTCTTCAATCGCGAAGATCGAACCCTCCTTGATCTCGACATTCTCGACGATACAGGTCCTGCCGCTCCTATCGGCGAATTTGACATCATAGACGCCGGACGCCGCGCTCGTGATTCTCAGGCGCTCGTCATGATCCACCGAGCCGTCGGAATCATGAATGGTCTGATTCTGGCCCCAGTCGTTCTTGCCGGCAGGCGACAGTTGCAACGAGGTGATCGTATCAGCCGTCAAATTCCAAAACTGGGTATTCTTGGCCGTTGCGGCGGTGGGAAGGGCGGCGATGAGTAGCGCCGTCAAGACCGTCCTTTTGCTCATTTTTTGTTCTCTCCGCGTCTGTAGCCCCGTTCGGCGGCCGATGCGCCGGGGAAACGTCCTCTCACCCAGTGCTGCCGCGCCGCGCGAGAAATCCGCGCCCCGGGTCGTAGGCGAGTAGAGCCCCAAACAGAAAGACCCCGGCGCATCCCGCGACGACCGCCAAGGAAACCCACGCTACCTGCCCATAAAGCGCAAAGCGGATGAGTTCGGTGGCATGCGTGAAAGGGTTGAACTCGCAGACATAATATAGAAACGGGCTCGATTCTTTGACGCGCCAGAGCGGATACAGCGCGGATGAGGCGAAAAACATCGGAAAGATCACGAAATTCATGACGCCGGAAAAATTTTCCAATTGCTTGATCATCGACGAGATCAACATGCCGAGAGCGCCCAGCATAAAGCCGCAAATGAGCAGCGCCGGCGCCAATGTTAAATAGCCGATGATTGGAGGCTGAATCTCCCAGAACCAGGCGATCAGCAGATAGGCGTACGCCTGCAGCATCGACACGATCGTCCCGGCAAGAAGTTTGGAGGCGAGCAGCCACCAACGGGGAAACGGGCTGACGAGCAAGGTGCGCATGCCGCCCGTCTCGCGATCATAGATCATGGTCAGCGAGGACTGCATGCCATTGAAAAGCTGGATCATCGCGATCAGCCCCGGCGTGATGTAAACTTCGTAGAGGACGTAAGTTTCATAGGGCGGGATGATCGAGACGCCCAGCACCTGCCGGAAGCCGGCCGCGAAGATGAACAACCAGACCAGCGGGCGCACCAAGGCCGAGACAAAGCGTTCGCGCTGGTGAACGAAACGCAGCGCCTCGCGCCAGACGATGCCGTTGAGACAAATGCCATATTGCGCGAGCGTGAAGCCGGAGGCCTTTCCAGCGTCGTTGACGGCGCTCAAGAGGCGGCTCCCGCTTCGTCGTCGCCGTCCATTTGCGTCAGGCTTGCAAAGGCGGTGCGAATTGCATCCTTCCCCGTCGCTTTGAGGACATCGGCGAGCGATCCGTGCGCCATCACACGTCCCTGATGCAGGACGATGATGTTATCACTCGGCGCGACCTCGTCAATGAGATGGGTCGCCCACAGCACGCCAACGCTTTGCTCGGTCACAAGCGCGCGCACGCGATTGAGAATATCGGCGCGCGCCTTGACGTCGAGGCCGACCGTCGGCTCATCCAGCAACAGGAGCCTGGGCCGATGAAGCAGAGCGCGCGCAATTTCGACGCGCCGCGTCTGGCCGCCAGAGAGATTGCTAACCTTGTCGCGCGTGCGATCCGCGAGGCCTGCTTGCCGCAAGACCAGCGCCGTCTGCGCGATCGCGCGACTTCCGCCGATCCCATGCAGCGCGGCGTGATAGACAAGGTTTTGCTGGACCGAAAGGTCGACATCCAGCGCGCGGGACTGAAAGACCACGCCGAGCTGGCCCAAGGCCGCCCCGGGCTCGCGCGCGACGTCGCGCCCGAAGATGCGGATGCTTCCCACGCGCGTCGCATAGAGGCGGGTGATCAACGAAAAGAGCGTCGACTTGCCTGCGCCGTTTAGGCCGAGAAGAACGGTGAACGAGCCGGCCGCCACACGGATGCTGACGCGATCGAGCGCGCAGCGCGCGCCAAAGAAATAGCTGACGTTCCTGACGTCGAGCGCGGGCGCTTGCGCGATTTCGGTTGCGGACAATGTTTTTGATCTCAGTTCGGCCCGAAGGCGACGCCCCAGGGAAGCTCGCCGACCTGGATCGACTTGATGACCTGTTGGCGCGCGACGTCAATGACCGACACGTCGTTGGACACGCCATTGGCGACGACCAGATATTTCTCATCCGGCGTGAAGGCGCCGTGCCAGACCCGTTGGCCGACCAGCAGATATTTCAGCACGACATGCGTGAGCCCGTCGACCACGGCCACCCGGTTCGCCGGGCCCAGATCGATGAAGCCAAGTTTGCCGTCCCTGGTTATGTTTATGCCCACCGGTTGGATCGCCTCGGCGCGAAGGCCAGGAACCGCGAAGGTCACCGTTTGTTTGATCTTGTGCGTCGTCGGATCGATGATCGCCAGGGCGCCGCCGACTTCGGAGGTGACCCATAATTCCGATCCGTCCGCCTTGAACGTCGAAAAGCGCGGACGCGAACCGAGCAAGACGCTGTCCAGGACGGCATGGCTTTTGGTGTCGATGAAATGGGCCATGCTCGTTGTCTCGGACGTGCAGACGAGGATCCGGGAATCCGGGCTGACAGACATCCCTTCGGGCTCCACACCGACGGCGACCTGAGCCACTGCGGCGCGCGTCGCCATATCGATGACGGTCACTGCGGCGTCGTTCTCATTGGCGACATAGAGCCGCTTTCCCGCCGGATCGATGGTGAACTGCTCGGGGTCAGGACCGGACGGCAGCTCGCCGACATTGTTGCGCGTCTCGGTGTCGAAGATCTGGATCGTATCGTCGTCGCCAAGGGCGACATAGACAAACTTGCCGTCCCTGGAGACTTCGATGCCGCGCGGGCGTTGTCCAGTCTTGATGGTCGCGACCATCTCCATTTTGTCCGTGTCGACGACGGAGACTGAATTGCCCTTTTCGTTCGATACATAGGCGAGGTACGCGGCAGCCGGGTTCGTCTCCATCGCAACGGCCGCGAAGGAAAAACTTAGAACCGCGATTCTGCCAACGATGGACATGTCGATCTCTCCAGAATTAGGGCTCGGCGCAGTCTAATTTAATTTGCACTTGGTCTCCGGGCGGTCGAGCCCGAGCGTGTCGAGTTCCGAGAATTGATGCAGAAAGCCCTCCTGTGGCGACACCGAAACCGTGTTGCGCCCGTCGAACAAAAGAATCGGTTGCCGCAATTGAAGATTCCAGTCGCGCAGAGTCAGCTTCTGGCCCTTGAACGCGGCGAGCGAAAAGTCCGGACTCTTGATGAAGGCGAAGAGCCTATCGGGATCGCCTGAATTCGTTCGCGTCGCCGCCTCGCCAACGAGCCGCGTCGCGGTCCACGCCTGCATATCGAGCGGCGTCATGAAGCGATGCGAGGCCCTCGCGAAGCGGCTCTGCAACTGGACGGCGCCCCATTGATCGAAGGCGGCGTCCCATGTCGTGGGAATGAGCCCCGCCGAGCCGGCGACCGGGCGCGCGTCCCAGGTCCGATAGGGCAGGTATCCGGCGAAAACTTCGCTTTCATCCGCCGCGACAAGCACGTCATAGTCCGGCGCGCCCTGCGTAAAGACGGGCATTTGTCGCTGGATTTCGACGATTCCGCTATCGGTGCGCCTTGCGCCCCCCGTGTCCGGAAACTCGCGCTCTTCGACGATCTTTGCGCCAAAGCGCGTTGCAGAATGACGCAGGGCAAAGGCAAAGAGCTTGTCGGTTTCATGCGAGCCAGTGACAAGAAGCCACCTGCGCCACTTCTTCCAAACCAGATATTGCGCCAGACCATCGGCCAGCATCGAGCGGGTAGGCGCCACATGGACAACATTGGCCCGGCAATCCTCCTCACGCAGCCGCTCGTCCGTCGCTCCAGCGTTGATCAACACGACGCCGCGCGCTCTTCCGGCGTCAGCGGCTTTCAGAAGGCTTTCCGCATCGGTATCGGCAACGACAAATGAGACGCCCCCGTCTGCCAGAACGCCGATCGTCGCAGCTATGTCGTCGCCTTCGCGGATCTGACTTTCGATCAGCGTGAAGCGCTGGTTGGTGAATCGTCCGGTCGTATTGTCGTCCTCGATGACCAATTGCGCGCCCGCAAGGCCGTCGTTGCCGGCGGGAACATCCATGAGCGACAACCTGATCTTCGAGGGAACGCCATGGAGATAGCCGATCTTGATTTCCACTGGCTCCGCCAGGCACGCGGACGCCCAAGTCAAAGCCGCGCAAAGACCGACCAACGATCGCAGCAAAGCCGCCCTCCCAAGGCGCACGGCGACAAACTCGTCAGCGTCCGCGGTTTTCATCGAACTCTATAGCTCAGCGGGGCCGAAAACACCCGCGGGACGCCAGCAGGGGGCGGGCCGAACGGACTCGCGCGGCGTACGGTCGCCAAAGCGTCAGCGTCGAGGGCTGTGTCGCCTGCCGACTGAACGATGGAAACCGCTGTGGCTTGGCCGGACGCATCGATGGAAAAGCGCACCACCGCCACGCCATGCGGCGCGCGATCGCGCGCCGATTCGGGATAGTGTTTCACCGCTGACAGTCGAGCGGCGACGGCGCGTTGATATTCCGCCAAATCGCCGCCGGCACGCGAAGCCGACAGCGCCTGAGGCGCAATGGGCGCGGCCTTCGACGGTTTCGACGGAGCCTGCGCGGCCTGAGGCAGCGCACGCGGGGGCACATTACGCGGCGCCTCGACCCGAGGTTTGGCCGCTTGCTGCAATGGCGAGGGGGTCCGCGCGGGCGCCGGAGCGGCGATGAGCGGGGGCTGCGGCGTCGGTCTCTCTGATGGCGGCAAGTCGGCCGCCGCGGGCGATGGCGCAGGAATTGAAGGGGGCGCCGGTTCTTCAGCGGCAGGCGGCGGGACAGGGACCGGCGACGGCTCAACAAAGGTCGGCAGGGCTTTGGGAGCGGGCGATGGCGCAGGAGCCGGCAACCAAGCGGCTTTCGGCGACGGTTCCTCGGCGGCCGGCGCCGCCGGGACAGCCGGTGTCGGCGGTTCAACAGGGGTCGGCGCGGACATAGGCGAGCGCGCCGTCGGCATATCGTCACTGGCGGGTGCGGCCTGCTCGATAGGCGTCGGCGGAAGCTCGGCGGCTGGCGGCGACTGCGGTTCGGGCGCGGGCGGCAGTTCATATCGCGGCGACGCATCTCGCGGCTCCACGACAATCTCGACCGTGGTCGTTTCTGGATTCGCCAGCAGAGACGGCGGCGACGGCCACACCAGAATGGCGAGAAGCGCGACGGCATGAAGGCCAAGCGAAAGAACGATGGCCGCGGTCCAAAACCGGTTGCCGTAGAAATCCGCCAACCTTTGCGGTCGATACCCAATTTCCAGACCAATCGCCGCCGCATCGCCCGACCGCCGCTCCGCGACGCCCTGCGCGACATTCGGGCGAATCCGCCATGACTCGAGGGGGCTCGCGGCGGCGTCGCGTGGCGCCATCTCGTTCGAACCAAGGCCCGGATCCGCCAGCACGCCCATCGCACGCATCCGCCGAATTTTCCTTCCCTCGATAAAAGTCGACCCCTTTGAGGTGGCCTTTCTCAATATGTTGCTCTCAGGCCTGCATAAAGAGAGCGCGGTTGCGCCGGGCTCACTGAACGCGGATCGGTAAACGGCGAGCCTCCGGCGCCGAAATTAGGGATGGCGCCGGTATCGAAGAAAGTCCCGTAGGTATAAAAGCGGCTATTCAAAACATTCTCGACGCGCGCATATATTTGGAAGGTTTTATTGATCTGATAGGAAGCATCCGCGTTGACGACAACATAGGCCGGCAGTTTCTGCGCCTGATTAGACTCGTCGCCGACGAAATACTGACTGCCAACGCCGGTCAAGTCGGCGCCGATCTTGAAAGCGCTAGTGAGTGAATATTCGGCGCCGATTTTGATGCGATGGCGCGGGACCATCGGAACCTGATCGCCCGGCAAAACCTGAATATTGCCATTGGCGTCGGCGAACGGCGAATTGGAGGCAAGCGCGGGCGCGTTGCGGAACGTGGCGTCGACAAACGCGTAGTTGGCATAAACGACCATGGCGTCGGATTTGAAATTGACTTCCGCCTCGACCCCCTGCCGGCGCGTGGCGCCGACGTTTTGGAAATACCCGAAGCCCTGTTGATCGGGGCTCGGCACGTTGAGAATGTCGTCCTGATCATCGGTATGAAATACGCCGAGCTTCCAACCGAGCGCGCCGACGTCGACGCCAAGATCGCGCGATCCGCGCAGGCCCGCTTCGAGCGTGCGCGCCACCACCTGTTTGAGCGGCGGATCGGAAACCAGGAAGCTCGCCAGAATGCAAGGATGCACCGGATCCGCGCAGCCGAGTTCAAGCGGCGTCGGCGCGCGATTGGCCTCCGAATAGCCGGCATAGGCGGTAATCTGCGATGTGATCTTGTAGGTCGCGCCGATCATGGGATTGAAGCGCGCATAGGTCGCTTCGCCGTTGAGCGCGCCGCCCAGTTGATCCTGCAAGTCGATGTTGGCGATGTTCAAGCGTCCGCCGCCCGATATCGAGAAATCCTTCGTGACGTCGAACGTATCGAGCGCATAGAGTCCGCTATAGAAATTGGTAGTCCGGAGCGACACGGGGCCGTCCGAAACGGGATCGCCGGACGGCCCCAGAAAAATGCCTGAGCCGGCGACGAGATAATCAGGTTGGATGATTCCAAGCTCGGCGCTGGCCGAAAAATCGGTGACGCCGTAATCGAGACTGCCCCCGATGACGAAATGATTGTCGCGCCCCCACACGGAATCCGTGTTGGTCGCCTGCAGCGTCGCGCCAACGCTGGTGGTTCGCGTTGCCGTTCGGTCGATTTCGCCCAGAGTTGCGCCGGGCGAGAATGGATTGGAGAGTTGCGCGCCGTTGAGGCCGTTGGCGGGGGGAGCGCCGTTGAAGCATAGCAGCGCGGGATTGGCGCAGGGGCGACGTCGGTGGAATTGCCGTCGACCGTCGTTTGATTGAAAACTCGAACATGGGCGGCGCCCTGGATCGTCCATGTCGCCGTGGCGTTGAGCGTCGCCGTGGCGTTTACATATCCGACCTCGTTGCGCGAGGCTTGCGGCGTCGTATAAACGCTGCTCCAATTTTGATCGAGCAATTGCACCGGCGCCGAAGCGGTCGCGCCGAAGACATTGTCGGCGGCGCCGATATTGAGATGAAGTTCGCTGCTATCGTCTTTGTAGCCGACGTCGCTGTAAAAGCGGCGAATTTCGGAGGCGGAATGATCCCGATAACCATTGTCGTGGACCGCTTCCAGCGCGCCATAGATGGCGTAATCGCCAACCTGTTTTCCCCATTGCAGAGACGACTGGAGGCGGCCGTAAGACCCGCCCATGACGTCGATCGTCGTCCCCTGAAAGTTGAATCCGTCCTTCATTTGCACGCTAAGGGCGCCGCCCAACGCATTCAGCCCGAAGGCGGGATTGTTGCTGATGACGTCGATCGAGCGCACGGCCGCGGTTGGGATCAGGTCCCAGTTGACGGTGTCGCCGAAGGCCTCGTTGATGCGCACGCCGTTCTGGTAGACGGCCAGGCCCTGCGGCGTGCCCGAAACGGGCGAAGCGTCAAAGCCGCGAAATTCCACGTCGGGCTGAAAGGGATTGCCGGCCACTTCGCTGACAGTGATGCTTGGCGTTTGCTGGGCCAGGGCCTTCACGAGGCTTGGCGATCGCGCGCGCTCGATCTGCTCGGCGCTCACGGCGGTGATGCCGGCAGGAACTTTATCGACGTCGACGCCAATTCCGGAAAGTGGCGTCGTCGCGAACACGTCGATGGTCGGCAAAGTGACGGCGCCCGCCGAACGCGCCGGGGGGAGCGGCGATGCTTCCTGCGCGCAGGTTCGCCAAGGGCAAAAAGCGATGCTCACTAACGCAAACGTCAAAAAACGCGCCGCCCACACGCGAGTCCCCTCCCCGACTAGCCAATATTCTGGCGCCATTCGGCATCGTCGACCGTCACTCTCCAGCATGTTTTCGTTCTGGACAAGTCGCCCGTCGGCGCCTGAGCTTGTGGCTGTGCGCAGAGGCCCGGATGGTGGGCGCACGTTTGCGCCACGTTCGGATCACGCCCGTAGCGGTGGAGCCGCAACTTCAGGCGCAACAGGCTGTCTGCGCCAAGCCGAGCGTCGGCCGGGTGACGGATCGCCTTTGGGCGCCAAATAAGATGGCGATTCGTCGCTTTGACGTCAGGCGGCGCGAGCCTAACGGATGATTTCGGGCATATAAGGGGGCGGCCGACTTGGGTGCGCGAGCGGTTGGCTCCCGCAACCGCAAGTCCGGCGAACGGCTCTGCGTTTGACAATGCAAACTACGATAGAGGCCGCGATGTCTATGAACGAAGCCGAGATTGAGAAAATTCAGGGCGCTGACGACGTCGCTGCATCGGCATTGGGCGCTCTTTCTTATCGAAGGGATCATTCTTGTGATCCTCGGGATGGCCGCCATCGTAACTCCCCCGATCGCCGCGCTTGCGGCCGAAATCCTGTTTGGCGGCCTCTTTCTGATTAGCGGAATCGCCGGCTTGGTCACCAACTTTTGGACGCGTCCCGCAACCGGCTTTTGGTGGTCGCTCGTCTCGGCGGTCATTGGAATTGCCGCCGGCGTCGTGCTGTTGCTGTGGCCATTGAACGGCGTCCTTTCGCTTACATTCGTTCTTATCGCGCTTTTCGCGATCGAAGGCGCCGCCACGATAATATTCGCCTCGAACACAAGCGCGAGCTATCGGGGCGATGGAGTTGGATGCTGGCAAGCGGCGTCATCGACCTGATATTGGCGGGTCATTCTACAGGGCCTACCCGGCTCCGCGACATGGGCGCTCGGATTGCTGATCGGCATCAACATGATCTTTGGCGGCTCGGCGCTGATTGGGATGGCCCTGCACGCTCGCCAGCTCAGCGGGCCCTAGAGTTGCCTGTGAATTTCGATGAACGCAGGGAATTTGGCCCGCCGGGCCGGTTCGCGTAGACTCGCTCAGCCGCCAGGCGCCTCGCCAAGCCGCAAGCCGCGTCGGTTTCGCCTTTATATCGAACGGGTCCCGCCGGGTCCCGCGGGAGCCGACGATATCCATGCGTAGATTTGCAATCCTGCTGGCGCCCGTTCTGGCCGCCGCCTGGGTTCAGGCCCAGGCTCAGACAGCGCCAGCGCCAAACTCGGATTCCGGCAAGTCCGTCGCGCAATTGCAACCGCCGGCCGCAGTTACGGATTGCGACCTTTATGCCGCGAGCGATTTCGATATCCAGAGCCCAGTCCTTGGAACGCCTTTCAACAGGATTGATCCGAAGCTGGCCATTCCGGCATGTATCGAAGCTTTATCCAACGACCCTAATTCAGCGCGGCTCAATTTTCAGCTCGGCCGCACCTATGATGCGAACAAGGAATTTGAAAAAGCGCTGGAGTTTTTCCAGAAAGCGGCGGCCGCGAATTTCGCGCTCGCTGAGGTCAACCTCGGCTCCCTGTATTTCAACGGGCAGGGCGCGATCAAAGATCTAAGCGAGGCGGCTAAATGGGACCGTCTGGCCGCCGACCAGGGGCTCGCCCCGGCGCAGGCGAATCTGGGCGCGATGTATCTGCGCGGGCAAGGCGTCGCGCAAGATTATGCGGAAGCGGCAAAATTGATTCGCGCCGCCGCCCTGCAGGGTTTTGCGCCAGCGCAAAACAATCTGGCCGCTCTCTACGCCTCAGGAAAAGGCGTCGGACAGGATTTTGTCGAAGCCGCCAGGCTGTATCGCCAGGCGGCCGACCAGGGCTATGCGCCGGCTGAGGCCAATCTCGGCGCGCTATATGCCAATGGCCAAGGCGTTGAGCGCAGCTATAGCGAGGCGAAAAAATGGTATGGCCTGGCCGCCGCCCAGGGATATGAGGCGGCGCAGACCAGCCTCGACCCGCCAAAACCGAAGGAGCAACGCGCGCAAGATGGGACGCCTGGCGCCGTCGCCTCGGTCGGAGAGGGCTACCCTCCCGTTCGAATCGTCGTCAAGCAACTCGACAACCGCGATTCGAGCGGCATTCCGACGACCGCGATCGAAGTGTCGCCGCTTTCCACGAGTTTCGCCATGACCAGCTTTTCCGTCAACAAGGGTCAATGCCGGGTCTTTATCGAGGATCCGACGGCTTTCTCGGCTTCTGGTGCGGATGCGCAAAAGAGCGCCCACTCCCAAACGGAATTACAAGCCGAACTCGCAAAAATCTCGCTCACGCCACCGCCCTTCGATCCGCCCGTCGCGGCGCGCCTAGGCCAATATATGCAATTTTTTACCGACCCCTCCGTCTGCGATATCAAGGAGGTGGAGGTTACGGTGAACGGCAGCCAGTGGACATGGCCGCAGGATTAGCCGTGGCGAGCGTGACCGGATCGAAGGATTCGCCGCGCCGCGGCGATGAGGCTGGCGTTGTCCTTCGCGGTCTCGCCATTCGGCAAAGAAGCGCCATCCTCAAATCCGATTCGCGTGTCGAGGCCGAGCGAAACGGCTTGGCGAAACAGCGGCCATTTCGTCTTGTCCAAGCCGTGCAGAAGCCGGGGCATCTTCAGATTGGCGCCGTCGAGAATCTCGACGATGGCCATGGCGACCGCGCGCCCTTCCTGTTCGTCCTGTTCGTTGATTTCGATCAGCACGCGCAAGCATCGAGGCGCGTTATCGAGCGCGGCGAGCCGTTTTGCGTCTTGTTGCGACCAGAGCCCCGCTTCAACGCCAATCCCCTTGCTGAGAACGAGTGAAATCACCTCGGGCGCATCGTCCTCGATCAGGTTGACGGAGACGTAGTTGGGTAGGACCGACCATGCGGCGATCGGCTGCTGGCGAGCCCGGCCCGACGGCTGGATCGCCCAGCGCGTCGAAAGGCCGATAGGGACCCCCGGCGCGGAATTTCGCATCGCGTCGAGGGCGACGGAGACACAGGCCGGCTCCAGCGTCTCCAAACCCTGCGCATCCCTCGGATGCACGTGCAGCTCATCGGCCCCCGCGTCGACGCCGGCGCGCGCGTCGCGAGCCAACTCGTCGGGCGTGCAGGGAACCGCAGGGCTGAAGCTCTTGCGCCGATCCCCGTTCAGGCAGGCTTGCAACATTGAAAATCCTCTTGCCGCCAAACGGAAAGACTATAGACGCGCGCGAGAACGGACAATTCGCATGGCTCGCGCCGAGCCATGCGACGATTAGGCGCGCGAAGGTTTTCGCGCCGACATGTCAAAGTATTCTGCTGGGTTCTGGCTAGAGGCGTCATGAGAATCAGAATGTTTTGGGCCGTCGGCCTCGTGGCCGCATGCCTCTTGCTGGCGGCGTCGCCGCTGATCGCCGCCGACTTTCCGGAATGGGCCTATCCGGTTAATCCCAAGGCCGGCTCGCTAGACGTCGCCGTCTTGAAGACGCTGCCGGGCAGCGAAAAACAATACACGCAGGCGCAGGTCGAAGACGACTTCAACCCGCCCGACTGGTTTCCCGGCGATCATCCGGCCATGCCGGCTGTCGTCGCGTATGGCATGGAGCCGGCCGTAAAGGCATGTTCCAAGTGCCATCTTCCCAACGGCGCCGGACAACCCGAATCGTCCGATTTGGCGGGCCTTCCCGCCGCCTATATCCAAAGCCAGATCGTCGATTTTAGGGACGGCGATCGCAAAGGCGCGCGCGCCGGATCAATGCTGCCGATCGCCAAAGCGGTTTCGGAGGCGGACTTGGCCGCCGCCGCGCAATATTACGCGACGCTCAAGCAGACGGACCGAACCAAAGTCGTCGAAACCGACACGGTTCCATTGACGCGACTTGGCGTCGGGGGAATGCGATACGCGATCGACGAGCCCGGCAGCGAGCCTCTCGGCGATCGCATCATAGAATTGCCGCAAGACGCCGCGCGCGCGGAATTGCGAGATTCCCGCATCGGCTTCATTGCCTACGCGCCGATGGGGAGTCTGGCGGAAGGCGAAAAGCTTGTCACGACAGGCGCTGGCGGCAAGACCATGGCCTGCGCCACATGCCATGCCGACGACCTCAAGGGAAGGGAAGACGCGCCGCCCCTTATCGGCCGCTCCCCGATCTATATGTTCCGGCAGCTCAACGACATAAAATCGGGAACCCGCGCCGGCCCGAAATCGCAGGCGATGCTGCCCGCGGTCGCCAATCTGTCTCAGCACGAAATGTTGGCGATCGCCGCCTACCTCGCCAGCCGCAAGCGCTAGTCCGGGCCTGCCTCGTCCGCGCGACGACTAAAGAGAACACCGCACTTGCCGCCAGGATCGCGGCAGGAACGGCGTCGCTTCAGTCGGGACATTTGACGGGCGTAATCAACTTTTTGTGCGCGCCTGGAATAAATCCCCCTCTCGCCAAGTCTCTTCCTCGATCGATTCAGAGTCGATCAACAAGAGCTAACAAGCAGCCTGCTTAGCAGGCTCACATCGAGGAGGTGAGACTATGAAAAAATTGGCATTTACGCTCGTTGCGCTTTCCGCAATCTCGTCTGTTCTCGCTCTGGATGCCGCGAACGCTAATGCATTGTTCGCAGTCGGTGCCAATGCTTTGCCCCAGAGCGGAGCGGGCTTTGCCTATCTCCCCGTCGACCAGCCGGCGACGCGCCATCGTCCCGTTCCGGCTTCGACCGTGCAGGTAGGACGCATCGTCGACAAAGCCTGCTGCTCGTCACGATTCGGCGTTCTCGCCGCAGCAGAACGATATCTACAACGGGCGCTTCTGATCGGCGCCAATATCCGCTGCTGCGCGATTGGTTCGTCGGCGCGAGTGGGAACTCCGCCCAGGCCGGCGTCCAAAATGCTGGCGAAATGACCCCAACGTAGCCGAATCATATGCTGCGAATCTATCGGGCCTGCGTCGGCTCGGACCCAATTGATGGCGCCGTGGAGGGGTCTTTCAAGATAAAATGCCGATCTTATGGTTAACGACTTCCTAGCCAAGCCTGCGTAAGGCTACATTAGGGTGATTCGGGCCTTCTTGGCGGAAGGAGCCCGGTTCATCGGCGCGGCGGTTGGAGCCATTTCTTCAAGCTCTGGCCCCGCGACGGAAGGGGGCCATCGTTTGCGAAGAATGAAGCGACCGGAATGCGGGGCGGGGCAAGCGCGCGGCGAGCGCGCGGCGGACCGGCCGATCGGCCGGTCTGCGTTTGTCATCGTCTTGCTCGGCGCGAGTCTGGCCCCGTTTGCTGCGCGGGCCGGGTTTGTCTTGCCGATCATTGGCAGCGAGATGGCGGGCGAACAGGATTTGAGCGGGTTTGTCCTCCTCATCCTCCTGCTGTTTGCGACCTTCACCGCTGTGCTGCACCTGCTCGGGCGGCACAATTGGACGCGGCGCGAAAAGGCGCTGACCGCCGAACTTACCCAAACCCATGCACGCCTCGACCGCGCCAATCTGTTTCTATCGACCGAACCGCAGATCGTCATCGCATGGGGCGCGGCGGACGACGAGCCGGAAATCGAGGGCGATTATTCGCTCGTCACCGACACGCCCTTGCCGCGCCGCGTCTTGGGCTTTGGCTCCTGGCTTGCGCCAGATCTGGCGCAAAAGATGGATCAGGCGGTCGAGCGGCTGCGCGAGCGGGGGGAGGGTTTTTCCGTCGCGGTCGCCAGTTCTCGCGGTCGCCATTTCGAGATCGACGGGCGCGCAGTCGCCGGCCGCGCCGTAATGCGCATCCGCGACGTGTCGGGCGATCGCCTGCAATTGGTGCGGCTGCGCGAAAGCCATACCGAGCTTCTCGAAGAACTCGGCGCGATCCGCGCCATGCTCAATGCGATCCCGCATCCCGTCTGGACGCGCGGCGCCGATGCGCGCCTCGCCTGGGCGAACGCCGCTTACGTGCGCGCCGTCGAAGCCAAGGATACGATCGAAATCGTGGCGCGCGGCCTGGAGTTGTTCGACGGCGATGCGCGCGAGGCGGCCCATATCGCGCTGGTGGAAGCGGGGATCTGGCGTCGGCGCGCGCCCGCCGTCGCCGCCGGTGAGCGCAAAATGTACGAAGTGGTCGATGTCGCGAGCCAGAACGGTTCGGCCGGCATGGCGAGCGACTTGTCCGAATTGACGGCGCTCAGCGGCGAGCTGGAGCGCCAGAAGAGCTCGCACGCGCGAACCCTCGATCAACTATCGACCGCCGTGGCGATTTTCGATCGCTCCAAACGTCTCGTTTTCTACAACGCCGCCTATCGCCAGATCTGGTCACTCGATCTCGCCTTCCTCGATTCGCAGCCGACTGACGGCGAAGTGCTCGACCGCCTGCGCGCCAAGCGGCAATTGCCCGAACAGGCCGATTTCCGAAGCTGGAAAGCGCAGCTTCTGGAAGCCTATCACGCGATCGATTCGGCCGAATATGTCTGGTATCTGCCTGACGGGCGCACCCTGCGAGCCGTGGCGAGCCCCAACACGCAAGGCGGCGTCACCTATCTCTTCGACGACGTTACCCAGCGCTTCAACCTCGAATCGCAATTCAACGCGCTGACGCGGGTGCAGGGCGAGACGCTCGATACGTTGAAAGAAGGCGTCGCGGTTTTCGGCACGGACGGGCGCCTCAAATTGATCAACCCCGCCTTCGCCGCGCTTTGGCGTTTTGATCCGGCCAATGCCGAGGCCAAGCCCCATATTGACGAAATGGCCAAATTCTGCGCGCCGCTGCTGGACGAATCCTCGCTGTGGTCGGCGCTTCGCGCCGTCATCATCGGCCTGCCGGGCGAGCGCAAAGGCTATGAGGGGCGCATCGAGCGCAAGGACGGCCTCGTTCTCGACTGCGCGGCCATGCCATTGCCCGATGGCGCGACGCTCCTGACCTTCCTCGACGTGACGGCGGGCGTCAATGTCGAGCGCGTCCTGAAGGAGCGCAACCAGGCTTTGGTCAGCGCGGAAAAACTGCGCAACGATTTCGTCCATCACGTCAGCTACGAATTGCGCACCCCGTTGACCAATATCATCGGCTTTGCGCAATTGCTCGCCGAAGGCGTCGTCGGCGAACTCAACGCCAAGCAGCTCGAATATGCCGGCTATGTCACCAAATCCTCCGCCGCCCTGCTCGCCATCATCAACGACATTCTCGATCTTGCGACGATCGACGCCGGCGCGCTCGAACTGCGCCTCGAAGAGGTCGATGTCGCCGAGGCGATGAAGGCGGCGGCCGAGGGCATCCAGGACCGCCTCACCGAATCGGCGATCGAATTGCGCATCATCGCCACCGACGGCGTCGGCTCCTTGCGCGCGGACGGCCGGCGCGTGCGCCAGATCCTTTTCAATCTGTTGTCCAACGCGATCGGCTTCTCGGCGCCGGGCCAGACGGTGACGCTGGCCGCCATGCGGCGGGCCGACGAGATCGTGTTCAAGGTCAGCGATCGCGGCCGCGGCATTCCGCCCGAAGTGCTCGATCGCGTGTTCGAACGATTCGAGACCCACACCGTTGGATCGCGCCATCGTGGCCTCGGCGTCGGCCTGTCGATCGTGCGCGCGTTGGTCGAATTACATGGCGGGCGCGTGCTGATCGATTCGGCGCCCAATGAGGGCACGACGGTGACCTGCATCTTCCCGGTTGCGGGCGCGGCCGCCCTGAGCCGCGCGGTCGCCTGAGGTGAGTCCTGTCGCGAGCGCCGACCCTGCCTGGCGCATCGACTTGCCCGGCGAGGCGGCGACGGGCGCGCTGGCGGCGCAAGTGGCGCAATGGATCGGACCGGACGATCTCATCGCTTTGTCGGGCGATCTTGGCGCCGCCAAGACGACTTTTGCCCGTGCGCTGATCCGCCATTTGACGGGCGATGCGCAGCTCGAGGCGCCGAGCCCGACGTTCTCGCTGATGCAGGTCTACGAGGGGCCGGGCTACAATATCGTGCACGCCGATTTCTATCGCATCCGCGCGCCCGAGGAATTGTTCAACTTGGGCTGGGAGGAGGCCATCGAAGGCGCGCTGACTTTGGTCGAATGGCCTGACCGCGCGGGCGATCTCCTCAATCCCGACAGGCTCGAAATCGCTTTCGAGCTTGATGCGTCGAGGGGCTCCGACTACCGCCGCGCGACGCTTCGCGGTTACGGCGCCTGGGCGGCGCGCCTTGGCCGCGTCCGGGCGATCGGCGCCATCCTGGAGCGGGCCGGCTGGAGCCGGGCCAAACGAATCTTCATGCAGGGCGACGCGTCGGTGCGAGCCTATGAACGGCTCGTTGCGCCGACCGGCGAGACCGCCATCCTGATGATCTCGCCGCCGCGGTCCGACGGCCCCATCCTGCGCTACGGCAAGCCCTATGGCGCGATCGCAAAACTCGCCGACGACATAAGAGCCTTCGTCGCGATGGACCAGGCTTTGCGCGCGCAGGGCGTTTCCGCGCCGCGCATCATCGCCCATAGCGTCGCCGACGGATTGGTGATCCTGGAAGATCTGGGCACCACTTATATCGCTGACGGCGACGGCCCCAACCCCGTGCGCTACGCGGAAGCCGTGTCCCTGCTTGCCGAATTGCACGGCCGGGAACTGCCGATCCGATTGCCCGTCGAGGAGGAAACCTACTCGATCCCGATCTTTGATTGCGAGGCGATGTTGGTCGAGGTCGAGCAGATCCTGGACTGGTATGCGCCCCATGTCGCAAAGGTTTCGCCCGCTTCGGGCGCCCGCGCCCAATTCCTCGGCGTGTGGCGCGAGGCGTTGGCGCCGATTCTCGCCCAGCCGATCAGTTGGACCTTACGCGATTTTCACTCGCCCAATCTGCACTGGCTGCCCGAACGCGAGGGCTTGAAGCGGCTCGGTCTCGTCGATTTCCAGGACAGCGTGCTCGGGCCGCCCGCTTATGATCTGGCTTCGCTATTGCAGGACGCGCGCGTCGATATTCCCGACGAGATGGAGCTGCGGTTGATGGCCCACTATGCGCGCCGGCGCACCGGCGCCGACGCCGCCTTCGACACCGGGGCCTTTACGGCCGCCTATGCCGTGATGGGCGCGCAAAGGGCGACCAAAATCCTCGGCATTTTCGCGCGCCTCGATAAGCGCGACGGCAAGCCGCAATATCTGGCGCATCTGCCTCGCATCGAGGCCTATTTGGCCAAGAGCCTCGCCCATTCCTTGCTGCAACCGATCCGGCTCTGGTATCAGACCCATCTGCCGCGCGCCCTGGGCGGCGAGACTTGCGCCGCCGAGCCGTAGTTCCGTTCATACGAGTATCGATCGATGGCGTCGCCGCAAATGCCGAAAGCCGCCATGGTGTTTGCCGCCGGCCTTGGCGCGCGCATGCGCCCGATCACTGAGAGCGTCCCCAAGCCTCTCATCAAGGTCGCGGGCAAGGCGCTGATCGATCATTGCCTCGACCGCTTCGCGGAAGCCGGCGTCGAGCGCGCCATCGTCAACGTCCACTGGCTCGCCGATCAGATCGAAGCGCATCTGGCTTCGCGCGCACATCCGGCCATCGTCATCTCGGACGAGCGCGCGCGATTGCTTGACCAGGGCGGCGGCATCAAGCGCGCGCTGCCGCAGCTCGGCGACGCGCCTTTCTTTTTATGCAACACAGATGCGTTCTGGATCGAGGGTCCGCGCTCTAATCTGCGCCGCCTCGCGGCTGCATTCGATCCTGGCCGCATGGACGCCGCGCTGCTCGTCGCCTCGTCTGCCGGCGCCGTCGGCGTCGATTGGCCCGGCGATTTCTCGCTCGATGCGGAGGGACGTCTCGCACCGCGCGAGGATCGCCATGTCGCCCCCTTTGTCTACACCGGCGTCGGGATCATCAAGCCGGAGCTTTTCGCTGGTCAGCGACCGGACGTCTTCCGCCTGGCGCCCTTCTTCTTCGAGGCCGCGCGCAAGGGCCGCCTCATCGGCCTGCGGCTCGATGGACTCTGGCTGCATGTTGGGCGACCGGAGTCGATCGCCGAGGTGGAGAGGGCGATCGATCGCTCGACGCTGTAGGAGGGGCGATCACGCTCACAGCTACAACTTGAATGTCAGATGCGCCGGGGTGCAATTCATGAAGGCAAATCCACTTTCATCCGCGCGGCTTGTCTTTTGAGCATCACGGATCGACAAAGAGCGCCCCGCCATCCTGTCTTAGGAGCGAGCCCCTCCTGCGCACCCTCAACCTCTTCTCCATCCCCGCCGGCGCGCCCTTCCTCGCGACGCTGAGTCGCGCGCTGCTCGATGGCGCGCTGGTCGAAGGCTTTCCCGGCAAGGCGGGGCCGCTCGATCTGGCGCGCGCGACGATCTATGTGCCGACGCGGCGCGCGGCGCGCGAGCTGAGCCTCGCGCTGGTCCAAGCAGGCGGCGGATCGAGCCTCATCCTGCCGCGCATCGCACCGCTCGGCGCCTTCGAGGCGACGCAAGACAGTCTACTGCTCGAAGGGCCCTCGAGCCCCTTCGCCGCCGGAGCGCCGCCGGCCGTCTCCGAATTGCCTCGGCGCATGATCCTGGCGCACCTCATTCAGGCCTGGAGCCAGGCCTTGCGTGGTGCGATCGCGCGGATCGAAAGTGACGGCGAGTTTCTTTTCCACGCCAGCGAAGCGCCGCTGGTCGCCGCCAGTCCGGCGCAGGCCTTTGCGCTGGCGGGAGATCTTGCCGCGCTGATCGACGACATGATCATCGAGGGCGTGGCCTGGGGGAGGCTCGATGGTCTGGCGCCTGGCGATTTCGACGCCTATTGGCGGATCACGCTGGATTTCCTGAAGATCGCGATTCGACAATGGCCGGCGTGGCTCGCCGAACATGGTCTTATCGACCAGGCCGAGCGCGGCGCGAGATTGGTCGAGGAGGAAGTCGCCCGCCTCGCCGCCGGCGCCTCTCATGGGCCCATTATCATCGCCGGCTCGACCGGGACCAATCGCGCGACCGCGCGGCTGATCGCCGCCATAGCGCGGGCGCCGCAGGGCGCCGTCGTGCTGCCTGACCTCGACAGCGCGCTGGACGAACCTTCGTGGCGCATGATTGGCGCGGAGGGGAGCGAATTGATCGCCGGCCATCCGCAAGCGGCTTTGTTTCGCCTGCTCGCAACGATCCAGGCCGAACGCGACGACGTGAGCCCTCTGGGGCTCGTGACGCCAGTCCTGCAGGCCCGCGCGCGCTTCCTCAGCGAGGCTTTGCGGCCCGCCGATTCCACGGACTTCTGGCAAAGCCGCCGCGACGCACTCAGCGACGAAAGCGTCGAAGCGGCGCTCGCCGACGTCGTCATTGTCGAGGCGGCGGATGAAATCGAAGAGGCGCTGGCGCTCGCCATCGTCATGCGCAAGGCGCTGGAAACCCCGGGCAAGACGGCGGCGCTGATCTCGCCGGATTTGCAGATTGCCCGGCGCGTCAAGGCTGAGCTCGCGCGCTGGGGCGTCGCGGTCGAGGATTCGGCCGGCGAGAAGCTCGGCCAGACTTCCGCCGGCGCCTTTGCACGCCTCGTTTTGAACGCGGCGTTTGAGACGCGGTCGCTTGAACTGCTCGCCCTCCTCGCCCACCCCCTCGCGCGCCTTTCGCGCCCGCGCGCGGAGGTCGAGGCGGCGACGCGTGGTTTGGAGTTGGGCGCCTTGCGTGGCGTATTGCCTCCGACGAGTCTGGAGGCGATCGAACCCCTGTTCGAAGCGGCCAAAAAATCGGCCGGCGCCATTCATGCACATGAGGCGCGAAAGCGGCTGACGGATGAAGACTGGCTGGCAGCCGAAAGCCTGCTGCGCGATGCGCTCGCCGCGCTGGCGCCGCTGCGCGATCTGCCCGGTCACGCGCCGCTCGCCGACTTTGTCGCCGCGCACGAGACGGTGCTCGCCGCTTTGGCAGTGGGCGGGGAGGGCGATGCGCTGGCCGAGGCGCCGGGCGGCGAGACGCTGATCGCGCTGATGGACGAATGGCGCGAAGCTGCGCGGGAGGGCTTTGTCGTCGAGCGGCTCGACTATCTCAGCCTATTCGACGCCGTCGCAGCCCAGCAGCGCGCGCCCGCCGCGGCCGCCCATCCGCGCCTGCATATATTGGCCTTTTGGAGGCGCGGCTGTTGTCTTTCGATCTGACCTTGGTCGCGGGGCTCGACGAGACGGTTTGGCCGCCGCAGGCCGAGACGGACGCCTTCCTCAACCGCCCGATGCGCGCCGCGCTTGGCTTGTCTGCGCCCGAGCGGCGCATCGGCCAGACCGCGCATGATTTTGCCGCCGCGCTTGGCGCGCCCGCCGCGATCCTGAGCCGCGCCAAAAAGCGCGGCGGCGCGCCGACGGTCGCTTCGCGCTTTTTGCAGCGCATTGGGGCCGCCGCGGGCGAGGCTGCCTATCAGAGCGCCCGCGCGCGGGGCGAAACATATCTTGCTCTCGCGCGCGCGATCGACCGGCCCGTCGCCATCGCACCCGTCAAGCGCCCCGAGCCGCGCCCGGAACTGGCGCTGCGTCCACGGTCTTTGAGCGTCACGAGCATCGAGACGCTGCGCCGCGACCCCTATGCGATCTATGCCGAACGCATCCTGCGCCTTAAATCGCTGGAGCCGATCGGCATGGTTCGCGGCGCCCGCGAGATCGGCAATGAGTGGCACGAAGTGCTGCGAGCCTTTGCCGAGCAATTCCCCGGCGACATGCTGCCCCTCGACGCGCGCGACGCCCTGCTGCGGCTCGCCCATGCGCAATTTGCGCCGATGCTTGCCGATCCTTCCTTTCGCGCGCTCATTTGGCCGCGCATCGAACAGGGGCTTGATTTTTTCCTCGACTTCGACCGCGCGCAGCGCGCCATCGTCGAGGGTATTCTGGTGGAAAAAGAGGGGTCGCTGACGATCCCTCTGCAGGCGGCCGCGCCCTTTCGTCTCACCGCCAGAGCCGACCGCATCGATCTCGTCAAAGGCGGTGGCGCCGTGCTGGTCGACTACAAGACCGGCGCGCCGCCGGGCCTCAGCGAAATATTGGTCGGCTTTGCGCCGCAGCTCACTTTGGAAGCGGCCATGCTGGCGCGCGGCGCCTTCGCCGACGCGCCCAATCGGAAGGCGATCGCCGCGCTTTATCTTAAACTGGGCGGCGCCAAGGGCGGAGAGGCGCGCGAGCTCGCCTTCAAAGACGTGAGTTTCGGCGAGGTGGTCGAGAGGCATTTTGCCGAATTACTCACCTTGCTCGAACAATTTGCGAAGCCGGAGACGCCTTACCTCTCGCGTCCCTTTCCCAAATTCGCCAGGAGCTACGGCGAATACGATCATCTGGCCCGCGTCAAGGAATGGTCGGCGACGGGCGGTCTGCCTGAAGGCGGAGCGGGAGAGGCTGCGTGAGCGCGCCTGCCCACGGGGGAGACGAGATTCCGTTAGGCGCGCGTGCGGCCCAGGCGCGCGCCTCCGACCCCGCGGCCTCGGCCTGGGTTTCGGCCAATGCTGGCTCGGGCAAGACGCATGTGCTGGTGCAGCGCGTGCTGCGGCTGCTACTCAGCGGCGCGCCGCCCTCGCGGCTTCTGTGCCTCACCTTCACCAAGGCGGCGGCGGCCAATATGGCCGAGCGCGTATTCAAGACGCTCGCCCAATGGACGGCGCTTTCGGATGCGGAATTGAGCGCGGCGATCGTGAGCGCGGGCGCCCCCTCGCCCGATGCGGCGCGCCTCGGTTTTGCGCGGCGCCTGTTCGCGCGCACCATCGAGACGCCCGGCGGCCTCAAGATTCAGACGATCCACGCCTTTTGCGAAAGACTGCTGCATCTGTTCCCCTTCGAGGCCAATGTCGCGGCCAGCTTTCGCGTCATCGAGGAGCGCGAAGCCGCTCCCCTGTTGGAGCTTGCGCGCGCGCGAGCTCTGGCGGCGGCCTTGGGCGAACCGGATGGCGAGCGCAAGCTGACGGCGCTTGCCCGCGAAGCGGGCGCGGAGGGTTTCGACAAACTGCTGCGCGAAGCCCTGGACCTTCGCGCCGAAATCGCCGAGGCGATCGCCTATTGGGGAGACGTGGGCCAATATGGCGAGGCTTTGGCGGAGCGCCTTGGTCTGGCGCCGGGCGAAGATGTCGCTTCGATCGAGGGTGCGATGCTCGCGGGCCTGGGTGGGCGCGAAAACTGGCTCAATTTCGCCGCGCAATTGGACTGCGGCGGTAAGCGGGACATGGATCTGGCCACCGCGCTGCGCGAGGCTCATGGGGCGGAGACGCGCGAGGCGGCGCTCAACGCCTACCTCAGCGTCTTCTTCATCAAGGTGGGCGAGCCGCGGGGCGGCGCCGATCGCAAGCTTGTCGGCACGCCGCTGGAGGCGCGGTTCCCCGGGATGCTCGCGCGACTGCAAGCCGAGCAAGATCGCCTCATCGGACTGCGCGACCGGCGCAAGGGCGCCGAGACGCTCGCGCGCAGCCTCATTCTTATCGAACTCGCCGCCGCGATCCTGTCCGCCTATGCGCGTCTCAAGGCGCAACGCGGCTTTCTTGATTTCGACGATCTGATCGAGCGCACGCTGTCGCTATTGAGCCGGTCGGACGCTACCTGGGTGCTGTACAAGCTCGATTCCGGCATTGATCATATTCTTGTCGACGAAGCGCAGGACACGTCAAAGGAGCAATGGGAAATCCTGAAAAGATTGGCCGAGGATTTCACCTCCGGCAAAGGGGCGCGCGAGGGCGTTCGCACCTTCTTCGCGGTCGGCGATGAAAAGCAATCGATCTATTCGTTCCAGGGTGCCGCGCCAAAAATGTTCGCCGAGATGCGCCGTGAATTTGCGGGCCGCCATCAGCGCGCCGAGCTCGATTTCGCTAGCGTCGGACTGCACCTGTCGTTCCGCTCCGCCGCCACGGTGCTCGACGGCGTCGACAGGATTTTCGGCGTGCCGCAAAATTGGAGCGGCGTGGCGGCCGACGACGAAAAGGCGCCGCCGCATGTGGCGTTTCGCGCCGCTTTACCGGGCCTCGTCGAAGTCTGGGAGCCGATCGAGGGGGCGAGCGAGGCCGCCTCCAACAATTGGCTGATGCCCGTCGATGCGCCCTCCAGCCTGGACCCACCCGTTCAGCTCGCGCGACGCGTCGCCGCCACGATCGCCGAGTGGCTTTCGCCCGGCTCGCAGGAACGCGTCTTCGATGCACAGAGCGGCGGTCCGCGTCCCATTGCGCCCGGCGACATCATGATCCTCGTGCGCTCGCGCGGCGCTTTCTTCGAGGCGATGATCCGCGCGCTCAAAGAGGCCAACGTCAAGGCGGCCGGCGCCGATCGATTGGCGCTCGGCGAGCATATCGCGACGATGGACCTCGTCAGCGCGGGCCGCGCCGCGTTGCTGCCCGAAGACGATCTGGCGCTCGCCTGCGTGCTCAAATCGCCGCTCATCGGCCTTGACGACGAAGACCTCATCAAGCTGGCGCCGCGGCGCAAGGGCTCGCTCGCCCAAGCGCTTGCCGAGGCTTCAGACCCACGTTTCGCCAACGCTCACCGCCGGCTGGAGACCTGGCGCGAGCGGGCGCGCGTTTCGCCCTTCGCCTTCTATGCCCGGCTGCTCGGGGAGGACGGCGGCCGGCGCGCGATACTGTCGCGCCTTGGGCCCGAGGCGGGCGATGCGATCGACGAGTTTCTTTCGCTCGCGCTCGCCCACGAGCAGAATCAAGCGCCCTCGCTGCTGAATTTTCTTAGCGAGATTGAAGGCGCCGACGTTTCCGTCAAGCGCGACATGGAAGCCAGCGGCGGCAGCGTCCGTGTGATGACCATCCACGCCGCCAAGGGCCTGGAGGCGAGCATCGTGTTCCTGCCCGACACTTGCGGAGGGCCCAGCGGCCGGCATGATCCCAAGCTCTTTACGCTGGCGCCGACGAGGCGAGGCGATCCGCCGCTCCTCGCCTGGTCGCCGCGCGAGGCGAGCGATCCGCCGGTCGTCGCGTCAAGCCGCGGCGCAACGCGGGCGGATGCGGCCGGCGAACATCGGCGCCTGTTCTATGTGGCGATGACGCGGACGGCCGAGCGGCTCGTCATCGCCGGCTTCCACGGACCGCGCGGCAAGGCGAAGGATTGCTGGTACGATATGGCGCGCGCCGGGCTCGAGGGCGCGCTGGTCGCCTCGCCGGCGCCATGGCGCGCGGAAGAGAAAATCTGGCGGCTCGGCGAAGGCTGGCGTTCGGCGGACGGCGCGCGCGCCGAGGCGCTTAAAGCGGGCGGGTCAGCGCCGTCATGGCTGTTCGCTCGCGCGGCGCCCGAGCACGCTTTGTCGCCGCTCAACCCGTCGCGCGCGAGCCTCTCGATCGCCAATCTCGGCGCCGAGCGCAAAAGCCGGCTTGAGGCGGGGCGCCTTAGCCATTCCCTGCTGCAATATCTGCCCGAAATTTCAGCCGACCGGCGGCGCGAGGCGGCGCGTCGCTTTCTGGCCGAACGCGGCGCGAGCGCCGCTGTTGAGGATCATAATGCGATCCTGGAGCGCGTGCTGGGCCTCATAAGCGACCCGCGCCTTGGCTTCCTTTTTGGCCCGCAATCGCGCGCGGAAGTCGCCATCGCCGCTAACCTCATCCGGCCCGGTCTGGCGCCGACGCCGTTCGTGGGGCGCATCGACCGCGTCGCGATCGGCGAGGAGGGCGTTGCGATCGCCGATTTCAAGAGCGGCGCCCCGGCGGGCAAGGCGATCCCGGCGCCTTACCTCGCGCAACTCGCGCTGTATCGGGCTGCGCTGGCGCCGCTCTATCCCGATCTGCCGCTCCGCGCCTTCATCGTGTGGCTCGACGAGCCCGATATTGTCGAGATCGGTCCGGGCGCGCTGGACGGCGCGCTCGCCAAGCTCATGACCCAAATATGAAAAACGCGATGCTTTGTTCTTAATTCATTTTCATCGCGCATATTTGATTCGAAAGCCCGCTGCCTTGATGAGGTCGCATTTTGCGGGGATTGCTATCGGGATGAGGACCACATTTCAACGCCTTGACCCGCCATGGCGTGCGTATGGGTATGTGCAGGGGCCGGCCCGCGGTGCGCGAGGGACGGATTTTCGCGGCCCTCGACGCGTAGCGACGCGCACAACGCTCCGAATGGCGGCGGCCTTGACGTTGCTGCCGTTGGCTCATGCAGCCTGCGCCACGCCGCTGCTGCCGCAAGCACAAGAAGCGCCGGCTGCGCCCGCTCAGCCTCAAGTTGCGCCGGCTCCAGTCGATGCCGTGCCGCCACCCCCGCAAAGGCGCGTCGTCGTGCATAACGGCATGGTCCGCTACGACAAGCCGATATTTCATAACGGGCATCGGGTCCTTTGGCATGGCGCGTGGCGCGACGGCGCAGCGCCTGGCGAGTCTGCGGCGGCCAAACCGGCTGCGAGCGCCAAGCCGCAGGATTTCCTGATCCTTGCCGATCGAGCCGATGCTTCGGCCACGCGCATGGCGGCCGAACTGGCCTCCGCCACGGAGACTAGCGGCCAGCATGTGAAAGCCGTGTCGGGCGACGCTTCGCCCGCCGCGCTGGACAAGGCGGTCAGCGGCGATTCCGCGGATCTAGCTATCGTCGCGACGGACAGCCTGGTCGATTCACACAAGAGCCAGACGGACGCAGGCGCGGTCGATTGGCGCGCGCGCGCGCCTTATCTCGCCCGACTCGCCAGCGAACCGATCGCGCTCATCGCGCGGCGCAGCGTCGCCGACATTCATGAATTGGCCGGCCGCAAGGTCAATGTCGATACGGCCGGCAGCGCCAATGCGGCGAGCGCAGCGATCGTCTTTTCGCGCCTCAACATCGCGCCCGATATGACCAACGAGCCGTTGCTCGTGGCGCTTGCCAGCCTGGCGCGTGGCGAGATCGACGCGATCTTTGTGGTCGGCGGCAACGATTCCAGGGCGCTAGCCGATTTCGGCAAGGACGGTCGTTTTCACATTCTCGCCATTCCTTACGCGCCGGCCTTGCAGGCGCTTTATTGTCCGATGCGGCTCACCGCGCGCGATCAACCGAGCTTCATTGGCGTCGACGAGAAGATCGACACGATCGGCGTGACGACGGCGCTGGTGGCGATCGACGCGCCGCCCGATTCGCCTCGCGCCTCGCGCCTCGCGCCGCTTGCGAATCTGCTGTTCGAAAAATTCGACCATTTCTTCGGCGCCTCGAACAATTTGAATTGGAAAGGGGTCAATCTGGCGGCGCAAATTGCCGGCTGGCCGCGCTTTGGCGCGGCTCAGGCCTGGCTGAACGAGAACAAGGGCGCGCCAAACGCGGCTCTCGAGACATTCCGCACGATGGCGCAAACAGCCGCCGCCGCAAGCGAAGGGCCAAGCGGCGCAGACGCCGATCGGCTCTACGAAAGCTTGATGCAATGGAGCGGGACGGCCAATTGATGGGAGGCCTTAAATGCCCAACCTGATCGCGCTTGGCGCGGGCGCAAGCGCCACTGCTTTGACTTTGGTTCTCGGCCTGACCTTTTGGCCGCAGATCGAGACTTCTCTGCCGCCCGGCAAGGCGGCGATCTCGCAGCCGATTTTCGTCAAATCGCTCGCCAGCACTGCGCCGGCCGCCAATGCTGCTCCGGCAGCGGGCGGCGCGGACGATGCTGCGGCCATGGCCAAGCTGGCGGTGGCCTTGCAAGCCGCTCCGTCGACGCCGTCCGGCAACTCGGCGGCGACCCGTTCGATGACGCTCGCCGCGGCCTCACCCGCTTCGCCCCCGCCCGTCAGCGAAGCTGCCCGTCGGCTTTGCGCGCAAGGTCTTGTCGCCATGGCGGCCGGCGACATCGTCGGCGCCCGTCTCTATCTCGAACGCGCGGCCGAGATCGGCGATGTCCGCGCTCTGATGGTGCTAGGCGAAAGCTACGACCCCGTGACGCTCGCCCGCATGGGCGCGATCGGCATTAAGGGCGACACGGTCAAGGCGCGCGACTATTACGCCAAGGCCCTTGCAGTCGGCATGGGCGCCGCGCGCGAACGCATGGCGGCGCTGGAGGCGCCATAGACGGCTCCCGCTGGTCATTGCGAGACCCTGGCCAGCACGTCGCGCAGCGGATCGCTCGTCCAGGCGCTATTGACGAAGCCGTTGTGATCGACATCGCCAGCGTCGATGAACGCGACGACGCCGGGACCAAGGCTCGCAGGCATGCCATTTTGCACGGGAATGCCCGCTTGCGCGAGACGTTGGCGCAGGCTCTCATTCTGGTCGTGCGAGGATTTCGAATAGGCGCTGACGAAGAAAGCGCGGTTATGCGCGCGCTCGATCCAGTCGGCGAATTTATCCTCCTCGCCATAGAGCGCATCGAGCAGCACGACGCCGCGCACGCGCTCGCCGGCGCCGCCTTGCGCCAGTGAGAAGGCCGCCGGCAAATAGCCCCCGCTATAAGCGACCAGAATGACCGGCATGCGCCGAAACGCGCCGCGCGAGACGCCGGGATAGAGCGTCGCCAGCCTGGAATCCGCCTCATCGAGAAATTCGGCAAGCCCGCCGGGCTTCCAGAAGCGCCCGGCGCTGGAATCGAGCGCATCGACGGCCAGTTGCGGCGCGAGCAGCACGCCGTTGAGGCCCGATTGGGCGAGCTGGCGCGGCGCCTGCTGGCGGTCGACGACGTCCCTGGCCAGCGTTGCCTCATTGCCGTGGAAAAAAATCACCAGATCGCCGGGGTTGCGGGCGTCGAAGTCTTGCGAGGCGGCGACGAGAACATGGCGGTCGCTGTAGGTCGCGTCTTCCCAATAGACGCCGCCGCGCGGCGAGGAATGACCCAGCCGACCATTCTCATCGACATTGAGGAATGGGCGTTCCCTGCCGGAACTATCGGAATCGGCGGGGATTGGTCCGCGCTAGGGAAAGGCCGAATTCTGAAACTCGGGGTAGGCGACATTGACCCCGCCGGCATTGGCGAATTGCGGGCCCGAAGGGCTGGGTCCCACTCCTGACTTCACGCCGGGTCCTCCAGCGCAGCTCGCGAGCATAAGCGCCAAGGCTGCGCCAAGCGCCGCCCGCACCGGTGAGATTGCACGCTGCTGCTCGCTCATGCGTCGATGCTCCGGCCGAAAAGGCCTTGCGCCTGCGCCTTTCGAAAGCAAAAACCGCAGAACTCGCCAATAATGAACTTCATCCTTTTGCCTTAGCGCAAAATCCTTTCCGAGGAATCAGCGACTTACCGGCGAAGCGGCGATCCGACGCGACGGGCCGCCCGATATTACGCCAAAGAACGCCGGCAACGCCAGAAGGTAAGCGCAGCCGGCGATTTCGATCACCGCGCCGAGCCCGAAATTGGTGGCGATCACCGGCGCCGCCGCCGCGCCGATCACCGAGAAGCAGCCGTTGACGCCCCAGGCCCAGATGAACATGTGATCTTTGCCGAGGCGCCCCAGCGTCGTCATCGCGGTCGGCATCGGGAAGCCCATCAGGAAGGCGGGCGGCGCGATGATCGCAAAGGACAGCATCAGGCGCAAGCCATAGGGAAAGGCGCCGATCGCATCGAGCACATTGTTGAGAAAGAACGCATAGCCGATCAGCAGGGCGCCGATCGCGACGAACAAGACCGGCATGATGACGCGCATGCGCGGCAATACTCGCTCGGACAACAGGGCACCCAAGCCCGAGAACACCAGCATGCCGGTGATCAGCACCGAGGCCGAGACGGTCGGGTTGCCCAGCGCCATCACGAAATGGGCGATCAGCCCGACCTCGACCATGATATAGCCCGCGCCAAGGCAGGCGAAATAGACGATGGTGAGGGATTTGCCGCGCGATTTCGAAAAGATCGTGCGCCAGCCCCATAGAACGGGAATGGCGAGCAGGACCGCGGCAGTGGCGCAAGCGACCCCGAGCGTCGCCCAGATCAGAAGATAGCCCCATTCGTCCTGCAGCAATTCGAGCCGGTCGGTGATCCTCGGAAGTTCGGCCGTCTTCACATAGGCGGCGAAATAGGGCGCGTCATTGGTCAAGAGGCGGGTGTCGAAGACATAGCGTCGGGCGATCTCTGGCCACCCGCCATTGATCAAAGAATGCCAGGCGAGCCGGCCCATGACGGTGGCGGGAAGCACGCCATTGTCGGCCCCGGCCCCCGGCGCCTGGCTCGCATCCGGCCCCGTCGGATCGGCGGGCCCTGTCGGGTCGGCCGGCCCCGTTGGATCGGCGGCGGCTTGCGCGTCGGTAGGGATTGGCGCGGCCGGCCCGCCCGCCGCGCCGGAGAAAATCTGCGCGACGTAGCCGTCCAGAGTGCGGTCGGTCTGGGTGCCGTCATAGAACAGGCCGGGCGAATAGATCTCGTCGAACGACATGGCATGCGTATGCTTGCGCAATTTGTCGATCTCGTCGGCGGTGAAGCCGCCGCGCTTGAATAGGACCGTCGCCGTCGACAGATAGGAGGACGAAACGAAGAACGAATCGGCGATATGGGCCGCGTCGACATTTCGGGCGGCCGCCGCCATCGTCGCATAAAGCTTCAGGACGGATTTGGGCGGCTCTTCCTTGTTCCACAATGTCACCGACAGCACGCCGCCGTCGCTCAGCGCGCGCATGTAGGTTTCCATCGCCTCGCGCGTGTAAGCAAACTTCTCGACGATCGCAAAGCCGCCCGGATTGGAAAGGCCGACCGAATCGGCAAGGCTTAGGTCGACGATGTCGAAGCGCTCGTCGGTATGGGCGAGAAAGTGCCGGCCCTCGTAGTCGATGACGCGCACCTTGGAGATGATGTCGCCGGTAAAGTCCGCGATTACCTTGCTGTGGAAGGCGGCGAGCACCGCGCGGTTGCCCTCGGCGACCGTCACGCTGCTGGCGCCCGAGCGCAAGGCCAGCGCCGTCGATATGCCGCCGCCGAATTGCACGATGAAGGTCTTGGGATCCTTCTTGACGACGTAAGGGTAGTACATCGGCAGGAAACGGAAATAGGCCGTATCCTTGGCCGGTAGGTCCTTGATGATGCCGATTGGGCCGTCGCTGTCGATATACATCGCGAGATACGCATTGGCCGGCACGCTGGGCAGGTTGAACCCGGCATTGTCGGACAGGCCCGGCGCAAAATGCAGGTAGGAGCTCGAATAGGCCTCGATATAGCCGAACGGCGACACGCTCTCGAACACCCGCTCGGCGTCCGGGAATTTGCGGGCATAGGCGACGCCCTTGTAATCATTGACCGCTAGGCGGCTGAGGCCCAGCGCCGGCGCGGCGATGAAATGGCCGCCAAAAGCGACGGCCGCCAGAACGGCGAGCGGAGCGATCATGCGCAGCCCGCCCGGACCGATCGCCCAGGCAACGCCGGCCGCAAACCACAGAAGAAGCGGGGCGGCGATGAGGTCCTCGGGCTTGAGCAAATACATCGCGCCCAGGAACACCAGGCCGCAAAGGCCCGAGCCGGCCAGATCTGCGAAATAGACGCGTCCGAACGTGCGGTTGCTCTTGAGAAACACGCAGCCGAGGAACACCGCGCCGGCGAGGAATGGCGTGAGGTCGGCAAGAAATATCTCGAGCAGCTTCCATTTCTGGGCGGGGTCGGAGACCAGAAATATTGCGTTGAAGCCGAGCTGCTGGACGAACAGATTGGCGCCGACGGCGAGCGGCCCGAACAGGGTAAGCGCGACGCTCGCCGCAACGCGCCAGTTTCGCTGGAACCAATCCTTGGCCACGCACATCACCGCGCTGGTGAGCCCGAAGCCGAGCATGGCGAGACTGACGACCAGCGACCCGAAATGCGCCCAGGAGCCGACCGAGAACACGCGCATGATGTCGATTTGCAACGCGATGACCGCGCCGGCGGCAAGGCCGACCGCAAGATAGAGCGCGACGCGACCGCGCCCATCCAGAACGATGTCGCCGCTCGGAATGGGCAGGACCGCGACGGCAGCGGGCGCGGCGAAGCTTTCGTTCATCAGGCAGCCCTCGTCCGCAGGGGGCGCATCAATTGTTATGCGTCCCCTTGATCGAATCGCCTTCGAGCTTGGTGAAGGGCACGAAGGGCACGATCTTGCCGCCGTAAATGTCGGAGCGCGCGACGGTGATGGAGCCGTCGTCCGCCTGCGTCTTGACGACCTTCAGCACGCGCTGCGCTCCGGGCGGCCCGACCGGAATGACCATCACGCCATTGGGCTTGAGCTGCTGCAAGAGGGGCGGGGGAATATGGTCGATGCCGCAGGTGACGATGATCTTGTCGAATGGCGCGACTTCTTCCCAGCCGTAATAGCCGTCGGCGTTCTTCGTGCTGATCGTCTTGAATTCGTTGTAGCCGGCATCGATCAATTCGTCGTAGGTGGCGCGCGTGCGATCGGCCAACGGCTTGATGATCTCGATCGTATAGACGTTATAGGTCAGGTGCGAGAGATAAGCCGATTGATAGCCCGAGCCGGTGCCGATCTCGAGCACTTTCTCGCCCTTTTTGGGGTCGATCGTATTGGTCATGCGGCCGACGATATGCGGGCCCGAAATCGTCACGCCGAAACCGATGTCGAGGAAAGCGTGCTCATAGGCGCGCGACAGATTTTGCGGGCGCACGAATTTCTCGCGCGGCGTCAGCAGGAAAGCGCGTTTGTTGGGGTCGTCCCAAAGATCTTCGTTGCGCACCAGCGCGCCGAAACGGTCGAAACGTTCGCCAAGATATTTGGGATCTTCGCCGCGCTGCTCGACGCCCCAGGCGATGAATTTCTCGCGACTGACCATCGGCGGCGCTAGATCATAGGTGAAAGGCGTCGGCACGTTCGCGATGGCCAGGCGCGGCGCCAGCGCTGCGCCCAAAAGCCCAGCCGTCCCGGCCAGGAAGTTACGTCTTTGCACCGAAGGCCTCCTCGATAGGATCATACGAAATTCAGTCGCCCGGCCTGATAGCCCATAAACCGCCAAAACGCGACAGCTGATTCGCCAGCGCCATTGTAGCGGCATTTACGGAATGCAATGTGGCAAGCACACGCGCGCGATTGGGCGATGCTGCGGCATTGCGACGCGCGGCCCAAACGCTCGCGCTGGCCTCAATGGTTGGCGAGGGGATCGAAGATCCAGTCCTCGAGCGCCCGCGCGCGCGGGATCGGCGCATAGGCGAGCGCCGGCGCGCGGCGGGGGTTGCGGGCCGCGGCGCCGGCTGACGCTCGGGCGAGCGCATCCCCTCGAATCGAAATCGCGGCGCCCTCCGACTGAACCTTGGCGTAAAGCATCGCGGCGTTGGCGGGCGCCAGACGAATGCAGCCATGCGAGGCCGGCCGGCCCAGCGAGCCGACCGCTTGCGTGCCATGGATCGCATATTGCCCACAGAAAAAAATCGAATGCGGCATCGGCGCATTATGATATTTGGCGGAATAGACGATGGGGTAAAGACGAAGGGGCCTAAATCGGCCTTGCGGCGTCAAATGGCCCGCCCTGCCCGAGGAAATCGGCCAGTCGTATCGCCCGCCGTCCCCTGTCGCGACATGCATGGTCTGGGAGGCAAGGTCGACGTCGATGCGTACCAAGGCGCTGGCAAGGCTCGAAGTCGCCACAAGCGCGCAAGCCGCGCCGATAATCGCCCTGAATGAACGCATGACGCGCACCCCCCGGACGAGGCAACGCGCCTGCGCCATTTCAATACAAAGGCGCCCCCGAAGGGGCGTCTGCCGGGAGGCTCAAGCAAACGCGGGGCCATATCCGATCTGGCGCGGCCCTCTTGTCGACGCGTTGTCACGGCCGCGCGACGGCGCAGCTTGCGTCCAGAAGGTCTTCGCCGTGGCCGCCGGCGTCGGGATCGGTATGGTCGGCCAACAGGATGAAACCGGGGCTGGCGGGCGCGAAGGTCGCGCCGATCGCGACCAGGGTTTCCTGTGCCATTTCCTCTTTCGCGCCCGCGACCCCGTCGGCCAGCAGCCGGAACGGCGCCGCATCCGACAGATCGATCGAATCGAGCCGGCGCGCCCAATAGACCCGCCCTGCAAGCTTGAATGGGAGGAGGCGCCAGTCGACGGCCAGATTGCCGTCATATGCGCCAAGCGCGGCGCGAACGTCGGGCGCGACGCAATCGATGTGAATATGCAGCTGATCCTGGCTTCTCCGGCTCGAGGCGTTGATGGCTAGGCCAATCGCGTCGCGTGGCAATTCATGCGGCAGAAGCGCGTTGAGATAGGAACGCGCCGCCCAGGCGGCGCGCCAGTAATCGGGCAAAGCCGGGTCGAGAATGTCGGGGCTTTCGATGCCCGCGATGCGCCGGGTCGGAATGGCCAGATGCTGAGCCAGGCCATGGATGTCTTTGAGGATCGCAACGCCATTGACTTCGCCGCGGGCAATATCGACCAATGCGCAGGGCGCCGGCGCGCCATGGGTCTGCTGGTCGACGACGCATCTGTCGTGGACGATTTGCCATAGCGCCAGGCGATCGGCCGCGCGCGAGGCGAAAGTCGCGCCGCCGACGATGAGACCTAGGGCCGCGCCGATCCGCGGCGCGGCGCCCAAAATGACCGCCAACGCGCGCCCCTTCATTCAGCCTCTCCCCGTCAGATGTGGATCGCCCGCTTGGCGACGGCCATCGCCGCCTCCTTGATCGCTTCCGACATGGTGGGATGGGCGTGCGTGCAGCGCGCCAGATCCTCGGCAGAGCCGCCGAACTCCATCAGCACCACGGCTTCATGGATCATTTCGCCCGCGCCATGGCCGAGGATGTGGACGCCAAGGACCCGGTCCGTCGTGGCATCCGCCAGCACTTTGACGAAACCCTCGGTATGGCGCATCGCGCGGGCGCGGCCATTGGCGGTGAACGGGAATTTGCCGACGTTATAGGCGATCCCCGCCGTCTTGAGATCCTCTTCGTTCTTGCCGACGACGGCGACTTCCGGCGAGGTGTAGACGACTGAGGGAATGGCGTCGTAATTCACATGGCCGGCGTGCCCGGCGAGGATTTCGGCGAGCGCGACGCCCTCGTCCTCGCCCTTATGAGCCAGCATCGGGCCGCGCACGACGTCGCCGATCGCATAAATGCCGGGCACATTGGTCTGGAAATGATCGTCGATGACGACCTGGCCGCGCTCCAGCGCGACGCCGACCGCCTCGAGGCCGAGCCCCTGCGTGTAAGGGCTCCGGCCGATCGCCACCAGTACGATATCGGCCTCCAGATTCAGCGCCTCGCCGCCCTTGACCGGCTCGATAACGGCCTTGGCGCCGCCCGAAGTCTTCACGACGCTGACGACCTTGTGGCCGAGATGAAATTTCACGCCCTGCTTTTCCAGCAGCCGTTGAAATTGCCGGGCAACTTCGCCGTCCATGCCCGGCAGGATACGGTCGAGATATTCGACGACGGTGACCTCGGCCCCAAGACGACCCCAGACGGAACCCAGTTCCAGGCCGATCACGCCGGCGCCGACGATGAGCAGTTTGGCCGGCGTCTTCTGCAATTCAAGCGCGCCTGTCGAGGAGACGATCGCTTTTTCGTCGATCTCGACGCCTTGCAGGCGCGCGACCTCCGAGCCAGTCGCGATGGCGATCGCCTTGGTCTCCAGCATTGTCGTCCTGCCGTCCGCGCCCTTGACTTCGACCTTGCCGGGCGCAGCGATGCGGCCTTCGCCGAAAAACGGCTCGATCTTGTTCTTCTTGAACAGGAAGGCGACGCCGTTGACATTGGCCGTCACGGTATCGTCCTTATGCTTCATCATCGCGGCGAGATCGAGCTTGGGCGGGTTCACCATGACGCCAAGCGCGCCCAGGCCATGGGCCGCCTCTTCGAACATTTCCGAGGCATAAAGCAGCGCCTTGGAGGGAATGCAGCCGATGTTGAGGCATGTCCCCCCGAACGTCTTCATCTTCTCGACGACGGCGACCTTGAGGCCAAGCTGGGCGGCCCGGATTGCGCAGACATAGCCGCCGGGTCCCGAACCGATGACGACAAGATCATAGGACATGAAAGCTTTCTGCTATTTGGCTGGCGACAGGAGAGGGTTGCGGCCTGGCGTTTGGCGCGCTGAAGGGGACGAACCCACCCAAAATCGTGTCCACCCCCGTCATCGTCAAGCCTGTAAATCCGGCGCCTGCTCCGGCAACGCCGCATGGGTCCGCGCGGTCACCCGGCGCCCAGGCGATCTTGTCGTCGTCAGAAGACGCGGGCACGACGGGCTGCACGCCGACGATGCCGAGCGTCTCTCAGTAGCCGGCCACCCGCGCGAGCATCATCAGTAGGCCGATGATCGATATCGACCAGCACAAAGTTCGCACGACGATAATGCCGGAGAGATAGAGCGGGAGATAGACGATGCGCGCGACAATCCATACGACCGCGCCCCAACCCCCGGTTTGTTGCGTGGCGATCAGCGCCAAGTCCATGGCGACGAAAGCGCCATAATTTTCGACAAAATTATTGAGCGCGCGCGTCGCCCGGCCGACCGCGACGCCTTTGGCCTCCGGCTCGTTGTCGCGCGGACTGAACAGAAACGCCTGGCCGAATTCGCCTTGGGATAAAACTGCTTGACAGACGACATGCGCGATGAACAGCAGGACGCTGAGTTCCAGGCAGATCAGTTCGATCGAAGACATGGCGCTCCCCCATTTCGTTGCACGCCTTTTTGGCGCTTCATAAGTCTAGCACGAGTCGGGCCGGGTCTTCGAGCGCCTCTTTGACGCGAACGAGGAAGGTCACCGCTTCCTTGCCGTCGACGACGCGGTGGTCGTAGGAAAGGGCAAGATACATCATCGGCCGCGCCTCGATCTTGCCGTTGACGACCATCGGCCGCTCCTGAATCTTGTGCATGCCGAGGATGCCGGACTGCGGCGCGTTGAGAATGGGCGTCGACATCAGCGAGCCATAGATGCCGCCGTTGGTGATGGTGAAAGTGCCGCCCTGCAATTCGTCGATCTTGAGCTGGCCGTCGCGCGCGCGCTTGCCAAAATCGGCGATGGCCTTTTCGATGCCCGCTATGCCAAAGCGATCGGCGTCGCGAACGACCGGCACGACCAAGCCCTTATCCGTTCCCACCGCGATGCCGAGATGATAATAGTTCTTGTACACGAGATCGGCGCCGTCAATCTCGGCGTTGACCGCCGGAACGTCTTTGAGCGCCTGAACGCAGGCTTTGACGAAAAAGCCCATGAAGCCAAGCTTGGCGCCGTGCTTCTTCTCGAATGCTTCCTTGTATTTGGCTCGCAGGGCCATCACTTCGCTCATGTCGACTTCGTTGAAGGTCGTCAGCATCGCGGCGTTGTTCTGCGCCTCTTTGAGGCGGCGGGCGATCGTCTGGCGCAACTTGGTCAGCCGCACGCGCTCTTCGCGCGCGGCATCGTCCGGGACGGAAGCGCGCGCTGCTGTGGGCAGGGGAGGAGCAGGCGGCGCGGGCGCCGCGATTGGGGCGAGCGGAGTGGCGAGCGCCGCGATCACGTCGCCCTTGAGCACCTGACCGCGCTTGCCGCTGCCGGCGATGGCGTTGAGATCGATGCTGCTCTCCGCAGCGATTTTGGCGGCTGAAGGGGCGGGCGGCATTGATGTGGCGGCCGGGGTGGATGCGGGCGCCGCGGTGGGCGCCGGAGCGCCGGCGGCCTTCGGCGGCGCGGCGGGAGGAGCGCTCGAAGCCGCCTTTTGAGGCGCCGCCGCGGCTCCGGCCGCGCCCAGCGAGCCGAGCAATGCGCCGACCGCGACCGTCTCGCCGGTCGGCACGGCGATTTCGCTCAAAACGCCGGCGGCGGGCGCGTTGACTTCCAACGTCACCTTGTCGGTTTCCAACTCGACCAGAGGCTCATCGGCTTTGACCGCCTCGCCGGGCTGTTTGAACCATTTGCCGACGGTCGCCTCGGTGATCGATTCGCCAAGCGCCGGAACGCGGATTTCAGTCGCCATTTCATCACTTCAGCCGCCATTGCGGCTCCTGTTGGAAGGGTTAAATCGCCAAGCTCATAGGCGCCTCACTCGACGAAGCATTCGTCGAGGTAGGCCTTCAGTTGCGCCAGATGCTTGGACATCAGGCCGGTCGCCGTGGCGGCCGAGGCCGGACGCCCGGCATAGCGGGCCCGTTTCGACTTGCCGCCGACCTGTCCCAGCACCCATTCGAGATAGGGTTCGACAAAGCTCCAGGAGCCCATGTTCTTGGGCTCTTCCTGGCACCAGACGATCTCGGCCTTCTTGAAGCGCGACAATTCCTTGACCAACGCCTTCAGCGGGAAGGGATAGATCTGTTCGACGCGCAGGAGATAGACGTCGTCGACGCCGCGCTTTTCGCGATCCTCATAGAGATCGTAATAGACCTTGCCGGTGCAAAGAACGACGCGGCGGATCTTCTCGTCCCGCGCGAGCTTGATCTTCTCGCCCTTGTGTGATTCAGCCGAGTCCCACAACAACCGATGGAACGAAGTGCCGGCGCCGATTTCGCCGATCGCCGAAACCGCGCGCTTGTGGCGAAGGAGGGATTTGGGCGTCATCACGATGAGCGGCTTGCGGATTTCGCGCTTCAACTGACGGCGCAGGACGTGGAAATAATTGGCCGGCGTCGTGCAATTGACGACCTGCATATTGTCCTCGGCGCACATTTGCAGGAAACGCTCGAGTCTGGCCGAGGAATGTTCGGGCCCCTGTCCCTCATAGCCATGCGGCAGCAGGCAGACGAGCCCGGACATGCGCAGCCATTTGCGTTCGCCCGACGAGACGAACTGGTCGAACACGACTTGCGCGCCATTGGCGAAATCGCCGAATTGCGCTTCCCACAGCGTCAGCGCCTTGGGCTCGGCGAGCGAATAGCCATATTCGAAGCCGAGCACCGCCTCCTCCGAAAGCATCGAATTGATGACCTCGAAGCGGCCCTGCCCGTCGCGAATATGATTGAGCGGGATGTAGCGCGCTTCCGTCTGCTGATCGATCAGCACGGAATGGCGCTGCGAGAAAGTGCCGCGCTCGGAGTCCTGGCCTGAAAGGCGGACCGGATAGCCCTCGTCAAGCAACGAGCCGAAGGCCAGCGCTTCGCCGGTCGCCCAGTCCAGCCCCTCCCCCGTCTCGATCGCCTGTCGGCGATTGTCGAGAAAGCGCTGGATCGTCTTGTGGACGCTGAAACCGCTTGGCGTCGTCGTGAGGCGCGCCGTGATCTGCTTGATCTTGTCGAGATCGACGCCGGTTAGGCCGCGCCGGTCGTCGTCGACCATGTCCTGCGCGGCCTTGAGCCCGGCCCAGCGCCCGTCGAGCCAATCGGCCTTGTTGGCCTTGTAGCCCTGGCCGGCCTCGAATTCGGCCTCCAAGCGATGGCGCCAATCGGCGCGCAATTTGTCGACTTCGCCCTCGGTCACCAGGCCTTCGCTGATAAGCCTTTTCGCGTAAATTTCGAGCGTGGTCGGATGCGAGCGGATGATGCGGTACATCAGCGGCTGGGTGAAGCCGGGCTCGTCGCCTTCGTTATGGCCGAAGCGCCGATAGCAGAACATGTCGACGACGACCGGCTTATGGAACTTCTGCCGGTATTCGGTGGCGATCTTCGCGCAATGGACGACCGCCTCGGGGTCGTCGCCGTTGACGTGGAAGATCGGCGCCTCGACCAGCTTGGCGACGTCGGACGGATAGGGCGAGGAACGCGAATAGCGCGGATAGGTAGTGAAGCCGATCTGATTGTTGACGATGAAATGCACCGATCCGCCGGTGCGATGACCGCGCAGGCCCGACAGCCCGAAACATTCGGCGACGACGCCCTGGCCGGCAAAGGCCGCGTCGCCGTGCAACAGCAAAGGCAGAACCTTCACGCGCTCGATATAATCGTTGAGCTGATCCTGCTTGGCGCGCACCTTGCCGAGCACGACGGGATCGACGATCTCGAGATGCGACGGGTTGGCGGTCAGCGACAGATGAACCTTGTTGCCGTCGAACTCGCGATCGGACGAAGCGCCCAGATGATATTTGACGTCGCCCGAGCCGTCGACTTCGTCGGGCGAGGCCGAGCCGCCCTTGAATTCGTGGAAGATCACGCGGTGCGGCTTGCCCATCACCTGGCTCAGCACGTTGAGGCGACCGCGATGCGACATGCCGACGGCGATTTCCTTGACGCCCAGCGCGCCGCCGCGCTTGATGATCTGCTCCAGCGCCGGGATCATCGATTCGGCGCCGTCGAGACCGAAGCGCTTGGCGCCGGTATATTTGATGTCGAAGAATTTCTCGAAACCCTCCGCCTCGACGAGCTTGTTGAGGATGGCGCGCTTGCCCTCCTTGGTGAAGGTTATCTCCTTGTCCGGCCCCTCGATGCGCTCCTGCATCCAGGCCTTTTCGGCCGGGTCCGAAATGTGCATGAATTCATAGCCTATCGTGCCGCAATAGGTGCGGCGCAGGATCGCCAGCATTTCGGGGATCGTCGCCGATTCCAGCCCCAGCACGTTGTCGATGAAAATCTTGCGGGAATAGTCGGCTTCCGAGAAGCCGTAGTTCGAGGGATGCAGCTCCTCGTGATCCTTTTGCGGCTCCAGGCCAAGCGGATCGAGATTGGCGTGCAAATGGCCGCGCATGCGGAAGGCGCGGATCATCATCAAAGCGCGCACGCTTTCGCGCGTGGAGCGTTTCACATCGGCTTCGGAAACAACTTCTTCGCCCGCCGCCGGGGTGGGCGTCTTGGCGCGCAGCTTTTCGGCGATGATTTTCTCCGTGGCCGGCCAATCGCCGTCCAGCGCGGAAATGAGATCGCTCTTGGGCGCCAGCGGCCAATTGGGTCGCTCCCAGGAGGGGCCGCGGGCAGTCTTTTCGACGCTGGCGGGATCATCGCCGAGCGCCGAGAAAAAGTCGCGCCAGTCCGTCTCGACGGAGGCCGGGTCCTTTTCGTAACGAGCCTGCAATTCCTCGATATAGGGGGCGTTGGCCCCATAGAGGAATGAGGTTTGCAACAACGCCTGGTTGAAATCCTGCCGTGTCATCGAAGAAGTCTCCGATCCTTCCGCGAGCGGTTTTAGGCTCGCCTGCTCATTTGCCGTTCAATAAATCGACGAGCGTCTTGCCCAGCCGCGCGGGCGAGGGCGAGACGCGTATGCCGGCGCTCTCCATCGCCGCGATCTTGTCTTCGGCGCCGCCTTTACCTCCCGAAATAATGGCGCCAGCATGGCCCATCCGCCGCCCCGGCGGCGCCGTGCGTCCGGCGATGAAGCCGACGACGGGTTTGGCGCGGCCGCGTTTGGCCTCGTCTTTCAGGAATTGCGCGGCGTCCTCCTCGGCCTGGCCGCCGATCTCGCCGATCATGACGATCGATTTCGTATCCGCGTCGGCCAGGAACAATTCGAGCGCGTCGACGAATTCCATGCCCTTGACAGGATCGCCGCCGATGCCGACCGCCGTCGTCTGGCCGAGGCCCTCGCGCGTCGTCTGGAACACCGCCTCGTAGGTCAAGGTCCCTGAGCGCGAGACGATGCCGACATTGCCGCGCTTGAAAATATTGCCCGGCATGATGCCGATCTTGCACTCGCCCGCCGTCATAACGCCGGGGCAATTCGGGCCGACGAGAATGGATTTCGATCCCTGCAAGGCGCGCTTGACCTTCACCATGTCCAGCACAGGAATGCCTTCGGTAATGCAGACGATGAGCGGGATTTCGGCCGATATAGCCTCGCAAATCGCGTCCGCGGCGCCGGGCGGCGGCACATAGATGACGGAAGCGTCGGCTCCGGTCTCCTCGCGCGCCTGGGCGACCGTGTCGTAGACGGGGAGCCCGAGATGCGTCGAGCCGCCCTTGCCCGGCGACGTGCCGCCGACGACCTTGGTGCCATAAGCGATCGCCTGCTCGGAATGGAACGTGCCATTCTTGCCGGTGAAGCCTTGGGTCAGGACGCGGGTATTTTTGTCGATCAAAACGGACATCAGCTTTGCTTGCCTTTCAGCCCCGCCTTTATTTCTACAAGGGCGGCCAGAATCTTGTGCAGAACGGCGATCGCTACTTTTTGCGCCGCGACCGCGTCATCGTATTTTACAACTTGCTTCCTCACGACGCCAAAGTAATAGACAGCAAAAATAGCGACCAGTATGAGATACGGAAAGTAGTCGCTGACCATGCTGGAGAATGGCTGGCTCATTTTACGCTCTTGACCGCCTGCACGATCTTCTGCGCCGCATCGTCCAAATCATCGGCCGGGATCACGTTGAGCCCGGATTCACGCAAAATCTTCTTGCCGAGCTCGACATTGGTGCCCTCCAACCGCACCACGAGCGGAACCTGCAGGCCGACTTCCTTGACCGCCGCGATCACCCCTTCGGCGATGATGTCGCAGCGCATGATGCCGCCGAAAATATTGACGAGAATGCCCTTCACATGCGGATCGGCGGTGATGATCTTGAAGGCCGCCGTCACGCGGTCCTTGGAGGCGCCGCCGCCGACATCGAGGAAATTGGCGGGGCTTTCGCCGTAGAGCTTGATGATGTCCATCGTCGCCATGGCGAGGCCCGCGCCATTGACCATGCAGCCGATCGAACCATCGAGCGTGATGTAATTGAGTTCGTGTTTGGAGGCCTCGATTTCTTTCGGGTCCTCTTCGCTTTCATCGCGCAGCGCGACGACGTCCGGATGGCGGTAAAGGGAATTGTCGTCGAACGAGACTTTGGCGTCGAGTACTTTGATCTGGCCCGAGGCGGTGACGATCAGCGGATTGATCTCCAGCATCGCCATGTCCTTGGCGATGAACGCCGCGTAGAGCTGGGCGATCAGCTTTTCCGTCTGTTTGGCAAGATCGCCCGTCAGGCCGAGCGCTCGCGCCGCGGTGCGGCCGTGATGGGGCATCGCGCCGGTCGCCGGATCGATCGAGAAGGAATGGATCTTTTCCGGCGTGTGATGCGCGACATCCTCGATATTGACGCCGCCCTCGGTCGACAGAACGAAGGCGACGCGCGCGCTGACGCGGTCGACCAGCGCGGACAGATAGAATTCCTTGTCGATCGTCGCGCCTTCCTCGATATAGAGGCGGTTGACCTGCTTGCCCGCCGGGCCGGTCTGCACCGTCACCAGCGTCGCCCCGAGCATCTCCTTGGCGAAGGTTTTGACCTCGTCGATCGAGCGGGCGAGGCGCACGCCGCCCTTGTCGCCGGCTGAAGGCTCCTTGAAGTGGCCCTTGCCGCGCCCGCCCGCGTGAATCTGGCTCTTGACCACCCATAGCGAGCCGCCAAGTTCCTTGGCTGCGGCGACGGCCTCGTCTGGCGTGAAAGCCGGAACGCCCTTGGAGAGCGGCGCGCCGAACTCGCGCAACAAAGCTTTTGCCTGATATTCATGGATGTTCATGGATTGGCGCCCGGGTGGGAAGGAGCGAGGTCGCGGATCGGCCGGCGGCCTCTCAAAAGCGTTTAAGCGGCGAAGGCCGGGTTGATCGTCTTGCAGGCCTCGACCAAAGTCTTCACCGAGGCGACCGATTTGGCGAACATCGCCTTTTCCGCCTCGTCGAGAGAAATTTCGACGATGCGCTCGACGCCGCCGGCGCCGATCACGACGGGCACGCCGACATATATATCGCTGACGCCATATTGGCCGGTCAGTTGCGCCGCGCAGGGCAGCACGCGGCGCTGATCCTTGAGATAGGACTCTGCCATCGAAATGGCCGAGGCGGCCGGGGCATAGAAGGCCGAGCCGGTTTTCAGCAAGTTGACGATTTCGCCGCCGCCCTTGCGGGTGCGCTCGACCATCGCGTCGAGCCGCTCCTGCGTCGTCCAGCCCATTTTTATGAGATCGGGCAAGGGAATGCCGGCGACGGTGGAATAGCGCACCGAGGGCACCATATCGTCGCCATGGCCGCCCAGCACGAAGGCGGTGACGTCCTCGACCGAGACTTTGAACTCGTCGGCGAGGAAATGGCGGAAGCGCGAGGAATCGAGCACGCCGGCCATACCGACGACTTTTTTGGCCGGCAGGCTGGAGGCCTTTTGCAGCGCCCAGACCATCGCGTCGAGCGGATTGGTGATGCAGATGACGAAGGCCTCGGGCGCATGGGCCTTGAGGCCGGCGCCGACCGATTCCATCACTTTGAGATTGATGCCGAGCAGGTCGTCGCGGCTCATGCCGGGCTTGCGCGGCACGCCGGCGGTGACGATGACGACATCGGCGCCGGCAATATCGGCATAGGAACTGGCGCCTGAAATCTCCGCGTTGAAGCCGTCGACCGGCGCCGATTCGGCCAGATCGAGCGCTTTACCCTGCGGAATGCCGTCGACGATATCGAACAGGACGATGTCGCCCAATTCCTTCAGCGCCGCCAAATGGGCCAAAGTGCCGCCGATCTGACCCGCTCCGATCAAAGCTATCTTCTTACGCGCCATGAGTTTCGTCGTCCTTGTGTTCAGGGCCCGCCGCCCCCGTTCTTCGTCAAATCGCCCGCAAGCTTTCACTTCAACCGGGGAAGGAGTTCAAGTCGGACTTTCGACACGCCATTCCCCGCCTCGTAGGGCGGCTGCATCGCCACATTTGAAAGTTGAAGCTAATATCAGCCGGTTAGATCATCAATACGCAAATCTTATGACAGTTTCCGGTCTGCGAAATTGATCTGTATAGTAACATTTTTTGTTACTTGTAACCATCATTTTCGACGTCTGGTGGGCGGTCTGCCAACCAATCGAACGCCGTCGCTGTCTCGTCCCGCCCCGCTCACCCGGCCCGCGTCACCCGCCGCAACGTCAGATTGATTCGCCCAGCCGCCGTCAGCAACGTTGACGTGCCCGCCATCACGCGGTCGACGCCATGAAAGGCCAGGCGCGCGGGGCCTCCCAGCGTGAGCGCATCGCCCGACTGTAGGCGGAACGAGCGCGTCGGCGCGGCGCGCAAGGTTCCCCCGACGCGAAACAGGCAGGAATCGCCAAGCGACAATGACAGCACAGGGGCCGCGAGCTCCTCCTCGTCACGGTCCTGATGCAACCCCATGCGCGCCGCGCCATCATAGAAATTGATGAGGCAAGCCTCCGGCGGCGGCGCGCTGGGCGCGAGCTCCGCCCAGGCTTGCAGCGCGATGGGCGGGATCGGCGGCCAGGGCGCGCCAGTGTCGGGATGGGTCCGCTGATAGCGATAGCCGTCCGCATCGGCGACCCAGCCGAGCGCCCCGCAATTGGTCATGCGCACCGAAAACGGCTTGCCGGTGCGCGGCATGCGCGGTTGGAACAGCGGCGCGGCGCGCACGATCTCGCGCAAAGCTTCGCGCAACGCCTCCTGGGCGGCCCGGTCGAGATAGGCGGGATAATGGACGACGCCCGGCAGCGCCTCGAGGGAAGCGGGCGCCAAAGGACTCAGCTCCCCAGCACGACCTTCGATTCCACCGTAGAATCGGCGTTCAGCCGGTAGACAAGCGGCACGCCGGTGTCGAGCTCCATGGACGGAATCGTCTTCGGCGTCAGCCGGTCGAGCACCATCACGAGCGCGCGCAGGCTATTGCCATGGGCGGCGACGAGCACGCGTTGGCCATCGAGCACGGGCGGCAATATGTGCTGGCAATAATAGGGCAGCACGCGCGCGACCGTATCCTTCAGGCTTTCGCCGGCCGGCGGGGCGACGTCATAGCTGCGCCGCCAGATCTGCACCTGATCCTCGCCCCATCGCTTGCGCGCGTCATCCTTGTTGAGGCCGGAAAGATCGCCATAGTCGCGCTCGTTGAGCGCCTGGTCGGCGGTGGTGGGCAGATTCGGTTGGCCGAGTTCGCCGAGCACGAGCTTCAGGGTATTCTGGGCGCGGATCAGGGCGGAAGTGAAGGCCAGATCAAAGGACAACCCCTGGGCTTTCAGCCGGCGCCCAGCCGCGCTCGCCTCTTCGATCCCCTTGGGCGACAGATCGGGGTCCTTCCAGCCGGTGAACAGGTTCTTGAGGTTCCAATCGCTCTGGCCATGGCGCAGGAGAACGAGAAGGCGGTCTTGGGAGGGCATCGGGGGAATCCGTTGCGGGCGGGGAGAGGCGTAAAAAGCACGAACGATCGGCGGCGCCAAGCCGCGCTCCCTCGCGATGACGACAGAAGCGATTCATCGACCCTTATTGCGCTTGGTCCTCGCGCTACTCCTTATCTCCAAAGCCCGCCGCCTCGATCGCCAGATGCACCTTGTTCTGGAAGCTGGCATCCTGGCCTTGCGCGAGCAGTTCGGCAAACCGCGCCACAATATCGCAGACCGCTTCGACCCAGCCGCGCTCGGATTTGGCAAAATCGCTCAGGACATAGGGATGCACCAGCTCTCGCTCGCCGGGATGGCCAATGCCCAGGCGGACGCGCTTGTAGTCATTGCCGATATGGGCGCTGATCGAGCGCAGGCCGTTATGGCCGGCATTGCCGCCGCCGACTTTGACGCGGACCTTGGCCGGCGCAAGATCGAGTTCGTCATGCACGACGATAACCGCATCGAGGCCGATCTTGTGAAAGCGCATCGCCTCGCCGACGCTGCGGCCCGATTCGTTCATGAACGTCTGCGGCATCAGCAATGCGACGCGCTCCGACCCGATCAGACCTTCGGCGACCGCGCCCTGAAAGCGCGCACGGAACGGCCCGATGCGATGCTCGCGGGCGATTGCCTCGATCGCCTTGAAGCCGATATTGTGGCGGTTCCCGGCATAGCGCTGGCCGGGATTGCCGAGGCCTGCGATCAGCAGCATGGGCGGCCTTTGCTAGAAAAAGGCCGCCCGCCTGGGGCGGACGGGCCTAAAAAGAGGGCGGAGCAAGCCGGCCTTATTTCTTGCCGGCCGGCGCCTTGGCGGGAGCGGCGCCTTTGGCCGGGGCCGCGGCGGCGGCGCCCTTGGCGGGAGCGGCGGCCGCGCCGCCCTTGGCCGGGGCTGCGCCGGCGGCCGGAGCCACGCCAGGCGCGGGAGCGGCCGAGGTGACGGCGGCCGCCACGGCGGGCGTGTCCTCTTTATAGACGGTCGGCGGCACGACGGTCACGATCGTCAGATCGGTCTTGGTATTGGCCGCCTTGCAGCCCTCGGGCAGCTTGATCATCGAAATATGCACGGAATCGTGGAAATCGAGACCGGCCAGATCCACCGTGATCGAATCGGGGATCGCGTCGGCCGGCGCCCAAAGCTCGACCGAATGCAGCACGAGATTGACCGCGCCGCCTTTCTTGACGCCGGGCGAGAGGTCCTGGTTGATGACATGGACCGGCGTCTCGATGCGCACGCGCGAGCCTGATTTGAGACGCAGGAAATCGACATGCAGCGGCCGGTCGGTGACGACGTCGAGCTGATAGTCGCGCGGCAGGACGCGCTCCTTGCGGCCCGCCAGGTCAAGCTCGAAAATCGTCGTGAGGAAATGGCCGGCATAGACGAGCTTGTTGAGCTCTCTGAAATCGACCGAAATGGGCTCGGGCTTTTCGCCCCCGCCATAGATAACGCCAGGTACGCGGCCATCGCGGCGGACAGAACGGGCGGCCCCCTTGCCGATCCCACTGCGCGCCACGGCCGCGAGTTGCTTCGTCGCCGCCATGTCGAACATTCCTTTAAGAGTTGAACGCGCCCTGCCTCCAGGGGTGTCGGATTGAGCGCGAGGTTGCGGCTTATAGAGGCGAGCGGGCGGGGGCGCAAGGGCAACTACGCCTAAAGACCCCCTTGACCCGCGCCCCCCGTCCCGACATCACTGTTTACAGGTCAACAATCCAAATCGATCGGAAGCAGCCGCCAAAGCGCTGCCCGCGGATTTGGCTTCCAAGGGAGGAATTGCTTGTCAATCGCCAGTTTCAGCGGCGGCGTTCGCCGTCGTGGTCTGCTTAAAGCGGGCCTTATCGTCGGCGCTGCGCAGGTCGCGAGCCCCTTCGTGTTGCGCGCGCGCGCCGCCGATTCCGTCAAGATCGGCCTCGACAATCCGCTGACCGGCACCTATGGCGGGCCGGGCAAGAACGAACTGATCGGCTGCCAGCTCGCCGTCGAGCAGATCAACGCCAAGGGCGGCATTCTTGGCCGCAACGTCGAGCTCATCGTGGAGGATTCCACCAGCGGCGACGCCGGCACGGCGGTGCAAAAAGCGCGCAAGCTGATCGACGGCGACAAGGCCGATTTCCTGCTCGGCAACGTCAATTCCGCGCTGGCTCTCGCCATGGCGCAGGTCTCCAACGAAAAGAAGATCCTCCATATCGTGCCGGGCGGCCACACGGATGCGATCACAGGCTCCAGCTGCCACTGGAACGTGTTCCGCGTCTGCAACACGACGCAGATGGAGGCTGCCGCCGTCGCCGCGACGCTGATCAAGGATTACGGCAAGAAATTCTATTACATCACGCCCGATTACGCCTTCGGCCATACGCTGGAGGCGGGCATGGTCAAGGCCTGCGCGGCGCTCGGCGGCTCGCGGGTCGGCGGCGATCTCGCGCCGCTCGGCTCGGCCGACTTTTCCGCTTATCTCATCAACGCGCAGGCGGCCAACCCTGACGTCATCATCTTCCTCACGCAGGGCGACGACATGGTCAACGCCCTCAAGCAGGCCGTGCAGTTCGGGCTCGACAAGAAGATCCATCTGGCCGGCGCCCAGCAGGAGCTCGAGCCGCTGGAGGGCCTGCCGCCCGAAGCGCGCATCGGAACCTGGGTGATGGAATGGTATTGGAATCAGCCGGGCGTGCCGCATGTCGCCGAATTCGTCGACATCGTCAAGAAACGCACCGGCCGCGTGCCGACCGCGCGCACCTGGTTCGGCCTCGTCTCGGTCTGGACCTGCGCGCTCGCGGCCGCCAAAGCCAATTCGCTCGACGCGGTCGCGATGGCCAAGGCGTTGCAGGGCTTCCAGCTGCCGCCCGAAATCGCCTTGTCGCCGAACCCGGCGATCTATCGCGCCGGCCAGAACCAGCTCCTCGCTACGCTTTATGTCGGAACGGCCCAGGCGAGCGGCGATGCGCCCGACGATCTCTTCAAGGTCACCAGCGTCGTCAACGGCGCGGATATCGCCGGCCCGCTCGAGGACAGCGGCTGCAAGATGACGTGGCCGGCGTGAGGGGGCTGCGCATTCCCTCCCCACAAGGGGGGAGGGAGCACCGCCAGAGACATCCCGCCCCGCAATGACCCAACTCATCCTGTACAGCGTTTTCAACGGGCTCATCGTCGGGGCCTTTTATGCGCTGATGGCGCTTGGCCTGTCGCTAATCCTCAACCTCAGCGGCGTCATCAATTTCGCCCATGGCGGATTTCTCGCGATCGGCGCCTATCTTGCCTATACGCTGATCCCCGTCATCGGCTTCTGGGGCGCGCTCGTGCTCGCGCCGATCGTCACCGCGATGATCGGCCTTGCGGTCGAGCGCGCGATGATCCGCCCGCTTTACGGGCGCGATCCGCTCTATGGCCTGCTGCTGACCTTCGGCCTCGCCTATATCATCGAGGACGGCACGCGCTTCTTCTGGGGCGCGCAATCGGTGCCCTTTCAGGTGCCAGGCTGGCTTACCTCGCCGCTCAGCAACCAGTTCTTCTTCCTGACGGGCTATCGCCTGTTCATGATCGTCATCGTCGCGATCGCGGTCGGCGGCTTGTTCTTCGTCCTCACCTATACGCGGCTCGGCATGCGCATCAGGGCGGGCACGCATGATCTCGACACCGTCTCCACGCTCGGCGTCAATGTCGGCCTGTTGCGCAATCTCAATTTTGGCATCGGCATCTATATCGCGGGCCTGGCCGGCGTGCTGGCGGCGGGCCTGCTGGGACTTTCGCCGACGATGGGCGCCTCGCTCCTCATGCCAAGTTTCGTCGCCATTATCGTCGGCGGCCTCGGCAGCCTGCTCGGCACGCTGCTGGGCGGTCTCCTGATCGGGCTCGCCTCGGGCCTCACCGCCGTATTCTTTCCCTCCGCCACCGAGGCGGTGATCTATGTCATGATGGGCCTGGTGCTCCTCGTTCGCCCGCGCGGCCTGCTCGGCGAGGAAGGGAGGATGCATTGAACAAGGCTCAGCGACGCGCCTTCGACATTGCCGTCTGGGCGTTGCTGCTGACCATGCCCTATTGGATGGGTGCGATCGGCGGCTATACCGAGCTTGCCACCCGCATCGTGGTCATGGGGCTGGCGGCGATGTCGCTCAATTTCCTGCTCGGCTTCACCGGCGTCCTCTCCTTTGGCCATGCCGCCTATTTTGGCCTGGGCGCCTATGGGACGGCGATGGCGATCAAATATCTGGCGCAGGGCACACTGCTCAGCATGGCGGCGGGCATTGTTATCGCGACGATCGCCGCCGCGATCATCGGCGCCCTCATCGTGCGGCGCCGCGGCGTGTATTTCGCGATGGTCACCATCGCCTTCGGCCAGGTGTTCTATTTCATCGCGTTCCGCTGGAATGTCGTGACGGGCGGCGACGACGGCCTGACGGGCTGGCATCGCATGCCGATCGATCTGGGCCTCGCCAATCTCGACATTTTCGGCAACGACAAGGCGTTCTATTATTTCGCGCTGGTGATTTTCGCGATCTGCGTCGCGATCATGGCGATGCTCCTGAACTCGCCGTTCGGGCGCACGCTGCTGGCCATCCGCGAAAACGAGCGGCGCGCCCGCTTCCTCGGCATCCCGATTGAGCGGCACATCTGGCTGTCCTTCGTGATCTCCTGCTTGTTCGTCAGCGTCGCGGGCACGCTCTATGCGCTGCTCAACAATTTCACCGATCCGCGCGCTTTGCGTTTCGATCTTTCCGGCAATTTCGTCATAATGGCGGTGCTGGGCGGCATGCGTTTCTTCTGGGGCCCGCTGATCGGCGCGGCGATCTTCGTCGCGTTGCAAGACTACATTTCGAGCCATACCGAGAACTGGATGTCGGCGATCGGCCTCGTCTTCGTGCTCGTCGTGCTGTTTTTCCCGCGCGGCGTGCTGGGCATTCTGCGCGGCAGGAGCGCTGAATGACCCTGCTGCAAGTGCGCAACGCCTCGCGCCATTTCGGCAGCCTCATCGCGGTCGACGATGTCTCGCTGACGGTCGAACCCGGCGAACTCAGAGCCATCATCGGCCCCAATGGCGCGGGCAAGACGACTTTCTTCAACCTCATCAGCGGTTTCTTCAAACCGACCTCGGGTGCGATCCTGTTCGACGGCGAGGACATCGGCGCCCTGACGTGCGAACAGCGCGTCCAGCGCGGCATGGCGCGAACGTTCCAGGTCACCGAAATATTCCCCGAACTCTCCGTCGCCGACAATCTGCGCATCGCCGCCGAGGTAGCGGCGGGCCTGCGGATGAAGATCTGGCTCGGCGGCGCCATACGGCGCGAGATCGACGCGCGGGTCGACGAACTCTTAAGCATGGGCAATCTGACCGACAAGAAAGACAAGCTCGTCGGCGCCCTGTCGCATGGCGACCAGCGCGCGGCCGAGATCCTGATGGCGCTGGCCTTGCGTCCGCGCCTGCTGATGCTGGACGAGCCGACCGCCGGCATGGGCGACCAGGAGACTTACGACATCGCCCGGCTCATCCGCCGCCTGCACAAACAAGAGCGCCTCTCGGTGCTGCTGATTGAACACGACATGCGCGTCGTGTTCAATCTCGCCGACCGCATCACCGTGCTCGCGCAGGGACGCGTGCTGGCGGAAGGAACGCCCGACGAGATCGCCCGCAGCGAGACGGTGCAGGCCGCCTATCTCGGCAAGGCGGCGGCATGATCACGCTCCAGGCCGAGGGCCTGCAAAGTTTCTACGGCAAGAGCCATATCCTGCATGGCATCTCGCTCGAAGTGCGAGAGGGCGAGATCGTCGCGTTGCTCGGGCGCAACGGCGCCGGCAAGACGACGACTTTGCGCAGCCTCATCGGCCTGACCCCGCCGCGCGAGGGAAAGGTGCGGTTTTTCGGCGCCGACGCGACAGGCCTGCCGCCCTATCGCCTGGCCGCGATGGGCGTCGGCTACGTGCCGGAGGGGCGCCGCATTTTCACCAATCTGACGGTCGAGGAAAACCTCCTGGTGCCGGTCGAGCGGCCGGGACCATGGACCATTGCGCGCATCTACGAGCTCTTTCCGGGCCTGGCGCGGCGCAAGTCGAACAAGGGTCGCCAACTGTCGGGGGGCGAACAGGAAATGCTGTCGATCTCGCGCGCGCTGTTGCTGAACCCGAAATTCCTCATGTTGGACGAGCCCTCGCAGGGCCTCGCCCCTCTCCTCGTCGAGGAAGTGTTCCGGGTCGTGCAGGCGGCCCGCGCGGAGGGCGTCTCCGTGCTGCTGGTCGAGCAGAACGTGCGCGCGGCGGTGGAAATCGCCGACCGCGCTTATGTGCTCGACGACGGCCGCATGGTCTATGAGGGCGACGCCGGCGAATTCGGCCGCGACGAGGCGCGCGTGCGCGAGCTTGCGGGAGCGAGCGCGGAAAAATGGGATATGGCGGACTAGGCCGCGGCCAAAACGGCGGCGCTACCTCAAATGCCGGGTTTACGCGCTCTTCATCGGAGATTTGCGCCCCATGAGAACCTCCAAACTCGTCCACATTGTCTCCTGTCACGCGGCGGGCGAGGTCGGCGACGTCATCGTCGGAGGCGTCGCGCCGCCACCCGGCGACACGCTCTGGGAGCAGTCGCGCTTCGTTGCGCGCGACGAGACCCTTCGCAATTTCGTGCTCAACGAACCGCGCGGCGGCGTTTTCCGGCATGTCAACCTGCTGGTGCCGCCAAAGAACCCTGCGGCCCAGATGGGCTTCATCATCATGGAGCCAGCCGACACGCCGCCGATGTCGGGTTCCAATTCCATTTGCGTGGCGACCGTCCTGCTCGAGACGGGCCTCATCGCGATGAATGAGCCCGAAACGCGCGGGATGCTCGAGGCGCCGGGCGGCCTCATCGAGATCGTTGCGACCTGCCGCAACGGCAAGGCCGAGCGCATCGCCTTGCGCAACGTCGCCTCTTTCGCCGACCGGCTGGACGCCCCGCTCGAAGTGGCGGGCCTCAACACGTTAATCGTCGACACCGCCTATGGCGGCGACAGTTTCGTGATCGTCGACGCGCATGCGCTGGGCTTTTCCCTGACGCCCGACGAGGCGCGCGAGCTTGCCGAATGCGGCATGAAAATAACCAAAGCGGCCAACGAGCAGCTCGGCTTCGTGCATCCGGAAAACCCGGATTGGGACCATATTTCGTTCTGCCAGATCGCGGCGCCGGTCGTGCTGGAAAATGGCGTTTTGAGCGCGCCCAATGCGGTGGCGATCCGTCCCGGCAAGATCGACCGCTCGCCGACCGGCACCGGCTGCTCGGCGCGCATGGCCGTGCTGCACGCCAAGGGCCAGATGAAGGTCGGCGAACGATTCATCGCCCGCTCGATCATCGGGTCGCAGTTCGAATGCCGCATCGAGGCGGAGGCGAGCGTGCGCGGCCGGCCGGCGATTATCCCGATCGTCTCCGGCAGCGCATGGATCACCGGAACCCATCAGCACATGCTCGATCCGACCGACCCCTACCCCGCGGGCTATCGCCTGTCCGACACATGGCCGGGCGCGTGACGCCGCTCACGTCCCCCTCGGCTTGGCGCGTGTCGTAGGCGCAGCGGCGGCGGGTTCGTCCGGCCAGGCATGGCGAGGGTAGCGGCCGCGCATTTCGGCTTTGACGCTGGCCCAAGAGCCGCGCCAGAAACCCGGTAGGTCGCGCGTGATCTGGATCGGCCGATGGGCGGGCGACAGGAGATGCAGCGTGAGGGGGACGCGCCCGCCCGCTAGCGCGGGATGGGCGGCAAGGCCGAACAATTCCTGCACGCGCAGCGCGATTGCCGGGCCGCCCTCGGCCTCATAATCGACGGTGACGGCCGAGCCGGTCGGCGCGAGGAAATGCGTCGGCGCTTCGCTCTCCAGACGCCGCACTAGCGCAGAGGGGAGAAGCGCATGCAAAGCTTCGGCAAAATCGCCCTCCGAGACATCGGCGAGACTCGTCTTGCTCAACAGGAAAGGCGCCAGCCACTCGCCATTCGCCGCCAGCGCTTCGTCGGAAAGATCGGGCCAGACCGAATCGCCCGCGCGGCGCAGGAATAGGACCCGGTCGCGCCATTGCCTGAGGTTCTTGCTCCAGGGCAGCCGCGCAACGCCAAGGCCGATGAGGCCGGCCGCCAGCGCCGAAGCGCTCGCCTCGTCGGCGGGAACCGGCAGGTTCTGTTCGGCGAGAATCAGCGCGCCGAGCCGGCGCCGGCGGCGCGCGCGCAGCGAAGCCGAAGGGCGGTCGAAGACGATTTCGTCCAGCGTCTCGATCGACGCGCCCGCGACGTCCTCGGTCTCCTCCAAAGTGAGCGGCGCGGCGAGCCGGATGCGCGCCGAAGCCGCGCGGCCGACGATTTCGCCGACCGCCAGAAACGCCGCGCCGCTCAACGAATCCCGCGGCTCGACGGAGCCGGCGCGCCCATTGGCCATCAGAAACTCGCCGCGCTTGCCGCGCGCCTTGGCGATGCGCTCGGGAAACGCGAAGGCGAGCAGCGGCCCGACATCGCCCCCGGCTATAGCTGCCGGCGCCCCGACCAAGGCCCGCGCGCGCTGCGCCAAATTCCGGGCGAGCCGCCGCGCATCCTCGGCGCGCCCCGAGCGGTCTTGCGAAAAACGCTCCAGCCGGTCGGCAAGATCGACGCCCTCACCCCCTAACCCGCGCTCGGTCAGCATTATCGCGAGGCGGCTCGCCAGATCGGCATGGCCCTGCTTTGCCGCCGCGATGACCATGCGCGCCAGACGCGGCGGCAAAGCGAGCCTGGCGATCGCCTTGCCCTCCTCGGTGATGCGCCCGGCCGCGTCGAGCGCGCCGATCGCGCGCAGCAAAGTGGACGCCTCGTTGAGCGCGGGGGCGGGCGGCGCATCGAGAAACCGCAGGCTCATGGGGTCGCCGGCGCCCCAGGCCGCCAGGTCGAGCAGGAAGCCGGAAAGATCGGCCGACAGGATTTCCGGCGTGGCAAACGGCGCCATCGCGCCATTGGCGCCCGCCTCCCACAGCCGATAGCATACGCCCGGCTCCGTGCGCCCGGCGCGGCCGCGGCGCTGATCGGCGCCCGCTTTCGAGACCCGCCGCGTTTCCAGCCGCGTCACGCCGATGTCGGGCTCATAGACGGGCGCGCGCGACAGGCCGCTGTCGATCACGATGCGCACGCCCTCGATCGTCAGCGAAGTCTCGGCGATCGAGGTGGCGAGCGTCACCTTGCGCCGGCCAGACGGGGCGGGCAGCACCGCGCGATCCTGAGCCGCCCGTTCCAGCGCGCCATATAGCGGCGCGATGTCGATCGAAGCCTCCTTGACGCGCGCTTCCAGCAGCCCCGCCGTTCGCAGGATCTCGCTTTGCCCGGGCAGGAAGACGAGGATCGAGCCCGGCTCGGCGGCCAGCGCCTCAGCGACGACTTTCGCCACTTGCTCCTCGATGCGGGCGCTCGGATCGCGCCCGACATAGCGCGTCTCGACGGGATAGGCGCGCCCCTCGCTGGCGATCAGCGGCGCGTCGTCCAGCATTTCGGCGACGCGCGCGCCATCGAGCGTCGCCGACATCACCAGCAGCCGCAAATCCTCGCGCAGAGCGTCTTGCGCGTCGAGCGCCAGCGCCAGGCCAAGGTCGGCGTCCAGCGAGCGCTCGTGGAATTCGTCGAACAGCACCGCCCCGACGCCCTCCAGCGAGGGATCTTCGAGGATCATGCGCGTGAAGACGCCTTCGGTGATCACTTCGATGCGGGTTCTGGCCGAAACAAGCGCCTGCATTCGCACGCGCAGGCCGATCGTCTGCCCGACCTCCTCGCCCAGCGTCGAAGCCATTCGCGCCGCCGCCGCCCGTGCCGCGAGCCGGCGCGGCTCCAGCACCAGAATGCGCCCGCGGGCGAAATCCTCCTCCAGCAAGGCGAGCGGAACCCGCGTCGTCTTGCCGGCGCCGGGCGGGGCGACAAGAACGGCGCGGTTGCAGCGCCGCAATTCGGCGCAAAGCCGCAGCAGGACGGCGTCGATCGGCAGGGGCGCTTGCGCCATGGCGCGCTTCCTTGCAGGAACGAGCGGGCGCGGCAAGGAGGGGCCCGATATCCAACAACCTATCGAGGGCGGATTCGTCCATTGTATGCTTGACGGAGCGGCGCGCGAGAGGCGCTGACTTCAAACACGTCAATCGGGCGCCGCCAGGGCCTCGAAGATCGGGCGCCGCTCCCCCTTCCAGCGCCCAGCGCAACCCTGTATAGAGCCGGCCCAGCAAGGTCGGATCGCGTTCGCGCGACAGGCCCAGTCAAGAGATACCCCTGTTATGCAAGATGCGTTGCCCGGCGCCGCCGCGGCCAACGGCCATGAAACGGCCCATGGCGCCCGCAACTTCTGGCTCCTGTCGCTGGGTTCGGTGGGCGTCGTGTTCGGCGATATCGGCACCAGCCCGCTCTATGCGTTGCAGGCGTGCCTTTCCCATATCACCGGCGCCAGCCTGACGCCGGGCGAGGTCATCGGCGTCGTCTCGCTGATCGTCTGGGCGCTCGTCGTCACGGTGACGACCAAATATGTGTTGTTCCTCATGCAGGCCGACAACAAGGGCGAGGGCGGCATCCTGTCGCTGATGGCGCTCGCGCAAAGCGCGCTCGGCAAGCGCACGCTGCTGATCTTCTTTCTGGGCGTGGCGGGTTCGGCGCTGTTTTCGGGCGACGCGGTCATTACGCCGGCCATTTCGGTGCTTGCGGCGCTGGAGGGGCTCAAACAGCTCTCGCCCAATCTTGCGCCCTTCGTGCTGCCGGCGACCGTCGTCATCCTCATTTTGCTGTTCGTCGTCCAGAGCCGCGGCACGGCCGGCATGGCGGCCTTTTTCGGGCCGATCATGGCCTTCTTCTTCCTCGTGATCGCGCTTCTAGGCGCCTGGCACATCGGCGAGGCCACCTTAATCCTTGGCGCGCTCAATCCGGTGCGCGGCGTCGCTTTCCTGCACAGCCACGGCGGCATCGGCTTCGTGGTGCTGGGCAGCGTGTTCCTGGCGGTGACCGGCGGCGAAGCGCTTTATGCCGATATGGGCCATTTCGGCCGCGCGCCGATCCAGGCCGCCTGGATCGGCCTCGTGCTGCCGGCGCTGATCCTCAATTATCTTGGCCAGGGCGCGCATATCATCGCCGATTCCAAGGCGGTCGAGAATCCCTACTATCTGCTGGCGCCGACTTGGGCGCTGACGCCCTTCATCATTCTTTCGACCATCGCCACCGTCATCGCCAGCCAGGCGGTCATCACCGGGGCCTTTTCACTGGCCCGCCAGGCGATCCAGCTCGGCTTGCTGCCGCGCCTCGAAATCATCCACACTTCCGATACGCTGGAAGGGCAATTGTTCATCCCGCGCGTCAATCGCGTGCTGCTGTTCGGCGTCCTCGTGCTGGTGCTGACGTTCCGCTCCTCCGATTCGCTGGCCAACGCCTATGGCGTGGCGGTCTCCGGCACGATGGTGGCCACCACCGCGTTGGCCTTCTTCGTCGTCTGGCGAATGTGGCATTGGCCGTTATGGGGCGCGCTGGCGCTGGTGGCCGCCTTTCTTTCGATCGACATCAGCTTTCTCGTCTCCAATCTCTATAAGGTGCTCGACGGCGGGTGGGTGCCGCTGCTGCTGGGCGGCACGATGTTCACGCTGATGTGGACCTGGGTGCGGGGCAGCGCGATCCTCACCGAAAAAACGCATCGCGATTCGATCCCGATGCTCGCCCTCATCAAGATGCTCGCCAAATCCAAGCCGGTGCGCGTGCCCGGAACCGCGGTTTTCCTCACCAACGATCCCGCTTCGGCGCCCTCCTCCTTCATGCATAATCTCAAGCACAACAAAGTCGTGCACGAGCGCGTCGTGATGATGTGCGTGCGCACCGAAACGACGCCGCGCGTTCCCGCCAAAGCGCGCTTCGAGGTCAAGAGCCTGTCGCCCGATTTCATGCAGGTGACGCTGCATTACGGCTATATGGAATCCCCGCGCATCCCCAACGCGCTCGCCGTCATGCGAAAATCCGGACTGAAATTCGACATTATGACGACGTCGTTTTTCGTCGGCCGCCGCACGCTGAAAGCTTCGGCGACTTCGGGCATGCCGCAATGGCAGGACCATCTGTTCATCGCCATGACCAAACAGGCGATGAGCGCGCCAGACTTCTTCCAGATCCCCTCCGACCGCGTGGTGGAGCTCGGCGCGCAGATGAAAGTGTGAAGCGTCCGTTCTTCCGATACGCGCGCGCTCGCTGCCGAGAACTTCGCGATTGGGATGCCGAGGTGTGAATCCTGAACGCTCGTCTGCGCCCATCACATAAAGACATGCATATGTCTCTATGAGCCGCTTCTCCCGGAAGGCGTCGCCGAGTCGTGTTTTGCTCATCATTTTCGCGACAATTCTGGCCTGTTTGGAGCGCCGATGGCTCGCCTGCGCGCCAAAGCCGCGCCGGAAGCGCGACTTTTCGCGCCAATTGCGGATTGTCGCGATGGTCTCGCCGGAATCTGAAAATCGCTATGACCGTCAACAAGCAGGTTCGGGCAGTGGCACTCTCGCCAGGGCTCGGATGGCGGCTTTGCTTTGCCGGCTCCGCCGGGCCCGCTTCTCCTTAGAGGAAGGGGCGCTTTATGCGTCGTCGATCGCCATCTCGATCAGCGTGGCGATATTGTCTCTCGTCAAATCATCCGCTGTCGCAATATGCGGCTCGAAGACGGCGGAATGTTCGATCTGCGGATTTTTGGCCGTGCCGCCCGCGACGCTTTTTCCAACGATAACAACGCCTCCGTAATTCGATATTTCCAGGATCGGGCCTCTGCCGACTTTGAACGACATGCTCCGCGCGCGATTTCACGCAACGGAATTGACCATGGTTTATAGGGATTTCGGCGTGGCCGCGACGACCGGGGCATGGACCGCCGCTGCATAATACCGAAAAAGTTTGGGAAAAATTTGGCGGCTGTCGAAATTAGCGATTATTTTCAAGGGACGGGGAGATCGGGAATTTGCCGTTTCTGGGTCAAACCAAGGAAATCCCAAGTCGGCAACGCTGGCTCGGTTTCTCGCTTTCCTACAAGAGAGGAGGGGGACGCGGCTACCCGCCAATGTTGAACGAGGCCAGCGCGGCCATGTTGACGATGTCGGAATCTTTCGCCCCTAGCGGCACGATCTGCACCGGGCGCTCGAGGCCGACGATCAGCGGTCCGATCACGGTGGCGCCGCCGAGTTCCTGCAGCATTTTGGTCGAGATCGAGGCCGAGTGGAAGGCTGGCATGATGAGGACATTGGCGGTGTCGGTGAGGCGGCAGAAGGGATAGGCGGCCATCGTCTCCTTGTTGAGCGCGACATCGGCGGCCATTTCGCCGTCATATTCGAAATCGACGCGCTGCGAATCGAGAATGCGCACCGCCTCCTGCACGCGTTGCGTGCGCTCGCCGGGCGGATGGCCGAAGCTGGAGAAGGCCAGCATGGCGACGCGCGGCTCGTAGCCGAGCCGGCGCGCGACGCCCGCCGCTTCGATGGCGATCTGGGCGAGGTCCTCGGCGCTCGGCATTTCCATGATCGCGGTGTCGGCGACCACGACCGGGCGCCCGCGGGCCAGCACTAGCGAGACGCCGATTACCCGGTGGCCGGGCTTATGATCGATGACGCGGCGCACTTCTTCGAGTGCGATCGAGAAATTGCGCGTGACGCCGGTCACCATTGCATCGGCGTCGCCCTGCGCCACCATCGCGGCGGCGAAATAATTGCGGTCCTGGTTGATGAGGCGCTGGCAATCGCGAAACAGAAAGCCGCGCCGCTGCAGCCGCTCGTAGAGAAACTGGGCATAGAGCGAATTGCGCGAGGAGAGCCGCGCATTGTGGATTTCGATGCCCTTTTCCGCCAGATCGAGGCCGGCCTGCACCGCCATCTGCCGCACGCGATCCTCGCGTCCGACCAATATGGCCGAGCCGAGCCCCTGGTTGACGAAGGAATAGGCGGCGCGGATGACCTGCTCCTCTTCGCCTTCGGCGAAGACCACGCGTTTGGGAAAGCGGCGCACGCGCTCGATGATGCGCTGAAGCGCGCCGGCGATCGGATCGCGCCGCGCCGAAAGTTGCGCCTTATAGGCGGCCATGTCGGCGATCGGTTTGCGCGCTACCCCCGAATCCATCGCGGCTTTGGCCACCGCCGCGGGAATGACGGTGATGAGGCGAGGATCGAAGGGGACGGGGATGATATATTCGCGCCCGAAGCGCGGCCGCGCGCCCTGATAAGCGGCGGCGACTTCGTCCGGCACGTCCTCGCGGGCGAGATCGGCCAGGGCGTGGGTCGCCGCAATCTTCATCTCCATATTGATCGTCTTGGCGCGCACATCGAGCGCCCCGCGAAAAATATAGGGAAAGCCCAGAACATTGTTGACCTGGTTGGGATAATCCGAGCGGCCGGTGGCGATGATGACGTCGTCGCGCGCTTTCATCGCTTCCTCGGGCGTGATTTCCGGATCGGGATTGGCCATGGCGAAAATGATCGGATTGGCCGCCATCGTCTGGACCATCTGCGAGGTCAGGGCGCCACTCGCGGACAGTCCGAAGAAAATATCGGCGCCGACCATCGCCTCTTCTAGGGTTCGCAGATGGGTGTCGACGGCATGGGCCGACTTCCATTGATTCATGCCCTCCGGCCGACCGCGCCAGACGACGCCCTTGGTGTCGCAGAGGAGGACGTTGCTCGGCTCGAAACCGATCGCCTTGATGAGATCGAGGCAGGCGATGCCGGCCGCGCCGGCGCCGTTGCAGACGAGCCGCGTCGTCTTGATGTCGCGGTCGGTGAGCTTCATCGCATTGATCATGCCGGCGGCGGCGATGATCGCCGTGCCATGCTGATCATCGTGGAAGACGGGAATGTCCATCAGGGCGCGCAGGCGCTCCTCGATGATGAAGCACTCGGGCGCCTTGATGTCTTCGAGATTGATGCCGCCGAACGAGGGGCCGAGATATCGCACGCTGTTGATGAATTCCTGGGGGTCTTCGGTATCCACTTCCAGGTCGATCGAATCGATGTCGGCAAAGCGCTTGAACATCACCGCCTTGCCCTCCATCACCGGCTTGGCGGCAAGCGCGCCGAGGTTGCCGAGGCCCAGAATCGCCGTGCCGTTGGTGATGACGGCGACCATATTGCCGCGCACCGTATAATCGAAGACGGTCGAGGGATCGGCGTGGATCGCCTTGACCGGCACGGCGACGCCGGGAGAGTAGGCCAGCGACAGATCGCGCTGGGTCGCCATCGGCTTGGTCGGCATGATTTCGAGCTTGCCCGGCCGGCCGCGCGAATGGAACTGCAGCGCCTCCTGATCGGTGATCGAGGGGCGCTTGGACCGGCTTGGCGTATCGTTGGCCATGGTGCGTTCCTCATGCAGGCGCCGGTTCTTCGGCTGGCGACAAGCGGACCCGAAATTTGGGGAAAGACGAGCGTTTGCCTCGCTTTCCCTAAATCTCGCCCCAAACCTCCCTTACGACCTCGACCGTGCGCGCAAGTTTCTTCCACTGATCCGCCTCAGTCAGGTCATTGCCATGCGAGGTCGAGGAAAAGCCGCATTGGTGGCTGAGGCCGCATTGCTCAAGCGGCACGTATTCAGCCGCCTCATCGATGCGCTTCTTCAACGCGTCCTTCGACTCGACCGCCGCGCTCTTGGAGCTCATGATTCCGAGTATGATCATCTTGCCCTTGGGCGTGAAGCGCAGCGGCGCGAAATCACCCGAGCGCTCGTCGTCATATTCGAGGAAGAAGCCGTCGATCTTCATTTCGTTGAGCAGGATTTCGGCGACCGGCTCGTAGCCGCCCTGCGCGACCCAGGCGCTCTTGAAATTGCCGCGGCAAAGATGGACCGAGATCGTCATGTCGCTCGGGCGCTCGAGAATGGCATCGTTGACGAGCCGGCAGTAGAGGCGCGTCAGATCATCCGGATCGTCGCCGCGCGCCTTGGTGGACGCACGGATCGCGGGGTCGCAGAGATAGGCGAGGTTCGTGTCGTCGAATTGCAAGTAGCGGCAGCCGCGCGCGGCCAGATCGGCGATCTCCGCCCGATAGGCGGCGGTCAGATCGTCGTAGAACCCTTCAAGATCGGGATAGACCGTCTCGCTAATGGCGCGCCGGCCGCCGCGAAAATGCAACATCGAGGGGGCGGGTATGCAAACCTTCGGCGTCTGACTCGTATGGGCTTTGAGAAAGTCGAAATCGCGGCCCTGAATCGACGCGCTATGACGGATCGGCGCCTCGACATGCATGGTCGGCGGGATGAAGCCGACCTCCGTCCCGTCGTCCTTGCGGAATTTGGCCATGAACTCGCCGTAGGAAACCGAAACGCCCGCCAGTTTTTCGAGAAAATCGACATGAAAATAGGTGCGGCGGAATTCACCGTCGGTAATGCCGCGCAGACCGACATTCTCCTGAGCGCGGATCACTTCGAGGATGCATTCGTCCTCGACCGCCCGCAGAGCCTCCGCGGCGAGCTTGCCGGCAAAGAACGCCTCCCGCGCTGTCGCCAGCCGATGCGGGCGCAGATAGCTGCCAACGTGATCGGCGCGATAAGGCGGTCGGGCGGCCATGTTTCCTCCGTGAAGTCTATGTAAATCGCGCGGGCTTGAGCGGCCTGCCGAAATTGCGAGGAGGCCTTTCTAGAGCAAGGCGAAAGTTTGGCAACCCACCGAATTGTCACAGCGCCGCAGTGGCCAATTCCAGCGCGCGGTCGATGGCTTTTTCGAACCGGGCGACGATGATGTCGATCTCGTCCGCGCTCACGATATAGGGCGGCGCGAGAAGAACGTGGTCGCCGAGAACGCCGCCCGCGCAGCCGCCGGCGGGATAGATCATCAGGCCTTCGGCCATCGCCGCCGCCTTGAGCTTTTGCGCGAGCTTGGCGGCGGCCGGGAAGGGCGTTTTGGTTTCGCGGTTCAGCACAAACTCGACGCCGAGGAACAGCCCGCGCCCTCTTATGTCGCCGATAAGGGGATGCTGGCCGAGGCGCGACTCGAGAAGTCCGCGCAATTGCCGCCCCCGCGCCCTGACATTGGCGAGTAAATCCTCGTCATCGATCGCTTTCAAGACCGCGAGCGCGGCGAGGCGATGGGCTGCAGGCCGGCGCCCAGTCCCTTGGCGATAACGATGATGTCGGCGGCGACGCCCTCTTGGTCGAGCGCGAAGAAAGTTCCGGTGCGGCCCGAGCCGCACATCACTTCGTCGGCGATCAGCAGCACGCCATAGCGGTCGCAGATTTCGCGGATGCGCCGGAAATAGCCGGGCGCGGGCGGCACGCAGCCGAGCGTCGCGCCCGACACCGGTTCGGCGATGAAGGCGGCAACGTTTGACGGCCCGAGCTTGAGGATTTCCGCCTCCAGCGCGTCAGCGGCGCGCCGGCCATAGGCCTCCGAGGTCTCTTCCTCGGCCTGTTCGCGATAGGCGTAGCAGGCCGGGATGCGGCCGACCTCGATCAGCATCGGGCCATAAGCGGCGCGCCTGACCTTATGGCCGCCGACCGAAAGGGCGCCTAGAGTCGCGCCGTGATAGGCCATTTCGCGGGCGATGAAGCGGGTTCGCGTGGTTTCGCCGCGCTCCAAGTGATATTGGCGCGCCAGCTTTAGCGCCGCCTCGATCGCCTCTGAACCGGACCCCAAAAACATCGCGCGGCCCTCGCCAAAGCCGGCGGGCGCGCGCCGCACAAGATCGGCGGCCAGACGCTCAGCCGGCTCGCTGGTGAAGAACGCAGTATGGGCATAGGCGAGCTTTTCGGCCTGGGCGCGGATCGCGGCGATCGGAGCGGGGTGCGAATGACCGAGGCACGACACCGCCGCGCCACCGCAAGCGTCGATATAATCGCGCCCGTTCGCGTCGATCAGATGCACGCCGGCGCCCGAAACGGCGACCGGGAGGTCATCTCTGAGGCTGCGATGCAGAACGCGACTGTCGGCGATGCGCATGAACTGTCCCTTCTCGTCATGGTTGGCCGCCATAAGATACCTGCCACGACCCTTCGCTCCCCGCCCGTGTCCTCTCCCGCGCACGAAGTTAGCCGTTTCTTCTTACATAAAGATATGTTTATGTTATCACACGGGCGAAATGCTCGGCGGGTTTAGGAGTGGGTGGTGGTGAATTTGGCGTTTGAGGCGATAAATCAGGGAGTTGGCGCGCTTGCAGAGGCGGCGGGTGGGCGGATTTTGATCCTCGACGGCGCGATGGGGACGCAGATTCAGGCCTTAAGCTTGGGCGAAGAGCATTTTCGCGGCGATCGGTTCGGTGCCTGCGAGTGTCATTTGCAGGGCAATAACGACCTCCTGACCCTCACGCAGCCCCAGGCGATCGAGGATATCCATCTGGCCTATGCGATGGCCGGCGCCGATATCCTGGAGACCAACACCTTCTCCTCCACCTCGATCTCGCAGACCGATTACGGCATGCAGGCGTTTGTTTACGAACTCAACCGCGACGGCGCGCGGCTCGCCCATCGCGCCGCGGTGAAAGCCCAACGCATCGACGGGCGGCCCCGCTTCGTCGCGGGCGCGCTCGGCCCGACCAACCGAACCGCCTCGATCTCGCCCGACGTCAACAATCCCGGCTATCGCGCCGTCTCGTTCGACGAGTTGAAGACCGCCTATGGCGAGCAATTGGCCGGCCTCCTCGATGGCGGCGCCAATCTTATCCTCATAGAGACGATTTTCGACACGCTCAACGCCAAAGCCGCCATTTTCGCCTGCGAGGAGATTTTCGCGCAGCGCAACCTGCGCCTGCCTGTGATGATTTCGGGCACCATTACTGACCTTTCCGGACGCACCCTTTCCGGGCAGACGCCGACCGCTTTCTGGCATTCCGTGCGCCATGCCCGTCCCTTCACGATCGGCCTCAATTGCGCGCTCGGCGCCAGCGCGATGCGCGCCCATCTTGCCGAAATCTCCGATATCGCCGACACGCTCGTATGCGCCTATCCCAATGCGGGCCTGCCCAACGAATTCGGCCTCTATGACGAGAGCCCCGAATATATGGCCGCGCAGATCGGCGGCTTTGCCCGCGACGGCCTCGTCAATATCGTGGGCGGCTGTTGCGGCTCGACGCCCGAGCACATAAGCGCGATCGCCGAGGCCGTTCGCGGCGTTGCGCCCCGCGCCGTCCCGAAGATCGCCCCGCTGATGCGCTTGTCGGGACTGGAGCCGTTCACCTTCGCCGCCGAAATCCCGTTCGTCAATATCGGCGAGCGCACCAATGTCACAGGGTCGGCGAGGTTCCGCAAGCTCATCACGGCTGGGGATTATGCGGGCGGCCTCGCGGTGGCGCGCGACCAGGTCGCCAATGGCGCGCAAATCCTCGACGTCAACATGGACGAGGGCCTCATCGATTCCGAACGCGCGATGGTCGAATTCCTCAACCTCATCGCCGCCGAGCCCGACATAGCGCGCGTGCCGTTGATGATCGATTCTTCGAAATTCTCGGTAATCGAAGCCGGCCTCAAATGCGTGCAGGGCAAGCCGCTCGTCAATTCGATCTCGATGAAGGAGGGCGAAGAGGCGTTTCTGCGCCAGGCCCGCCTCGTGCGCGCCTATGGCGCGGCGGTCGTGGTAATGGCCTTCGACGAACAGGGCCAGGCCGATACGTTCGAGCGCAAGGTGTCGATTTGCGCGCGCGCCTACAAGCTGCTGACCGAACAGGCCGGCTTCCCGCCCGAAGATATCGTGTTCGATCCCAATGTTTTCGCGATCGCCACCGGCATCGAGGAGCACAACGGCTATGGCGTCGCCTTCATTGAGGCCACGCGCCAAATCCGCCAGACCCTGCCGCACGCCCATATTTCCGGCGGCGTCTCGAATCTTTCCTTCTCGTTCCGCGGCAACGAACCGGTGCGCGAGGCGATGCACGCCGTTTTCCTCTATCACGCTATCCAGGCCGGCATGGATGTGGGCATCGTCAACGCCGGCCAGCTCGCGGTCTATGAATCGATCGACCCGGAACTGCGCGAGGCCTGCGAAGACGTCGTGCTCAATCGCCGCGACGATGCGACCGAACACCTGTTGACGCTGGCCGAGCGCTATCGCGGCGGCGCCGGCAAAGAGGCCAAGGCGCAGGATTTGACCTGGCGCGCATGGCCGGTCGACAAGCGTATCGCGCATGCGCTCGTCAACGGCCTCACCGACTATATCGACGTCGACACCGAAGAGGCCCGCCTCGCCGCCGAACGCCCACTGCATGTGATCGAAGGCCCGCTGATGGCCGGGATGAACGTGGTCGGCGATCTCTTCGGCGCCGGCAAAATGTTCCTGCCGCAGGTCGTCAAATCGGCGCGCGTGATGAAACAGGCCGTCGCCTTGCTGCTGCCCTATATGGAAGCCGAAAAGATCGCCAACGGCGGCGAGGGCCGCCAGAGCGCCGGCAAGATCTTGATGGCGACCGTCAAGGGCGACGTGCACGATATCGGCAAGAACATCGTCGGCATCGTGCTCGCCTGCAACAATTACGAAATCATCGATCTTGGCGTGATGACGCCGGCCGCCAAAATCCTGCAAGTGGCGCGCGAGCGGGAGGTCGACATCATTGGCCTCTCCGGCCTCATTACTCCATCGCTCGACGAAATGGCGCATGTCGCGGCAGAGATGGAGCGCGAGGGTTTCGACATTCCGCTGCTGATCGGCGGCGCGACGACGAGCCGCGTCCACACCGCCGTCAAGATCCATCCGCGCTATGCGAGGGGCCAGACCATCTACGTCAATGACGCCAGCCGGGCGGTCGGCGTCGTCTCGAGCCTGCTATCGCCCAAGGCCAAGGCGCCCTATGTCGAAGCCGTTCGCGCCGAATATCGCAAGGTCGCCGACGCCCATGCGCGCGGCGAGGCCGATAAGTTGCGGCTGCCGCTCGCCAAGGCGCGCGCCAATGCCCACAAAAGCGATTGGGTCGCCTACGAGCCGCCCGTCCCGAATTTTATCGGGACGCGCCTGTTCGAGAATTACGATCTGGCCGAACTCGCGCGCCACATCGACTGGACGCCGTTCTTCCAGACCTGGGAGCTGAAGGGCCGCTATCCCGCCATTCTCGAGGACGAGAAACAGGGAGCTGCGGCGCGCGCGCTGTTCGAGGACGCGCAGGCGATGCTGAAGAAAATCATCGCCGAGCGCTGGTTCGCGCCAAAGGCCGTGATCGGCTTCTGGCCGGCCGGGGCCGAGGGCGACGACATCCGGCTCTTCACCGACGAAACCCGCGCCAAGGGGCTCGCGACTTTCTTCACCCTGCGCCAGCAATTGAGCAAGCGCGACGGGCGCCCGAATGTCGCGCTTTCCGATTTCGTCGCGCCCATCGACAGTGGCAAGCGGGACTATATCGGCGCCTTCGTCGTGACCGCCGGCGTCGAGGAAGAGGCGATCGCCGCCCGCTTCGCCAAGGCCAATGACGATTATTCATCCATCCTCGTCAAGGCGCTCGCCGACCGTTTCGCCGAAGCTTTCGCCGAGGCGATGCACGCGCGCGTGCGCCGCGAATTCTGGGCTTATGCGCCAGACGAGACTTTCGCGCCCGACGAATTGCACGGCGAACCCTATCGCGGCATCCGCCCCGCCCCTGGCTATCCCGCCCAACCCGACCATACTGAAAAGGCGACGCTTTTCGCGCTGCTTGACGCAGAGGCGAAGATCGGCGTGCGCCTCACCGAAAGCTTCGCCATGTGGCCCGGCTCCTCCGTCTCCGGCCTCTACCTCGCCCATCCCGACGCCTATTATTTCGGCGTCGCCAAAGTGGAGCGCGACCAGGTCGAAGACTACGCCGCGCGCAAGGCGATGCCGGCGCGCGAGGTGGAGCGGTGGCTGGGCCCGATCCTCAACTACACGCCAGCGCCCTTCGCTGAGGCGGCCGAATAGCGCGCTCCTTCCGCCGCGGGGGAACGCGCAATGCGAAGCATGGCGGATGAGGGCAGTTGCGAGGCGCAAACGGCTTTTGACTTATCCGCTCAGCGCCTAGGCTCGAAGGGGTGGCCGCATCACGCTTCCAAAATCCTTGGCCAAACCTTGGATTCATCCCGGCTGACACGCTGGCGACAAATCACCCCATTGTAATCACGAGAAAATTCGATCCGTCTCCAAATTTCTTCCAAGCATTTATTTGCGGGATTGTTTGATATCAATGGGTTAGGGGCGAAAAAGCTTGGAATCGTGTTTTTTCATGATCGTCGACGGACTCAAGGTAAGGCTACTGGTTCCCAAAAAAACACCAGACCCACACCCCATCACAAATTCCATTTTTCAGAAACTATTTGTTGCAGCGTTTTGCGAGACCGCTGCGCGTTGCCGGAGACGAACCCCTCTGAACGGCACAGCATTCCGCAGCCTTCAATGCCTCGCGTGGCGTTAGAGGATGGGGTCGATGTCTCAGAAGCGCGAACATGTCTCGATTCGCGTTAGGGCTTCACAAAGTCACATGTCGGAAAGCAGCGTCAACTTCGCCTCGAAAGTGACCCCTGGGGCCTCTTTGGCCATGCCGGTCATTTCCACGGTCGTATCGGTCGAGCGGCCTTTGAGGCACATGTGGACGCCGCCGTCGAGGCCGAATATCGATGGGGCGTCTGCGGCGTCCGAATGTTTGGCGGTGACGACGGCGCCGGCGAAAGTGCTGGCGCTTTCGTTATAGGTCCCCGTGTAGAACATGCGCGAATCGCCGCCCCGAATCTTGCCGTTGTCCAAGACGACGACGCCGGAGCCTTCTCCCAACTGAGTTTTGAAACTTACTTTGTAAAGCCCGTTCTTCATGGCGGTCCTCCCACCTTCGAAAGTCTCTCGGACGCCAATCTACTCTTTCGCTGTGGCTTGTCAGCCCCTGAATCGCCCAACGGACGACATGGCGGCGCCAAAATCATCCGAAAGGGACAATTTTTTTGCTTCGGCGCGGCCATCGTCCATCGGCGGCCGCGGCGCCGTCTTAGCGCAGGCCGCCGTCGACGATCAAACATTGTTTGGAGATCATCGCGCTGTCGGAGGAGGCGAGAAACAGGGCGGCCCGCGCAATTTCATCGGCCAGAAGCACGCGGTTGAGGCATTGGCGCGCGACGATTGCCTCAAGATCGCTTTCGCTGATCCACAGCCGCCGTTGGCGCTCGGTGATGACGGCGCCGGGCGCGATCGCATTGACGCGGATATTGTCGGGGCCGAACTCGCGCGCGAGGCTACTGGTCAAGCCAACGATTCCGGCCTTTGCCGCCGCATAAGCGGTCATTCGCGCCCCGCCGGCCATCCAGGCGATCGAGGAGAGATTGACGACCGAGCCGCCGCCGATTTCGCGCATATGCGGGCGCACTGCCTGGGCGGCGAAGAATTGGTGCTTGAGATTGAGTCCCATCGTGCGGTCCCAATCGGCCTCACCGACGTCGTCAACGTCCTGGCGCGTATCATTGCCGGCGTTGTTGACGAGAACGCCGATCGGACCGAGGCGCCTGCCGACCTCCGCGATCGCTGCGCGCAGCGCTGCAATGTCCAGGAGATCGCAGGGGAGGAACAAAGGCGTCGCGCCGCGCTCAGTAAGGCGCGCGGCGAGCGCCCTCGAATCGCCCTCCAATATGTCGACGAAGGCCACGGCCGCGCCTTGCGCGGCAAAAGCCTCGACCATGGCGGCGCCGATCCCCGAGCCGCCGCCGGTGATGAAGATGACGCGGTCTTTGAGGCTTGGATAATTGGCGAAAGACACGGGGCGAGTTCTCCTGGAGCGAGGGGCGGGGTCAAATCCCGAGCGGCAGGCTAGATCATAGCGCCTCTAGATCGAGACGGTTCGCTGTCATTGCTTCGCTCCGCTTGCAATGACGGCTGACTGTTTCGATCGAGAATCATCCCGCCCTAGCCGATCAATTGCTCGCTCTGCGCGTCGAACAAGCAGGCCTTCGACATGTCGAGCGAAAGCGTCACGGTCTCGCCGACCTCGGGCGCTTCGTGCGGCTCGAAGCGCGCGGTCACCTCGCGCCCGGCAAGCCGCAGGCCGACCATCGTTTCGGCGCCGGTCGGCTCGACGAGTTCGACGGTGGCGGGCGCGATCGCGCTGGCGCGTTTGTCGGCGGCGCGCTCGGGGTGGTGAAGCGAAATATGCTCGGGCCGCACGCCGAGAATGACGTTGCGCGCGTTGTTTTGCCGCATGAGCGGGGCGGCAAGGCCGAGCGTCAGCGGCCCCTCCTCGCCATTGGTCAATTTGAGGCTCATCCCCCGTTCGTCGGCAATTTCGGCCGCGAGGAAATTCATCGAAGGCGAGCCCATGAAACTGGCCACGAACATATTGGCTGGCCGATCGTAGACCATGCGGGGCACGGCAAATTGTTGTAATTCGCCTTTATGCATCACCGCGATGCGGGAGGCCAAGGTCATCGCCTCGACCTGGTCATGCGTGACATAAATCGTCGTCTTGCCGACGCGTTGATGCAGTCTTTTGATTTCCGAGCGCATCTCGACGCGCAATTTGGCGTCGAGGTTGGAAAGCGGCTCGTCGAACAGAAACAGTTTCGGATCGCGCACCAAGGCGCGGCCCATCGCGACGCGCTGGCGCTGGCCGCCCGAGAGCTGCCCCGGCTTTCGTTGCAGCAGCGGCTCGATCTGCAGCAGCGCCGCGACGCGCTTGACCGCTTCGTCCTGCTCGTTGCGCGGAACGTGGCGGCTCTCCATGCCGAAGGTGATATTCTGGCGCACGGTCATGGTCGGATAGAGCGCATAGGACTGAAACACCATCGCAATGTCGCGATCCTTCGGCGCGACCGAATTGACCAGCCGGCCATCGATGCGAATCTCGCCCGAGGAGATCGTTTCCAGGCCGGCGATCATCGCCAACAGCGTGGACTTGCCGCAGCCCGAAGGCCCGAGGAGCGCGACGAATTCGCCGGTGCGCGCCTCGAGGTCGACGCCCTTGAGAACCTCCACGGGGCCAAAACTCTTGCGCAAATTCGAGATGGTCAGCGACGCCATGCCCGCTCCGTCACTTGATCGCCCCTTGCGTGAGGCCTCGCACGAAATATTTGCCGCCGAAGAAATAGATCAGCAGCGGCGGAATGGCGCCGATCAGCACGCCGGCGCTCATCACGTCATAGACTCTCACATTGGTGCCGCCGGTCGCCATGCCGACCAGCGAGGCGGTGATCGGCTGTGCGCGGCCAGCGGTGAAGACGACGCCGAACAGATATTCGTTCCAGATGCCGGTGAATTGCCAGATCACCGTCACGATGAGGATGGGCGGCGACAGCGGCAGGATGATCTTGAAGAAGATGCGCCAGAAGCCGGCGCCGTCGATTCGCGCCGCCTTGATGAGGTCGTCGGGAATATTGACGTAATAGTTGCGGCAGAACAGCGTCGTGAATGACACGCCCTGTACGCAATGGATCAATATGAGGCCGGCGATTGAATTGGCGAGGCCGACCTGGCCGAGGATGAAGGCCCAGGGCATCAGCGAAACCTGGCCCGGCATGAAAACGCCGAAAATCATGCAGGTGAAGATGACTTCCGAGCCGTAGAACCTCCATTTCGACAGGATGTAGCCATTCAGCAAACCGAGCATTGTGGAGATGATCGTCGCGGGAATTGTCATTTCCAGCGAGTTGAAAAAATTGTGTTGAATCCCCGCGCAAGTTCCCCCGACGCAATAGCTGCTCCAGACCGTGCCCCACGCTTTGAAGGAAATGCTGTGCGGGAAGCCAATGAGGCCGTTCTGGATAATTTCGGGCAGTTCGCGGAACGAGTTGGCGACGATGACGAAAAGCGGCAGCACATAGATGAACGCGAAAAACGTCAGGAACGCGTAAACGCCGACGCGTCCGGCAAAATGCCGGCGCGCCGCCAGCGAGGCGGCGGCGTCGTCGATCGAGGCGCGCACGGCCGCATCAACCATGGCCGGACTCCGCGCGCCTGCGCCAGACGAGCCAGAGCGCATAAGGAACCAGCACGACCGCAAGCGCGGCGAGCATCAAGATCGCGGCGGTCGCGCCTTCCGCGATCTGCCCGCGCTGAAACATCAGGTCATAGACATAAGTCGCCGGAAATGTCGTCGAAACGCCGGGACCTCCGTTATTGGTCAGGGCGGCGACGAGATCGAAGGTCTTGATCGCAAACTGCAACAGCACCACCGTTACCGCGATGGCGATAGGCGCGATCGTCGGAATTATCACCTTGCGATAGATGCGAAACATCCCGGCGCCATCGATCTGCGCCGCCTTTACGAGGTCCGGATCGACCGAGCGCAGGCCCGCCAGAAACAGCGCCATCGCAAAGCCGGAGGATTGCCAAATGCCGGTCGCGATCACGGCGTAAATCGCGAGGCGGCGATCGGTCGTCAGGCGAAACGTGAAATCCGACCAGCCGAGGCTGCGCACGAAAAACTCAATGCCCGCGTTGGGACTGTAGAGCCAAGCCCACACCGTGCCAGTGACCGCGAACGAAACCGCGAGCGGATAGAGGAAGATTGTTCGCCAGATCGCTTCGCCGCGCACGCGCTGGTCGATCGCGATGGCGAGGCCAAGTCCTATCACTATGGCGAAGACGACGTAGAGCGCGCTGAACAGGAACAGGTTGCTGTAGGCGATCTGCCAGCGCTGGTTCGCCCAGATCGAGATGTAATGTTGGAAGCCAACGAAACCATAAGTCGGCAGCAGGGAGCTGTCGGACAGCGAAATATAAAACGTCCATATCGTGAAGACGAAGACATAGATGAAGCTGGCGACCAAGGACGGCGCCAGAACAATGAACGGCATCGCCCGCTGCAGCCTTTCGCGCAGCGATGGGCCGGGGGCTTGCGCCGCCAATGTCGTCGCTTCAGTCATGCGGCGTTTCCGCCCATTCGTGGGGAAAAAGGAAGCGTGCGCGGCCGAAGCCGCGCACGCTGGGCGGCGTTCCGCTCAGGACTTCTGCGCTTCGACGGCGTCCGCCATCGCATTGGCGGCGTCCTTGGCCGACATGTTCGGCGTGTTCACGAAGGTCGTGATCACCTCCATCATCGCGCCGCGGTATTTCTGCAGCACCGTCATATTATGCGCCATCGAGCGCACCAGCGTGCCGTCGGCGATCGAGGCCTGCAGATCCTTCTTGGAGAGCTGCTGGCAGGGGTTGAATCCTTTCGAGAGATCGACGTCGAGACGCGCCGGGATCGAACCCTTGGCCTGGTTGAACACGGTCTGAAATTCGGGCGACAGGATCAGATGGGCAAGCAGCTTCTGGCCGGCGATATAGTCGGGGTCCTTCTGCGTAAAGAACACGACAGAGTCCGAATTGAGGATGAAGCCGGGTTTGCCCCAATCGGTCGGCGCCTGCTGGCAGACATAGTCCGCGCCCTGTTTCATGCCGGCGGCGGTCAGAATGCCGATCTCCCAGTCGCCCATGATGAAAAAGGCCGCATCGCCCTTGGCGAGCATCGCCGTTGTCGTGTCATAGTCGCGTCCCGCGATCGCCGGGTCCATATATTTGGAGATCATCAGGCGATATTGCTCGAACGCCTTGATCATCTCCGGGCTGCGCAGGGCCGTCGTGTCGCCTTCGACGAAAGCCTTGCGGAAGAGGTCGATATTCTGGCCGTAGACGACCACTTCGAAGGTCGTGGCGTCGGTCCAGTCCTGGCTGAAATGGGCAAGGCAGATGACCTTGGCCGCGACCGCCTTGTCGCAGGCCGCGTTGAACTCGGCCCAGGTCTTCGGCAATTCGGTGATGCCGGCCTTGGCCATGCCCTTGTTCGAGCCCCAGATCCAATTGATGCGATGGATGTTCATCGGCGCGGCGACCCATTTGCCGGTCGGCTTCATCACGGGCAGCAGTTCGGGCGCGACGACTTTCTCCCAGCCCTCTTCCTTGGCCAGGGCGTCGAGATCGGCGGTCTTGCCCGTCGCGTTCCATTCGGCGATTTCCGGGCCCTTGAGCTGCACGGCGGGCGGCGCATTGCCGGCGATGACGTCGGCGCGCAATTTGGCCAGCGTGTTGGCCGTATGGCCGGCGATCGAGGTCTGTTCCCATTTGCCGCCGGCGGCGGTGAACATTTCGCCGAGCTTGGCGATGGCGGCGGCGTCCGAACCGCTGTCCCATTGATGGAGCATATTGGTCTTGGGCTCGGCTAGAGCCGCGCCGGCCATCAGCCCAAGGCTCATGACGCCCGCAATCGCCGTTGCATATCCACGGTTTTTCATTCGTTCCTCCCTGATTTCCAACCCGGGCTCATTTTGAGCCTTTGCGCATTGACCTACCATACAACATACCACGCCACAACGTGGCGGCTCATTCGCCGATCGCCTGGCGATTGGCCTCCAGCGACTGGCGCGCGCCGGCCGCAAGAAGTTCGAGATCCGACGTAGCCAGCAACATGCGCACGCCGCGCGCGATGAGGTCGCGCTGCTCCGCCGGCTTGGAATTTATGCCAAGGCACACGGGAATGCCGGCCGCCTTGGCGCGCGCGATGATCTTGTCGAGCGCGTTCCTATTGATCGGGTGCTGGTGCTGGCGGAACAGGCCCGTCGTGCCCGACAGATCATTGGGGCCGATCGCCACCGCATCGATGCCGGGCACGGCCAGATATTCGTCGATGACGTCGAGCGTCGCGATATCCTCGATCTGCGGCATCACGAAGAGAGCCTCGTTGGCGGCCTTCACGTAATCCTCGATATTGCGGTAATAATTGGAGGCGCGGCGCGGGCCAAAGCCGCGCCCGCCCTGGGGCGGATAGCGACACGAGCGCACCAGCTCCCGGCATTCGGCGACATTGCGCACCATAGGCGCCATGATGCCTTCCACCCCCATGTCGAGCGCCTGCTTGATGCGCACATGATCGTTCCAGGGAACGCGCACGATCGGGACGGTGTCGGTCCCGTTGAAGGCCATCAGCGTCGTTTGCAGCGTCACGAGATCCCAGGCGCCGTGCTCCGTGTCGATCAGCAGAAAATCGAAGCCGACGCGCGCCAGAAGCTCGGCGGCGACGGGATCGTTGAGGCTGAGCCAGGCGCCGAATATCGCCTTGCCGGCCTTGAGCTTGGCTTTGAGCGCGCGCGCGCGCGAAAGCGAGCCCCAGCCGCCGCTCGTTCCCTGCAAACCTTCCGCTTTAGACAACGACTTCCTCCTCGCGTTCAATCTTGTCGGCATCGAGATCCATATTGGCGCCGACCGCATGGGGCAGATGGATCAAGCCGCTGGCCGGCCATAGCGGGTGCTTGAGGAAATGCATGTGCACGTCGTTCCATTTGACGAGATATTCCTGATAGGGCGTGTGAATCGGCGATTGGGTGACGCTGAAATGGATGCCGATTGGCGTCGAATGGCCGTGCGGGATGGTGATAAGATCGTGGGTCGTCGCATAAGCGGCGATCTTGAGTGTCTCGCTGAGGCCGCCGCACCAATAGATGTCGGGTTGCAGAATATCGAGCGCGTCCTTCTCGACGAAACGCTTGAAGCCCCAGCGCGTATATTCGTGCTCGGCGCCCGACAGCGGAATGCGGGTCTTGGCTTTCAGCTTCACATGGCTGTCGATGCGGTCGGGCATGAAGCATTCCTCGATCCAGCGTGGGCGGAATTCCTCGATGCGCGAGCAGAAATCGACGGCGTAATCGAGATTGAGGCTCTGCCAGCAGTCGATCATCAAATCGTAATCGTCGCCCAGCGCCTCGCGCAGCGTGCGCACCAAGGCGACGTTCTTGTTAAGGCCCTCATAGCCGGCCATCGGCCCATGGCGGATGAACCATTTCTGCGCGGCATAACCCTCGGCCTTATAGGCCTGCGCCCTTTCGCGCACTTTGCCCAAGTCCTCGACGGCATAGCCGAGCATCGAGGCGTAGGCGGGCACCTGATGGCGCGTCGGGCCGCCAAGGATGCGCCAGATCGGCTGCGCGAAGACCTTGCCCTTGAGATCCCATAGAGCGCAATCGACCGCCGAGATCGCGACCATCGAATAGCCCTGGCGCCCGTGAACCAGCAAGCGATGCATCTGGTCCCATATCAATTCGATCGCGAGCGGGTCCTTGCCCAGGATAATGGACGCAAGCTGCGTTAGGATGAGATGCGAAGCGTCCTGCCAGACCGGGCCGGCCGTGCCGACCACGCCGTCATCGGTGTGAATTTCCAGGAAGTCGGCGTTGATCTTGAGGTGACGTTCGTCGATTTGGGTTCCGCCTTCCCAAAGTTTCTGATCGCGATATTCGGGATAGATATCGATGGGGCGCACGAGCCGCTCCTCCCAGAACGGCCCGTCGGTCGTCAGCGTTCCGTAAAGGCGGCGGATCTTCACTTTCGTGATCTTCATTTGACGGCCCCCGTTGCCTCGGCCTCGGTCTTGTCGCTTCCAGCTTTTGCGCTTGCCTTGTGGCTCGCCCGCGTCGCCTCGATTTCTCGCCGAAACATTTCGTAGGAATTATAGACGTGCTTGCCGAGCCGCCTGACCGCGTCCGCGTCGCGCCCTTCCTTCAAGGCGTTGACGATCTCGCGATGCCCGCGCTGCGAGCCGGCGATCTGCCGGCGGCTGCGGGTCAGGCGATAGCGGATCGCGCGCACCCGGCCGGAAATGCGTTCATAAGCCTCGATCAGTTCTTCGTTGGCGCTCGCCTTGACCAGCGCGTCGTGAAACGAATTGTCGAACGCCTGATAGGGGCCGGGATCGACGACCCGCGCCGCCTCCGCCGCGTTCGCCTCCTGTTCGAGACGCTCGATGACTTCGGCGCGATTGCGCGACAAAGCGATGCGCAAGGCGCCCGTCTCCAGAACCTCGCGCAATTCACAGATATCGCGCAATTCGGCGAGGCCATATTGAAAGACGAATGTGCCGCGTTGCGGGCGCACTTCGACAAGGCGTTCGGTCTCGAGCCTGAGAAAGGCCTCGCGCACCGGTGTGCGGCTGACGCCAAGCTGTTCGGCCAGCACGCTCTCCGAAAGCTGCTCGCCGAGCACCAGCCGGCCCGAGACGATGAGCTCGCGAATCTGCGTGATCACCATTTCAGTGAGCGAGCGCGGCCGCGCGAGCCGCTCAAGCGGCGCCTCGGCGATCGATCCGACATTCGCCATGACGGCTCCGCCCTCCATTTTCACGCGACCGGCGTTATCGCGCCGCGGCCGGAAAACCAGCTGACGAGATTGTCGATCACGCAAGCGCCCATCGCGCGCGTCGTCTCCTGCGTCGAACTCGCAATATGCGGCGTCAGAACGACATTATCGAGCGCCTTCAGGGCGTCGGGAACTGTCGGCTCGTCGAAGAAAACGTCGAGGCCGGCACCGCCCAGGCGCCCGTCTCGCAAAGCGGCGACGAGTTCGGGTTCATCGACCAGCCAGCCGCGCGCGATATTGACGAAAATGCCGTGCGGGCCGAGCGCGTCGAAAATTTCGCGTCCGATCATCGGGAGCGAGCCTTTGGGGCCGCCGGCCGCGCAAAGGAACAAGATATCGGAATTCTCGGCGAGCGCCTTGGCGTCCGCGAAGGCTTGATAGGGGACATCGCGGCGGATGGGATCGACATAGCCGATCTGCGCCTTGAAGCCCTCCAGTCTTCGCGCGACCTCGATGCCGATGCGGCCGAGCCCCAGGATTCCCGCGCGCATGCCGGTGAATTTGCGCCCCGGGGCCAGGCGCTCGGCGCCCCATCGCCCGCCGCGCACGAAACGATCGGCGAGCGGGATCTGGCGGCAGCAGGCGAGCGCCAGCGCGATAGCGAGATCGGCGACATCGTCGAACAGGACCGGCGTCGTCGTCAACACGATGCCGCGCTCGCGGATGGCGGCAAGATCGCTGGTCTCGAGACCAACGCCGTTGAGCGCGCAGATTTCGAGCTTGGGCATCAATTCGATATGGCGGCGCGTCAGGCCGGCCATGCCATGCCCGACCGCGCCGCGGAGCTGGCCGCCGATCTTGGCGAGGGCGGCAAAAGGATCGGCTTCGGCATAGACCTTATGCAAGGTGAAGCGCCGCTCGAGATCCTGCAGGACGAAGGGCTGCTGCGCGCCGATTAACGCAACTTCGACACCCGGAAATGACGTAACTTCGGACATTGCGCGTCTCGACGAGAGATTTTCTCCATGCGCCCGGGTCAGTCGACCGCGTAGGGCCGCCGATTGCCTTCGGCGCTCCAAAAAGCGCCTCGCTCCTCCCAAGTGCATCTGGTGTGTAACATATCAGCCGCGGCGAGGGCAAGCCGGCAAGTAGCGCAAGATGCGATAGCCTGTCTTCCCTAGAGTTAGCCTCCCATTCACCATGCTTCTTATGCGCGCTTTAAGGCGGGATGGCCAATAGTTGCGCAATCCCAGCCCGGTGTACTTGGCGAGCGCAATGATTGTGGATGGCCTATCCTGGATGGCGGCTGGCGCCTGGCGCACCCCCAGAGCCGCCGCAGCGGCCGATCTCGTGCTCTATTTCGGCGCGCGCGCCTGGATGGAGGACGGGCGGCGCTTCGCCGACCTGCGGGCCCTCTACCCCAAGGCGTGCCTCGTCGGATGCAGCACCGGCGGGCGAATCTGCGCCGAAGACGTCGAGGACGGTGGTATGACGGGCGTCGCCGTCACGCTCGAGCGATCATCCATCCGGTTCCATTCCACGACGATCGACCACCCCGGCCAGTCGCGCCGGCGCGGCCTGGAAATCGCCCAGGCTTTGCGCGGCGACGATCTTGCCGGCGTGCTTCTTCTATCGGACGGACTCAACGTCAATGGCAGCGAACTTGTCGCCGGAGCGGCAGATGCGATCGGACTACAAGTGCCGATTTCTGGTGGCTTGGCGGGCGACGGTCCGCATTTCTCACGCACACTAGTCGGCGCAGATCAGGCGCCTCGGCCGAACGTTATCGCGGCCGTCGGGTTCTATGGTCAGGCCGTTCGCATCGGCCATGGCAGCGCCGGCGGGTGGAGCGTGTTCGGCCCGCGGCGCATGATCACCAACGCGCGCGACAATGTGCTCTAAGAGTTGAACGGTCAGAAGGCCCTCGACCTCTACGAGCTTTACCTCGGTCCTGCCGATTCCCAGGAATTGCCGGGGTCGGCGCTGCTTTATCCTCTGCGCATCAGCGACCCCGGCAATGCCGCCCACGAGGTCGTGCGCACCGTGCTCAACGTCGACCGCAAGGAGCGCTCGATGACCTTCGCCGGCAGCATGCCTGAAGGATGGAGCGCGCAATTGATGCGCGGCAGCCACGATCGTCTGATGGCCGGCGCGTCCGCGGCGGCCCGGCAGGCGCGCATCGTGTCGACATCCGCCGAGTCCAGTCTCGCTATCCTCATCAGCTGCATCGGCCGGCGCCTGCTGATGGGTCAGAGCGTGATCGGCGAGGTCGAGGCCGCGGCCAAAGCGCTTGGGCCCCACTATCACAAGCTCGGATTCTATTCCTACGGAGAGATTTCACCCTATAGCGTCACCGGCCGTTCGATCCTGCGCAATCAGACGATGACGGTGATGACCCTCGCGGAGGCCGCCTAAGGCTCATGCATCAGTTCCTGCGCAAGCAAATCGCAAAGGCGGTCGATGTCGACGGCGCGCTCGATATCGATCGGCTGACGGCGGCCGTCAGTGCGACCTACGACGACGCCGACAAGGATCGACGCCGCACAGACCGCTCGATCTCCCTAATGGTCGAGGAGCTTGCACAGCTCAACGAACGGTTGGAGGCGATGGTCGCCTCGCGCACCGCCGAGTTGGAGGCGACCCGCAAGACGCTCAGCGCGACGTTGGAGAACGTCGATCAGGGAATCATGATGGTCGACGCCGACGAGCGCGTGCAGGTATGCAACGGTCGCGCCGCGCAGCTTCTCGATTTTCCGCTAGATCTTGCCGAGCGGCGGCCGCTTTTTGCCGAAGTTGTCAGCCAGCAGATATCGGCCCATGAATTCGACGAGGCCGCTCTCGAGGTCGTCGAATCCTCGCGCAACGCCCCCACTTCGCATCATCCGCCCCTTTATGAGCGACGCAGGCCGAACGGAACATTTCTTGAAGTACGCACGATCGTTCTGGAGGACGGGGGTTGCGTGCGCACCTATACGGACGTCACCGAACGGCGCGAGCGCGAGGCCAAGCTCGCGCGAGCGGAGGCCGAATATCGCAGCCTGTTCGAAAACGCGGTCACCGGCATTTATCGGTCGAGTCTCGATGGGCGACAATTGCGCGCCAATCCGGCCCTGGTAAAACTCAACGGCTATGGGAGCGAAGCCGAAATGCTGGCCGCGGTCAACGATATCGGCGCCGAATGGTATGTCGAGCCGGGCCGCCGGATCGAGTTCCGCGCCGCCATCGATCGGGAGGTCGACGATTTCATTTCCGAAATCTATCGTCATCGCACGCGCGAGCGCCTGTGGGTCTCCGAAACCGCGTGGCTTGTGCGCACCGCCAGCGGCAAGCCGCTTTATTACGAAGGAATGGTGGTCGATTCCAACGAGCGCATTCGCGCCGAGGCGCAGATCGCCTATATGGCCCACCACGAAGCGCTGACTGACCTTCTGACACGCGTCTCATTCCTCGATTCCCTGCGCGCGGCGCTGCGCTCCGATTGGGCCGGCCGCGCGGTCGCCATTCACTGCATCGACCTCGACCGATTCAAGGAGGTCAACGACACGCTCGGCCATCCCGCTGGCGATCAATTGCTACGTCTCGCGGCCCAACGTCTGCAAGAGGCGATCGGCGAGGGCGGCGACATCGCGCGCCTCGGCGGCGACGAATTTGCGGTCATCCAACGGAATGTCGTCAGTCAGGCGGAAGTCGAGATTTTGGCGGCGCGCTTCGTGCGCGTTCTTTCCGCGCCATACGAGATCGACGGCGCCAGTCTCTATGTCGGGGCCAGCATCGGCGTCATTCTCGCGCCCGAAGGCGGCGCCGATGCCGAAGAATTGATGAAAAATGCGGATATTGCGCTCTATCGCGTCAAGTCCGGTGGACGCTCGACCTATCGTGTGTTCGATCCGTCTATGAGCGGAGCGATGTCACGGCGGCTCGCGCTGGAGATCGATTTGCGCGGCGCCGTCGCCAGGGGCGAGTTGGAGGTCTATCTCCAACCGATCGTCGAGATCACCGGCGGCGCTATCACCGGTTTTGAGGCGTTGCTTCGTTGGCGACACCACAAGCGCGGACTGATGTCGCCCGCAGATTTCATTCCCATCGCCGAGGACACGGGCCTTATCGTCCCGATCGGCGAGTGGACGCTCTTTGAGGCCTGCGAGAGGATCGCGGCCTGCCCGGGAGATTTTTCCGTATCCGTCAATCTTTCGTCGGCGCAGTTCCGCAGCCGAAAGATCGTCGAAACCGTGCGCAGCGCGCTTAACGCCCACGGGCCTGCCAACCTCGCGTCTTGTGTTGGAGATAACCGAATCGGTTCTGCTGATGGATGACGAACTGACGATGTCATCGCTCAACGAATTGTGCGCGTTCGGCGTGCGCATCGCTCTCGACGATTTCGGCACGGGCCATTCCTCGCTCAGCTATTTGCAGAAATTCTGTTTCGACGCGATCAAGATCGATCGTTCATTCATCGCATCGAGCGGCGGCGACGACGTCAACGCGACGCTGGTGCGCACCGTTATTTTTCTGGGGCGCGAACTGGGCATTTCGGTGATCGCGGAAGGAATCGAGACCGAGGAGCAAAGAGCTCGATTGCAGGCGCAAGGTTGCCGCCTCGCGCAGGGCTATCTATTCGGTCGGCCGCGTCCGTCAAGCGAATGGCTGGACAGACATTTGGACGAATCCTGCGCGCCCGCGCGCCGTTCGGCGTGATACTTAAGGCCTATCGGGCCTAGCCGCCTTCCTCAGACGCCCGCCATTGCCGGGGATCGAACGCGGCGCATCGAAACTGAGCGCGTCGCACAATATCTGGGCTACGGCGCCGGTTTGGCGGATTGTTCGCTGCGCTCGACGGGCTTTTCCGGCGCGACGGATTGGCATGGCGTTTGCCTCGACAATATCAGAGCGAGGCGAGGTCGCCGCTGGCTCGGCGCTGATCTCCAGCGGCATGATGTCGATTAGAGCGCGCGGATGTCCACAAAAACGCTCGATCTCGGGAAACAAACTAAATAGCCTAGGCTTGCGGCTTCCACTTTCACCAGAGAGGGCGTCACGACAATGCAAAACAAATCTTGGTTGATGCGCATCGCGGCCGGGGTCGGTCTGGCGGTCGCAATGGCGATGTCGCCCGTAGCGCGGGCGGAGACGCCTAAAGATGTGCTCGTGATCGGTCATGTCGCCGAACTTCAGACCCTCGATCCCGCTCAGGCGGTCACGATCAGCGACTTTCGCATCCTCTGCAATATGTACGAGGGCTTGCTGCACTATAAGGACCAGACGCTCGACGTCGAACCGGGCCTTGCGACATCGTGGACGATCAGCGACGACGGCAAGACCTATACGTTCAAGCTTCGCCAGGGCGTCAAGTTCCATGACGGATCGGAATTCGACGCCGACGCCGTGAAATTCAATATCGACCGCGTCACCGACAAGAACAGTCCCTACAAGGACACAGGGCCATTTCCTTTCGTCTTCGAACTCGGGCCGATCGCCAATACTGAGGTGATCGACAAATACACCGTCGCCATCCACCTCTCAGCGACTGATACCAGGACTCACTGCTCATGACCCATGGGCCCAATCGCGCATGCCGATGGACATGATGCGCCAGGGCTGATCGGTTAGTTTGTTCCACGCCTCGCAGCAGTGATCGACAAT